>Ga0179593_1316629_pt1 | contig 25764 bp, 26 predicted proteins | sample CZODoug2_1_08_16_FD_185931 | JGI IMG/M metagenome (GOLD analysis project Ga0179593, IMG submission 185931) | Vadose zone soil fungal communities from Angelo Coast Range Reserve, California, USA - CZODoug2_1_08_16fungal (PacBio error correction) | ecosystem: Environmental > Terrestrial > Soil >...
ATCCTACGACAGTCGTGTGGAATAAGGTCCAGCTGGGGAGGAAAAAAAGCGCCCGAGCCAACAGTGGGCTTTGGAAAGTGCAATATGAAGAAAAGAATGGCCTCGCGCTTTTGAAAAACTCGCCAAGTAATGTGGAATCGACTCCCGAGCCGCGGTGAAAACAACTACTAGACTCGCAACACAGGGAAACTGAAGAAGCGGGACTTAGTGTAAAAACGAATGGAGAAGAAACAATTTGGAGGTTCCTTTCGATAATCCGGCCTTTTTGCCCGCTTGCGGAATTCCGCTGACGCAAGTCGAGGGTGGGTGGGGGTTGGGGACGTTGAGAAGAAGTCTTTGTGAAACGAAATAGAACGCGATGATCTGGTGCCGAAGCTGGTGTCCGAAGGGTGGGGGATAAGCGGTACTGCGGGACAAGCTGGTTACTTAGGGGTAGGGGTCACTTATGTTCCGATAAAGGAGTCCTCTTCGGCGGGGGAATGTCAAAACTCTTCGGCGATATCGGCTGGAACAATCCACATTGACTTCTGCTTTGGAGACTTGAAAGACTGGATTCGGTAATTTTAAAGGAGGAAGTAAAACAGTCAAAATCTTCTGGCTTCAAATGTAGCCTGAAGCCAAGATCATTAAAAGGAGGGCAACTGTAGGCCCGCGTGGGTCATCAAGAATGATTCAAAGAACGGGGGCCTGGCGAGGAAGCGGAACTGAAACTAAAGACAAGGGTACCTAGCGAACCGAAGTCGAAAAAAGGCCCATTACTTGAAGGAGCGGGCCAAGTGTTCGTTGGGGGGAGACAAAAAGTTCGCCTACAGGCAAACGGGTGTATCGCGACTTACGACTAGAAAGTCGGGCCCCCTGCACTCAAACGCCGATGTTCCACCCAAAAAGCCGCCCGAGTGAAGAGACTCTGCGACGTCGCAAGTAAAACCCTCAGCACCGCCCCTTCAAGGAGTGGACAGTCAATCTCATGAAAAAGAGAAAGTAGGCTCTCACCGCGGACGGAACGCGAGCATAGCCGCTCCAAACCCCTTTCGCGACAAACCGTCGCGAGTCAAAGGGTCTTGATAGCACCGCGATACTTCGGGCTCGGCTGCCAACAAAGGTTCATCCTGCGAAATTCCACCGCTCACAGCCAATAAGGGGGGAGGATGGGGGAAAGTTAGGGAAAAGCCTCACCGCCTCACTTGTTGCGGTTAGAACGGGAGGAGGGTCGCCAGCCATTCACCGGGAAACGATGAGCAATGCGGCGTCCACAAGAAAAAAAAAAGGGGCCCTTGCGGAAAGGGAAGCACGTCCCTGCGTCCAAAAGCGTAGTAGCGTCGAGCGCAGGAGGGGTGGGAATTCGCGTTCTACTCGAGACCAGTTCCGGTGGTGGTTATGGGTCGACGAAAGAAAGAGCTCTGGAAAAAAAGGGCGATCAGTTATAGTCCTGGCCAGCTACAAAGTGGAACCAGTGCGAAAAGACCATGCCGATCACGCGGCTAGAATTTCTAAAGAAAGCCGAAAAGGTGGCTCTGAGAACGTCCAGAAAACCACTTAGAACCAGTGGGCCTTGTTCCCCCCTGGTAGGTAGAAGTTGCAAAAGATTTGCTATCGCAACCTGAGGGACGAACCTCGTGCCATCTCAACCTTGGGGGGAGGCCGTCGCCAAAGAGGAAGTGATACGGGGGGGAAGTTATGAATTGGGGACGGAAACAAAAAATAAACCTCTTCACGCTCCTTTGGGGGTCGAAAAAACATCTTTCGAGGTTGACCCTTTGGAAAAAAAAAACTGGAGAGGGACTGTGGAATTATGTCAAGTTTTCCTCTTTCAGAAAGAATGTCGTGTCCACGCTAACAAGGCCATGAGTTGGGATGGCTGCTGAAGGGTTCACAGAAAAAAAAAAGGGCTTCATACTTCGATATGTCTTGGGACGTCCAACAGTCTAAGGCAACTGGGTCCCCTTTGGCTGGTTTCAAAAGGGGGGAGAAGAAAACAAGATATTGGAAAAAAGGTACTATTTGGGCCGAAAGGGAGGTCACTGTCCTTGTTTGCGTTGCTGCCGGGGGGTTGGAAAATTATTCCTGGGCGGAAAGGTCGGCCTTGAGAGTTCCAAAATATGAAAAGAGGGCTAAGGAAGCAGGGGGGTGGGGTTCGAAATATACTGAGGTCAGAACGTTAGGCGATTTACCGGGGGAATCCCGCCCGCGAGCTCACCGGCGACGATGCAGACTGTAGCTAGGGAGGGGGGACGGCCTTGTCGGGTGAAAGAAAAAGAAAAAAAAAACTCTCCCTTGGGGGGGATAGAGACAACAAAAGAGGAGGGAGGAACATAGACTTGAGAGTTCAAAAAAGGAAAAAATGAACCTACAGTACTACCCTCTAAGTAAAAAAAGCTAAAGTCTGGAGAAGGTCCTGAGACGCGGCGGGAGGGTAAACACGGGGGCTACCTATCATCCCTAATCCTGCCCAGCCCCGGGAGGGAACACAAAAAAAACCCCCGCTCGATTACTGAACAGATTTGAGAAGACGGGGGTGGCCAGATAAAAAGGCTCCTGGCAAAAAAGGCCATTCCCACCGGCCCCAAATGAAAGAAGAAAGGCCAAGGACACACCGGGGACATAACGACGGTCGCCCCCTAGCATCTACTGGGTAAATCTCTGGTTTCAAACCGTCGGGTGGAAACAAGTGACAAACAGAGGGGAATTCTAGGTAGGTCAAATCATATCGAAAAGGGACAGATACCGCGTTTTTACTGAGAGTAGCCCTCCAAGAATGAGGGGTCGTGCGCGAGAAGACTCGTCTGGACCGAGAAAGTGAATATTCAGACACTCAATGGAAGCGCGGTGAAACGCACCGACTGGTTCTGAAACGAAACGAGAATAGGGAGTTGCAGAGTTCGTTATGTTTTCAGGTAAGACTGGGGGTAACTCAACAAAAGGCGCCCCTCTCCAGGAAACTTTTTTGCTAAAGAGCTGATCCTCCTCCAAAAAGGGGCAGGGCTACGGCAAGGGCAAAAATTTCTCCAGCCCACCGGATGGGCCACTGAAAAGAACTAAAAAGGGGTCCGATGGTGTTGGGTTGGGGGCTGGATGAGCAGCAAGGAGGAAAATCAGGGGTGCACGGCGAAATCTGTCCGCTGTGATGTAAGATTGGTGGAGAAAAACGGGGTTGGGAGTCGGGGGCAGGAGATAAAGATTATCAGGAAAAGGTCACGGTGAGAGCCAACGTCCGGGCATGGTCGTCAAAGACAACCCAAACCACCCCGACTTGGGGACTCGAGTAGCAAAGCGACTTACAGCAACCGCCCGAAGGAAGGTCAGAGAAAGATCCGCCGAGGGATTGCGCAGTCTGTGGAAAATCCAAAGGGGGTGAAAAGGAAAAGAATTTCGCGGACAACCGTTTAGAAATGGCTTAACGGCACGGTCACAGGCACGTGGGGAAAATCAAAGACGAAACCGCAAAAAAACGGGGGGAGAAGGGAAATGTAAAAGGGGCCGACTTGAAACAAATACACTTATACGTACTGGTTTAAAAGGGGGAACTGTCTCTGTAAGGGGTGTGCCGCTAAAAGACACGACGGGACTCGAGGGGGACTCAAAGCAGCAATTTTTCGGCGACTGGAGGGGGGCTAAACGGGAAGGGTTTCCGAACGTAGTGGGACTCAGCTGGGGAGAATGCTTCATTTGAGGGGGGGGGAAAAAAATAAAAAGCCGAGGGGGGAGACCTCAACAAAAAGGGGCTGCTGCTTATAGAGGTCTTTCCTCCACTGGGGGAAAAAAAAGGGGGGCTGGGGGCAGGGACTCGTACGCCTTTCGCAGCTGTATTGACCGACGGCCCGATCCGGTAGGGAGGCGGGCTTTGGGGGGGGGGGGTTGCCCCGAGGAGGAAACCCAACAGGAGTGGGGTCGAAGTTGGGAGTTTACTCAGACTGAGAAAAAACGGGGGAAAAAATCCTGCTCTTAAGGTGGGGTCCCTGTTAAAAATGGTCCCCATCACCTTCGAAGTAAGATTAATAGAAGAATTTGGATAGGGCGATATTTATGGCTTGAGGCTGGCCGTTAAGGCGTCTGAATCAGCCCATCCAAAAAGGGTTAACCAATAGGACGCGGAGAACTAGAGAATACTGTATGAGAGCTTCCCTTCGACGCAATAAAGGTTCCGACACGAATAAAAATAGTTTCTGTGGATGGAAAAGAAAACTTCAAATTCAGGCAGACACGCGTTCGCTTTTACCCGAAACAAGGGGGGAAAAAATGGACTGAGGGGAAAAGTATCTCGCAATCCTTTAAAATGCCTACCCAATAGCACTACGGTATGGGGAGACATCCAAGCAACAAAGTTTCCATCCAAGAGCAGGGCCGCGTGGCCCTGGAAAAACGACAACAAAAAGCTGGTCGGCACCAAAGAGTCAGGGGCAGAGGGTCGGGGGAGCGATGTCGGTCCTTCAAAAACGCCGAGCATCAACACGGCAAAAAATCAAACGAAAAACCGAGGGGAATTGCTCGGAAAGAAGCTGGCCCCCGCGCAATGCGGAAGCCCATACTAACCCTCAAAGGACCACGCAGGGGAGTCTTGCTAGGACCCTTCGGTCTGCACTGGGCCAAACACACAAAAAAAAAAGGGGAAAGGGGAAATTCTGGTTGGAACGTCTCTTTCTGTCTCCCATTGAACAGAAAGCGGGAGAAGGAAACAAAGGACTGACGCATGTGGGGCCGAGATGTCACTTTAGTTTCCCCTCCGGGTTCTCCGGGGGAAGCGTTAACAGCTCCAGTGCCCGGTTAAGACTAAAAGGACTGTCGGAGGAGGCATCAGAAAAACGCCTGTGCAGGAATCTTTTAGTTAACAGGGTGCCGTGGAAGCTTGCAGACCATCGCCGAGCTTATTAAAGATTCGAATAACGGAGAACCCTCCCTAGGCACGAGAGTGGTGCTGAGTGGGTCCCCAACTGAGGTTTGGTGCCGTCTTAGTCTACTCGGCTGGGGGGGGGTATTCATGGGGGGGCATACGCCAACAACCTAAATACTCTTTCAAGACAAGCAGAACTAGGCGAACTCCCCCATCAGGGTAGTTATAAAAACAGGCCGCTTTCCTCTATTGGGAACGGTTGCAGCTCGAAGCCCGGGGGAGAATGAGGGCTTGTGGCGGAAAGGCTCACTCTGCAAAGCGGTGATTGGTGCTCAAAATTTATGTGCGGACTCACTTACACATGCTTCTCTTTTCTTGGCTTAGGGTCCATTTGGCGGCCCTGGTGACATGATTCCTAGAAATGCATCTAAGCGAGTTGAGATCTCGATAGGGCAGATGCAACGGAAAAAGGTAAAAAGAAGATCGCCGCGGAGGGGACCGCGGGACGTTAAAAAAAAGTCTTACCCGTTGGCGGATGGGAGTCCGAGACGCGTAATTCGAGATCACGGAGGTTCGCCTTATAACAAAAAGCTTTCGCCTCAGGCCAGGAACTCAAAAAAAGCTCGGGGACCGACACACCGAAAGAAGAAAACACTCCCCCGGCAGGGGCAGAACGCCAGCATCACTAAAAAGAAAGGTTTTGGAAGGTTTACCGCGGGACCAAGGGATACAGGCGGGGGATCGTGATTCCCAGAATGTCCGGTAAGGGCTGGGTGTGGGGAGACATAGCGAAGAATTAGCGGACCGCCTGTCGCTGGGGGTATTACAAGGGACCGTGCAGGGTTATAATTCTAACGACCATCTAAAGTATCGAAGGGGGCTTTTTAGGCAGTTTGGGATATCTCGCTCAAAAAAACAACTTGCTGAAAGATCTAAACAAACTCCGACAAGGAAAGACGGTCTAGCACATTCGCGGGGGAGGGAAGCGTATTCAACCCGTAAAAGGAGGTCCGGAACGGAGGTGAAAAGTACGGCTCCTGTCAGGGGAGGGAGGGGAAATGAGATCCCAAAAGACCTTAACAGAAGACTATTTAAGACGGATCACCTGTACTAACCACCGTCTGGGTGCTGCCCGTTCGTCCTTGAAGGGTGTTCTGGGGTCTTACGCTGAAGGGACGGGTGCGTTGGTAGCCTTTAGGGCAAAGTTTTCACCGGCTTCAAAGCTCATAGTCGATCGAGGGGAACCAACCCTAACGAAATACAATCGGGCACCCGACAAAGTTCATCGCAAGGCTGTGGAAAGGGATATCTGCTCAACGCGGCCTCGAGAACGTTTCACCCTTCATATTTGGCCCGGTTCGAATCTGCCTGACGGAAGTTAAAACCAAGGTGTTAACTAAGCGATAAGGCCCGAAACTGGCTACAGCGTGGGTCTCTAAGATCTCAAAAGGCTCCGTAGGCGGGTCTAGGTTAACCGCTCAAGAGCAAAAGCCAGGATTTTTGGGCCTCACCCGTTTCCGTTTTTCTTCCCTCTTCGGAGGACAGGGGGTCTGTCTTTGGGTTGTGGAGAAGGCCCCCACCTCTAAAAAAAGAACCCCCACCTCCTTATTCCATAGAAAAGGCGATCCGTACCCTCAGCTAGAACCTAAGTCTCCTAAGCGTTTGGCTCGGAGTCAGGGGGTAGGACAAGTTCATGAAAAACCTACGAGGAGGGGCACTTCGAAATTCAAACTAAGAGAGTCTAACGTCCTCTAGGAGAAAAAGGGGAAAGCTGAATTATCCAAAAAGCCAAGTGTTTAAACAGTAGGACCACCTGGGAACTGGAGGGTCAAAGAGACCTCTCCCCTCGGGAAAACGGAAAAATGGGCTCTGTAAGAGATACTTTCTGTCGCGCGAGGATAAAGGCTCAAAGAAGGGTGAAAACAGAGAAGACAAAGGCGGGTCTGAAGATCTGATCGACAAAAACGCAGTGCGTCAAGTGGCACCGGGGGCCAGAATTTCTTGGCCGACCTGGGGTTGCCTGGGAGGGTTCCTTGCTGGGGGATTCGACTTGTTGCTCGGGCAAATAAACGGCATATGTGCTCTGCTTGGTGAAGGTGGTGGGGGGGGGGGGGGGAGGGGGGGTGGGGGAAGGGGGGGCTTTCAACGTCTTTTGTGGACAGGACGAAAAAGGAAATCGAACGCATGAATATTGGACGAAGTGTGTTAACTGAAGGGGTTTTAAAAGGGATTAAGGGAGGGACAAGTAAATCAACGCTTTTTAACTGGAGGGAAGGGGCCGGGGTTCTCGGTAAAAAAAGAGAAAAAAGTGCGGGGGGGGCATGCTTACGAGGCAGTCGCTATGCGGAAGATCACCATGGGAAAATTCGGCGACGCGACGGGGAGAGGCCTGGAAGTGCCTGGAAAAAAAAGCCAAAGGAACCTGTGTTCGGTCGGGATGATCGGCCTGAGGAACGGCTAAAAAGAATTCTCAGAGATGAGGGCCTTTCAAGGGGGGAGGAGAAAAGTTCACAATGGCTGGCTTAGGAAGAATCCCGGATACACGGCGAAAAAGATGAGGGGAACTCGTACGCTGCCACTAGAAAGAGGATGGGCCTTAGTGTCGCCTAGGGAGATAACCGCATTGCGTCAAGGAAATGCTGATTCGAAAGGGGGGGGGTTTTGTCGACAAATACTCTACTGAACCCCTAATGGAAAATCTAATTGCGGGCTTTTACCCAACCCGCCGTTTCTAAAGCGAAAAAAATTCGAAATGACAGACGACAAAAGCACTGTCAAAAGGGGGAGAATACTGAGAATCCGCTCCAAGGTGGGGCTAGGCAAAAACTAAAGGCAACGATCAAAGATCAGGAGGGTAAAACGCAAAGGAAAAACTGACTTCCGGGAGTAAGCCACGAGGTAACTGCATGGGGGCTTGACCGGCCTGCGGGTTCGGTGTAGCGCTAAGCAAGGGGATCGCACCGAACCTAAGGGTCTCGGGGGGCGGCTTTTTCCAGCAGGAGGAGGACAAATCAAAGCCTAAGCGTTTCTGGGGGGGAACTATTACGTTCCGGTCGGCCAAGAAGAGGGAAATGGATCTTGCAGCACAACGAAAAGCTTGTCGACAACAAGAAGTTTCCTCTTAAAAGGAGCATTCAAGGAACTGCTCACTCAAGGGAGGGGGGGAGGTGACGAGAAGCGTGCGAATTTATCGGGCGGAAAAACACCAGTCGGGGAGTGTTGATAGCCCTACACGGAAGGTGGGGAACGACGCGGAAAGACGATGATCTACTGAAAAAAAAAGACAAACTTGCCCCGGGGAACCGACCAGAAAACCGGGGGAAACAAGAAACGAGGCTTGACCCACAGGGACTACGGGCGGCAAAAAAGGAAAAAAACATCCTCACACAGGGGGAAGAAAAACAGGCAGGGTATAGGTCCAGCCTGGGGCTATTGGAGTTGGGAGACAGGCCGCCTGGGGAGCACCTTTTTATGGGACCGTCGCCAAGCGCGGTCTCCCAGCCACGGGTAAGGAGGGGAAAAGGTATGCCCGGTGGAAACAAAAGAATAAAAGAAAACCGCCGCGGTCTGTCGGAGACAACAAAGTGGGGGTAGAGTGCACCCGAGCTGTGACATTGGGGAGGAAAGGGAAGGGTCAAAGTTGTAACTCGGAACAACTGTGTCCTGTAGCGATCGAAACAGAAACGCCATAGAAGTGACCGGCTTAAAAGGGGACGCCAATGAGGGTATAAGTAGATATGATTGTGAAGCGGGGAAGGGGGTGTCCCCGTTTGCTTGGCGGGACAAAAAAAAGAAATGAGTAGAATGGCTGGGGAGGTGGGCCACATCTGGGAGGGACGTTCGGGGGGGGGAGGGCGGCCCCGTGGGAAAGGAGGGAAGGCGGGACTTCGGGGTACGTTACAATGAAAAAAATAGGGAAGAGAGGAATCGGGGGGTGGGGGGGGGGCGCTAGCTGCCGTTTGATGGTCGGAATAGGAACGTATAGTCAAAACAAAAAACAAAAAACGCCCGGTAACGCCCGTACGGCGACGAAAAAAGGGGAGGGTTCGTTTTGCAGAGTTCAGAAACCATCACGAAACACTGGGAATAGAGGCACAACAACAAGTGAGGAACGATCAGAGTCCCAAAGTTCCAAAAAGGTTTATTCTATTCACCGACAGTAACCCTAAGGAAAGAGACACGCATTCGTCCCGGTAAAAAAGAGGGAAAAGAGGGGTGTTAACAGGGCGGAAAGAGAAAAACGGGCCAGACAATTAAACCTTCCCTAGTGGGCAGAAAAAAAAAACAAGCACGAGATCTCAATGACTGTGAGGCCAAAGGGCCGGACATTGTTAACAAAGCCGAAAAGCCAAAAAACCAGACGAAGAAACGCTGTCAAGAACCGGAGAATCTAAAGGGTTGAAATCGGCGGTTGCGTGGGGGAAAAAAGAAAACTGGGCCCCTCGTACGCGGGACTTGGAATAAAAGAATAGTATACTCTTCGTGGGGAGGAAACTTAGGGATATCCCAGAAAAGGTGCGTGTTGTAGGGGGAATGAGACCTACATCTGACTTTAAAAAACGAATATAAACATCGGGTCGAGCAGGGGTGGGGGAAGAAGCTTTTTTGCAAAAAAAGGAAACAAAATGCTTCGGTTACGAGTTTTGGAGAAAAAAACTCGGGAAGTAACCCAAGCTGAGAAACAGATTACCGAGACGCCCGGAGGGAAAGGGAGTTAATCCACTCCACAAACGGTGAGCATTGGCAAAGGGGGGTAATCCCCGAATGTGTCTAAAATCCCAGAGCAAAGTATTTTTGACTAAATGAGGGGGTAAGAACTTAACTTTTTCTACTTTTTGGTGCGGAGGGGATCTAAAGAAGGAAAATCTTGCAAGGACGAAGAGAACGAATCTGGTGGGGGAGGGGTTTAGACCGGGGAAGGGTTTAGTCGGGGGCAGAAGAAAGGCGCACTCTCCGTTCCTAGAAAAACTAACCTGCAGATCGAATCACCAGAAAAGAAAAACTCACGTATGGTGTTCGAAAGGAAAAAAAAGAGAAAAGCTACAAACCGAGAGGATCTGTACAAAGGAAGCCTATGTGACGAAGGCTGATCCAGTTGTGTTTCGAAAAGATGGAAAGTTCGGTGTACGCCTTTAAAGGGGAGGGGGGGGCATGAGTCACGGAGCGTTCAAGGGCGCACCTTCGGAAGACACAGGGGCCATAAAAAACTCGGACAATTGAGATGGAGACGAAAGAGGGTAAACCCAAAGCAAAGGGAAAGGGAGAGGTAGCTTGTTGACAACGATAACCTGTCTGGAAGCGACATGGAGGATCAAGAAAAAGGAAGGACAGGTTTCGCGAAGGGGGGCCTAGGGCGGTTGTTGAATTGGTCAGTGGAAGAAGTCGAGCTGAGACGGAGGAACTCTTTGAATACCAGGTACAACCGGCAGGGTAGGAGGGAGGCTGGGCTTGAGATACCAAGCCTTGAAAATGGGGGGGCGTTGGGGTTTTTAGACTGGCGGGAAATTGTCATGTGATTACCTCGGCGGATGAGTGGGAACATCAGGATAGTGCCAATTGAGGTGGTGGGCCGAAGTGTCGACTCGTTACTTACAGAAACGGGAACAAAACGTGCTGGCAATTGGCAGTAATCGGTGTCCCACCCCGCAGCCGACAGACTAAGGAAAGGAATGAGAGCAGATTGTCGCGCAGGAAGGGAGGAGGCGTAGGTCGGACTTTAAATGAAGCACTTAAAGCAAACTGCCTGTGGAATAAAAGCAGAGGGATGAAAACCAAAGGGATGATATCCGCGCCTAGTTACAGGAAAGGTAAGACACAACAATTCAAAGTTGGAATGGCTGGAGAAGGCCCTTCGGAGGGACAAAGCTGGAGCGTGTACTCAGTACAGTTGGATTGCTTCAATGGGAGCCGCGATCGAACGAATGCAGGAATTCACCAGTCCCGCTGAGACGGACAGTGGAACCTCAGGGGGAACGGATGCCGAAGGGGTGACCACCCGGGAATAAGCAAGCGTCCTTTAGGGCAAAAAAGGGGAGGCCAACCATGAGAAAGCGTAAAGCTGAAGACGCGGCCCTCTATCACGGTCTAAAGTGCCGTGAACAAAGGAATCCTCAAGAAGTCCCAACACAGAACGAAGTATCCATAATGGAAGAAATCACTCTGGCCCCCCTTGCTCAGTCAGCAGAGATTAAAACCTGAAAAGGAAAAACCAACTTCCGGAAAAGGTAGTGCGAGAGGGTGATACTTCTCAAGGGAAATGGGATGTGCAAGAGTTCGCAGTAGTTAAGCAAAAAACTCTTCACTTACGGGGGACCAGTTCCAAAAAAGCGGGCGATCGGAAAGAACCTTAAGCCCTTATGAAGGAGGGGAATTTTGGAAGTTCCCGGTGCCGTATCTAGGGGGGCAGCGCCATTTTCCTGGCTTTTGGCCAAGGGGAGGAGCAAACTGTTCTAGAATCACGAGGGAAGTCGCAATCGTTCGAAGGTGCCTTGGGTGAATCTTAAAACTTAGAAGACGCCTCGTCGGCGGAATGTCTAGAAAAAGGAAGGTCACGAAACATAAATGGTCTTCTGATGGGATGTGGGTATCTGGGTGACCTCGCCCCCAACTGGGTTTTTATGTCTCTACTCGGAAGGTTTGGGGGTTTGGGAGGCGAGGGGTGGAGGGGGGGATTAAGGGGCATCTCCAAAAACCAAATCCCAAATTAAAACCACTGCCCTCAGTCCACCCTTTGCTTAGGAAAATCGTAGACGGCTTTCGCTCGAGCGTTTAAAGAGGGATACCAAAGACGGTGGAGAGCGGATGAAGTGCGATCAAACTTTCGAAACCAGGGGGCTAAACGGGAGATAAAATTCGCTTGAAAATAGGGCTGAAAGGCTGGCCGGGGAAAAAAAAAAGCAGGGGGTATCCGAAGCTATTCACGAGACGGTGTGACGCGACGGGGAAGCGGGAAAGGGCGCACCAGCAAAATTACTCAAGTGGAAAACGAATTCGCTGGAGTTCGTAAGTGTCCTGCTTCGTAGGGGAAAAAAAAAAACGCGAGATATAAAGGCAAGGCAATGCGAGAGAGTAAAATTCGACTGAATGAAAAAAAAAAGCCCACGCATCCAATGGACACCCGCCAATAAGCCACGCCCACCTAAAGGAGGAAGGGCAAATCCCAAGCAAAATTTTGTTACGTGGAAAGGGATCCGAACTTAGGACATCGGCAACGGGGAGGGAGGGAGCCTTCGGTTGGGGGGGGGGGGATAGACAATAAGAGCGAAAGGTGAAGGGACGGACCCTCCTAAAGGGTTGCGCCCTACCAATGCTCATGTTTAGAAGTACGTATCCATCTCCGGTAGTTGAGGGCGGGGAGGGTGAACTCTTAGTGTGGGTAGATCTCCCCTCAAAAACACCAAAAAAACGGGTGAGTCCGAGAAACAGACCCAAACTACCGGGACCGCGAAACCCAGCATCAATAATTCTAGGGGAGTTCGCGGCCGACCCGGCCGCGGAAGGAAAAAAAAAAACGAAGGTGCAGGATGGCGAGGCAGGGAAAAAAAAAGAAACCAGGAAGGGGAAGCCCGGGGGAAGGGGTCAGGGTATACAAGGGGGACCACATCCACCTTAGGGAAAATGTTTCCAGTTCGTTCAGGCCGGGGAATAGGCCGGGTCAGGTGGTCCCTGGAGGTCTCTTCCCTTGTAGGTAGAGGTTAAAAAAACCCGAGGCGGAGAGCTGTCGGGAGGAATTCTATCCAGGGCAAACCGCCGAAGGAAAGAAAAGAACAAAGGCCGTTGGGAAGGGGAAAGCTGGACCAAAAAAGAAAAGTAAACAAACGCGGCGACGGCAGAAAAAGCCCTATGCCCTCTGTCAAAAGGAGTGGGCACAGAATTGCCGAAGTGAAACGTTAATAAAAAATGCTGCTATGGAGACATCGCCGGCGGGAAGAAAAGTCGAGAAAAAGGCTCACGCCCGGGAGACGAAACGTAGCATACTCCTCAGCGCAGTAAGAGCTATCAAAGCTTGGTTCTCTAGGAACGCCGACGGCGTGGGGGGAAGAAAGAAAAAAGATTGCTGGTGTTTACATCCCAATGATGTTCTGAAAAAGGGGGACTTGTGCCTGCGGCGGGCGGGGGTTGTTAGGGCCCTCTAACCCGCGAATGGGGGAGAATCCATGATTCTCTACTCAAAAAACTCTCTCCCCCTCAAAAGGTTGGGCAAAACAGGAAAAGCCTCATGTCGCAATAAGCGCTGTGGCGAGAGAGATCGAAGGGGGCCTCTATCAGAAACGCGCTATAAAAGGGGCGGCGGAAAATGCAAAACACGAGCTGGTACTTACAAAAAAGGGGGCCGCGAAGGTAAAACGCGGGGAAAATGGGGTAACCCAGAAGACTAAAAACATCGGTGGGGGTAATGAGGGGGTCTGAAAACACGCCGTCCAAACATGGAAAAAGAGGAAAACCGCTAACACAGGGACAACAGGGGTTTCTTGACCACTGCCCAATTGCGACGAGGTCGCTTCAGACGGCGGGGCTAAAAGTAACTTGAGATCTAACAGTTTGGAGGGTCCGACCTCGAAAGGGAGTGCTTCAGCTAGACGGGAGAAAAATAAATATTCTAAGCGGGGGGGTATTCTACAGAAGAGGGTCCTTTTGCCGACGAGGGGGTCCGGAAGGGTTCCAGAAGAGGCCGCAGAGGCGTCGCTTCGTGACCTGCTAAAAAAAGTCCTCTGTGATGCAGACAAAGGGTGTCCGGGTGGGGAGCAAACCGGTGGAGTCAAAAAAAGAAATCTGCGAAAGCGATTAATCTTTTAGGGGGAGCGCGGTGGTGGAAAAAAAAGAGTTTAGTGTGAAAAAAAACCTAAGGCCGAAAGGCTGGTTTCAAGCGGAACCGAAGGCGGAGGGTGAGGGAGATTAAAAGTCAAAAACTCTTGGGGGGGGTTTGGGGAAGGGGGTGACCTTTCACTGAAAAAGTCGCGATAGGGGGTCTCCCAGAAGAAGAAAAAAGGGGCAGACGATTTAATCGAAAAGCTTCGGAGGGGGACTATCCTTCTTCCTCAACCAAACGGACATGTTGGAGTCGGCAAAAAATTGGGTCGGAGGTCCCGAGACGAATTCGCCGCGTCCCGGAAAAATGTCCGGGGTTGTCCAAACTCAGGGTTTGTACCAGGCAAAAGTGGGGAAAGGGGATATAATGACGGCCCAGTCCGATACCAAAAAGAAGACTCCGCGACAAAGGCAGTCTCAACTTCCTGTTGAGGGAATAGGTGGAGTTAAAGTGGACCCAGAGGTCGGACACGCAGGTGAAAAAAATCCTTTTTATGTACGGCTGACGTACTATCAGAACTTCAACCACCCCAATGGGGGCAAAGAGGAAGTTTGGACATGGAAAAACCACAGCGCAACGCAAAAGAGGTCTTACAAGATTCTCGAAGCAGGGCACGCAAGAAAAAATCAAACTAAGACAGTGCCGTTAGGAGATCTTCTCAAGGCACGCATCAAGGAGGCCCGGGGAAGTCTAAACCTCAGAAGGAAAACCGAGAAAGATCGCGTCACGGGGAAAACCCGTCACGTAAGGAAGCCAAATACACGGAAACGGGGGAGAAAGGTTTTACAAAGCGACGATTACGTGGGTGGAAAAAAAAGAAGCAAAGCACCCTTTGACAAGGCGACACGTGCACCGCTTAACGGAAGGAAAGGGAGGGAAGGGGTTCCTTTCGGGAAAAAAAAAACCTCAACCTTAACTGAGTTTCTGGTGTTCAAACTAGGAAAGTTTAGCATCGAAAGGAAGGAAAAAGGGGGAAAAAACGATGGAGAATCGGGGAAAATAAAGGGGGAAGTGAACTTGGCGACCAGGGATCCGCACGTCTGCGTCACACCGACGGAGTCTTTCGGGACAAGGGGGGGGAGAAAACGCGGGAGTAAGATGGCAAAGGGGGCTCCTCGCGTAAAACCAGTTCCTTGAGTTTTGGGGTAGGGTCTCAAAGCGAAGAGTGGCGACAGGGGATCGGAGACTACCCCCCTACTCCACGTGTAACCCGGGCGAAAACAAAAACGACAGGGTCTGGGGCATGTTTCTGGAGAAACGCTGGAAAAGGGAAAATCTATCCGGCCAGACCAACCCTCACAGTAAGGAGAACAAAAGGGGCAGGGGGTAAATTTCGGAATACGTTGGGCTATGGAGGACGAAACGGGACTGAACTCGGCAAGGACACCTTTGGGAGGAGGGACCCAAGACCTTGAAAAACGCCACGGACATTATCGGTTTGGAAAATGTGGACATCAACCAACTCGCACCTAGGTCTGTGGATGGGGGGGTGAAAAATCGGTACGGGAAAAACCACTCTATCGGTGTCAAGCTCTTGTCAGGGGTATGTTTCCCTCTTTCCACTCGGTCACACAAACAACACAAACACGAAAAAGGCAACAAGGGCTATCGGACTTAAGTGGTGCGGGAAAGCTTAAAAAAGAGGGAAAGGTTGGGGTCGTCCAGAACAGGCGCGCCGCGGTGTAAAAGGGGGGGAGTTGTCAAAACCTCTAAAAGGGGGTAGAAAGCTAGGTGGCCTGACCGGAAGAGTGGCGCGTTTGCGGAGGTTGGCTGGCGTTGAAATTGGAAAAGCGTGGGAAAAGGAGGCCGTTAATGCCCAAGGCAGAAGAATCCTGGACCAGATGAGAATAAAAGGAAGGAGTCTTAAGCGGGTGGGTTTCGCTCGCTGGCCGTGAAGGGAACGGGAAAAGGGAAAGAGCGCAAATTGTAAACTCCCGAAAGGGAAGATCTAAGGCGGGAAGAAGGAAGTGGACTTTGAAGTGAAGAATTGTTTCCTCGCCTCAACCGAAAAACATGTGATCTATCGGAAAACAAAAAAAAAAGGAATAGAATTTGAGAAAAGGATGGAGGGTGGAGGGTTCGATTCACGAGCGCGAAGTGAAACAGGCTAACGAAGGAGGCGTAAAACCGTCCGCGATTCTTTAGCGGCGGGGTTAACCAAAGGAAAAATTCAGGACGATCCCGTAGAAGAAAAGCAATCTCTTAGAAAAAAACAAGCTTAAGGGAAGAGTCCTCCATTTTCAAGACGTCAGAGTCAAGGCGAATTGCAGGGGCAAGGCCGCATTGGAAAAAAGCCATCCCCAAAAGACCGAAAAGGGACCAGAAGGACGAGGAGGTCGGAGAGGGGGGGACTTAATTTTTTTCAAATGGAACCACCAAACGGCCCGTGGCGCGGTCTGGGAGTCCACAACATGAGCCGACGTATAGCTCGTTGAAAAAGGAAACCAACACAGGGCGGGGAGGTGCGCTCGCGAACCATGGGGAAACCGGGGGAAAAGATAGAAACAGCCTGCAGGGGGGACGGGGTGAACTCGACCATCTGTGAGGCCCACCCACAGACAAAAGCGGCGTGCGAGTTGCTTGGTTTCCTCAAGAAAAAAATGGCAAACAGGTAAACCCACGCCACGATCATAAACGTGGGCGGGGGGGGGAGACCGGTGCGGCAGCGGCCAACGGGAGGAAAAAGGGGACGTAACAAATCAAGAAAAAAGAACTATCAACACGTATTTTCTAATTCTACCTCTCTGGACCCCAGTCAGGGGGCGGTTGGGGGGTTCTGGAGGGAGGATAAACAGGGAACTGTGCAAGGGGAAAAGCAGAGGGGATCGGCATGTCAAAAGTTTTCGAAAAAAAACGGGAAACGTTTGGGTGGGGGTAGAAATCATCGGAGAGTGACGAGGAGGTCGCGATCCCAAGCGAGGACTGCCTGGTAGCAAAGACCCGAAAAAAAAACTCAAAAGGTGACGCGGAGACTCGGGAGGGGAGACTCAACCGAACCACAGGATGGAGGGGGATAACTTAGTGCCGGGGACAGTACGTTATGAGGAGCAAAGTTGGGGCGACAGGGAACGGTTGAAAAAGTTACGCAAAAATTGAGAAGTGGAACGTCACGGTGGAAACGAAGGCGCACAAAGACGGGTGTCTAATGAAGGACTGTTCCCGCGAACGAACTGTTTCAAAACGCCCGGACTAAAAAGGCGGGGAAAGAAAAAAGGAATGAGCACTGAGACGGTTTCTGAAGAACACTAGGGGAGGGGACGATCAAAGAAAGGGGGCGAAAGTCCTGAGTTTGAACTACGTAACGTGGTCCAGGGTTCAATCGGCCTAATCGGTTTGAAGTTACGGCCGGGAGTGAGAGCCGGTTAAAATCGGTGCGGGGGGATTTGTTAGCCGCTCTACTGGAAACCCGCACTTTAAGTTGGGGCGTTCTGAAAACTGGGAGATTAGGGGGGGATGGCAGTGAGTTACCTCTTGAAGAGGGAGGGGTACAACGGAGAAACCGGAGGGGTTGGAAGGTCTATTCCTTACGTCGCGACGTACGCAAGTTTCGCAGAAGCGCAGGGGGAGTGCAAACTGGTCGCCAGATAGAGTCCAAGTCATATCGGGGGGAGAGAGGTTGCAGGAGGACGGGGAGAGACAGGAGTAGGGGTCCAGGTATTTTCGTGCCGGAGGGGGATTGATAACTGACCAGGCCTGTTAAAGGGACACAGAGGATGAGTGCCGTCTCGACTCGGAGGACGAGGGGGACCATACATTTCCGACACGACCCAGAAAGGTGCCTTCTGAGGTAATCACGAAAGGCAGGCAGAAGACGCAGGGTTCTCTGGGGTAAAACCCCAACCCAGTATGGTGCCGGCAGGGGGGAGAAAGACCTGCGAAAGAATTGATTTACAAGGCACAAGCCGCCCGAAAAGGAGAGTCTTCGCCGAGGGGGAAAAGCCGTGCCCTGGTCGAAGGGGGAAAAAAAAAAAGATACTGCCGCGTTTCACTTCTCCAACAAAACGGGCCAACAACGCTCGGGAAAAGGTAAATAGAGGGATCGAGAGCGGGAGTCCTAAAAGCAGAACAAAAGAAATCACCCGGCAAAAACAAAAGAACCGCTAAGGGGAGAAAGGGGGTGGCGAAGAAAAAAAACGGCACCAAGAAGAGTTAATCATCAATGAGACCTAAAAGGAAAAGCAGTCCAGCAACGACCGGAGGGTTCTCATCGTTTTAGAATTAGTCGCTTCACATGCGGGGACTATTGCGAAGAACTGTGAATTGCAGCTGGTGTCCCTTAAAAGAAAGTTATATACTGCGCTAAAGCCCGAGGGCAGACGAAGCGACACGGGTCATTTTCCCCTCCAACATGCGTTAGGGAGGGTTCACCCAGTTCCGCGAAGTGTGGGGGGACCTTAAAACCACTAGGTAGTAAGCCGAAGGCAAACGCCGTTTTTCAAGTTCTGGATAGGGGTTATTTCGGGTGAAGGGGGAATGACCGCCGTCTAGAGCGTAGGAGGGGAGGAGAGACGGGGAGCCGTGAACTATCAACACGGCGAGCTACGAGGAGTTTAGGGTGGGGCCATCCCCAAAGGAGGGCGCCTGAGTCGAAAAGAAACTCCGAGGGTGGGGGAGCATTCGGTTTGGGGAAGAGAAAAAAGCCCCGCGGTCGCAAAAAGCCGAACACGACCATCCCCAGATGGGGAAAGGTCAATACCAAAGGCGCGCGGGTCGTCGTGGAAAGAAAGGAAGACCTCTGGGGGGAGAGCTCTTCTAAGGGGGGGAGCGCGACGCTCCGCTGCGCCAGTGGTGCGAAAATGGAGAGAGGATTAAGTTAACACGTGGGATTGCCATTTCCTGAAGAGTTTGGATGTCAAAAAAGAATTTAAAGAGCGACGGGAGCGAGAGGGAAGTAGCTGATTTCTAATAGCCCGAGCACGAGGAGATACCCGGGCTTGTCCTTCTGCCAGGGGGGGGAGTTTCTTCCGTCGCGGAAAAGAGGCGCCCCGCGAGAGACGTGTTGGAAAAGTCTAGGCCGGCTCCGCAGAGGTAATGGGGAGGCCAGGGACCACCCCGAAACTGACGAACAACCCGGCTGCGAGAAAAACCGAACGGAAAGAAAGACAAATACACAGTAAACCCTTGGGGGAGGCAGGTGAGCCTTCGACAAAACGTAGTCCGGAAGTATGCCTGTGATACAATCTATGGGGGGAAATGGAAGAGGAACGCTGCTTGCCGAGACTTCCATTCCCCCTTAAGGGGGGGGAGAAACTCCAGAGAGGGTGGGGGAGGGGGGACCTTGTTCTCTTAAGTTTGGGAGGACGATAACAACTAACGGAGGAGGGAAAAGAGAGGAAAAATCACAACTCAGGGGGACGAAACGCAACCTTATCAAACCGCTCTTGGTGGAGAGAGCACGTCCTCGGGGACGGGCGGAAAACGGTACAAGACGAGGGCAAAAAGTTCTACGAGGGAGCCACCAAAAGGACTCTCAGAAGAGTTCGAATCGGATCCATGTTCACTGAAAAAATGGCGTGAGGTATGGGGGGACCGTAGGTGTCCGTGTTCCGGGAAGGGCTCGGGTGAGGGGTAGGGGAAAATTTTTTCTTGGGGACCTTGTCGCGAAGTGGGTGGTCCCCGATTATGCGATGGGACGTCGATCTGGAGGGGCCGCTCCTCTCGGCAAAAATCACAAGAAGGGAAACTCACGCGGACCCTGCCCTCCCTCCAAAGGTGAGAGGGCTGAATGACTCATCCCTGAGAAAAGGACGAGTCAAAAGAGTGCAAGGACACGTAATCTAAAAGCCTGCGGAGGAAAAAACCATAGACGATTTTCGAGATGGAAAGGAGGCCGGGGGTTGATAGTGAGAAAGAGGAGGGGGACGAGGGGAGGGGGGGCGAGGAATGAGGGTGGGAGAATATAGTTGGAAAGTGGGGTGGGGGGGTGAGGTGGTGAGGGGGTGGATGTGGCAAGGGGGGTAGTTGGTGGGAGGAGAGGGAGAGGTAGGGGTGGAACTGGACAAATTGGGGGGGTTCAGGGGAGGAGAGAGGGTGGAGAAGGGGAGGGGCGGTGAAATCAGGGGGGGATGAGAGGAGGGGGGAGGGTAGGCCGGGCGGTGGTGAGGAGGGGGGGGGGGGGGTTAGTAGCCCCCCTGGGGGGAAGTCTACAGAGGATCGTTCGAACACTCCGACGAAAAGCGATCAACTTAAATGACTCTCTTACCGCCGCTCGAAAGAGCTATTTGAGGGTATCCCCCTAGGAGGGCCGCGGGAGAGGTACGGGGAGGAAGGTTTCCAAGAGACTCCAAAAAAAATAAAGTCTCCTTCTACATACGATCCCCCTAGAGAAAAAAGAAAAACGGAAGCGGAGAAGAAGCGGGGTGCGAGGGGGAACAAGGTATCCAGCAGCGCTCTGACTGGGGGAGAAAGACGATTCACCGAAGGCAGAGTTACAAACGATTCCGGAGGAGGAAACCGGATGTGCAAAAGAAGTGAAAGACTAACGACGCGTGGTGGGGGAGAAAACTTCCATCGAAAGGGGGGCGATGGGAAAAAAAGAAAAGAGCGGCGCCCAGGGGGGTGGGGCGGGGACTCCAAAATGAAATGGAGTCGTCAAAAAAGTGCTGTCCGAGCTTGAGACTCAGAAAGGAAAGCAGTACCGACGCGCGATCTGTTAAGGTTCCGCGAACGGCGGGAACCGCCACGGAGGGAAATAGGAAAGGGCTCCGTTTCGTTCGACATGGTTCGGGGGGGGTTGAAGAGCTTAAGAGAGGCCGACAGGTGAAAACTTGTGACTCGAAAACGGAAGGATGGTCTCGCTGATCGGTTGTGGGGGGGTGGCAGGGGGGGGAGAACGACTCTTTTGTTGGATTCAGGAAGCCCGCATCGAAGCCGATGAAATTTAAGAGGTCGTGGGACCGGGTTTGAGGTGCCGAAGGGAAGCTGGTCTTAAAAGAGGGGGTTGCTGGGGGCCGGGGAACTAGGTTCAAAGGAGATAAAAAACAAAAGAGGCGGATTGGGGGAGGTCACTGTCCATCGCGGTCAGGGGGCGAAACCAGAAGCACAAGAATTCGACTGGCACGAGAACCGCGCCCTTGTCTAGGCTGAAGGGCCAATCAGCAAAGACGAGGACAGGGGTGTGTCAAATGATGGCGCCGGAAGGGGAAAAGCTCCTCACAGGCCATCAGTAGAAACGTGCTCCTCTGCGTTGCCCAGGAAGGGGAACAGGGGATGAGAAGAAAGCCCTTCAGGCACTGCTACTACAAGTCAGAAAATCAGGGGGAGCTTACTTGTCGGTCGTTAGAGGGGGAGGGGGGGGGGAAAACAAGTTCCAGGAGCCTAAAAAAGAACGCGTGTTCATTAGCGAGGCGAGAATTAAACCCACTATGTTGAAGAGATGGTGTTCGGGAGGTAAAACCAACTAGCAGACAGGTAATCGACGTAGGCAGACACAGAAGTGGAACTCATGAGTCCACCCCAGGAAAATTGGGAAGGAACATATCGCGCATCCGCACTCATAAAGGTTTAAAGGCGCTTGAAGGTAACGCTCAAACGAGCATAGATGGAAAAAGGGTGGATCAATTCCACGTCGCGAGAAAATACAGGACCGGGAAAAGCAGGATTGACGGAGTGCTATGAGGATTTTAGGAGGGAATCAAAGGGTGGGAAAACCTACTGCAGACACGGTCCACCAGAGTGCAAGGGAGTTCAAGGGGCGCTTTTTCAAAAAGCAGTCGCGGACGCCAGTCAACTAATAGCGGTTTCGGGTATACAAGCTCTGGCAATTGAAAAAAGCGCCTAGAAAAGAAAGCATCCAAGAAGGAAAGAGTGCACCGGAGGAAAGCGTGTCCACTTCTCAAAAACAAATGGGGGGTCAAACCTGGGCAGTAAAAATCCCAGGAGTCGTCGTCTGAGCATCAAGGCAGTGTGTAATTACGCGTGCTCACCAGGAAAACCAGGTTCCAGTGTTATGGGGTGGAGGGGTGGGTTGACCGGCAGGACGTAGAGTAAGAGCGGCCATACGACAGCAGCCCATGCAAACAACGTAATAAAACCCGACCACCGAGACCCGGGCGCGTACGATTGCGACGAAGGGATACAGTGATCAGAATCACTTGACCCCGCCAAGGAGCACCAGTGTAAGGGGGAGGAAAAGCTTTCCGTATTTAATAAGTTCGCACCGGGTCATTGGGAAACAGGGATCTTTCTGCGCAACGGGGGGAAAGGAGGCATGAAAAGACGGAGCAAAAAAGAAAGGTCTTGGAGACGCGGTTGGAAATTCGATGTGGCGGAAACGAAAGAGAAAAGAAGGGATGTGTATGGGGGGTGTGTGGCATCAAAGGACGAGTCCCCGCGCTTAATTCTCGGGGGAAGAAAAGAATAGAACATTTAAGAAACAAAGAGAAGCGCAGCGGACAAAGAACCCACAAGGTTTGGCTAGATGTTTCAAGGGGGGGGAAGAAAACTTTATACTTCGCGAGAATAGGGCTTAACAGAAAGGGTCCAACGTTTGGGATTTCCACCGGAAAATAAAAAAAGGAGGGATCGACACAAAAAGAAAAGACTTTGTGCCGACGCTATGAGGTAGGTGGGGGAAATGTGGTCCAGGCGGCTTCTGAGGTGTTAAAAAGACTGGAAGGCCAACAGGAGGCAGGAAAGTCTTTCCACGATGAAGCTGGGAATTAATTGGAGGAGGGGGGTGGGGGGTTAAGCAAATTGCTATACGGATATATTATAGAAAAAGGCGACCCGCTGGGGTACAAGAAGAAAGGGGCGACAAAGGGTTATCGTGAAGGCGCGGGGGCAAGAGGTAGAATCTCCACCCGAACTCTCCAATTGGGAAGAAAAAAGAACACACAACGGAGAAGTAAAAGAAAGGGAAAGTTAGGGGGGGAGGGGGCCTACAAAGGAAGACCAGAAACGCTAACAGTCTGCAAAAGAATGGAAGGCGAAGGCGAGGCGGATACCAAAACAGGGGCGTATACTCCTAAAAGTTATTGAGAACCTGGAAAAAAGGGCGAACCCCGGCTGAGAGGAACTAAAGATTTTCTCAAAAAATGACGAAGAGTCGAAGGTCTCCCCAAACGCCGCAACCCCATCAACGCCAAAAAAAATAAAGAAAACGAACCGCAGATCATGCGCCCCAGAAAAGAAAGGGGAGAATCGCTTGGGGGGGAAACCAGAAAGGGGAAACCCCTTCTGCGGTCTTGGAGAACGGTCCAAAGCAGACAGACGTATACCTTCGTTGTTAAAAAGGGTAAAAAAGCCTTGGAGAGAAAGAAAAAGCATGGGGGGGGGAGGGTTAGCTAGCTGAAAAAAAGCGGGACTATGACAAAGGATATTCCTGAAAACCGGAAAGCAAAGGGGGGGCTCGACCCGCTTGTTGGCGAAAACCAAAGAACAGCAACGGCGACAGGGGGAATGTGGGGGGCAAAAAGGGACCATGAAAAAAACAACCCGGGTCCGGAAAACGGAAAATGACCGTGGGAATGGGGGCGCCAGTGGGCGACGAAGGGGAAAAACGGTCGATTAGAAAAGATGGAGGGGAAAGAGGGAAACAGCCATATCCCACGTATTGGAGACTTCTACTCAAATGGGGGAGACCAACAGTTTGGTGCTGGAGGAGCGGCGAAACGGCTGCAGAAAAAAATCTGGGAAAAAAAATGGTCTTCATGGTACGGTTGGTCGCCAAAAGAAAAAGGGTTGGCGGGGAGGAGGGATCGACCGGGTCCGAAACCCTAAAAGCTCTAGTCGCTAGGGCGTAGATCACAAAAAGGAGAAAGACGAAAAACGATGTCCGCGAGTACTAACAATAGACCGTCGATGATAGGGAACTAATCCGATGTGTGAGAATTTTTAAAGAAAAGTGTGGGAAAAGAGTAACGGTCGCGGGGTAAGCAATATGAAGGCTTGAGAAAGCGCGTTTAAAAAGAGGTCGGGCTCAGTAAGAAAAGGGAGAGAACCGATCTATGCCTCGGGGACTAAAAGCTGAAGAAAAAGGGTTGCGTTAAAGAAAGGGGGTAAGGGGAGACCTTAGTTAAAAAGGGGGAGGCAGCCGAGCAACACTGTAAGAAGTTAGAGGAAGGGGAACCTGGGCTGAGGGGTATTGGAGAGGAGGGGAAGGGTTGACACGAAACGTGAAAAGCTAGATCTGGGGGGGGACCAGAGGGGATCGCCGGTGACAAAAAACCGCGCGGGAGGCCGGAGAGAATCTGCGAAAGCAAAGGGAATGGGATGGTGGCGACGAAAACTGGCGAGGAGCAATATGGAGAATGTCCCCTCGCGGCGATGGGGGGGGGGGGTGGGGGGAAAAAAGAGAGGAAGTTTTCGAGGCATTCGGGGGTGTCTACTATAAGTGAGGGAATCGGACACAAACTGTTCGAACGCTATTCAAAGAAATGAGGGGGGAGGCTCCAACTCACAGAGAGGGGAACACGAAAGTCGCGCCGAAGGGCGTCGAAGGAGGATTGAAGGAAGGGGGGGAACTTTCGGCACGGCCTAGGGAGTGGGCTGAAGACAAAATTCCAAAGGAAACTGGGAGGAAGCAAAGGAGACACGCCTGATGTTCCGCGCAGGGATCTCGGAGACATGACTGCAATGAGGGCACGAACCCCAGGCCTTTGGTCCTGTCTTAACAAGGGAAAGAGGGCAGGAAGAAGAAAGGTCGCGTTACCAGAATCAGGTTGCGAAGGCTTAACGCTCTCTCCTCCGGGCATGGACCGACCAAAGAAAAAGAGAAACGGCAGTTATAACTCCTGGAATTCGTAATCAGAAAACCCGAGCTCGAAATAAGGTGTAAAAAAGGGCGAATCAAATCGAAACCAAAGATCACGGGCAAGATTCATCTGAGTTCATCGGCTAAAGAGTCACATAAAGAAGAGGAGAAACGGGAAAAAACACAGCAATGAGAAAGAAGGACGGTGGACGAGAGAAAAGAAAAGGGGCCACCACAAGAGACGTAACATCCCATTAACCAGATCAACCTACACTTTGGGAAAGGGGATGAAAAAGGAATTTACGTGAATGTTGGCTACTAACTGGGAAGGAACAGCGGCGCGCGGGTACACAAGGAAAGCTGTTCGTCGAAAACGCGCGACTGTCCATAAGTAAGCGCCTCGATTCAAATTGTGATTGAAAAAAAGAAAAAGGTGGCGGGATGGTCAATCTCAAGGTTCCGGCGGTTAAATAAAGGCACGCTGTCTTAGTAGGCGAGAGCTGAAAAAAGCTGGGGAACGACTAGGGGGTCGGTAAAATCGTGAAGTCTTGGAAAGGATCCTCCGCGGTCAGTCGGTTATGAGGGAGGAAACAGGGACACTCTCAAACATCTAGGAATAACTACGTGCTAGGGGTGACCTCCCCCCTTTAGTAGTCGAACCGTCTGAATGCTGAAGCCTTCGGTCTCGTCGATTTTTTTTCAGAAGAAAAAACCCCTAAAGAATCGTCGAAAGAAAGCCAAGAGGAGACCTAAAAAACCTCAGTAGTGAAGATAAAACGCGGCTCGCTTCCGAAAAAAGAGAATTCACGAAAACCTACAGCGGTGTGCCGGCCTTCGGCGTGGAGGGCGCGGAGAGACACAAAAAAAGTGGAGACACAGGCTGTGGAACGCCGAACGTAAGGGAAAAGCGGACACGTCGACGATGAAAAGGGTCAAGAAAGGAAAATTGCGATTCACGAAAGACCGGGGGAAAATCGAAGGAGGTGGTGAAACGGGTCCAAGGCGTTAGGCTCGGGGAAGCCAGATCCGAGCCCCTCTGCGATGACCGTGACTGAAGGGGAGGAGAACCGGGGGGTGGTTATGATGCGGAAAGTCGGCGATCTTCGGCAAGGCGAGAACGGTATGGGATCCATGTCTCTCAACAAGGGGGGGGAAGGAGGAAGAAAGAAAACGCCATCCCCACTGAAGACAACAACGAGATAAGCAACTTCAAGGCAACTAGGGTCAACTCAGACACCTAAAAAGGTGGGGAAATTATAAGAAAAGGGGCACCATGGGCATGGAAGGAATGGTGGGTGGGGAGAGAAAGACTAAGAAAATGAGAAAAAAGGCCGCGTTTGAGACGTCGTGCCCGGACCGAGGCAGGGGTTAAGGAGGAAAAAAAAAACAAACGGATTTGATTAAGGGGGAGGGGAGGAGGTAGGTTTGGAAGGA
>Ga0179593_1623142_pt1 | contig 25763 bp, 44 predicted proteins | sample CZODoug2_1_08_16_FD_185931 | JGI IMG/M metagenome (GOLD analysis project Ga0179593, IMG submission 185931) | Vadose zone soil fungal communities from Angelo Coast Range Reserve, California, USA - CZODoug2_1_08_16fungal (PacBio error correction) | ecosystem: Environmental > Terrestrial > Soil >...
GGATAACATTGGACAAGAAAGAGGTTATCAACTAGGATCGAAAAAGGAGCAGCTATCTGGGGGAGACAGGGAATGCTAGAAATAAGGAGGTGATGAGATCATCGGACTCCAAAGGAGGTCAGTGGCGAGGGGTCCTACTGAATTTAAAGAGACGTCAAGAGAAAAAAGACACAAGGTTAACGAATAGAAGATGAATGATCAAGAAAGAGATCTTAAACTCTTCAACAGCCAACACAAGAAAATCGTTAATCTTCACCAAACGGCCAAAAAACATGACAAAGTTGAACAGTGAAGATACAAAAAACAGGCGTGAACACGTCTATAGGGAAGGAGAACCTCGCAGGTAGACGTAGGGAGATCACAAGGGGGGGGGAGAGCAACTTTGCTTCAACTCAGTCAGAGTGCAATCAGTATAAAAGTCATAAAGACTACGCAGGAAAAGTCAAAAAAAATGGGGTATCAGCATACAAAAGACTGCAGGGGGAGGGAGAAATTGGCAATGACCAGTTCTCGCCGAAAATACAACGTTAAAACACAAGTCGAGAGGAAAAAACGGTCCAATCATAGGAAAAGGGGTGGCCCATAGAGATACTAAAAAAAGGGGGGGGGGAAACTCGCTAGTGCTTTAGTTTGGATCACCTTGACCTGAAAAAATACGAATAAGGAAAAAAAAGCTGTCAACTGAAAAACAGTCAACTATGAAAAATGACCTATCTGGGAAAAAAAAAAGCAAAAATTATGCAAAACTCGAACAGGTTGCTCTGCTCGGCGGATTCCATAAGAACGCTAGAAACAAGAAAATTGATGATTCAAATGACGTTCTAAGATGGGGGGGAAGGAGGAGTGGGCAAACCAATCAGGGGGAGAACCCAGAGGAAATCACGGATTAGGCGAGATCGCACATTCAAAAAGCTGTAGACAGGAAGGAAATCAAGTCCACACAAAACACTAAAAAACACAAAAAAAAGTAAACAAAACAAGAAAAAAAACAAACCCAACAGACAAAACACAATGGGGTGGGTTAATGATAGTGCTGGGAGGCGGGAGAAGTAAGGCAGAGTGGGGGGGAGGGTAAACGGGGGGGGGGTGTGAGTCTTAGTTGTTGAGGGAACAAGCGGGAAGGGGGGGCTAAAGGGGGGGAGAAACGGAGACACAGCATGATTATCCACTTGCGAAGTCCAATCAGATAATCGGCGAAAGGAGGGAGTAGAACTGCAAGGCTGTCTTAGCTCAGGAAGAGCGGCTCACGAAGACAGAGGGAGTCGGAATAGGGTAAAGCGAGCGCGCCGGGAATCAGCATCGCTCAAGGAAGACAGTTCTACAGTAGTATATACGGACGAGGGGAGCGCAGAGGAAAAGAAGGCATGGGGGAAAATTCGCCAGACGGTTAAACACCAGGAAGTAAAGGATTCCGAAACCAGCTAAAAAGGGAAAAAACAGGGGAAAACACTAAAAAACCTACAGGGGGAGAAAGTGGAAGAGGCCAGCTAACAAAGTCAAAAGATGCAAGTCAAATAAATATTGTCAGAAGGTACAAAATAAAAAAAGGCTAGGGGGAAGGTTTCCGTTTAAAATGTATCTGAAAAAGTACACAAGGAAAAAAGGGAAAAAAACGGTATAAGCTTTACCATGCTTCGCTCGGCGTCTCGAAGAAATTCCTACGGGCTCAGAGAGGGCTGCTAGGGGGTAGGGAAGAATCAGCTGTTAATAAAGCAGCGAAACTTATGTTGAAAAGGGAGTGGGGCTATAAAGGCTCTTCAACCAAAATAGTGCGTCTGCAATGGAGTTCGGAGAAAAAAAGCGAGCGAAAGGGGGGGACTAAGCCGAAAAAGAAGTAGTAGTAAACTGGGAAGAACCGGACGAAAGAGAGCTTTTTTACGCTGCCTTCCGAGTAGGGTGAAAAAGGAGTCCCAAAGGGATCTAAAAAGAGAGGATTAGGGGAGAAAAGAAAAATCGGGCCTCAAGTCAAAATATCACCATGGCGTAGAATCTTGCGGAGGACGAAGGCAACATAAACGAAAGCATCATGCAAAACGAAAAAGCTCCAAGAAAGGGAAAGACCAGGTCTGCACATGTACATAGTATATTCAGCTGGAAGAGTACTCTGTAATAAAACACAGCCAGCTTTAATGGGAACGAAAGGGGGCCTTTGATAAACAGAAATGGTGCAGCAAAACTCCAGGATCAGAAAAAGTGAAAAAAATTAAAGTGAAACACAATGCGGGAAGAAAGAGGACGCATCGATGGAAGTTAGGGCATAGGAAAACAGGAAAACGCGGCGCATGGCAAGACCGCCGGTCACAAAAAACAGACTTAAAAAAAGGGGACAAACGCTTCAACGTATGGATAGCGCTCATGGTCTGAGGCTTTCGGATCGCCAAAAAACCTTGCTGCGGGCTCTCAATTTTAGGAAGTAGAAACGGAGGAATAGGCCATCGCAGACATTGGAACCCAAACCGGCAGGAGAAAGCGTAGCCAAAGGCGAATAAAAGCGAAATTTCGTCTGCAAGGATCTCAGAGGGAAGAAGACAAAGGGCGCCTGGGGTCAAGACATAATAAAAACAATCCCTTCTAAGGGGGGGAAAAACCAGGAAATGAGACAGAATGAGTACGGGCACTCTGAAGGGGAAGCTTATTTCAAAAAAAAAAAAAGAAGGTAAGAGGATGGATTAATTTGTTCTATCCTTGAGTTTTTTTGGGAGGGGGGGGGGGGGGGTGGTGGCAAAAAAAAAAAAAAAAGAAAAAAAAAAAAAAAAAAAAAAAAAAAAAAAAAAAGGAGGTAGTGCAAGGACCAGAACCACAACCACAGAACGGGGGGGGGGGGGGGGGTGGGGGGGGGGGGGGGGGGGGGGGGGGGGGTCTTGTGGGGCGGTTAGGGGGGGTTTTTTAGGCTTTTATGTGTTTTAGAGGGGGGGGAGTTGGTTTGTATGAGGGGAGTGTCGCTAGGAGGGGATCTAGTGTCCTGGTGGGGACTCGCCGTGGGGACCAGTAGGGGAAGGGATCGATTGTGGAGATGGGTTTTAGAATTAATGCAGGGGGGGGGGGGCGTAAGCATATTTACGGGTCTCATTGATAATAGTCTGGGGGTAAAATTCAATATGCAGGGTCAAAAAAGGGGGGGCGAGTAGGAATAAAAAAACTCTGCGGCAAATAAAGGGAGTTGCGGGGGGTCCAAACAGGGGGGGAAGTCTGTGGGGGGTGGAGGGGCAAGGGGGGGGGGGTTGGGGGTTGGGGTGTCTTTTCATGTCGGGGGGGGGGTTGGGGGGAAGGGGGGGAAGAAATTGGGGGACTCATGGCGAAGAAGAAAAGGGGTGGACAGTGAAGAGGCGGGCAGCAGGGAGCAAGGGGTGGATGGGAAAGAATCAAAATGAGGAAAAAAAGAAGCGGGGGTGGGTGGGGGAGGGGAAGAAAAAATGCAAGGAGACTACGATGGACCTGAAAAAGGCATGGGGGAAAACTTGTGCTGCTGGGGGGGGAGGGAAAAAGAGAGGATGGGGGAAGGAATCAGAATGGTTAGAGATTTACAGAGATAAAAAACAGGAGGGGGGGGAAGAAGGATGGGGGGGCTGGGGGTTGTCTTCGGGGGGGTCATACCCGAATACGATGGAGGAGGGGAAGAGAAGGGGGAAGGTGGTAATTTAAGTTGGGGTAAGCACAGGACGGAAGGTTTCTGAGCATGACAGGGAACGGAAAGCTCGTGGGATAAATACGCTGGAACAGGGGGGGAGGGGCACTCCGCTTAATTAGACATAGAAAGTGAGCAGGGTCTCCGTTAAAGGGAATCAAGGGAAAAAAAGGGGAGGCCGGGAAAAAAAGCGGGGCAAGTTATAGTCAAGAAATTGGGGGGAAAGGAAGTTCCCGTGGGGAAAAAACAGAAAAAAAAGAGAAGGGGGGTTTCGGGTCTATCCATGATAGGTGACTGCTGGGGACAAAGTGAAAGGTTTGTAGCAAAAGAAAACGCATTACTGAAGAAAAAGAAAGGAGTAATCCAATCCGAGGGTGGGGCTAGTAGTTTTACAGACGGGGGGGCGTCGATCCAAGGACTAAGAAAAGGGTGACCTAGGAGGAGGGGGGAAATCTTAGGTCAAAGAAGTTGTTTGCAGGATGCCTCAAGTAGGTATTATATTAGAAAAAAAGGGGAGAATCATATATTAACTGGGGGAAGAGAGGGGGGAGGGTCGGGGGTCGGGAAACTCAGTAACCTTTAAAAGAAGAGTTGGGAGGAGGAATCAATGAAAGGGGAAAGCGATTTGAACGGGATTTAGAGATGAATTAGGGGGAAAGGTCAGTCATGGGAGATCAAAGGGCAAGGACTGAGAGAGAGTGAATCAATAACCGTTCGATGCAAGAAAAAGAAACTCAGGGACCTGACGTGTTTACGGATAGCGTCAATGGGTGCCGACAGCAAAAAAATGTTGGGGGGCGGAAGAATTAAAAAGGAATGAAAGTGGTTTGTAAGTATCTTTACACTCGAGCTAAAAAAGACGGTTCTGGAGGGGGAAGGGGATGGGGGGGGGGGAAAGAGAAAAAAGGGTTCGAAATATGACGGGAAAATTTGGGCGAGGACTAGTTGAAGGAATTCTTCGGGTGTCTGGGGGCCTGGTACCTGGAAAAGGGTAATGACTCTGGAGGAATAAAAAAAGCCAATTAAGCCCTTATGTATATATTGAAGGGGCCGTCTGACGGGGGGGGGAGTTATCGGTGAAAAGCATTCACAGCTAGTTGCATAAAATCGAGGGGAAAGGGGGAGCTGGAGAGAGGGAAAAAAAAAGGGGGGGGCGAGAGCGAAAATTTTTTTTTACTTAAAAAAAAGTTGTGGGGCATAAGGGGGCACATCAGTTGGGGGAGTGAGAGGGAGCTAGCTTCGACAGAAACGTGCAAGAAGGAAAAAAAGATCGGGTAGGGGGGAGCAGGGGGTTCGAGGGCATTGGTTGGGCGGGGGGTTTCAAGAAGGTCGCAGGGATTTTTGATGAGTGAGGGAGGGACGTGGGGACAGGGGAGAAAAGAAGATTAATTTGTCAGAAGATCCGCGAGGCAGAGGGGAGGAAAAACCCCACAGTTAAAGGAGTCAGAATTGGGGAGGCTGTCGAAATCAGGGGACTGGTGACATAAAGGATCGGGGAAAAATGGGAGGCATCAAAGTGAGAAAGGGGGGGGAGAGAAGGGTAAGGAAAGAAGTGGTTGGAAACTACAGCCTGAGGCGGGTCAATCGGATCGAAGAAAAACAAAAACAAAACGGGGGAAGGAAAGAAGAGGGAAAAGGTCAACACAAGTCAAGCAATAGCTCCTAACTTCTCAAAGAAAGAGGGAATCAGTCAGAGGAGAAAATAAGGATTATTATCAATGCGATCTCCCGGGTTGATAGCCAAAGGGAAGGTCTACGAATATAGGGGAAAGTTCAATAAAAAAAAAAAGAAATGCAATTCCGGAACATAGGAAATAGAAAGGGGAGGATCTCTCGCGAGAGGAAAGAGATCACGCAGGTCAGACACGGCCGTAGTAAACAAAATCGAAAGGAGACAGCCCCTGAACAAGGGAGAAGAAAAAAAAAAGTAGGTAGGTCAACCTTAAAAAAGATGGAAGAATTATTCAAAAGCTTCTAAACTTCGTCTCACGAGTCAAGGGACAAAAACATCCAGGAGTACAGACCTCAGTACATGTAAACAGCGCAACAACCCCGGACCTCACCTGCTTAAGAAGCTTCATCCCGGGAGAAGGGAGGGAAAAAATAGACATGGGTCGTCGCATCATAAAGCAAGACGGCAGAACAGAAGAATTCGTCTGTAAACTATGTCGCGCTCCGGTTAAGTGATTGAAGAAGACGCAAGAAGGGAGAACAATTCCTACCATTCAACCACCTACGAAGACCCAGAGCTTAAGGAAGCGAGGCACAGTTGCATATCAAAAAAAACCCATGGCAGCGAAAAACGGATCCGCTAAAGAGGAGGAGTTCAGAGGAGAGGTCGACTCGAAAAAGACCACCAGACCTGGTCTCAAAAAAAAGGGTAGAAAGGACAGATGAAACGGGGAGGGACGAGTGGCAGAGGAATCCCAACACCTGAAGATGAGAGATATAACAGAAAAAGGACAGATGTAGCATGGGTTTCGATATAGGAAGAGGTTATATCCAAAGGAGGGTTTCAGCCGTCTCGAGAAAAAAATCAGAAGACTTAAAGACCAGGGGCAAGAGGGGGAGGAAACGGGAGGCGTTCCCGGTCAATAGCGCAATAACTGGGGGATGGCAGATCGGGGGGGGGGGGGGGTGAGCCGCCTCAATCGGAAATATCCGCCAGCCTGACCAATAGTAACCAACAAAAGGAGAAAGAGAAAGGGAACGTGAGAGGAAGAGGGGAGTGTCAATTGGAACATCAAAATTTGCACCGCAAAAAACGGAAAATTTCTCTCAAGAGAAGGCACCTTGTTCGAAAGCAATCTTACTCAAAGGAGGAAGGGCACGGGAGGAAAAAGGGGGCGGCAATCATTGTAAAAAACCGGACGAGACCCATGAAGGGGAGGGGGAAGAATATCTCTAAATTAATAAAAAGAGTTAAGGAAGAGAGTGGGTGGTCACTGTCGCCGGACCAGTCTCCTCAAAGAACTTGGGGAAAACTTATATCAAAAGAAAAAAGACGTAAAACTAAAAAAGACGCCCTCCCGGGCTCACGGAAACAAAGGAATAAAAAAAATGCTGGGTAGGGAGGGGGAAGGGCGCAGAATGCGGAAAAATGTTCATTGACAATGGGGTCCACTGAGGACTAAACAAGAAGGTCGGACTGTTAAAACCTAAAGGTTTCAAGAAAAAAGGAAATTCAGGGGAAAAAAACCGAATAGGTGAACACCTCAAAGATGCATAAAAAAACAAAGGATAGCCTGGGAAAGGAGGGAAATGCAAATAGGAGTTCAAAAAGAACACACGGGCTACGGACAAGAGGAAAAACGTATTCTTCCATAAGATAATAATGCCGCAGAAAAAGAGGCAAACCAAAAACGCTTCCACTCAAAAAGGAATCGGAGAGGAAAGGAGGGACGGTCTTAGCCAAGGTCGGAGGTCTAAAAAAGCGAATGGGCGCCTGGAAAAGATAACATATGGAATTTGAAAAAGAAAACCTACTATCCTAAAGAAAATGTGGAACGCAAAGACGAGAGAGAAGTTCAAGCGATAAACCTGTCAAATAACAAAACCCGTCTAGGAGGGGGGAACCAAAGAAAAAAACGCTAAAAGAACAATGCCTCGCAAAGAGTCAGGGAGCGGGAAAAAAGGTGAGGGTCGAACCCCACCAAGAGAGTGAGGGGCTAGGCCTAGAAGTGTTGGAAAAGGAGAAACGCGACTGAAAAGGACAGGAGCAGGGTGGGATTCTCGTACTGGGGGGGGATTAAACGTATTTAGAAGAGAAGACCGGGCGGAAAAGGTAAAATGACAAGAGTAAATCAAAAAAACTGTGGAGGGGAAGAAGGAGTCAAATGCGGATAAAAGTATCAACCGAAAACCACCAATCCTTAAAAGGCGTCGGGGAAAGAACGTTAAACGAAAAGGGGAGAGATCTCGAAAAAAAGGAGGAAAGATAAAGTCTGGTCAGCGGGAAACCAGATAATTAGGGGGAAAGACGGTGAGGGGGAGGAGGTTTTGTAGGTTGGGGGGAAAAAAAAAAAGTGGGGGGGGAAAACGAAAAAAACAAAGGGGCCTCGTGGTTAACCAAGAAAAAAGGGGGTGGGGGTTTGGGTGTATTGGGGGTGGGGGCAAAAACGATCGAAAAAAAAATGGTGGGGGGGGGGGGGGGGGAAACACATTGGGGTGCCGGAAAAAAAGAGGGGTGATGGAGGGGGGATGGGGGGGAAGAAACCAAAAAAAAACCAAGGGGTGGTTGGGGGAAATAAAAAAAAATTTGGGGGAACCCAAGGGCTCGCAATGGCACAAAAAAAAGGGGGGGGGGCCAAGGGGAAAAGTGGGGGGGGAAAAAAAAACTACGAAGGAAAGTTGGAAAGGGAAATGGAAGGGAGGAGGGAAGGAGCGGAAAGCTGGGAAGTGTGGTGGAGGGGGGTGGGAGGCAGTAGGGGGGCCGTCGGTGTGGGGAATGGAGTTAGGTAAGAGAAAAGGTGGGGGGAGGGTGGGATGAGGGAAGGGTAAGAGAGGGGGAAAACCTGGAGACGATAGTGGGAGAACGGGATTAGAATGATAGGGAGGGGGGGGTGTGGAAAGAGGGAAAGGATGTGGGGGGGTGGTGGGGAGCGGAAGAGGAGGGGAAAAGGAGCGGGGGGGGGGTGGGGGGGGGGAGGGAGGAAAGGTGGGGGGGGGGAATTGAGAAATGGGAGAGGGGGACGTAGAGGGGGTAGGAGGGAAAGAGAAGGGTATGGGTGGAAAGGGTGAGGGGTGAATGAAGGGCGAGAAAGAGGAGAGGAGTGAAAAAGGAAGGAAAACGAGAAAGTAAAGTGGAATGAGGGGGAGGGAAATGGGGAGAAAGAGAAGGAGAAATAGAAGCAGGGGGCGAAGGAAGAGAGGGGGCGGGGGGAGGATGAAGGTAGAAGAAAACGGACGGAAACGATGGGGTGGGGGTAAGGGGGTGTAAAGAGGCGAGTGGAAAGAGGGACATGAAGGAGAAAGAGGTGGAGTGTTAGGCGTGGAAAAGGGCAGAGGAAGAGGGCGGGGGAAGCACCAGGGGAGAGAGGATGGAGGGAGGGGGGGAGTGGGGGTGGGGGGAAGGGTAGGGACAGGAAGGGTGGCCAAAACGGAGAGAATGAAGAAGATTGAAGAGGTAAAGGAGGGGAGAAGGAGCGAAGAGAGGCAGAGAAAGGAAAAAGGGGGCGAGGGAGCGGAGAGTAGATGGAGGAAGGGGGTGGAGGAAGAGAGTGGGTGAGGGGGAGTGAGGGGGAGAGGGAGGGAGGAGGGGTGATTAGCGAATTCGAAGGGGGGGGTGGGCTGAGGAGTCGAGAAAGAGAGAGAAAAAGGTGAGGGGGGAGGAAGGGAGGGAGGGAAGGGGTGGGGAAGGAAAGAGGAGAACTGAGGGAAAAGTAAGGGAGGAGAGGATATGAAGAGGGGGCGGGCTGTGTGGGGTAGAGGGGAGAAGTGGGTGTGATTGGTGGGGAAAGGGGAGTAGGATTAAGATGGGGGGAGAGGGGGGAAGGAGAAAGTGAAGGAAACCTTTCGAGGTATGGGAAGTACAAGCGTTTTTTTAAAATATCAGGGGGGGGCAACTAAAAAAGGGGGAAGCGGCAAAAGAAAAAAAACAGGGGGGCAAAAAAAAAAACGGATGGGTGTTTTCGGCAAGTAAAAAAGAAAAAGGGGGGGGGGGGACGTTGGGGGAAACCAAACCCAGTACAAGAAAAAAAAAAAAGAAAAGATGGGGTGGAAAAAAAAAAGGTTTCGGTGGGGGGGGGGACCACAACGGAAACCTGCGTCCAAATGGGGGGGGGGGGGGGGGGGTGAAAAAGTGTGTACAAAAAAATAACAGGTTGGGGGGGTAAAAATGGTTTGACACAACCCCAGGGGGGGGGTGGGCACAAGGCAAACACATTTTAACGTGAAGGGACAAAAAGTCGGGTAAGTGGGGAGAATTTTTGGGTGGGGAAAAAAAAAAAAAGGTGGGGGGGGTAATCAAAATCCCAAAAAAAAGACCGTCAAAAAAAAAAAAAAAGGGAAACACATTGGAGGGTTGGGGGGTTGTTTTTGGGAAGGGGGGGGAAAAAGGGGGGGGGGCAAATCTGTTTGGGGGGAGGAAGAGGGGTAAAGGGGGGGGGGTGAGTACTGGGAGCAAACAACATCGTAGGGGGGGGGGGGTGGAAAAGAAAACGGCAAAGAACACAGAAAAAAAACGGGGGAAAAAAAAAGTTAAATTAAAAAATTTTTGTTTGGGCTAAAGGGGACACAAGGGGGGGAGGGGGAAAGGGGGAAAAGGGGCAGAGAACCTCCAAACCATGTGGGGGCAGGGGGGAACGGGGAATTGTGGGGTTGTAAAGGGGATTCGGGTGGGGGGTTGGGGCCCCAAATCGGTGTTGCCTTGTCAAACGCGGCCAAAAAGAAAAAAAAAAACAAGGAAATGGGGGGGGAAAATGTTTTGGAAGGGGAGGGAAAAATGGGGGTTAAAAATCACCACACAAACACCCTTCAGGGGAAGAATAAGCTTTTTGCCGTGTGGGTGTGGGGGAAACGGGGGGAGGCATTGTGGGGTTTTGCAACACCCAAAAAAACGAAAGGGGAAGACCTCTGTTGCCAAAAGATGGGGGACAAGTAAAGCGGGGGAAAAAAAAAATTGGTGGGAAAGGGGGAATAAAAAGTTTGGGGGGCCAAACAAAAACAAAGCGGGGGGGGGGGTGGGGTTTGGTCACCGGGATTCAAAACAATGGGGTGGCAGAAAAAAAAAAAAAACGGCAAAAAACCCACCTCAGGGGGGGGGGGGAGAAACGGCAAAGGGAGGGAGGGGGGAAACAGGCAAAGACGAACAACCAGGGAACATTTTTTGAACAAAAAAAATTGCTGGGGGAATTTTAAAAACACAGGGGTGGGTTGGGGAAAGGAACGGGAACCCCAGCAACGCAAAAAAAACAAAACAATCAAACCGGGGTGAGGGGGACGTAAAAACAAAAAAAAAAAAAAAAACGACGTGAGGTTGGTGGGGGAAAATAAAAAAAGTTTGTTTTTCCCACTTATTAATGTGGTTGGGTTTTTGTGTGGAAAAAAAAAAAAACAAACGGGGTTGGTGTTGTGGAGGGGGGTGGAAGGAAAGAAAAGGAATACAAAACAAAAAACTTAAGGTATTTGGGTTTGTTTTGGGGGGGGGGGACACCACCACAATATTGGGGGGTTGGGAAAAAAAAAAAAACGGGATATAAAAAGGGAAAAAAATGTGGGTTGGAAACCCCCCTTGGACCAGGCGAACAATCCCAGGTGGGGGGGGGAAAGGACACAAAACAAAAAAAACACGCCGGGCACAAAAAAAACCCCAGGGGGGAAACAACTAAAAAACCACAAAGGAAAAATTGGTGGGGGATAACAGAAACAAACCAAACGGTGGAAAAAAAGGGCCATTGGGGGGGGGTTGGTTTTGAAGTGTCGGGGGCACAAGTTGATGGGTACGGTGGGGACAATGGGCGGCACAATCCCGGTTCGGCAAAAAACCACACCGTCAAAGCAGTGTTGTACCAAACAAGTTGCAACAATCACACTGGCCAACCACGTGTGGGTTTGGGCAAGGGGGGCCGGGGGCCAGTTGTTGGCAAGGTGTAAAAGTAAAGATGGGGGGGGGGGTTTTTTAACAAAAACAAAAATCCTTGGTGGGTCACAGGGTTCAGGATAGAAAAAGGGAAACAGACACTCACCGGAAACAAAAAAAAAGATTTTGGAACGTGGGTGGGGGGTGGCCCCCAAACCAGGGGGGGGGGGGGGGGTAAGGGGGCTTTGTATTGTTTACTCAAAGGGTTGCACGAAATGGGGGGGGGGCGGAGAACGCACAAAATTTGGTCAAAAAAAAAAAAAAACCAAAAAGGGAAACAAGTCTAGAAATTAGGTGCCAAACGAGGTCCAAGTTAAAAAAAAAGGGGGGGAGACAAGATTTGGGGTGGGGGGGGGGGGGAAAAAAAAAAAGGGTGTGAAATTACTTATTTCGAAGTTTGGGCAAAAAAAAAGGGGGGGTGATTGGCAAAAGCGGGGGGGGGGGGGGGGGAAAAAGAGGTTATAAAAATCAAACAAAAACAAAGGGGGGGCAACACACCTGGAAAAGTCTCGTGGTCTGGGGGGGAGACCTCAATATGCACAAACTAAAAAATTTTAGGCCAGTAAGAAGGAAGTAACGGGGGGGAAATGGGGGGGAAAAGTTAGAAAAGGTTGGTTAAGGAAGAAAAAAAAAAAAAAAAAAAAAAAAAAAAGCACCGTAGGGGGTGGTGGGGAACAAGAAAAAATTGGGTTTTTTGGTTGGTCCCAAATGAGAATGCGGGCCCAAGGCCAAAGTGAAAAACAAAAGGGAAAAGGGTGGGGGGGGGGGGGGGGGAAAAATGCACAACCTTCTTGGTTGGTTTTTTACGCGGGCCACACCGGGGAAAAAAGCCGCGAAGCAAAATCGTGAAAGGAAAACAAGTTTGGGGGGGCAAAAAAAAAAAAGTGGGGGGTAAGTTGTCTAAAGGGGGACCTGGGGTCGTGTGGTTTACAAAAAGAAACGACAAAAAAAGGGGGTGGGTAAATTAACTTTGGTGAAAGTCAGAATAGGCCAGGGGCTAGTGGGGAAACACCGACTGGGGGTTGGGAGAAGGGAACATCCATAGGGGGGGTGGCGGGGGGTAAAAAAAGTCAAGGTTGGGCCCAAAAAAACCTGCAAAAAAAAACAAAAAAAGAGGTAAAACGAAACCACAAAAGGACGAAGGCAAAAGGGGTTGTTTTTTCAATGAACGGGGGTTTCACCCCAAATGTGTGGGGGGGAAGGGGAAAAAGGAACGAAGGTACAGGGTTTTTGGCCACACAAAAAAAACACGGCCGGTGGCCTGGATGTGAGAAACCGGGAGAAAAGGGGGGCACCAAACACAAAAGGGTGACCGTTCACTAAAATTGTTGAAAAAAAACCAAATCAAACCCATGGTTGGAAAAAAAGTGGGTGGTGGAACGCGGCTCGTGGGGAATACCAGACCACCGGGAGGGGGGAAGGGTTTGTAAAAAAAGTAAAAAGGTTTTGGGGTTGTGAAAAAAGAAGGGGGGTTTTTCTTTGGGGGCACGGGCACCACCAGGGATGTGGGTGGCCCTGTCCCGATGTCGGTGAAAAAAAAACACGGGAAAAAAAAGAGCTGTTGGTTTTTGACCTACCATGTCCAAGTAGGTCCATGGGGCAAAACGGGGGGGGAAAAAAAAAAAAAAAAAAATGCAAACATGGGAAACCCTGGAAGGACAGTTCACACAGGGGTCGAGAGGTGGGCTTTTCAAAAAAAACCCCTTGTGGGGGGGGGGGGGCCTCGGGGAAAAAAACAAAACAAAACGCGTGCAAAAAAAAAAAAAAAATTGGGTTTGGGGGGGGGGGGCGACAAAAAAAAAAATCGAACGAGGGATAAAAAAAAAGGTTTTGGTGGGATGTGGGGTGCTTGAAAAAAGGCGTGCAGGGGGGGGGCATGTCGAAAGGATGAGCAACAAAAAACAGGGTGCAAAGGGGAAAAAGGGACAGAAAAAATCATTCTGATTCGTATATGCCAAAAAAAAAATTACAAAGCAGGGGGGGGTGCAAACAGTTTGGGTAGTGGTGTTGTATTTGCACTAACGGCCCAAAGAAAATTTGGGATGGGGGTCACTCAAAAGGGGGGAAAAACAAAACAAAACCCACACGGCAGACTTGGCTGGGTAGAAAAAAAAAAAAACCATAAAACAAAGGGGGGGGGGGGTCTTGATCACGGTGGAAAAAGGGTGGTGGGGTTAAGGGGGTAATTGGGTGTCAACCATAAAAAAAATCCAATTGGGAAGGAAGGGGTGAGAGGGCTCCCAGGAAAATTCAGGGGGTGGGGGGGACAAAAACGTCTGGGGGGGGGTGTTTTTGACGGGAAAAAGTGTCTTGAATATGCGCAGAGGGAAAAAAAAAAATTTAAACTGGCCCCACAAAGTGGAAAAAAAAGAAAAAGACCCTGGGGGAAAAGGTCAACAAAAATGTAATTAAACGTAAAAAGAGAAGAATAATAAGAGTTTTCCAATATAACAAAAAAAAGGGGGACCAAGGGCATTAGGCACCACAAGTCAAAAAACCAAAAAAAAAACTTTTTAAACCAGTCAACGCCTCAATCACCGCCCCCATAGCCCAGGGGGGGGGGGACCGGGGGTGGGACCCCGTTCATGGGTCCCCCACTTCAAAACAAAGATAACACTGAATGGGGGGGGGGGAAAAATTGAACTCAAGACTTGGACATGCACGGTAAACCACGGGGAAAGCAAACAGTTTTTGGGGGGGGGGGGGGGGCATAGCACACCCTGAAAATGTGGCACTTGCAGTGCTGAAAAGGGGGGACCAGACATTGGGTTTGTCCCCCTGGCAAGATCCACAAAATGTAACAAAAAAAGGACACAAACTGACCAAAAAAAAGCCGTCACTCGGGGGGAATCCGGAAAGTTGCCGGGGGAAAAAAAAAGAACGCAAAGAGAACGTTGGAACCCCGACACTACGTCGCTCCGCCTGTTTCAAGAACGGGGGGAAAAACCACCGGCCTTTGACAAGCCACAAAAAAACAACACGTGGGGGGAGGGTGGGGGTTGTTTTTGTCACAACACAAAAGATCAACAAAAACCGAAGGGCGGGATTCTAAACACGCAGATGCGGACACCCGCAAAAAAAAATGCAAACAAGCCCACTGGGAAACAATAAAAAACCCCCCCCCCCGCCTAGTGCCAAAAAAAAATGTGGCACCCCTGACTTGGGGGGCAAACGAACGGGGGAATACGGGGGTAAAACAACTGGAAAGGGAAAAGGGGGCAAAAAAAAAATGGGGAGAGAAAAAAAAAAAAAAAAGCATGTTCCCGTTAAAGGCACAACATCTCCACAAACGAACCAAGGACGGGGCACCAAAAAAACAAAGTAATTTGGTGCAAGAGCATTCAACCACTCACCCCGGGGTGGAAAAGACCAAACCAAAATGCGGGGGGGGAAAAAAACAACACAGGGATTAATCGTGGAAAAGCTAGCCAACCACGGAGTAAAGCTGCAGAAAGTAACGCTGTGGGGGAAACTTAACGCAAATCAAAGAACAAAAGTCAACCCCAAGCATCACGTCCACCTCCCCACTTGCCAAAAACAAATTCACCACGCAAAAGAAAAGGGGGGAAGTGTGTTGGAAAAAAAAACGGCATGAATGTGTGCGGCCGCGGCGCGTTGCAGGGGGGGTGGGGTGGTGGGAAACACGTGGAAATTGTTGAAAAAAAGAGAAACCCAAAAGGCGTTTTCATCCAACAACAACTCGGTCGGGCCCACAAAAACCTCCACAGGGTGGGGGGGAAAAAAAAAAAAAAGGGTCAAAGGAAGACCAAGGAAATTGAAATAAAGGGGGGGGGGTCACATCCTTGAACCAGAACTCCAGGGAAAAAGACACTAAAACGTGCTGCCCCACGCCGAAAAAGGGGGGAAATCCGGTGGTGGTGGGGGGGTTTTCGGGGGGGGAAATTTGCCAAACTAAAGAAAAAAAAACCGCCAAAAATACCCAGAGGGTAACAAGGGAAAAGGGGGGCCAGAATGGCCACCGCCCAGGAATCGGGGTGGTGGCCATAAAAAAAGCAAACTCAAACTGTGTCCCGCTTAAAACAGGGGATTGGGGCCCTAACCCTCCCCAGGGAAAATGATCGAGCCGGGGGCGCCAATCAAAACGTTTTTGCTGGGATGCGAAAAAAAAAAGGGAGCCCATAGTCAAGGGAAAAGCAAGGGGGGGAAAAAGTTGGGAAAAAACAAGCATGCAAGCCCTCTGGGGGGGAAAGAAGGTTAGAAGGCCATAGGGGAAAACAACCAGCAATTAAAAAAAATACGCATGTAAAAAAAGCGTGAAAGGCGCCCAAACTTTCAAAAAGGGGAAAGCAAACAAGGGTTCAAAAAGAAAGCATAGCCAAAAAAAACCAATATCCTGGGGGGTCCGCAAGGGCAATTGGGCAAATTGACAACAAACAGGCACCAAACCCAAGTCACGGGGGACAAGACCCCGAAAAGGGGAAAAAAAAAAAAAAATAAGCAAAGGTGGGGGGCAAAAAAAAGAACAGTAAAACCCAAATGTGGGATCGGATCAAAGGGCCGCCGGAAAAAAAAGCCTCATCAGGGAAAACTAACCAAAAAAAAAACAGGGTAATCAATGCGAAAAAAAAAAGGAAACCCAGGACAAGGGAAATTTTATTCAACATTTCAAGTTCGCAGAATTGGGGGGACGGGGGGAAAAAACCGGGGTACAAAAAATGTTTGCAAACAAAAAACAGGAAACCTCTATCGGCACCCCACCACTCACTCGGGCAAAAAGGGGAAAGGGGGCGAACATAAACGGAAAAGGGGGTACCTCACACAAAGGGAGTAAAGTCCAGGCACGCCAAAAAACACCACAGCCTGTACAAAAAAAAAAGAGTAACCCAACTGAACGCCGTCTACAAAAACGAAAAAAAAAGCGGGTGGGTTCACCAAATTTTGGGTGAAAAAAGGAACAAAAGGTGGACACCAACATTTTTATGTTTTTTTGTTTTGGCGCAAAGGCCACCAACAATGGGGGGGGGGGGAAGGGTGAACTCCACCGTCAAAAAAAAAACAGAAAAAAAGGGGACCAAGAAAAAGGTGTTTGTTTTTTTATTTTTGGGTTTCAAAAAAAAAGAGACACATAGGGGCCATCCATTGGCCAAAGGATAGAGGGGGGGGGAAACCAAAAAAGGGACTTTGGGGTTTTTGGGGGGGGGGACCAAAACGTGTTGGAACAGGGGGGCTTTCTTAACGCAAAACAACATTGTCCTTTGACAAAAGAGTTACTGTGTGGGTCCCAGTCCAGGGGGAAAAAAAAATCAGCAAAACCAAAACAATCCACCTCCCCAAGAACACAGAAAAAACAAAAAAAAAAGAACTTCGCTGGAAGGGGGGAAAAAACAACTGGGGGGGGGGTCAAAAAAAGGGAAAGAAAGTCAACGTCCCTGGGGGGAAAACAAACATAAAATCAAGAACCACCTGCTTGGGGGGGGTAAAGGGAACAGTCAGTTAAAGGGTTCACCAAAAGCACCACCAGTTTTTTACTGAGAACTTACATAGAAAAAAAAAAAAGAAGGGTTCCCCACACTGGGGAAAAATGCAACGCGGACAAACTGGGAAAAAAAATGGTTTGGCAAAGGGTCAAAAAAAAGGGGGGGGCAATAGGAAGTGGTTGCACCACCTTCCAGGGGGGGGGGGGGAAACAAAACAAAGAAAAAAAAAAAAACTCGGCGTAATGTAAATGTGTGTGGGGGGGTTTTGGTTTGTCAAAGAAAAAAACGGGTACAAAAAAAAAAGGTTTCGGTGGGCCCAACCAACGTGCTCAAAAAAATATAGGGTTCCAACAAAAACCGGCCGTCATCTCTCACACAAGGAAATGGTGACAAAAAAAAAAAAAGCAGCAAAACTCCACCGGCATTCACGGGGGGGGGGGGGGTGGGGGGGGGGTCGTTTTTTTTGTTTGGAAAAGGGAGTCCGCAAGACGTGGGGGGGGTTCAAAAGCAAAAAAAGAAAAAAACGTACTTTGTGAACCAACAAAAGAGGGGGGGGTTGGTTTCGAAGCTTTTTGGGGGGGGAACGCAGAAAAAACTTGGGCCCCAAGAAAAAAAAAAAATGGTCAAAAACACAAATAAAACACACAAAATCTTGCCCCCCCCACCTTGGGGGGAAACAACCTCCCTGGGCAACGGAATGGTGGGGTTCCACGCAAGGGGGGGCCCAAAAGAAAAAAAAAAAAAGGGAAAAAAAACAATGTATTGGGGGAAAGGACTTGGGGCACGAAATGGCTCAAAAAAAGAACACAACAAAGTCCGCCCAACTTGAAAAAGGTGGCGCCCAAAACCAGGGGGGGGGGGGGGGGTAATTAAAACGTAGTTGGGGTTGCACACCCCCAGGGGTCAAAAAAAGAAAAGGGATAGCACCCCAGGCAAAAAAAGGGTAAAAAATAAACAACTCAATTATCGGGGGGAGTGGATTTGCCCTTTATGTGTTGGATTGTTGGGCAAAAACTCCACTGTCAACTCCCTGGGGTCGATAATAAAATTGGCCATGTGGGGGGGGGGGGGAAACTAGCAACAACAAACAAAACCTCTTGTAGAAACCTGACCCAGGGGGGGGGGGGGGACGGGGGGGGGGGGCCCCCCGCTGCCACTTAACCAAGTGAAAAGAAAAAAAAAAAAAAAAAAAAGAATGGAATTCACAGCAAACAGTCCAGACAAAGAAATTTGGCATGTAAAGCACCGTCAAACAAAACCCAGAACATTCCAAAAGGGGGGGGGGGGGGGGGGGGGGGAACCGAAAAAAAAAAAAAAACAAAGAAAAAAAAACCAGTTTGTGAACCGTCCCCCAGTTTACGACTGCCACAACAGGGCGCCAAACCCCCATAAAAAAAAAAAAAAAATAAAAATGAATGGAACACGTTTAAAACCCTCAGAATTGGGGAACACACAAACAACAAGTCACAAGGGAAAAAAAACCAACATCATTCAACGTCGAATAAAAAAAAGACGCCCACGTGCAACGACACCAGGAGGGGGAAAAAAAAGGGGGGAGAACAGTCCCAAACAAACAAACGGAGAAAAGGTTGGCTTAAAACACAAATGGGGGCAAAAGTGGCAAACCAAAAAAAAAAACCCCGAAAGAAGCCTGTGTGGGTGGTGGGAAAGGAGTATCACGCCCCCACGGGAAAGAAAAAGGCCATGGGGGGGAACAAACACAGGTCACGCAGGCTATGAACCAAGTTTGGGCCAATCATACACTCGCAAGAAAAAGCACAGGCCTCTTTTCAGAAAAAAGTAACTATCGCAAGAAAAAAGGGACTGCACGGCAGATCAAGGGGGAAAAAAAACCTTCTGAACGTGAGAGTGAACCCAAGGGGGCAGGGCAGCAACATAATAAGGGAACAGGCCCGGTACAAGGGGGAGTCCACATCGGGCACAAAATAGCACGTAACAAAGAAAAAGCCAAAAAGGGGGAGCAAAAAAACAGTCAACATTCGCGAACTGGGGGGACAAGGAACCCCTTCGGTAATAAAATAAGCGGGGGGAACAAGGCAACCAACCCAACTGAGGTCCTTAAAACTCACAAATCATACTTCTCATAAAAAAAAAAAAAAAAAAATTACGGAGGGGATAAGAAAAGTGGGGGAAAAAAAAAAAAATGAAAAGAATTTGCACAATGTGGGGTGCCAAAAGGTTGGGGGTGGGGGGGACCACCACTTAAGGGTTTTTGGACAAAAAAAAAAAAAAAGACCCACTACCTTTGGAAAAAAGGGGGTGTGATTCGGGGGAGAGGGGGCAAAGGTTTTTTTTGAGTTTGAAAAGCCAGAATGGAAAAAAAAAGGTCCACGGTCGTAAAGTGGGGGGTAAAAGCTGGTGGTGTTGGTCCGCCACCCAAGTGGGTGCTCACACAGGGGTAACAGGGCCAAACACCCAAACAAAAAAAAAAAAAACAGTCTGGGTGTTGTCCGCCACCCTCCAACATTACGAAAAGAAAGGAAATGGTGAAAAGGTCCCTCACAATGGGGGGGGGGGCGGGGATATAAAAATAATAAAAAATAGGGTTGTTGGGCCACCGCATCACAACGTTTGCCTGGACCTCCCATGAAAGGGTTTGGACCCTAAATGAGCAAGGGCAAGGGGTTTGTTGAATAAAAAGGGCAAAAATCAAAAAAAAAAGGGGGGGGGGGGGGGATGTTCGGGGGCATCAACTCCGGACAAGCCGTGGGGTGGGGAAGAATGATGTTTTTGTGGGGGGGTTTAGGTGGCGCGCATCAGGGAGGACCTTCAAACCAGGCGCAGGGGGGGGGAAGGAATTGTGAGAAAAAAAAAACGATGTAATGGTGGGGGACCTGGGGGGGGGGGGGGGGGGGGCCAAAAAAAAAAAAGGAAAACCACCTTTCATGGGGGGGGGGGGGTCAAATATTGGTGGGGGACACGAAATTGGGGGGGTGTCACGGTGGGGGGAATGGGGGGTTGGGTTGGGGGTTTTTTGGGGGTTTTGTTGTCACCCCAAAAGTGAAAAAAAAACCATGGTTGGGGCTGGAAAAAAAGGTGTAGAGTGACAAAAAATGACAAAAAAATTTCAGGAAGGGGGGGCGAGAGGGGGGGGGGGGGGAAAAAAAAAAAGACAAAAAGCAAAAAGTTGGGGGGGGGGGGGGGGACCCAGGAAGGTTGGGGGGGGAAAAATCAAAACTGGGGGGGGGGGCAAAAGGGACCAAAAGAAACTTCCAAAACAAAAAAAAAAAAACTGGGTTGGGGGTTTTTTTGGATTGGTCAAAAAGGGGCAAAGCCAACACGGGGGGCTACAAATATGGCAAAAAAAAATGCACCCAAACTGGGAAGGGCGGGAAAAGGGAAAGCAAAAAAACCAAGGGGGTGTGGGGGGGGGGTGTGGGAATACGAAAAAAAGTGAAACGGTTTTTGAAACGACCCGAACAAAAAAAACGGGAAAAACTAAAAAAGAAAGTTTCTTTATCACTAACAAAAAACACAAAAAGCGGGGGGGGCCAAATGGGGGGGGGGGGGGGGGGCAAAGAGGTAATAAGTTTTGGGGGTTCATTTGGGGCACGTGGTCATCAAGGGGTGTGTGTGACAAAGAAACAAAGAAAAAGAAACGCAAAAAAACGTGGGCGGGGGGGGTGCTCAACTCTGGGTTGTTGCGCTCCACCAGATCCGGGCAAAGGGGGGTGGTTACCTGGGGGGGTGGGGTTGAAAAATGTACATATTGTTTTAATTGGGGGGGACCAATTTTCAAGAAAAAAGGGAATGGGGGGGGAACCAAAACTCACCTAGACTTTTGTGCCAACCTTGGAAACAAAGGGGGTATGGGGCCAAAGGGGGGGGGGGGGAGGTTTTTGGGGGTCACAACATACTAAAAAGTAAAAAAAAACGATGGGAAGGGGACAGTTAGGGGGGGAAAGGGGGGGGGAAAAGTGTTAAAAATTTGTTGGGGGTAAAAAACGGGGATTGTAGGGGGAAAAGAAGCTTAGGGGGGGGGGGGGGGGGGGGGGGAACCACAAAACCTGCAAAAAAAAAAAAAAAAATCACGTGAAAAGTTGTGGGGTGGGTGTTTTTGGTGTGGGTTACAGATCAAATAAAAAAAAATAAGAAAAAAAACAATTTGAAATAATACACGAACAAAGCGCCTGGTACAACAAGGGAAAAAAGAAAAAAAAACCAGGAGTTTAGGGAAAAAAACTACAGACGACCACGGACGGAAACCCCACCCAACCCAAACCCCCACTGCCATTGAAAGAAAAGGGGCACAGTGAAAAGGGGAAACCCGCCGAACCGTCCCCCCGGGAAAAAAAAAAACAAATGACAACACAGGCTCTAAATCCCTTTAAACAGGGAAATGTGAGGGGGAACGGGGTGGGGGAATGTCCTGGGGGGGGGAGTAGGTTTTTTGAAACAAGGAATACGGGGTTTTTTTAAATCACGTTGTTGGGGGGGGGGAAAAGGGGGGTACGTGACGCAATTGGGGGGGACCGACACAAAAAAAAAAAAAAAAGGGGGGGAAACAAGAGAAATTTGGGTTTTTGTTGGGTTGGGGGGGGAAAAAAGGGGTGGGTTTTGTTCGGGCGGAGACCATACTTTCAAACCGAAAATAAGGGGGGGCACCAACCTTCGGGGCGACTAAAAAAGGGACACAGGGTTGGGGGTCAGAAGAACCGGATGGGGGGGCAAAACAAAAGGCGGGCAACATGCACAGTGGAAAAGAAAAAAGCAAAAAAAAAAAAAAAACAAAAAAGTTGGAGGGCAGGGGGGGGGTATCGGGAACGGGGCAATTGCGACACCAACAAGGGGGGGGGTAGCCTTGGGGGGGGTTGGCCCGGAAGCCACGGGGGGTTGAAGGGGGGGGGTGAGAGGGGGTGGAACGAACCAAAGAGCCATAAGAAAAGTGGAGGGCAATCATTGGTTTTGGGTGGCTCCCGAGGGAACCAGAGGGGGTGGGGGGGGCAAAAAAACATCACTTCCTTCCGGGGTTGGTTATATAAAAAAAAAGACTATGGCAATGAGGGGGGGTGGAATTTGGTTGGGTTAAAAAAAAAAAAACGATCCACGTTAAAAAAAACAATCGGGGGGGGGGGTGAACAAGGAAAAACTAAAAAAAAGGGGATGGTCAGCAACAAAGAAAATTCTGAATTCATCAAAATCGTTGGGGGGAGGTGGGGGCCCCCTTGGGGGGGGGGGGGGGGGGGGGGGGTGGGGGGGGGAAAAAAAAAAACTTCTGGGGGGTTTAAAGGAAAGTTTTTGCTCGGGGGGCACGGAGGGCTCCTGGGGAAAAAGCAGGGACTACCTTTGCACAAACAAAGTCTGAAAAAAAAAAAGGAGGAACTAGTGCCCAGAAAAACAAAAAAGTAAAGGGAGGGGGGATGGAAAGAAAAAAAACAATAAAAAAAACGGCTTTACGATTTCACCTCAGGGGGAATGAATGTGCACGAAATGAAATGAGGGGGGGCCAAAGCGTTGTCACAGCCGGGAAAGACCACAGGAAAACCCCGGAGCACAACGGCTGAAAAGGGCACCAAACGAGGGGTTCCGAAAAAAAAAAAAAAATGGTCCCTAAAAAAAAAAAATAAAAAAAAATCTGTTTCAGGGGGGGGGGGATGCGGTAATAAGGGAGGGGGGAAGACAACAAAAAGGAAAAAATAAAAGGTGGTTTCCCCAAAAATAAAAGGGGGACGAACAAAAAAAAAAAAGCACACCCCCAAAAAAAAAAAAAAAAGGGGGGTGGGTTTTGGGAGGGGGAGGATGCACACAAGTACAGATGTGCCAGGGGGGCACGTATCAACAACAACACATGGAAAAAAAACACCCGGTGAAAGGGGGGACTTAAGGGTGTGGGGGAAATACTATTGCCGGTTTGTTGTGGCCCGGCGGGGGGGTATTGAAAAACAGTCCACCGTGGGGGGCAAAAAAGGTAAATCAGGGGGGAAGGGCCTCGCTGGACTGGGGGGGAAAAAGTGTTTAAGAAAAAAAACAGTTGAAAAAAACCCCGCTGGGGTGTGAAAAGGTGGGTGTTGGGGCGTACAATCTCTACTATGGGATGTCCCCCATGGGGAAAAGAAACTGGCCCCAGAACGCACAGTTTTGGGGAAAATCAAAAAAAAAAAACACTTCATTAGGGGGGGGGGGTTTGGGGGGCGGTAAGGGAAGACACAGCGGGGGGGGGGCCGTGTTGGGGACATGGTGTACATCAAAATCAAAACGTGGAAAACAAGGCCCACAAAGGAGCAAAAGACGGAATAAACAAAAAGGGGTTTGGTCTTCATAGGGTAAGGGGGGTGGGTTTGGTAAAACAATGAAAAAAAAAAAATTGTAGGGGTGTTGGCCAAAAAAAAAAAAAAACGGTCAGGGTGGTGGGTGGCACACGGGGGGGTTGATCACACTTGGTTAAAAATAATATGGGTAAGGAGAATCGGTTGAAAAACTGGGGGTGGGTAAAAGCCTTTTGTCACCCACCAGGACAAACCACACCCAAAAAAAAAGAAAACGGGTGGGCCCCGTGGGGGGGGGGGGGGAAAAAAAAAAAAAAACACTGCCTTTCCCTCGTGAAAAAGGCAAGGATTTTGTGTAAAGACGAGTTTTGTTTTTTTTTTTTTGTGAACTAGGGGAAAAAAAATGGGGGGGGGGGGGTTGGGGCCGGAAAAAAAAGTGGTTTTTGGGTCCCACAGATCAATTTGTTTTTGGCACCACACAAAGCATGGGGAAAAAGCAAGGGGAAAGCACCATAATCATTGCTGTGGGGGGTTCGATAACCAACTCAAAGGCAAACAAAACTGGAGGGTGAAAAGTCAGGGGGGGTTGCAAAGCTCAGGTTGGGAATAGTGGGACTTGGGCCAAAAAATGGGGGGGGGGGTTCTCCCCGGCAGAGGAAAGGGGTTGTGTTTACTTTTGTTTGTAAAAAAAACAACAAAATACTAAAAAATAAATTTGTAACCAGGAATTAGATGGGTTGGGGGGGTAAAATGGTTGGTGAGTGTGGGTGGAAAAGGGGCGCGTGGGTGGGGGGAAAAAAAAAAAGCCACACACAACACGGGTGAATAATTTTTGTAAAGAATGGGGGGGGGGGGAGATAAAACTTTTCATCAAAAAAAAGTTACAAGAAAAAAAACACAAAAGTGTTGGGCTTAAAAATTCCAAAAAAGGGGCGGGCTTTTGGTAAAACAGTGCAAAAAAAAAAAAAAAAAAAAAAAACACAGAGGAACCAAAAGGTGGTGGGTTAAAAAAAAAACCGGGTAACCAAGGTAACGTGGGGGGAACTCATAACGGGTAGACTTGGAAGAACTGCGCACATGGAAGAGGTGTGTTAAAATCAGGGCAACCCTAACCAAAGACCCTGGTCCGCAATAATGAGAAGGATTGGGGGGTTTGGTCAGAGGGGGAAAAAAAAGGGGGAAAAAAAAAAAATCACAAAATAAAGGGGGTTGAAAAAAAAACAAAAGGCATTTCACTTAAAGGGGGGGGGAAAGTTTTTGGGTGGCAGGGAAAAATATGTGGGAGAAGGGCAAAAAACAAAAAAAGGGGTTGGAAAAAACCCAAAAAGGAAGTGAGAATCTCTTTCAGACAAAAAAAAAACACGGGGGGGTAGGGGAAAAAGGAAAAAAAAAAAAAAAGTAATTTATAAAAAAAAAAAAAGGTGGTTACATTGAACTGGGGGCGTAAGCTGGCCACAATAGAATGTGCACCAAAATTGACAACCGCACAAAACTCTGTGTTGCGCAAACACGCCAATGGGGAAAAAAATTCATCACCTGCGTCTCCCGTATCAACATCACACATAAAACTCAATCGGGGGACAAAAAAAAGCCACGTGGCCAACAAAAAAACCACACCAAATACCCGACCAAAAACGCGGGGAATGGGCAACGAAAACAAAACGTCACCCCCAAAAAATATTGTGGGGGGGGGGGGGGGGGAAAAACTCTCCAATCAGAAACATAAAAAAAAAACTGTCGGTGGGGGGGGGGGGGGAAAAAAACAAAGGCTTTCACTCACCAGAGACCAAACGGCAAAAAAAAGCAAAGACATAAACGCTGGCTCCTGGGGGGGGGGGGGGGGGGGGACCAGGTCCCCAATCAAAAGGGGGCAAGCGCCTTAAAAAGGTGATGGAATCGGGTCTTCTCACAATGAAAAAAAAAAACCACAGGCGCTTCCCGGTTCCCCCCCCCAAAAGACAGGGGGGTCCCTCGCAAGACAAACAAATAAAAAATCATAAAAATCAAGAATGGGGGAAACTTAGGGACAGATCAGGGAATACCACACGGCAGGACCCCACAAAGGGGGGAAACCAAAAAGTAACCCAACAGGGGGGTCTCTCACTCAAAAGAAAAAAAAAAAAAAAATCCCCCAAAACCCACAACTCGGGGGGTCAAAGCACGAAAAAAGTTCTGGTTTTGATCCAAGGAAAAAACTAACACAAACCTCGACCCAACAACCAATGAAAAAAAAGAAAGGAAAAATCCTTTCACGGGGGGGGATCAGGGCACTTGGGGGGGTCCACAAACGCTTGTGGGAAAACTTAGGCCTTTCTTCTACATCACACTTTTTTCCAACCAAAATCCAACCCACAAAAAAAAAAAAACCCCTCTTTCAAACAGAATCCGCCTAATGTCAAAAGTGTAAAAAGAAGACCCTAGCCGGCAAAACACAAACAGCAACACACAACAAAAAAAACGTTGGGTGTCCGCCACAAAAAAAGGGGGGGGGGGCAACGTGGGGTGGGGGGGGGGGGGGGGGAACCCCACTAACCAACAACCGTTGGTGGGGGGGGGAAAAACTTCGGCTACACGAAAAAAGAAAAATTTCAAAATAACCAAACTTCCCCACAACCGAAGACAGGCTCCGGGTTCCCAAAAAAGACCTCAAAAATAATTGTTCCTTTTCTTGGGTTTTCCAATGTGGGGCAAATCACCGCACGCCGGAGATGAAAGGTGGGAAAAAAAAATAACCAAAAAAGTAAAAAACTCTCGCCCTGCTGGGGGGGGGAAGGGGTTGTGGGGGGTTGACCACAAGAAAAAAAAAAAAACAACGGCCTACAAACTTGGGGTGGTTGAAAAAAAAAAAAAAAAACCGTAACCCCGAAAACAAAAACCTTTCTACGCTTTCACCA
>Ga0179593_1590712_pt1 | contig 25762 bp, 26 predicted proteins | sample CZODoug2_1_08_16_FD_185931 | JGI IMG/M metagenome (GOLD analysis project Ga0179593, IMG submission 185931) | Vadose zone soil fungal communities from Angelo Coast Range Reserve, California, USA - CZODoug2_1_08_16fungal (PacBio error correction) | ecosystem: Environmental > Terrestrial > Soil >...
AAGGATGTAAGGACGGGCGGGAAGGTAGGGGGAGGTCTGGAGAGGAAACATAAGCAGAAACCGGAAACGAAATACACCAGAACTAAAGGAAGAACAACTCCTAGTACGAAGAAGCATGGGGAGATATCTTTGGTGAAGGTGTGGGAGGGGAAGGTACCAGAAAATACAGGGGCTGACTTGGTGAGCCGAAAACCCAAGGGAAAAATTATTGAAGGGGAAAGAAATATGCAAGAAAAAAGGCTGGGAGATTGGGGCTTGGGGGGGAGGACTCTGAAACATAAAGATCGATATGTTGTTAACCTCTTGGAATATCTGCCTCGCTCCTAGAAAAGGTGGGAAGGGGAGGTCAAAGGGGAAGTGAAGGGAAAGAAAGAAGTTCGCTCTGGGGGGAGGGGGGTCGCCGGGCTGTCTTTGAAGGGCACAAAAAAAAAAAAAAAAAATTACATGAAATTATCTCGAGAAGAGAAGAGCACGTAGATCAAGAGGTCCAGGGGAAAAAGCTGAAAGGAGGGGGAGATCGGGTTGGATAAGCCGAAACTTTCACTTGGGGGAAATACAGTGGCCCTAGAAGGGCGGTATACCGCGGCGCATGCCGATTGCCTACTCTGAGAAAAACGAGGAGGGGAAGAAAAAGCACAAAAAAAGGAGGGAAAACAACAAAAAAAAGGGAGAGAAAGTCTCGAGGCGTGTGTGGAGGACCTAAACCAAAAGAAGTTCATGAGCTCCAAGCTCAAAAGCGTTTAGCGGAAATGGGGGAAGTGTCGAGTGTGGGTCAGCAAGTTGACCGACTGACTGCTGGAAAGGAAATCACGCGATGAGGCAGACAAGTAGATGGAGCTAAAAGCAGCCGATATTAGGAAGGGGGCATGCTAAGGTAGGGGGAAAAAAGCAAGTACCTGCCCTAGACTACGAGGTCAAGTCCTCGAAAAAGTCGCTGGTCTTGGTGGTAGTTTCTCAATCGGTAAGAAGAAAAATGCTGTAAAAGATCATGAACTTGAAAACGAAGTGTTGGAAAACTGGAGGGGAAAGTTCATGGGAATCGACGGTTCCAGGGAGGACGAACATCTCGAAGAGGGGACAGTTGGGAGAAAAAGGATTTCCCAAACTGGGGCCTCCGCGACTTGGGCGGCGGGGGCCATGAGAAAGGGGAGGGTGATTGGCAGAATCACCCGGCGGGCAACACTGAGCCCTTTGGGAGGGGGAAGGGGTTTGGTAGGGGGGGGCGAAGACGAAAAGATTGCCGGAGGGTATCAAAAAGAAAACAAAGGGATGCGAGACTGGGCCAACAAAACTCTGTCTGAGGGCAAACGCCCAGGATGGGGGGGGTGACATCAGGGGGGGGGGAAATGCGATTTACAAAAGGGGTTGTCAGGCGGCTCAGAAGAAAAAGATGCCCGCGGTGCGGTTGAACTGGGCGAAAAAACCACAAGGAGAAGGCTGCGAATTGAGGGGACAAAGTGCTTGTCGGGCGAAGAGAAAAGGTTAAAAAGAGCTGCCGCAAGTTTATAATCGCCGGTCTTTCTTCTTAACCAAAAAGAAAAAGGAGCGAAACAGTGAAGGTTCACGGGGGAGAGGGGGCCCTAAGGTGGGGAACTTCCGGGGGCCAGGCAAATCGTCACAGGTGGGGATCATCAGGAATGTGCAGTGGGGGGAGCCGGGGGAAAAGGGGATTTAGTTACCTCCCAAAGGGAAGGGAATGCCCACAATACTGAGGAACGTTCTCATAACAGACCCGTTTTTTCGAAGCACTCAATAACTAAGAGGGGACTTCGAAAGGGGGGGGGGTGGCAAAGGGGAAGCACAGTACTCTGGAAAAGGTTTCGTGAAGCAGAGAGGGAGCAGGAAATCACGCTACCGCTTTCGAAAAAGAATGGGTGGACTGAAGAACGAACACCCAACATTCAAAAGCATCAAAAGGGAAAACTTGGAAAAAAAAGTCCAACCAGAGAATCGATCCTCTAGGGAGGGGGGTTTACCACGAAAAGAATGACGGAAAAAAAGACGGGCCATGTTAAAATAAAAGGTTGGGGGGGGGAGATTCCAGGTCATAGGAGATTGGGGGTATACACGGCCCACGTTCCTGAACTGCATCGAAAAAAGAAGGGTATGAGGGGATCAAAACAAGCCGGAAAAAAAAGAAAATTGCAACAGGGGCATATGGGTCTCTCGTACGCTGATGAGGAGCAAGGGGGGGGAAGATATCGAGCGTACTTCACCCAAAGGGGAAAACAAGAGTTGGGGGGGGGAGCAAGAATACAAGAACGGGAAGCGACCGGTTTTGAGGAAAATGCCAGCCAACGCCTATCTTCCGGGGGAGAGAAGATTTAAAAAAGTTTTCGGGCTAAAAAAAGAGGCGCAGAAAAGAGAGGCCCGCAGAAAGCGTACAAAAAGCGAATCGGCGGGAATTCCCTACGGAGGCAGGGGAGGGCTCGAAAAAAAATCGGCCTTGTGAGAAAAAAGGTGCCTGAAAGCAAAAACGTCAAAAAGGGGGGGGGCAAGGCTTGTTGGTGATGCGCAAATCTATTCCAAAAACCCGGAGAAGGAGGTATGTCACTAAGGTTCGTGCCCCTTACTTCGATCTGCTATGGAGCTTTTTCCAAGGGAAGGAGAAGTCCAGCGGCCCTTTCTCGGGAACTCACGGGGAAACAAGATACTGTGAAGTATTGGAAACGGAAACAAACCGTGCCTTGAAGAATCTCCGAAGCTAGAAAAACACAAAGCGGGGGGGAAAATTCTGGACAAACGGGAAGGGTGCAACGAGGGTGAAGACCTAACCAAATGCCCGAAAAGGGGGGAAAAAAAAAGATCCGGGCGGAAGCGACTAACCCTTTACACACGAAATAAGATCTAAGAGGCTGAAGGGGAAGGTGAGAAGAGGGACTTACTGTAGAGCCCAAGCCTTGGAAAGAACTTAGAGCTCCGAAAACTTAAAGCGCCTTCAAGATGAAACTTTACCCTGGGAGAAGCTTGCAAAAGGAGTCAGAGGGGAAAGAACCCATGCGGAAAAATGGAGGGGGGGGTCTTTGAGAGTGTATGACCAAGTCCAAAGGGTTCAGGAAAGAAGAAAGCTCGGTTGCCTTCGGACAAGTTACTAGGGAAGGGGAGGATCGCTCTAAAGACCTTGGTTGGCATCAAAGAGGCACACGAGGGGGGGGTAAAGAGCGGGAGAACAATCACGGCGCCTAACCTCCTCACGATTAAAAACGTATTCGTAAGGGAAAAACCGGGGGAAAAGGAACGTCAGCTGGGAAGAGACGTCCCCTACCAAACGCACGGAAGCTCAAATAAATGAGGTCAGGAGAGCTCGAAGTTCCTTTGAGGGAAGCGCAGTACACACCCAGGGTTGGTTAGTATTCACGTTGCGAAAAGCAGGGTAAATCCAGGGACCGGGCCGATAAATGGTGGATTTCCATGGGTAAACACAACCTGTTTACGACCAGGGGACGGGGTCATAGATGGGCATATTGGAGGGGGGGGGACAACCAGAGCGGGAAGATGGGGTAACACCATGGGTAGGCGAATGTCCCATCATAGGGTCAGGCTGCGAATGGGGGGGGGGTGGAGAAAAAGGGGCGTGATGGAAAAGCGGGGGAGGGGAAAGGGGAGTCGAAGAGAAGGGGGCTCGAACTCCAGGAAAAGGTAAAACTTAAAACTCACTCAAGGCTCAGGTGAGCGTCCAAAATCCTTCGAGTCGAAAAGAAAGGGGTATATGGGGATGTTTCGCAACTAGGGCTGTCTGCAGGGAATAAGAAAGGTGAGGGAAACCAGCGCAAACGGTCAAGAACGAAATAATTTATTAGGACAAAAAGGGGGGAACTGGAATGGAAAAGGAAAGGGTGTCAAAAGGCCACACCGTCAGATGAAGATCAGGGTGAAAAAAGAACTGGGTTTACTCAGTCCCGAACTAGAGAACCAAGGAAAGAGGGAGAAAGCGACCGGAGGCAGCCGGAGCACCCAAAAAAAATTGGGGGAAAAAAAAACGAGCAAAAGGCATCCGACAAAAATGATCACTTGGGGGGTTCGAAGAAAAAGTCAAAGCGAAGGGAAGCGATGAGGGAAAAGTGCTTCCCAAAACGGGACGAAGGGGGAAAAAAGAAAATCCTCACCACATCCGGGTCTGTAAATAACAGCGGGTGGTTGGGCCCAAGGTAGCGGAGGCATCAGCCGTGACCAGGGAAAGGAGAACTACCATAGGGGAGAACAAGCCAGTAAAAGAGCTGAAGAAAAAAGACCCAAGAAATAAGGGCGGTCACCTACTGTTAGGAAAGATCATTTCACTAGACAAGAAATAAAAAAAACCGCCCCAGCCTCCAGGGCGTATGAAAAAAGGGAAGGGGTCCGCGGAAAACGGGGGGGTGCAGAAGGTGTTCAGGGGGAAAAACATTGGACCTTGGCGATACCAACGGATCATAAAGGAGGGCCCAGCAAAGGGACCCGGGACAGGGGGAAGAATTATGTAAATTGGAAAGCCGAATGTGCCCTGACGAAATTACAAAAAAAGGATAAGAGAAAGGGAAAGAGGCACTAAATTTGAAAAAATTCGTCGGATCGGGGCGGGGGGCATGTCGCATGCGTACCGAAGGGAGTCGTGGGGCTTAGGAATAATCTGCAAAAGTTATTACAAGCTCGAGACCGGTTCAGCTGTGCCTGTGAACAAAAACGGGGGGGAGCAAATGCCAAAGAGGGCACAGGTAAAGGATTACTATAACCAAGGGAAAAAGATAACCAACACCCATCGTCAGAGAAGGGTAGATGTGAGGGGGGGGGGGGGCCTGTGACAAAAAAATTTTGCAGAGCGAGAAATTACACACGCAGTGATCCAAATCGTAAAACGGGGGGGGGGGGGGGGGGCCAACGAACTTGGGACCAAAGTTATGCGGTCGCCGCAAAAAGAGTTAAAAGATCCTGACCAGCAGGTTTGATAACCCGAAAATAGCCGATTTTCAGGTTTATCAATGCAAAGAAAGCAAGGGCAAGGGATTCCTTCCAACCATAAAAGTCCACGCGCCCATTAAGGGCTAACACTCTGGAAAGGACACGTGGATCTTCCGAGGGATCGGATCGAGACCGAAAATCGCTCTACCAGTTCTTGGGGGAGAAAAACAAGGAACCACATAATTCGAAAACAAAAAATCGCCCCAAACGTCAGACAAATGGTGGCAAACCGTAAAACAGGGGACAGGGAGGGGACCACTGAGGAAACACCCTCACCTTAGAGAGAGTGAAGGAACCTCTGTCCCAACATAACAAATCGATAAAAAGATGGTCTTGGGGGTGCACTACAATCGCCAGAGCACAAGCTCTTGAAGGCCAAAAAGGGAAATCGGTCACGAGAGCGCACCCTCTTCAATGATAAATCATAAGAGGGCCGATGACCGGGGGGGGGGCCGAAAAGGACATTCGGGGGCTCAAAGAGGCTGGGCGGGGAGGAAAAAAACCACCAAAAAAGGCCCCAAAAGGGGGCAAAAAGGTAAAGAAACGATGGAACGTCTGATCTAGAATCTTGTATCGGGCGTGGAAGGGCCAGGATGTCGCTGCGGAAAGAGGAAAAAAGTCCTTTGATGCGTGGTTGGTCAAAAAGGCCCCGAGGGACTAAATGAAACGATATTTATCTACTAGAAAAACGGAGGAGGAAGGTCGGGTTGAACCACCCTTCTTGCCCATTTGAATGGCCGGGGGAGGGCGCCAAGCCGTTGGGGAGGGAAAGGCTAGAGCAAGCGACAACCGAAACGCCACTCTCATATCTGAAGGGGGCAGCAGTGAGGGGGGAAGGCCATAAGGGGGAAGTGTGTGGACGAAAAACCATCATACTCTGGAGAAAAAAATGGCTGTGTCCTTTGGAAAAAAAAAAAACGATATGGAAAGAATCTATCTCTTTGCCGAAGAGGTGTCGGAGCAGAGGGTGGGAGGGTAAGACGGGGAATTGCAAAGGGGGGAACCAACAAAAACTGGAGCGGGTGGGGGGCCGATCGAAGAATCTTTACCCAGAGCTCGAACGGGAAGGGAAGTGGGGAGAAGAGGAAGGAAAAATTCCAGGTTTGAAGCATCTTAGAAGGAGAAAAAGAGGGGGAAAAAAAACTGGGGGAGCCGGCTTGAAAAGTGGCCTGGAGATAACTGCAGGGTCGGACAAAAAGAAAGGCTGCAATCAAAACTGAAGGGAAAGTCCCCGAGGAAGGGAGGACATGCATGGAGGGAAAAATAAAAATAAGCTTCTCTGTCGATTGACAATGACACTACTCGAAAAAGAAGGGGGAAGAAAAAGGCGCCGGGGGAGGAGACGCCGCTGGGGAAAACTACATATTAACGTCAGAAAGGGAACTTTAGGTTGGTACAACCAATTCTCGGCTCTCTTAGAGAAAGGTTGAAAGATTGCGCAAAGAGAACACGAGGGGGACGACAAAACAAAGAGGAAGAGACGAGTTGGCAGTTTCAGCGGTGAGGTCGTAAAAGGGGAAAAAAAAGGAGAACTGTCAAGATTCTACCAGTGGGAAAATCGGAAGGAGGAGAGAAGGTCTAAATCACTGGGAGCCACAAGGAAGGAACCTTCAACAAGGGGGGGGGAACATGAGAACTGAAAATAAGAGAAAAAAAGCGCTGGATAAATTCAGGGGCGAAAGCTTATCGGCCTGTCTTTTGTGGTCGGAGGGTCGAAAGAAGGAAAACGTCAAAGTCTTGGCTGGGGAAGGGAAGATCAGGAACTAAAGGGAAACTGGTAGGCTGGCAGAAGATCAATCATTGTCGGGTGAGAGGGAAAGTTCAAAAGGGGGGACGAATCGCAGCTGCAAAATGGGCCGTAGGCACGGGGGAAGGCTTAAAAGTGTGATCCGATTTTGAGGCGGTGGGAGGTTCAGTCAGGTAGGCATGATCTGTGAGGAAGCACCAGGGGAAAAGAAAAAGGGATGTTGGGAGGGTCTGTGGAAGCGGAAAAAGCTGGCAGAGAGAGGGGACCCCTCTGATAAAGTCACCTTTGCTCAACTTCTGCTGAGAAAGGGAAAAAAGGGGTCAGCAAGGGGGGGGGTGTGGGAGGATTGGTGGGAGGGGAATAAAAAAAGTTATCAAAGTGGGGTCAAAAACTACAAAGGATTAATTCAACTTAGGAGTGACTGGAGACACCAGCTTCTATCAGATCGAAGGAAGGCTGTGGACTGCAATTTTCAAGAGATCAAGTTTTTGCCCACAAGGAGGAAGGGAAGGGGAGGGGGAAGCCCTCGGTTTAAAGCAATCAATAAAAAAAAAAGGAAGGCATGAAGGGGTTCACTTATCCCTCATCATGACGGTTGTGTCTAATGGGGAAAAAAAAGGGGAATGGACTGAAAGGAAACCGTCCTTTAGAGAAGATGCAATTCGGGTCTTGGAAAGTTCGCCAAAAAAACCATGGGGGGGAGGAACGGGAAAGTTCGTATGCCATCATTTTAAAGACAGCATGAAAGGGACTCACGAACGAGGGGGGAAAATTCACTCCGAGAGGGGGACGGCAGACAGAACGCCTGGGGGAAGTTCAAAAGGGAAAAAGGGTATGAGGTGAACTTACAAACCGTTAAGATGCGGCAGGACTCCTAAGAGAGACCGATCAAAAAGAAGAAAGGGTTGGGAAGGGACTCCACCCAAAAAAAGAACTCAGCCGGGGGCCCTCCAGGGGTTCAAAAAAAGAGTGCCAGACCTCGATTAGGGTGTTTGAAAAAGCCTCAAGGATGGGGACCCTACCAACAAGGGAAGCAGTAAACGTGTGAGCAGGGAAGCCGTAAACCCTTGAAGACCAGGGAGTACATTGAGGGGGTGAATGCCTGTATGCCGTCAAGGGCCTCGCAACAACAGGGGGAAGGCGGGTATGGGGAAGGGGCACTAAACACCAGAAGGCAAGAGGCACCAAGCATGGGGGCTATTATCGCGTTGTTTCGTCCGGGGGCAGGGAGGGGGGGGAGGGTTTTGTTAATCTGGGAAGAAGGCTCAGCGAGAAAAGACCGATCGAATGGAACAACGGTGGTGAGAAGAAAGAAGGGTACGCGGGGTACTTTTAATGGGGGTAAGTACCGCGAAAAAAAAACCAACAGGCGGAAGTCAGGGAAAAAAAAAGTTCAAAAAAAGGAGAGGTGGGACGCTCAGAAGAGCAACCTTCCTAAAAACAGGAGAAAAAAGGGGTTGGAGGAAAAGAGGGAGGCGGACCTCTAAAATGAAAAAGGTAATTGGTCCGGGGGAGGGAAATACCATCGCAACGAACATGTTGGAAAAAAGGGGGGGGTCGGCCATCCTGACCGAATGGGAGCTGCTGTCTAGCCGGGGAAGGGGAAAAAGATCGCTGGAAGAGGACTGTTGGTTCGCGCAGCGAGGCATAGAACCGCGAGGGGCCAAGGAAAATGGGGTAGGGGACGAAAGGGACGAAAAGCCAGCAATGATAATGGTGAGGGAAAAAGTCTCGGGAAGGGATAAAACTAGGGCCAGAAGAACCAATACTGGGACCAGGGGGGGGGGAAGGAATTGTGCGTCTTTACAAGAAAGGTTAAGGGAACTCAAGCCATCTCTCTCAAAACAATGAGATGAAGAGGTCTGGGGGAGGAAAAACCGTAACTAGGGGAGTTCCCACTATAAAAAAGGGGAGTGAGACCATTCCCAGTATTGGGGGAAGGCGGAAGACGAGGAAACTCGGCCCTTGACCCATAGAGGTAGCACTATCGCATATGGCGCCGTCAAGGCGAACCGGGGTAGATATACCACGTACTAGACAGACCAGCCTTTGGAAAGATCGCAGGAACTTAGGAAACAAGAACAGGAGGGAAGGAGAGATCTTTGGTTCCAGTATTAATAAGCAGCTGTCCCGGCAATAGAAAAGAAAAGGCCGCAGGGGAGGGGTGGGGGGTGGTGCGGGGATTGTATTAAAACCTGAGGAGGGACCGAAGATGTCGCCCGCTAGGCCTGTCCTCACGGTAGGTGCGGAGAAAAAGAAAGAGAAGATCTTTTAAGAAGAGAAGGGCTTGAAAACGCAAGAAGACATCTATGAAAAGGCTGAACAACTAAAAGTCGCCGGTCTCCCGCGACGCGTAAAGGCCGTAAGGGAGACCAAATGGGGGAAGAGATACGAAAGAGTCACCACGAAACAGGAACAAGTACGCGCAGGAAAAAAAAACGCGAATTCAGATGGTGCTTGTCGGCTCACCCCTCATAAACCTCAAGGGGGGGACGATGGGAAGGGGACAGCCTAAGTAATCACAACCCTCAAGAGGGAAGGGGAATAGTAAAAAGTGTAATTCGAACCAGGGCGAAGGTGGTTCAAGGGGGTCATCTTGGAGGGAGGGGGAAAAAATCCTCGGAAAAAAGGTTTTGAAGTGTGGAAAATGCCCAGCTAAGGAGCGCTGAAGTTGGGTGGGGTTGGAGGGAGCTCTTGACGGGGATAAGCTGAGGGGGGGCATGGAATCTTAATTAAAAAGAAAAATAAAGGGACCAAAAGACTTACGGGGGAAACCGTTTACAACCTCAAATGCGCTGTAGCAGTCCGGGAAGAGAGGAGGAAGAAAAAGATTACGAAAAGAGGTCTTGGATGTGCATCCGGGGGGAAGGGGGAGCTAAGTTCGCAAGAGCAATCATGATGATGACACCGGTGATCCAGAAAGACCAGAGGGGGGACAACCATTCCCAAGCATAGGGCATATAGTGAAAAGCCTGAAAAAGCGAGAGGAGGGCCGCAGGAAACCCGGGCAAGGAGCAAAAGGGATGGAAGGGGGCAGCACGGGAAGGTCAACCCACGGGGAAAGGAGAAATGGGGAGAAAATAAAAACAAAAAAAATCGAGACCCAGATTAGCATCGGTGTTTCGGCCGAACGGAAGCCGTAAAGACAGGGGCAGAGAAAAAAGGCCGGAAAAAACATCGGGTAACCGAGAATAATTCACCATGACTTCAACAAAAGCACAAAACAAAGAAGAGAATCCAGCGGTGGAACAGGCTCTTGCGAAAGAGAGGTTAAAAAAGACAAAGCGCCCAAAATCCCTTTGGTCGCTCCGAGGCGCCCAGAAAGTGTGCACAGGTGCAGCAGGGGGGTATTAACCAATCACACGCAAAAGATGCAAATTATACAATCCTGAAGCTTAAAACGTTTGGATACATAGCGGGAAATGTTTGTAGGGAGCACTGGAAGGGGCGACAACAAAACATGAAAAGGGGAATGCCCAGCCGCATAAAAAAAAAGGGAGGGTGCAAGAATAAGATCGGGAACCTTGGTCTAAAGGAAAAAAATGGGACGGACACTGTTGAGGAGAAGACCAAATACCAAAATAAGGAAAAAGAAACCGAGGGGGGGGACACAGTCGACGACTTGCCTTCTATTGGGCGTTTGAACAAGGGAACTGGTGAGGGCCTGCAAGGGGTCTGAGGGAAAATCACAGCTAGCTCCCGCTGGCCTTGTGCACATCACCGTGCTAGGGAAGGGGATCTGAAAAGAAGGAAGAAAGGAAGTCATCCGATCGAAAAAGAAGACCTCGGGAAAATCGTAGATAGGGTTCGTGGACGAGAAAGACGGGCCCCCTAAAGGCTTGGGGGACATGAAATATCAAGTCCACACCGGGTGACTCCAGCAAGCGCGAGATCAAAGGGTTGGGGGGGGGGCAATTTAAGACGGTTGCTGCTGTCCGCAACGAAGTGCCATTCGGGGGTATCAAGCAATAGGAGGCTCCGGTTGTTAAAGAAAAAAAAAGGCTCTAAGAGTGGGAACGTCAGAAAACAGACACCGGAGATTGAGTCACTCACCATACCCCATACCAAGAAAAGGAGCGTAAAGAAGGTCCGCTGTAAACTTTCAGAGGAAATCTGAAAAAAAAGGTGAACAGAGAGCAGAGCAGTGGAAAAAGGGTGCGACCGGCCATACCAGCCCGAAAAAAAAAAATAGAAAGCAAGTCGCAGGCTTTTTAAAAAAAAACCGAAAGGAAGGAAGAAAGGCGCGAAACTTAAAACACTAGGAGGAGAGGAGGGGGAAATCCATCCACCGAGAGGGCCCACCAATAAATCGAAGGAGCGTTCAGTGGGGGGGTGTGGGAAAGAAACCAAATCAAGCCAAGAGATTGAAAAGAAAGCAAACCTTCCAAGCTTTCACCAGCTCGCAAAAAAAATAAGAGGAAATAGGGACAGATAGGGTTTGGGGGAAGATACCAAGAAAATCAAAAAAAAAATGTGTTCTGCATTCATCGTGAAGGGTCGTCAGAAAAAAACACAACAACCTCGCAAGGCCTAGGCCACTAACTGCTTCTGCGATCGGGGAGCTTGGGCTTTCTGGCTGATGTCGCTAACTTAAGGAGAAGACCCATGGAGAAAGTTGCTGGCAGAAAAAACAGTTCCACATTAACAAAAGGGGGAAAAGACGATCCAAAACACGATTGGCGAGAGAACAAATATTGGGGAGAGAGAAAATGGGGGGGGCAAGATGGGGACAGTACTTCTGTTTCAAGGTTGTAAGTGGGGGAAGAATGGGTCGAAATATCTGAGGAAAAGGGTGAGCACGAAAAAAAAAGACGAACCCTAAAGCCAAGTACAAAGCTACGAGAGCCAAGTTGGTGTGAAAAAGTCCGTGCCGCGAACCTTTAAAGAAGAACCTCGGAGCACCGTGAGCTGCTTTTTTACTGGGTTCTAAAAGAAAAAAACCCAAGGGGGAAGAACAATTGAGCAGTTTCACTCGAAGAAAGGTACCCACGGTGGGGGGGGGGGCTTGAAAGAGTCTTGGCTAGGCGAGGTTAACACAAAAAGAAAGATCAGGGTTGGGGGGTAAGTATCTTTTGGAAGATCGGGACCTCGATCATGTTTCTCGTAGAGGAAAAAGGGGAGGGGGGGTCAGTGAAAAATCCATCGATCTTCTAGGGAAGGAGCATCGGGGGAGGGGAGGTTGGCAGCTTGGGGGGAAGGGAACAGAACAAAAAACGAGGGGGAAACGATAAGAAGGCAGTCAACTTAGTTGAAAGCCCCGCTTCTGCCGCCAGACCATTGGAGAGGGGGAGAATGGGGAGGGAAACCGTAAAATCGAAGGGTCTCATGGCGGAGAAGAATTTGAGAACACTAGTAGGGAGAGAACAACTCTAGACCGTCGAGCCGCCGCGGAGAACAGCCTTAGAGGAGGGGGTGCCAGAAACACCGGGTAAAAAGTCGGGTGGAAAAAAAAAATAAAAGGATAAAAAGAACGGTGGAACGTGAGAGGTCAACTAGCCACCGGGACTCGACGGAGGAGAAAAACGCGCAAATCTAAACTATTGTTCGAAAGTTAAGCGTTATAGGCATTTACCTGCCGAGGTCAGCTTGCGACCGCATCAGGGGGAGGTTCACGGAAAGAGGAACCGGAAAAGCTAACCGAAAAAAGGTGCTGAAGCAAATCCGACATTAAGGAACAGAATTAGCCGGCCCTAAGCGAGCTACGGGGGTAAAAAAATTCACGGGGGATCTTACGATTTAGCGGAAGGGTCTTTGGGGGGGAGGGAATTAGCAAAAAAAAACGTAAGGGAATGAGAAAATTTCCAAATGCTTATTCCAACGAAAGGGGGGCAAGGGAGGAGGGGAATGACCAGAACATCATGGGAAGATCGAAAAAAGGGAGAAAATCGAAAGGAGGCACATCCTTCGCCAGTCTGAAAAGGGCCGAAGAGTATGGAGCTGTGGAGGGGTGGAATTAAAGAAGGAAAGGGAAGCTTAATCACGGCTCACCTGACGCCAGGATTTTAGGGGGGAGGTTGAGACGGGTAGAAGGGCAGCTTGCCGGGGAGAAAAGGGAGCTCTTCGGAAAAAGTCTCAAACTGCAAAGGGGAACCACAAAAGCTGGATTATTTTCCCGAAGTCTTTGTGGGGGGGGAGGGGTGCATGAGCTAGGGACACCCGTGGGTGGAAAAAAAAAAAGATCGGGAGCGCAACGGGGGAATGGACCGGCTGTGTCAAATGTCGCTGCTGAAAAATCTGCTAAAGTCGTCGGGAGAAAGGGGGAAAAAAGATTGGGGCGGTGGGAAGAAATTTTCAGGATCGAAAAGTGGGAAAACACAGAAAGGTCAGAGGTTGATAATCTCCAAGCTGTTGTGGTCTTCGAAGAAGACGAAAAGAAGTCAGGGGGGGGGGGAAGGTCACTGATAGGGGGGAAGTCATGAACGAGGAACCAAAAGAAATTGTGAAAAAGGGGAAAAAGATCAAGGGGTACATTATTGCAGTCGTTAGAAACTGGGTTCAAAACATTATGAGAAGGGAAAAGTGGAGGATGAAAAAAAAAAATGAAATACCGAGGGAGGTTAGCGAACCTTGAAAAGGTTCACGACTCAAAAGGAAAATGGGAAGGAGACCGGACCCCCCCCCCCAACAACCCCTGGGGAGGGGGTAAAAGGGGGAAGAAAGGAGAGTGAGTGGGGGAGGGGGGAATCGTCGGACCGGTAAGATGAATCTTACTACGAAGAATCCCAAATAACTAATAGGGGGGGTCTATGTCCGCCAAAAACCTCACTTCCCATCCGAACTGGATGCGGGACAGGGGAAAAACCATACCTGGGGGGACCACCATGTAAGAAGAAAACGCGAGGATTAAAGAAAATATGAGGAGACTATAAAGGCGCGCCCACCGAGCGACACGGTTTTGGGTTGAACTAGGCCAGGGGGAAAAAAACCTTGAAAGAGAAGGGGGAACTCAGGGATGAAAAAAATTCGCAACGGGGGAAAGAAAAAAACTCAGATTCAAAAAAAGAAGAGATCGAATGCCACCAATCATTGCTAGGCTCGCTTTGAGGAGTTCCGGGGGGCGGGGGTTGAAAGGGAAAAGCGATACTTTCGATCTCAGGACAACGGTGGAATAAGAGCTAAGGGGCGAAGAGATGAAAACGTTTGTTCCCTGAACGCGGCAAAAAAAAATGAGAGGAGGTGGAATGGTATCCAGCTGGAAAAGATAGGTTTGCGCGAAATATATAGAAGAAAAATATAAGCCAAGAAGGGGGGAGGCCTCTGAGGGGACCTTAACCAGTCCGATGGGCCTGGAGGGGAAATCAACGGTAAAAAAAAAAAAAGTCTTGGGGGGTAGACCGGCCATATGACGAAGGGGAAGATAGAATCAAAAAACGCTCATAAGGGACTTGAAAAAGGGTCGAGAAGAGAAGAGAGGACCGCGTGCCAAGGTATGATAAGGAAGAGGGGGATATAATAAGACATCACTCGATAGGGGATAGTAGGTCTTTTTCGGCAGGGAGGAGAGGCCGCCGAAAAGTGCAATGAAAAAAGGACTGGGGACGCATTTGGTCTTATAGGGGGAACACTTCGTTGACCACCGTAAGGTTCGGGGGAAAAACAGAAAAAAAGAAAAACTCTAAAAAAAAAGAGAATTCTGGGGAAAAAAAAAAAAAGGAAAGTGTTCAACGAAGTGGTCCACTATAAAAAAATGTCGGGGCGAATTTCAGCGGGGGAAAAGAGCAACGGCGGGCAAGCGACTGGAAGGGCCAGAAATACGGAGCAAGGCGGGCGGGAGAAAGAACCCTATTACCTCCGACATCATCCCAAGCCTTGGCAAGCGGCTGAGAAAAAGGACCAGAAAAAGGAACTTCATAGGGTGGTGAGTGCCAGGCAGCTTTGGCCCATTCCGTTCAAGGAGGGCACGAAGATAACACCGGATGTTTCGGTTGGGAGAATTATTCCCATCCCGGACACTGGGAAGGGAAACAGAAAGAGCGGGAATGACGCACGGGAAGGCGGATATGAGAGGGCTCGCATAGGAGCGGAACTCTCTCAGGTCATTCGAAAAGCGGAAAAGCAAGGGCTGTCAAAAAGAAGCATGTTCAAAGCCGGAGGGGAAAAAGTGGGGGAGCGCCTTCAAGACGTCGTACAGGCCGGGATTCGAACAAAAAGTGGTGGGTAAAGGAGAGAAAACAGCAGGAGATATGAAGTCCCCTCAAACAAGAAAAAAGAGGAATGCATAAAAAACAATCTATGAGAAAAGGAACCGGAGGGTTGGAGGAATCGAGGAAAGACCCGCCGGCGGTGGGTTTGCTATGAAGGGGAGAACGAAGGAAGTCTCCGCCAAAGGGTTGAGAAAAATTAATGTAAAAGTTGACAACGAGTTACGGTGAAAGATTGGTACCGTCAATAGGTGAAGTGGTAAAAACCAGAGTCGATGGAACGAGGTGGATAACCCAGGGCGGACAGGGAAAGGAAGGATTCGTAGGGGGGGTGTGGCGGGGAAAGAAAACCCTTATTCTTTGACGTTGAGTGAATTTAGGGTCAAGAGGACCAGACTTAAAGGGAAAATAAAGGGCCAAGAGGGGAACAGTTAAATGGCAGTCGGACGGATGAGTATGAAAGTATCACAAACAGATCTGGGAGGCAACGAAAATGAGGGATAATATGGGCATAGGACTTGTCGGCGAACCAGGGGTCCCCGGTAAAGGAAAATACATGATTGTGAAAAAGGAATGACCCGTTGAAATCCATCTTTGTAAGGCAGACCACACAAAAAGCGGGACGCGAAGGGAATTCGAAGTTGAGGCGTGGCGCCACACACTTACAAAAGGCGGCGCTTAGAAAAAACAGAGTCCGAAGTCGTTTGGCACCCACGGGGAGATAGAAAAAAAAAAACACAAAAAAGGCGATACCAAAAGAACTATAGCCACTTGGGTTTCGGCAAGCGATCCGCACAGAGTCATCGCGGGGGGCAAAGATCGCAGATGTACGTCCAAAACAACGGGGGAACAGCGCCAGGAATGTAAAAGAAAAAAGAAAGGGAAATCATCCAGCGTTGGGTGGTTGGCCAAGCGCGGACACGCCGTGGAGAAAAGGACACAGATACAAGCGAGCCGGCAAAAGGGGTGGGCGAGAAGGGCGAAAAAGGGGAGCGTCCCAGGGGGCGGGTGGAAATTCAACAATCACCTCCACAGGGAAGAAGCCACCCGCCCAAAGAAAAAAGGAAAATTGGGGAGAACGAAAAGGAAACGAGGGGGTCTAGCCCAATAAAGTTCGACACAAACACCATGAGGAGACTGGGCAGCCAGACGCAGGGGGAAAACAAGGTCGTTTGATACGGAAAGGGGGGCGACAAAAAAAAAAGGTGGCCGGACAGATTGCGAAAGTATGAAAAAGTCCAGGCCAATTGGGAAACAAGTGATTGCTTGGTCGTGCCGCTATTATGCGGTGAAAGAAAACTTGTGCAGGAGAGCGAGAGAAAATTTATTTCGGGAGATCATCAGGAGAGAACCGTTTAAGAGGGAAAGTGTTGCATCCTTCTTGAGGTCTCAGGAAGAAGGAACTATTCAACCCTCGCGAAAAAAACGATAACGATAATTTGGCAAAAGGGAGGCAGTCCGATGCAACCGAAAGGTTGGCGCAGGCTAGAAGAGCCAAGTCCAAAAGAGCACGCGAGAGGCAGACTGTGGGTGGGGGAAAAACACTTAAAAAGGTTCGGTTCTCTCGGCAACGAATCAACGTTGAAAGCGCGGGGATCAAGAGGAAAACTGCGCAGGCGGGGTTGTAAAAACTAGGAAGTGTCGTATGCTTAGCGACAGAAAACCTTGAGGGGGAGGGATTATGAACCACGCAAAATTGACACTTCTACGCAGGGAAATAAGCAAGGGAAGCCCTGATGGGAACGAGACCAAAATAGCTCTCAAAGGACTTGCGACCGGTGGCAACCGACAAGCCACACAAAACTAGAAAAAGGCATCGAAAAAGGTCTGGAAAGCAACCGTAAGAGGAAAATGAACACCTACCCCACTGCACTTACGGAGCGGTAAAGATAACGCCCAAAAGGAAAGCTATGATAAGTGAGGGGGGGGTTTTGTCGAGGCCAAGCAAGGGAATCCAAAAGCAGATGAAAAGATCGCGCACGCACTCGGCGAAGAAAATGAATATAGGCCGTGCAGATAAAGGTTTTGAAACAAGGCAAGGGGGGTAGGAGCAAACAACATAACCAAAACCCAACACACAACACGAGGGCTGCTTGCTTTTCACCGCCACCACCGACCAAATCTCATGGAACGGAAAGGAAACTAACTGCTGCTCGAATTCGGAGAGGGATCAGGTCGGGCAAGTGTCTCTTCGTCCGAGCTGACGAAAGGCTCCTGCTTTAAGACAAAGCGGGCAAAAAAGGAAAAAAAAATCTCCGGGGAACTAAAGAAAGTATCTCTAAAAAGGAAGAGGAAAAAAGAGAAAATACTCGTGTTGGGTCAAAACCCGTCCTAGAAAGTGGTGAAGGGACCGAGTTTTCGGACCAAAGAATGGGAGAAGCGCGGGGACGCGAAAAGAAAACGTAGAAATCGAAAAAAAGTAGGGAAAGCCGTGCCCTAGCTGTTGGGAAAGGGGTTGTTGGGTGCGGACGAACGACCAACAAACCCTTGGGGAGTCGCTGGACTGGTGTCGAAAAACGGCGCAAAAACAGTTATCGTCAAAAAAAAAATTTCTGGCTCGGAAAGGGCGTTGGGGGGGATGGAAAGACGTTGGAAGCTGTCGATGTAGCGACACCCCGAAAGAGGAGATTGCCGATCGTGGAATAGCGGTAAAAAGCACGGGGGGGGGGTGGAAAAAGAGAACGGACTTGCGGTTTGAAAAGTCCATCTCTGCTGAGAATGTCGAGGCAGAGGGATGGTGGCGAAAGGGCTGGGAAAGGCACTGCGGAACGAGGAGGAGTTTCGGGAGAATCCAGATCCCGCCACGGTCAGCTCACACAGGGGAAAAGCGGACAAGAGGCACATGGGCGCGTGCAGGATGGGGCTAAAGGAAAATTTGATCTGTAAATGAAGAAAAACCAAAGACTCTATCCTAGGGCGTATCAACACGGAGATTCTAGCGAAGCTGAAGTGGCAGGCGGTGAGGAAAAAAAAAACTGTGGGAAACGGGGGTGTAAACCAAACAAAATCTCACTCTGGTAGGAGGGTGGTGGACGGAATTCTCTGGCATCTTCGGCTCCAAAAAGGAAAAATGCTACCGCGTTTATAACGAGTTGGGGTACGGAGAGGGGTGAGGGAGTAAAAAAAGTGCGGGCGACAGACGACTGAGGGTACCACTTTAACCGCGCGACGTTGGCGAATCAATACACGAGATAAAGACAGAAGAACTGAACCAAGAGGACGAGCGCACTGAAAAAAAAAAGAATGCCCAGGCACAAAACGGGCGCTTAGGAATGGTCTTTGATGGAGGACTTTTCGGGCAAAATCAACTGCGTACACCACATTCGGTATGGACGAAAGTTTGTAAACCGAACACCTCGGCCGAGCGAGAATTACCATGATCATTTTCGGTGGATCGACCCAAATTGGAAAACAGCGAGAGGCACATTGATCCACTTAGGGAATGGAAGCAGAGGTAGGAAGTTTGTGCGGGGGGGGCTATTCCAAAGATGGCGGGGCTCTTAAGCAACGGATAAAGAAGCCCTTTTTGGGGGTGACGCCGAAGGATGGCCGCCAAGGGCTCCGCTAGTCATCTGGTCTCTGAACTTAAAAAATTTGACTGGCAGAAAACCACACAAATGGATTTTCAAAAAGGGGGAGGTGAACAGGAGGGAAAGGATTCTGCGTTGAAAAGTTTGTGGCGGGCCATCGTGCGACAACGAGAACTGCCCGGCGGGATGAGTGGGGGAAGGAAAAACAAAGAGTCGAAAATAAAAGGGGGGGTGAGTCGTGGCGGCGTAATGCAATTTGACCTCACCGTTGAAAAAGGCTGCCGTATGCTGGTAATGGGGGTGGCAAAAAAAACTCACGCGGAAAAAAGTTTTCCGGCACCTGAAGCGGGAACCTCATCATGAGGGTGTTGGCGAATGGGGGGAACAAAAGAATGGACATGAAAAGGGTAATAGGGCATAGAAGGAGTTGCAGTCGTTCAGGGATGTTGCGCACCGGGTAGGGATAGCCTCCAGGAAAAAGTCTGCCCATCATATTGAACGGGGATTGAGGGAGCACATAACATATAACATTTTTGGGGGAGAGAAAACTCCTAAATGAAGAGCCGCCTTTGTGTGGGGTTCAAACTGGGGGACCAACGCTTGCCCCAGGGTATTTCTTAAGGCGAGGGAAAATAAAGGCGGAGGGACAACCGAAGAAGCGGAATAAGGATAGTAACGCCACACAACAATTCCGCAGCAAGACATTCTTGGAAGGCAAGATACCATGGGGTTCAACTAACCAGAGAACCATCGATCGCGAGAGGGGTTACAAAAAGAGAGCTGGTTATCTTGACAATCACTCTCCACCTGGTCAAGAACAGGTGTAGGACCGCCATCAACACTTTCAAGAGTTAGGGCCAAGAGGTGTCAACAAACGTAAAGGGCAAAAAAGCGGCCTGGTATGCGTGACTGATATTGCCTCAGCAAAGACAAGAGCACAACTAAGAAAAAAATGGCAAAGAACGTTTAGAAGGGAAAAAGGAGTTTCGGGCAGGGTTGGAAGAATAGCTCAGGAAACTTTCGAGAGCAAGGGGGACCCCTTTGTTGGCGCAATAATGTACTCTAGGCGAGAAAGGAAAACGTTGTGTACCGGGCCGCTTAAAAGAAAACATTCAGGAGGAAGAAAAGGGGGAAACCAATTCGCTACTATATAGACCCTTCTCAGAGCCCGCAATAACCGTGACAGGCACAACACTCGAGGCGCTGTTAACCATGCCGATGGGGCAAGGGTTGGGACGAGGAAGGAAACAACAGGTCAGAAAATTAAGCGAAGGGGAAAAAAGGAGAATCCTGGAACTTCACAAAGCCATCTTTGGGGCGATAAGACTGTTGGTGATAGGCCGGCAGAATAGGCTCCGAAGGCAAGGATATCAGTACGGAGGGAGAAAAGGGGGGTCGCCAGGGCGCAAGCTGCGATAGAAGAGTTCTGTGTCCAGGCCATGAGGCGTGCCCGGCCGGAAAAAAAGGAACGGTGGAAAAAACCGGAAAATACGGGATGGGGATAGTGGGAACACTTGCGGGGACAGGCGGTGGACCTAAGAACTCTCGAGCAGGAGCCAAAAGGCGGGAAGCAAAGGCAACGAATTGTTCCCAACTATAAAAAATTCTTTCATATACTCCCATATGTGGATCTGGGAGAAGCAGCCGCGGCGGCAACGAAGACTGCCTGGGGGAAAAGAACTAGGGAAAGAATGAAAGATATATACCTCCGGACATTCCCAAGCCGGGCCACGCGCTTAGAGCCTGAGAAAAACCGTCCGTATCGACAGGATTATCGGGGGGGATGAAATCAGCTGGAGGTCAGATGCAAGAGGTAACCCCAAGTGATTCCCGAAATGGGGAAGGGGTTGGGGGCGGCGATTGTATCCAAATATATAATGGTAAATGTTCCAAAGAAGAGGAACCCGCGGGGGGGGGGAAACTGAGGGGGGGCGGAAAGACGATATATAAGATCCTGTGCTTCGAGAGTTCAGGATCAAGGAGAAAATCTATGAAGGTGAATTCTGGCCCGGGGAAGGAACTGCACGCCGAATCATCGATCGGGAAAAAAACCCCGTTGTGGGATCGAAAGTCAGAGTCCAGGTAACCCCTCAAAAAAACCCGCACGAATAAGAGGAACTCGAGCAAGTAGGGTTGGAAAATTCTATCGAGGGGAGGGGCTTTTGAGGAAAGAAATACCTCACGCATAAATGTGAAGATGGATGGGAAGGAACGCCAAAGATAACCCTACAAGAAAAAAGTCCGGGAGAGGGCATAACACAACCCGTGGTGGACCAGGTTGCTAGTTGGAACATTTTTACCTTGAGGTAGGGGTTAAAACCCTAAGAATTAAAGGTAGAAACATGGAAAGGGACATGTCCCCAAAAAGACTTCTCGGAAGGGTGGGGTGGCGGGAAAAAGAAAGAAGTTATATCAGGGTAGCAGGAGTCAGAATGCAATCTAAAGGACCGCGAAGGGGACACTAGGGCTGACAAACTCAGATTGTCGCCGTCGAAGTCAAAGTTGCGGAGGACGGGCGATATAGTAGAGCAAATGAAAAAGGAACTTTCAAGATGAGAGGGAAGGGAACTTGGGGGGCTAACTGGGTCAGGTACGGAAAAACGGAAAACACTGAAATAATTATGAAAACCTTTGACGATTTCACTGGGGTAGGCCAGCGGGGAAACAATTGACACAATACATGATGAAAGGGATATAAATGGGTGAAAGGAGAAGCCGGAGGCTTTGAAGGGGGACCTCCAGAAAGCGGAGCAGCTCAGGACGCCGTCGGGGACAGTGATATAAGATGAAGCAAGCACGCCAATCCCGCAAGGGGAAAAGACAAAACCAAGATGAAAGCCGGTCGCAAGACAAGACAAAGCCGGCAGGATATAGTTGGGAAGAATCGCAAGAGGGAAAACAAAAGGCAGCAAGGTCAAAAAGTCAACCACACTCCGGGGGGAAAATCATCCAGCGGTTTTTGCCAGACTTCGAAAGTGAGCCAGTGGAAGACGAAGACCATATAGAAAAAAAAGGGGGAGTCTGAACCAACAAATCAGCAAGGGAGTCAGGTGCCGCCGGGTGGAAGGAAATCACAGCCTCAACAGGCCGGAGCGGGCAAACCACCGCCGCAAACAGAGGGAAAGACGTTGAGCAAAAAAAGTGGACGCCACTGTGCAGAGATCGATGTTCGAAGCCAATGGAAAGCCCCAAAGGGGTCATGGCGGCCACGCCTCAGTGCCAAACACGTCCGTGTGCTCAGCATGTCTGAAATGGTAAAGAATTTGACCGGATTGCAAAAGTAAGACCAAAATACCGAAAGGTCCCGAGAGGGGGGGGGGGAAAAGGGCGAGGGTATGGCCAGGAGATGAGTTGTGACGGTTGCAGTTAAGCGGCATTGGTATCCGTCAAGCGAGGAAATCCTTGATGTCGCGACAACACTGAAGAGATTGGAACCATATGAAAAAAGAAGGGCAGTTACTGACTGAAAGCAACCTTCTCAAAGCCAACTCGTAGAACGGGGAGGGCTAGGGGAAGAAAGAAAGGGGACCGTTTCTTCTTCCAAAAGATCACGTCCCACATGAGCACAAGCGCGAGATCTCGACTTTTGGGTTGGTTTGACACACAAAAGGTGGCAAAAAAAAATCTTCTCAGACATAAGGGAAAGCGGAGGATAGAAGAGAAAAAGCGGGGGTTGATAAACTCAGCCTAACTCTATAGTATTGGCTGCAGGCTGAAGCAGCCCTTCGGAGTGGTCGGTAAAAAGAAACCAGAGGAAAATTCGACGAGACGGGGGACAGGCTGTAAACTTTCAGCTTGATAAAACGAGCTGATTCGGGAGCAAAAAGAAATAGAAGGGGACAACCGGCACGACCAGCCGGACTACACCAAAAGAAAAAAGGCAAGTCTAGGGGGAAAGGAAGATGCTTTTTCAAAAACGCCCATCCCGTCAAAGAGCGACGGTCCCCCCCAACACAAGAGCGCGGGTAAGAGCTGCCACCGAGGAAAAAACCATAAGAAGGAGGGTTGTGTTGGATCGACATCGAAAACATACCACGCTCAGGTCCATCCGCAACAAGGGGAAGGTCCAGACCATCGGAGAAAATAGATATCGTGAGAAACTTGGTTTGAGCCGGCACAATTCAAAAGCAGCGCAGGTGTGCTCCCATCAGCTGGGGCCAGCACCAAACACACAGGCAACCCAAAAGGGGGGCACGGGAACAGGATCTGGGAGGATAGTCTTGTTATAGCGTTTCGGTCAATCAAAAGCCGAGCTGGAGAAATCAGTTGACGGGAAAGGAAAAAACTTCAAGGCAAATCGGAAAAAAGGAAAAACGATATGAATCGAGAAAAAACACCACCTGAGAGGAGGAAAGAAGATAAATATAAGGCAGACAGCGGGGCCGTTGTAAGTCCCTCGGGGGGAAGAAACTACTAAAAAGAGCGACATCCAAGAACGCCGTATACAAGATCTCTATCGCCTAGCAAGCAGGTATTGGGAAGAAAAAATAGGCAAGTCCAGATCGGGGTTGGAAGGGGTTTGGGGTGAGGGAACAACAGACCACAAAGGGACATTTCGTGATTAAACGGGCCAAAAAAAACTGGAAGGGAACGATCTAGATTTCGATTTCTCTGAAGGGACAGACAGGACTAAGAATTGGTGAGGGATGAGGGCGCTGGCGAGTAGCGAAACACAATCATCCGAGGGGGGTGGGGAAAAAAGGGAGAATGTACCGCGCTCGAAAGTTAAGTTGTGGTGAAGTGGTGGAGCGATCTGACAGTGAAGCGTTGGAAAAGCCAGATCGCTGACGCGAAGACGGGCGAGAAAACTGGAGGGGAGGGCACAAAGCAGAGCGATTGTAAGAGATACGATTCCGCACCTGTCAATCAAGCGAAAGGGGACAGCGCATCCGCTAGAAGTCGCGGGGATGGTGAGTGAAGACCGAAAAAGGGAAAGGGCTTGCTCAGTAAAAGGACCGAAAAAAGCCGGAACAAAACTTCGCGGGTAGAGCCGCCGCTGGATATACTTTGTCGGTCGTTGCCGCGAGCCGCAGAAAACGCCATTCGGTGAAAAAAAGTCGTCGAAGCAGAGCAGCTGTCTGGAGAAAAGGGTGCAGACTAAAAAAGCGTCCTCGGCGGCTCCAAAGCGAGATACCGCGATAGACGAGTTGCAGTGCGAGGATGGTGAGAAAGTACTGCCTTCGCGCTGGGCAAATGAAATCAGAAGAGGAACAGGAAGTAGAGGAAAGAGCAGAATTATGACTGAAGCAAAATGACTACCAAGGAGACGAATGATCACTGGCAAACGGCAAAAATTAGCCGAAAGAAAGAAAAGAGTACAGGCACAATTAAGTAGAATCTCGGGCCGCGATCGCAGGGGAGTTGACGTCCTTGTTGGACAATAAAGAGTCCACTTTCGGGAATACATTTTACGATAATTCTAGAAAAACAGTTGTCCAAGGGAGGAGGTTAAGAAAAATTGGGGTGTGATCGACCGTTTTCCAGTGCTCAACATAACGCTACGGGGAAGGGCCACACAGTCTGCTTGGTGTGCCTCCGCTTCTTGAAGGGGTTTTATGGGAGGGAAGGTAAAAAATGTTGGGAGCGGGATTTGGCTTCATCAAACCGGAGCACCGACCCTTTCTAAGGGGGGGGGGGGGTGGTGACGACCTGCCGGAGCCTCCAGGAGGGGAACGAGCAATGCTGAAAAACCTGGCTCAAGAGGGCTGCATATCCTGGAACAACAACCGCTGGAGGGGGTTCCCACGGAGGGGGATGTGGTGAAAGGAAGTCAGTGATGTGTACACCCGTTGAACATCTTTGCGATCGCGCCAACGAATGAAGGGGAATGAGAAAAAACCAAGCTGAAACGGACGTTTGCTAGAGGGAATTGGGGGGGGTGGGGGGGGGGAGGGGGGAATGAGGGCGTGCTGGTGTCTTAAGAGATGCCAAAAGACGGCTGCCGGCATGGGAAGGGGTGAGAAAAAAAGGGCATTGGAGGTCGGAAAGAAGTTGTACCGGCAAATGATCGTGCCCTCATAGGGTTTGGGGAAGCACACAAAGATGGGCAATGGTGCCGGAAGCGTAAGGGGGAAAATCAGAAGAGTTCGGAAGGCGCCACACAGGGAACAAGTTTGTTAGCCGCCCAAGGCAGTTCGGGGTAGGCAAAACATAGGATTTCTTTGAAACATTAAACGGGGGGGGGCTAAGGGTCAACACAAGAGGAGGACTTGGCAAAGGTTGGGGGGGACGGTTTACCAGGACCTTGGGCCATGTTTAACCGTGAACTTCACGGAACGGTAAGAGACAAAGGACAAACCAACCAAAAAAACTCCTACCGGGAAGGGGAAACGAATAATGGAGGCCTCAACCGCCGCGAAAGCGGGGAAAAAACATACCATGGGGTTGACCCCAAATCGTGCATCGACTCGAGGAGTTTACCAACACCTCACTACGGAAAAAAGATAAGTAACCGACCACGGGGGAGCAGTACAAGGGGGGGTTGGACCCAGCGAAAAGCATCGGCATGAAAATTGAGGGGGTGTTTATACCTGAAGGCGTTCGGCACGTGAGCGCACAACCGATAGCGGAATTCACGCAAAAAAGCCGAAGAAAAAAATATGAACCGGTGCTAGGCTCGCGTTGGTTCTTCTCGCTTATGCCTGCGTTGCCGGAGGCTGGGGGGAGGAATACTCATCGAGACTTTAAATCTCATGAAAAAGTTGATAAACAAATGATGCTACCGCAGACAGACTGTTGTTCCCGAAACCGGGAAGAATGCGTAGAAATCAGGGGAAGAAGCACGGAGAGTTCGGACCTAGAATCAATTGAGAAGTCTAACCGTCAAACGAAAAAGGGGAAATCGGAAAAACATGCCATTCCGATTGGTAGGATTTGTGATTCAACGACAAAACGGGTTCAGGCCTGGGGGTGAGAAGAAGGAAAGAAGTGACCGAATGGGACAAGGGCTGAGAAAAATTCATCAAAAAGATCATATTATACTGAGGGGTGAGTCGCAAAATAGGATATTCTCAGGGAGGGTAGTCCAAGCTTGGGATAAACAGTACGGATACGAGGGTCGCCGGAGGGAGTCCCAATAGTGATAATATTTCTGGCCAGCCAGAGAGGGGGACGCAGTTGCCAAAAAAAGGGGGAAAAAAATAGGGTATGAACGCATTGGTCCTATTTGGTAAACTGGATTTGCCGAAGTAGGTGCCTGTACCGAATAACTCATCAAGCATCTCTCACAGGAGGAAAGAGGAGATTGCTGATCTGGACAACAGGAAAAAAGGGTGGTCAAAACCAAAAAAAATAATCACTACCATTGGTGTTTCCCAGCGGTCACCGAGCAAGGAACGCGTCGGCAAGCAGACGCGGCTGGAACGACCCAGGTATCAGGGGAGAGCCGTAAGGATATCCGGACTGAGACA
>Ga0179593_1445220_pt1 | contig 25759 bp, 25 predicted proteins | sample CZODoug2_1_08_16_FD_185931 | JGI IMG/M metagenome (GOLD analysis project Ga0179593, IMG submission 185931) | Vadose zone soil fungal communities from Angelo Coast Range Reserve, California, USA - CZODoug2_1_08_16fungal (PacBio error correction) | ecosystem: Environmental > Terrestrial > Soil >...
CAGAGAAAGGAGGGGGGGGAAAAAGGAGACGGAGACAAGGGCTTCGCGGATTGCGCCGAACGAGAACTGATTGTGAAAGGGATGGGTGCGAACCAGTTGCGGTGGGGATACGTTAAAGGTAAAAAGAAAAAAAAAAGCAGGGAACACCTGGTATCGGGGCCAAAAGGGATCTAAGAACACAGGCACATAAGATTGCGAGCCATAGACGAGGCGCGGACATGTGAGAGAAGTCGGGGGGCCAAGCTCCAGAATATCCCGACAGCTTCAATTCCGGCGCGGATAACTTGGTAAAAATGGCTCTAATTCCTAAAGATGGTCGGAAACACGGAAACGCGAAGCGCAGAAGCGAGAGTTGGAAAGGTCCAATGGTCTCAGAGGGGGGGGGATTTATGAAGGCGCTCGGGCGGCGAAATTGCACTAAAAGAGACAACGACCACGCAAACTTCGTAGCTGAAGAAAAAGGAAAAAAAACAGTGAGCCTGGCCTGGCCGCTTAAAGCGGAGATACCTACGCCCTATTAAACCATCGGGGAACGGGACTGAGATAAAAAAGCTGGCGTGCTTGTCGATTCTAGGAACGAGCTCAGAATGGGGTCGTTAACGGGCGTGCTTCAGGGAGGACGATCACCAGTTTAAAAAGGGTCTTGTTGCACTCACCCAGCCTGAAATCACGCGGTCAACTGCATTCTGACATAAGTGCACGACTGATAGGCCAAACGGGGGGAGGGCAGCCGCCAATAGAGTTTTTGATCAGGGGAAGCTAGAATAAACGACAAGCTGGCAAGGGGGAGGGGGAAACCCTGAGTCGCTGTTTAGGGAACTGCAAAAACAACTTGTCGCAAACATATACAAATCGAAGACTATAAGCACCATGAAACGAAAGGGGAAACTGAAAAAAAAAAGCCTACAGACGCCCTCCCCAGGGAACGGGAAAGTGACGGACTGACGCCAAAAACGACTGGCCGACGCCTTTTACGACAGCACTGCTTCAAACTCAGTAAACGACGGCCTATAGAGAGGGCCCTCAGAGTGGATGACCGTAGCAAGAATATCCGTACCGGTCCGGGCAACGCAGAGGTGGGAACGACTTTGGCTAGGGTCCCCGCAGAGAAAAAAAAGACCAAAAAAAATATGCACGTCAAGGCTCGCCAAAAAAAAAAAAAAAAAGAGCCAGCCGGGGGGGGGGGGAGGGGGGGGGGGGGGGTGGGCGGGCGGGGGCGGGGGGGAGGGGGGGGGTGGGGGGTCCTAAAATCAAAAGAAAAGCATATTCTTGTGCCATCTGGCGGCAAGCTCGTCGTAACCGTTTACCCAGAAAAATCGGCGTGAGGAAGGAATGACGGGTTTTACTCAGGATTCTTAAGGCTAATCGTGAAAGACCACCAGTTAAAACCGGACCTGGACTTGGGGGGGGGGGGGGGGACTCTATGGGACGGTTCAATTCCAACTTTCCGCTCGCCGGGAAAACAGGATAACTTCATCGGGCAGGTCAAAAAAATTACCTCTTCAGGACAGAGGGAGCGGGTCGATCCCCAGGGTGAACGATGGTACCACAAGCTGGAGAGGAGCGAGAAACTACTTTTATTCGATAAGGGAAAAAAAGTGACTGGCCGGGAATGGCTGTGCTGCCAGTGAGAACCCAAGTAAAAAAAAATGTTCACGTATCGCTCAGAAGAAAGACGAGGAAATGGTCCACTCGCAGAAAACCAAAATTAGATACAAATCCTTTCTGACAGGAGAGGTTTAAAAGAATTTTGCCGCTCGTACTAAGGGAAGGCAGAAAGGTCTGCGCTAGACGACGGCAGACTAAAAAAAAAAAAACAGAAATACTGGGGAGTCTGGAAAAGACCAACCTTCAAGAGGGAACTGGCTGGAACGGGAAAAGATTTCGGCAAGCTCTTTTTTCAAGCACCGTGGAAAAAAAGGGGTGTGGACAACGCCTGACTCACGTGGAAAATGAAATAAGACCTCGGGGGGAGAGGGGTGATTGCACGCTCAAGAGACTGATGCGGGGGGAGGGGGAAGGAAGACTCTGGGAAGAAGGTCTAGCTTCGCTTGACGAGGTGGGGAAAGAGAGGAAAAAACGAGTACTGTCAAACGGGACAAACACACACAGAATCAGGAACAAGCGGGACGTGTTTCTCGTATCTATGGGACAGGGGAAGGGAAAAACACCGAAACATCCTAAGCTACAGGAAGTTACCCCGTGGGAATCGACCGTATCTCGAAACCTAACAAAGGTCCGGGACGCTGCACAGGAGCAAGCTCGCTGCAAGATGTAGGGTACTCCACGCTTCTGCGCGGAGGAGTCATCTGGCGGAAGACAATAGCCCAGGAAAGACTGAAGGGTCTGCGTCCCAGAAATTAAGGTTTATATCGCCCCAAAAACACTTTAAAAAAAAGGAGGCGATGGAAAACACGAAGCAGGGGAAAGTGGGGTGCGCACCGGATAAGTCTGCCCGGAGTTGTTGAAAAAAATCCGTTAAGAATAAGAGAGAGGAACTAGATTCGAAAAAAACTGAGGAAAATAACCATCAGCCCTAACGACGGCAAAAAAGCGAGGGAAAAAATGCCGCCCCACAAACAAACCACCAAACGTGACCCCGGGGTGTGTCGTGGAAAACCGGGGCTCCAGATGAAAAAAAAAAACCAGGCCAGGACATGCTGTCCTCCGGGGAGTCGCAGAAAGAAAAAACGGTGACCCCGGAAGGTCCGGCGCGGCAGAGATAGGCATAGGCGTCGTAGAGAAAAACAATGTAAGGGAATTGGCGCGTCGGATTGAAAATAAGGGGAAAGGAAACCCTTAGACGAAGGAGGGGGCTACGTCATTGGCGACGAATCTACTAAAAAAAAACTCCAGAGTTCTCGATCACCGTCCCGATGACCTGGGAGAGAGGTCCAGGGGGATAAAAAAGCAGAGGGGAGGGGGGACATTGTCTAGGGAAGGAAAAAGGGTCGCAAGGGACGTCAGCTCAGGGGAGAGATAAAATTTTGCCGTCGAGGGAAACTTGGGAAATGTAGCAACGGGCGAGCCACCGGCAGGAACAGAGTCAGCTTAAAAAGGGTCGGTTTCACAAAAAAAAAAGCCGGCAAGCAAAACATCGGCTGGGGGTAACCTTGCCGATCTAAGAGGGGAAGGAAAACCAAGGGGGTTGGACCTGTCTCATACGGCTGAGGAAGTGGAAAACAAAAAAAAACGGATCCCGGCGGTTCGCCAGGAATCGAAAAGAAAAACTTCTGACTCGATCGCAGACGATCAACTCTGACTTAAGAAACTTGTCGTAGAGTTTGTAGAGCTCAAAAAAAGGAGGGAGTACATGAGAGAGGAAAAGGAACGCAACCGACAATGGCGATCGAAAGGCACAGTCCTCGACGAGAGATTTCATCCGACTCAGTCTCTGGCTCACGCGGAACTGCAGGGCCAAGGTCCCCCTGGGCTCCACAAGGAGACGAATGCGTGCAGGACACGGGCCGAGGGAAAAAAAAAGCGGGGGTCTTCATCTGCAAGGAGCTCAATTTATGCCCTGTCGCATTGGGGACCAGTGCAGTAGGCGAAACATTTCACAGCGGCCTTCAAGGCACAAAGCAAAAAATTTTTCGCGTCCGTCTGAGAAAGGAAAATCCACACAGCAATCTCGGGAAGAGCATCAGAGGCGGCGAAGCGCTGCTGCGAGAGAGGCCCCGGGAAAACTGAATTCGCGGACCAGGGGGATCCCCAAAAGAAGTCATTGAGAAGGGGGGGGGGTCGCGAAGAATCTCGTACTACTTTGGCCTGCCGACCAGGATAAGCCCAAAAAAGCGAAAAAGGCAAGTTAGGGAAAAATCTGTCCATGATTTCTCCATATCCTGCCGGAAAACACATCTCCTGCTCCTCTGAAGACTCTCATCAATTCAGACGCAGGGTCGACACCGGGAAAGGATAGAAAAAGGGAGATGTCCCGGGGCAAAAAAAAAAAAAAACGTTTACTTGGGTCTAAGAACGACATACCCATAGGCTTTCAAAACCGATGGATGTCGGAAAAAAGCGACGGCGATGATCGGCTAAGGTGGGAGGGAATAAAAGAAGATATCTCCCCCGAAAGGGCAAAAACCGGAGATGAGAACAACGAAATATCCATCCCAGTGGCGCACGCGGGTTACACTCGAGGGCATACTAAATAGGAGGCCCTCTCGAAAGGGAAAAAGAAGGGGAAAGATCTTCACTCAAAGTTGACGCACCATAGAGCACTCGGCCTTCGAGACGGAACCAATCTTGAAGGATCGAAGGTGGGCAATGTCGAAGGACCTGGAGGAACCTTACTGGGAGAGAAGCGATGGAGGGAGATCAAAATTCACTAATGGACTGGAGAGTTGTGAATGGCGTGCCAAATTCTATGGACTAAGAATCCGAGAAACACGAAGGGGGGGCTGACATAAAAAAACTCGGGTTTGGGGGGACAGGAACTCGAACGAATTGAACAGAATCCCTCGAAGAGAGAGAAGAAAACTACGTGCGCATCCTTCACATCAGCTGACGAAATAGCGTTGCAGGAAATCCCTTAGGGTACCCTCCAGAGGGGAGGAAAGGTATACGCCGCTGGCGAGAGACACCGGCGCACAATGAGCTTGCCGAAATAGCCAGGGGGGCCCGAGGAAGGCTTCCGGCGCGTTTACAAAAGGGCACCCCACTATGTACCTCTACTTATAAAAAGAGGGAGGGAGGGAAGGGGAGGCAGCAGAATACCAAAGAAGGAAAACGTGCGTAGCACTACTGCACACAACGATGTTGTACATGCCCGCAAGGTGAGGCTATTCTACAGATCGCGCATTGTGGGCCCTCGGAAGGCGATGGGCAACACGGACTGCTGACAGTTGGGTAACAAGATCAACACCTCTGACAAGGGGATCTCAAAAACCCTTGCTTGAGACGGGAAGGAAAGTGCCAAAGAGGGCCAGAAACAACCCGACATTCTCTAAATAAAAGGGATCAAAAGCGAAGAAGGATGTGAAAAAGGTAGGCTTCAAGGGGGATCGGAAAAACGCGGCAAGGCAAGAATGCAAAGGCGCATTGCGTCAAAAATTGAAGCGCCTAACGCCATGGCGGCAGCTGGGCCAGTTCAAACGACACCCACCTGGGGCCAATCAGAGACTCGACTGGTTAAAAAAAGGTGGAGTGGCTTGCAGAATCGAATGGCCTGAAGGTAACAACCGGAATGTAGACGCCGAAAAGGGTGGAACTCCGCTGTGCCCTTGCTATCTTGGTTCAAATACCTACAAGAGAGCGCTGCGTGAGAAAAAAAGTCTTCGCGAGCACTCTGTCAAAAAGCAGTCCAGGAATTTTAAGGGACCCCGCTCAACCCCATGACTCCGCCGGCAAAACGGGGGTCAGAAGATCTAAAAAAAGGCCGCGCAATATATTTTTAGGAGACAGGCCTGAGTGTTCGAGAAGACGCCTAAAGGGCGGTCTGATAATTCTCGGGTAGCGGGGACCCTTACGGAGGAAAAAAGGGGCTCGGTCTGCCCCTGGCGACGAGAAAATGAACATTTGATTGGAAAAATAGTTCGAAAGGTGCTTTCATTCATGGATGGTGATGTGTTACGGAAATCTGTACACTCTTAAGAAAAAGTCTAATCGAAAAGGGTGACCTCCTGCTATTTGTCGAGGTGCGGGTTGAAGAAAGGGTCTGCCCTTGACAACAAAACTGAGACTGGCGAGAAGCTCGCCCGCGCGATCATACTACGTCGGGAAAACAAGCTGTCTTCTCGGGGATACAGGAAGGATACAAAAAAGGACAAAAGAAACATGGCTAACCGAAAAGAAAAAATGAACCAAACGCACCGGGTGTCCCGACAATCGAGGTCTCCGCACCATAGCCCCATCAAATCCTAACTCACATGCAGGTAGAAGAGAAGAACTCTGAGAAACCATCGGGAAGACCAAAAGACTGGGGGCTCCTGTTTCCCCCCTAAAGGGGGGATCTTTTCTGCAGCCGTCTACAACAAGAAGGAAGAGAGCAGTGGACATGGGACTACAACCTCGGGAAAACTAAGAAGGGACAGGGAAAAAATTCGCTAGAGAGAAAAGCGGCTTCACCGAAAAATGAATTAGCCCATTTTGGATGCAGGGGGAAAGAATGAAATTGACGAGGCGGTCAGGCATCAAAGGTCTTGTCAAGGCTGATTAAAAAAAAAAAAGCAGCGCGAAGCTGATCGGGGGATTCGACAGGGACCACCAGGTGCTGTTTCCTTGATAGCGGGCTCGATAGACCACACGGAGGAGGGAGATACCGACACGGTACAATACAAATGGCCTGCATTGCCATAGGGAGAAAAATAGGGGGTTGATCTCGCGATGATAGTAAGAAAACTACGCGAGAAGGCTGCTGAAACGACATCAGGTCCCAAAGAGTATTGTGGGGGGAAATGGCGCTAATGAAGGTAGTCGGCGGCAAAATCGGGAAAGGCGTCCAGAAAGATTGACGGTCAGGGTCAGGCGTGACTGGGTGTGGGTCAAAAGGGGGTCGCAGCCGGGGGACGTTTGTCCTAGGAAAACAGAAGACTGCTCTCGGGGTAGGAGAACGGGAGCCAGGGATTTCGCTTCTGCTAGGGGGGGAAAGCTATAAATCGGCCCGATGGACCAGCTGATTCAACGGAAAAGGGAAACCTCGTTGCCTGTGGGGGGAGTAAGAGCCCGCAAAGAAGAGGGTCAACGGGGAGCTTCGCTTGGTTAAAAAACTAGGGGTTTCTGGCTTCTTAATTGGTAAAAAGCCGACTTACGCATGTCACAGACGGGGGGGGGTGGTTCAAAGATAATGGCACTGCTCGCGCCGGTAGGAGCGGCAATCTTGGTGCTCCGAAAAAGAGGGCGGGTGATAAGGTTCTAAGTTCTGGGTCATGTACATCTCTAAAGTTTTCACAGATGCTGATTCACTGCGACACCTGAGTAAACTGTTAGGCTCAAAGCTTAAAAAAACTTTGGGGCCGGAACCATAAACTCCTTACAGGGCTAGAACCTGGACGAAACTCTCGGTCCTGGACACATCTAAGAGAAAGCACAAGAATTGTCATATCAGGAGAAGGCGTCCTGAAGAACCTCGAAACGCTTGAAATGCCTTCTGCTCTACAAAGGGAAAAAATTGAAGGGGGGAGCAACAACCGAAGAGGCGGGCGGTAATGAGGAGTTAGAGCTAGGTCACCCCGGCGACTGAGAAAGGTTTTTGAAAGGGGGGGACGTGTCAGAGAGACTCACAATTCCGAGAAGACGTCGATGATTTTCTATGATGGCTCGCACCCGACTCTCGATCAAGGAGCTGCTTGGACAGAAGAAAACAAGTGGATCCCGCGAGCCAAAAAGGGGGAAACATCTCAATCCGTACAACGTTCGCGTTCATGCGGGGAAGAAGGTGGCTGGAAATTCTCTACGAGAAAGGCGCAGACATTTAAGAAGAGGGGGAGTAGGAACGAGGTGATGGTGGAAGCGTGAACGGGAGAGGGTTGCAGGGCAATGTCAAGAGAAAAGCACAAGAAAGCGGTTAAACGGGCTCTGGCATAAAGGAAATCAGTTGTCAAAAACGAACAGCTCGGTTGGGGTAGACAGAGAGGACGCCCCGATTTCCCGGAAAGCTGAGGGCTGGGCCATGGGAAGCTACTGGGGGGTTAGAAGAGGGGGGTAACTTACGGTATGGCTGAAAAAAAGGCCAAACAAGAAAAAAAAGAGAAAAGTTCAGGAGTCTAGAAATGGACTGATCGTCGAAGGGAGTAAACCACCATCCCTGAAAAGAGAGAAGCCTGACAGAATAGGCAAAAAAGGCGCGGGTTCAGACCAAAGGTGCGTCAGTACTAGGAAGTCTTGAATCTGAGAAGAAAGGAGAAAGGGTATTACTCCACAAAAGACCTCTCGCGAGAGGGACTTGGACGAAGAAAAAGAAAAGTTAGCCTGAGCTGGCAGGAAACGGGGAGCAGGGCAAGCCTCATGTGCGCAGCGGGGGACAAAAGGAGACGAGTACCGTGTGAAGCTAGGGGTGAAAAAGTGTCGGTAAAGGAAGGGGAAATGCCAATCTCATTTCCAGGAGCTGGAGAAAAAAGGAGGCGCGGAAAGAGAAAAAAGCAGGAGAGGTCGAGGGAGAATTCGGGAGGGAAAGCATGAGTGTACGGTCCCGCTTGGGGCAACCAAAAAAAGGGTTAGCAGTTTGGATCGATGGACTCTGTTCTTCTACTCGTCGCAGAAAAAACACGGCATCCCATACGCGCGAAGGGAAAGTTCCAAAAGGGGCCAAAAGGGGTTTTAACGAGAAGAAAAGATGATCGAAAAAAAGAAGGGGAGACTGCTGGTCCCACAGGCACAGTGAAAAAGCATCCCAGATGAGGGCCGTCAAGGAAAGGCTACCTCGGGAGGGAGGGGGTCTGGTGGCGAAAAAGGGGAGAAAAGATGCGCTCGTGCCTTCGGATCCCAGGAAAGGGGATAGGGGATTCCACCGAGGTAAGACTATTCCCTGCCAACGAAGGCGGGACTACCGGGGGGAAGAGAGGTGCCATCATAATGGGAAACAAACAATTCGGATTCTCAGGAAAAGGCTCTGATCTAACCTCGGAAAGTATACGATGAAAAAACGCCCAGAACTCGAGGGCCCTCAAAAAAAAGTCCTACGCTGCAAAAAGAGAAGGGGGGGGAAAAATGTCGCATGATGGGGAGGAAAAGGTCCGAAACAGGTAATGGGGAGGAAAAAAGCCCAGCACAGAAAAGGCTTAAGCCCGGCCCTATCCTGCCATAAAAGGCCTTTAAAAAAAACTAGGCGATGACTTTCATCACTTGCTGAGGGAAGGAGAAGAGATGTTTGGAATTAGGAAGAGACGGACAAGAGGGATGCCCTAGAAAAACGCACAGGATATTTTGAAGACGTGTAATACTTGCAGACACTGAAGGGAGGAAAGCATGGGCGAAAAGGACAACGCAGGAAAAAAGGCTGCGACGGCCTAGGAAGGGGAAAATCGACTTACGGTTCTTTCGGGAAAAAGACCGAAAAACTAAAGACAGTCACAGGCGGCTAAAGGAAGATAACCTCGTACAATCAGCTGGGAAAAAAGCGCAGGCTGGACTGGCAAATTTGAAAGGGAAAGAGAACGTGGGGGGAAGACGAGGTCCCTTCGCAACTGAGAAGAGCTTAGGAAACGCTGAGCTATCACCAAACGCCTCAGGAAACAAAGAAAGGGATGCCAATCCACTGCGGGAAGGACAAAATATCACTTCCAAGCAAAGCTCAAAAAAACAAAAAGTTGATGACCTGGAAGGGAAAAAAAAGATGGACCGGCGGAAGAAGGAACGGTGCTACCCTAAGCGAAAGAAATAAAGGGGAGCACACTTCTGGAGAAAAAAGAAAAGGGAAAAACCAACGCTCACCGATCAATCGCATCGATATCAAAGGCCTGGGAAAAAGGGGAGGGGTAGCGACAGACATCTCTCGAAAATAAAAAAAAAAGAGGATGAAGAGAGATGCGCGGGAATATCAAATTGCGATCCCCGCAAGGGATAAAAAAGGGCAAGAGGTTCGTAAGAAGTAGAGAAGGTCGCAACCTCACATCGGTCCAGACCGCGAAAGAAAATGCACCCAAACCGAAAAAAGGAGGTCCGCTACATATGCCAGGGGAATCTAAAAGATGCAACAGGATCAACAGCAAAAAAAAAGGGACTAATTCAGGCAGGGTCCATAGGGAGTAAACGCAGGGGGTGGAAACAGAATCAAAGAAAAGAGGGGGGGGGGTCCGGCGGTTGTGCGAAGGGGGAGGAAAGGAGAACCATTTTCTTCAAGGTACCAAGATACGTCCACCACTCTTCAGGAACAGAAAAAATAAAAGCGTCTTCAGAAAAGAAATGACAACAGGTTCCAAAAGGGAGAGGCTGAGCCGCCCTTGGGAGCGGGAAAAAAAGAAGGACTCTTCAGCCCGAAAAAATTCCAAAGGGAAGAGGACGCCTGGAATCAATTCGGGAGGGAAGCGTCGCCAATGTCGGGAAAAAGCCAAGAGACAGAAGCCGCCATTTCCATATGAGATCCAGCCGGGCCACGCTGCCATGCGCAAAAAAACCGGCATCAACTAACTGCGCGCCGGAACATAACTCACCGCATCCATTTAACGAATAAAGGAATAAGCATGGAAGGCCGCAGGGGGCCTTGCTCTCAGGGAGATGTGAAGGGAGGGAACTACAGTAACCCCTAGGGGGCGGAAGAGGTCCGTCTCGTGCGAACTGGGGGAAGATGTGACTCCGGGTTAGGGCTCGGTATGTCCTTCCGGGGCTTCCAGAAAAGGAAGGAAGATAGGCTTTTCGCCCGGAATAAGAGGATTTCCTTGAAAAAGTGCGTCAAAAGCCAGTGCACTGAAAGGACTTACTCGAAAGACCAAAAAGAAAGCCAGAGGGGACGAGGAAAAACGAGGCGCTTGTCTCTAGGAAAAGGAAAAAAAACTGTACACAAAGAAGAGATACTGGGGGTGACACAACTTGTAGGAGGGAAGCATGTCAAGTTGAAAGCGTCGAGCCTGAAACGGGTGCCTCTTGTGTCAGGAAGGAAATGAAAGGGGGGGAAAGATCTCGAAAACAAGGACCGAAACTGGGAAATTTAAGTATGCTTTCGTATGTGCGGATGGGACAAAGCTGTCTACGGAGAGAGAAAAATCCGACAGAGAAAAGAACAATTAAAGGAGGGCAATAAGCTCTCGGGGTGCCGGACTCAAAAAACGCTACTTTGAACCCCTAAAGGGAAGAGCCGCTAGAAGGACGAAAAAAAGGGGCCGTGAGTCTTCATAATGAAGAGGAAATTAACTGGACAGAGATGACCCGAAAGAAAAGCTAAAGAAAACAGGAAAAATCTCTTAATTCTGAGAGCGGGTAAAGCCCGAGGAGAAAATGGAAAGGGGAAACGAAATTGGAAAGGAGGCAAGGTCCTCTTGATTCTTCCGGAGGGGGGAAAACTTCCCAGGGCCTAAGTGAGTCCGGAGGGGAAGGCAAAGAAAAATCGGTGAAAACGTTCTGAAAACTGGAGGAAAACCAGACTTAGTTGGATGACACAAGGATCGTAAAGGATAAAGCGAAAAGTTCATCGGCGGCGAAGTGGGAAGCACTAGGAAATCAGTCATAATTATTGGGAAGATAAAAAGCCAAGAGTCGTACACATTGTGGGCAAAGAAACCAGGACGGAAGAACAGCAAAAACCGCCATTGAATAAATCACCGAAAATAACCCGCCAGAGAAGGGGAAAGATGGGGGGGAAATGAAATCTCCTGCGAGAAGGTCGTTGTGACAAGTCGCATTCTAAAAAAAAGAGGCAGGGGGCGGGAACTGGCTCCGTTCGCGCCGTGGAAGGGGAAAAACCAACGAAAAACCGTCAAACGCTTCGCAGCAGCAGCACAAAAGGCTGGGGGAGTCCTTGGCTAAAAAGGAACGATAGGGCGAGAGGACTATGTGATGGAACGCCTAGGAAGGAGGAACAGCCAAACCAGACAAAGCTGCAGCGTGCGCAGCTGGGCAGATCCTCTTCCTGAAGAGCGAGAGGGGAAAACAAAACAACATAAAAGGCACGATTCCCTTGAAGGTGTATAACGAGAAAAAAAAACCCGGGCGGGGGGAAGACCAACAAACACACTAAATCACTGAGCCCCCCGGGAAGGTTAGTTCACAAAAAAAAAAAAAAACGGCATATAGGGGAGATAAAAGAGGAGAGAGGCGACAGAAAAACGGACGAAGAAGGAGACGGCCTGTGGAGGATCCAGAGGCATTAAGGGTGAAGAGTCGGTCAAAAAGACGAGGGACAGGAGGGGAAAAGGAGATTTCTTCATGTCTATATCGGAGAAAAGGACAGTGAGGTGAAAGGAAAAAGGGGGGCTAAAACTTAAATCCAAAACAGGGGGAAAAAGGCCAGCTTGGAAGCAACGAGGCCAGCATACCGGGGGACAAGGTCCACGTTATGATTAATAAAAAAAACAGAGACCAGATCAAACAACATTTTGGGAGGAGGAAGGGATAAGAAAAGGGGAGAGAACAGAAACTAAAAAGACATCGCGCATTGGACTAAACCCTCTTTCTGAAGGGGAACCAAAAGAATAAAAAAATCTCTTACTGCGAAAGAAAACCAGACAGGGGGGGTAAAGACCTGGCTTTGACGGAGAACTAGCCATGAAGTCACCCAGCACGAAAAGAAGAGACTACTTACTTCCACGATACGCATAGAGAGGAGACATAAACCAAGAACACCTGCGAAAAGCGAAAACTGCGTTCTCAGTGTAAAAAGCCCGAGACCAAGGGTGTAGACGTGTCCTCGAAGGTCCGAATAAACGTCGAAAGACACGAGGAAAAATATCTAAAAGAAAGAAAAACCACAACGGAAAAAAACGTAACGCCAGCCGTGGGGAATCACTCCTAAGAGAAAGGATGACAAAGGAGGGGAAACCGCCCCGCCCACGAAGAAAAAATTGGAGGCCTGACAAGGAAATAACCCCTTGAAGAAAAAAGAAGACGTGAATGAAAAGGGGGTCGGGAGGAGATGAAGCACATCTCGGGGAGCGGAGTCCCGGTAAGGGGCGGTACACACTCATCTTTATGAGTTCGAAAAGGGAGGGCTCTCAATCAAAGCAAACAAAGGGAGATGATAGACTGGGCACAGAAGTAGAAAATAAACAAAGCAAACTTTGTAGAAGTGTCCATCCGCAAAAAGATCAAAAGGGGATAAGATGATTTGGCGGAAACTGAAAAAGGCCTTCGGCTCTGCAGGGGAAACGACAATTTCCTCGCCGGATCATCAGCAAAACTTTCTGCTATCCGGGAAAGGCCGGGAAAAAAAGCAGGACCATCTCCGGATGGAGAAGGCAAGGGACGTCCGTCGTGCTAGGGGAGGGGTATCTGAGAAGGGCTCTCCGGCGAACGGGGAAAGAGTACGGAGCCAAAAATCGCTACTAGACTAGATGAACGAAGGACGAGCCAATGTAAAAAAAGAGGAACTCTCGAGGGGGAGGGGGAATAATAAAAGTCAAATAAGCTGCCCGTCATAAAGGAGCTCGTGTCCTATGCGGACAAGAGGAACAAAAAAGATGGGGTCAGGGAAAAAGGGCCAAAAGGCAGGTTAAGACAGAAAAAAGGAACACAAGCGGTTTGCAAGGAGCTTTATTGAGGTCACACAGCCGAAGAAAGCAAGGGGAAGGTAGGATCAAGACAAAAAAACTTGATCGCCACGGGAAAGAAAAATGGGTAAAATGAAAGAACCTACTCGTTTTGGAACATTAAGAACAAGGAATCAAACAAAAACATATCTGCGCAAGTTTCTGGGTAAAGCCCAGCAAACTTATTAAACAAAGGGAGGGGGCCACGCGGAAAAAAACACCTGGCTTCAGAACTGAACCAGGGAAGAAATAGAGACAAGGACGAAAGCTCTTTAACAATCCGTAAGAAAGAAAAGAACGAGGGGAAAACCTGCCTCTGCAATAGGAGACTGGAAGAACAGCGAGAAATAAAAAAGGACCGTAAGTTAAGAATCGTACCTTTGCATCGAAAAGCTCGTAGCCTTGATTCAAAGGAAATCAAAACTATTGATAAAAACTTTCCAGCTCGGCTGAGGGGGAATAAGCTAAAAGGCTAAATTTCGGAAAAAAGTAACCAATAAGGACCTTTCGACCAAAAATAAGCCAACGACGAGAAGACAAGAACTCTCTCGTCCGGAACGCAGTCAAGATATTGTTTCCAAAATGAGTTGAAACCAGGAGGGGAAAAGGGGTGAAGAAAGTAAAAGGGAACGTGGCTGCAGGGGGGTTAAGATGGATAACATAGGGAAATCGAAAGAAGCAAAGTGTAACACCAGTCGTAGTGGGAGATAATCGGAAAATATGGGCTGACTGTAGCAAATCCAGCAGAACGCACCAGGTCTGAATTGAGGAGAAAGCAGCAAACTTTTTAAAAAACGGAGCGTTGCGCATCGTCAAAACCGGGAACATCCGGAGAAAGACCGGGTTGAGAGGACAACACAACGCATCGACGTTGTGCGAGAGGAGGGGGAAGGGATGGCAACAGCGTCGGGAAAGGTGAGACAAACTTCCGCCGTCAGCTGCATCTAGCGCAAGGGGGGAAAGAAAGGGGGTAAGATCGCCTGCATGGGCCGGCTAGAACTGTTCGAAAAAAAACCGGGGAATTCAAAAAATGGGGCAGTCTACCTTGAAAGAGGGTCTTAGCTAGGGGAGGGGCTGGAGAGCCGACGTGCACATCCGGAGACGGGAAAAGAAAAGCTTTGGACGGGTAAAAAACGTAATCCTTCGCGAAAGGACGAGAAAGGCGCAGAAGGGGGGGGGGGAGAAAGGAGTCGGGGGGTGGCACCGTCCTGGAAAGACGAAGGGAAGAGAGAAGTGGAAAAAAAAAAATTGGCGGGTCCACCACTAGGTGAGGTCAAATGCGAAGTTCAAAGATAAAGGAAGACGGCTCTTCACGCTCAAAGCTTGGCAAAGGGTCTAGGAACTCGTAAAATTTCAAGTCGCAGGAGAGAAGCCATAAACCCGAGTAGATATTCCACAGAGCACAAGGCTTGTAAGATCAGTTAAGGCCGTCGTGAAGCATTCGACCGAACGAGCTACGTCCATTGGGTGCAACCACGGGAGGGGGAGGCAGATCAACCGCATCGAGAAAGAAAGAAAGGGAAAAAAATCTGAATCACTGCAAAGAGCAAAGGGAAAAAGATTTCTTTTCCCTATCAGGGGACTCGGAGGGTGAGAAAGGTTTCATCAAATCGTAGCCAGCAATTCGGGGCGAGGAGGAAGAACTCAGGTGGGGCCGTTATCTAGGGTATTAAAAATAGGAACGCTCTGAACCACGAACAGGGGCGGCTCCACTTTCTGTCGGGGCATAAAAGAGAGGAACGGTTCGGGTTGGGGTGGATCAGAGCTCCTGAAAATAAGCTTACGACGGCAGCAACTGAAGTAAAGACCGACGCCCGGAGCAGAAACGCTGATCACTTCCGTAAGAAAAAAAAACGGGGAATAGAACCATGAGTTCTTGACCTCCATAAGGGGCTTGGGGAAAAAGCCTGCGCCAAGATGAACCGACTAAAGAAGCGATAACAAGGGACCTGCCGGGATAAAATTCTCTTGGTGAACAGAAAGCTTCAATGAGTTTGTCCTCTTCGAATAAAGGGGAGGGGAAAGGATTCGCCGTGCCTGGTGGGGGGATAGGGGGAATTGTGCTTCCCTACTTGATCGCGGGCAAGCGGGGGGAAAAACACTGGCTACTGCAACTAATAGACAGCAATGAACGGGAACTCAATGACAGGTCTCGGACAAAGAAGAGGAAAAAAGAGTAGGGGTCCTCTAATTCTAAGACAGACCTGGGCATGCAGATGAGAAGAAAAGCCGAAGACATCATAAGCTGTTTCCTTCTCTCAGGGTCAGAGAGGAAGCTGGAAAAATAACCTAACGAGCACGAGGAGGAAAAAAGAGACTGCAGTTGACTGAGCATGAAAGGCTGGGGAATCCCTGATGGCACATCGCCGGAAGGGAAACGGCGGCTGTGGAAAGAGCAGGGAGTCGCGTAAGCTCGTAACCTCCGGTTGAGAAGAGACTTGCTTGGCGCGGAGCAAAGTGGAGTGGCGGGGGGCGCCAAGACGCTCTAGGATGAAACTAAAAAATCGATATCACTATTCCTTACGGCGAGAGAAAGGGGGAAGGGGAGAAAAGGCATGGCGTCAGCAACAAAAAGGGATTAATGAGGCCCGGCCTTAGCGACAATGGAAGTAGCAGTCGATTCGAATCGATGTCGAGAGGGGAATCGGGGAGAGACGCGACGCGATGTACGCGGCCGGAATGCGGAACGCGAACATGTCCCGGGGGAAAGGGAGAATATGAGAAAAAGGGGAACCTAAAGTAGGTCCGCTCGGTTTAGCATAATCTGCAGGATGAAAAAATCATCTCACCGCTGTTGAGGAGGGGGGGAAGGGGATTCAGTGAAAACAGCAGGCGCCTTCAAAAGCCAGCGGGATGTTTGTGGAGGGAGGGGGGACGAAATGCGATCCTGCTTGCGGGGGAAGGTGAACCAGAGATCATCGTCCTTGAACGAGACCTGCGCGGGATAAGTCGTCTGACGCAGAACCGAAAAGTTCCTGACGAGGTCGAAGGGGGAAAGGTTGGCCAGAAGGTAAGAAAGACTCCTTATAAAAAGCTGGCAGGTCGGGGGGAACGCGCAGAACTAAGAGGGAAAGTAGGGGAGGAGGGGAAATTCGGATCTCGCATCAGCCATGCACCGAATGGTTTGGTGGGGGGGGCAAGAAGGGAAAGAGAGAAATCCGGCGCAACGGGTCGGGAGAAAAGCAGAAAAGGGGAGTCGGATCTCCTGCGACTATATCTAAACTGCCGGGAAAGGAGAAAGTAAAAAAAATCCAGACGATGACAGGGGAAGACCAAGAAGAGGATCCTGGGCAGAGCAGGGCTTGGAATGCCGGGGGCATGACAAATAGACGTCGTGTTCGCTGCCTACGGGGATGGATTTAAAAAAGTCGAAGTTGGCGACGGAGAGGATCCTATGAGCTTCGAGTGCGGGGGATGGGTGGTATTTCTAAAAGCCGCCTAAGCGCGAAGGGGAGGGTGAGAACCGGAGAAAATTTGAAACACCGAAACGGAAACGGAAAACAAGTTGTAAGTCCCCAGTGGTGGGCGCAAAAAAGTAATCGCTACCGTCGGAAGGCAGGGGGGGAAAGGGGGGACTATTGCCCGCAGAAATAAGAGTTTAAAGGACTTAAGCAATTCGCCCAAATGAAGATCTAAAACGGAAACCTGGAGTGGAGGGGAGGAAACCAATGGAAGCTTCAGCTCAGCATAAAGGGAAAGAAAAAACCTCGAAAGGAAAAAAAGAACTGGGGAAGACTAACACCTCTCGAAGGTGAAGATCAAGGGAACTTGGCCTTAGGCAAAGAGCAAAAACATCAAGCCGTCACTGGGGAAGAAGGAGCTTAGGCTGGAGGAGAGGAGGGGCGGTGGTCAAAAATGAGAAAAGAGGGCGCAAGGGGGAGAAAAGGCCACGGGGGGGGGGGGGGGTGGGTCGAGGAGGGAAAAAAAAGAAGAGAAGCGGTTTGTGCCGGACCGGAAATGCTGCGATCTTGAACGTAAGAGAGAAACAGGAAAAGAGAATAGCAAAAGCAGAATGTAGGAGGGGGGCAAAAGGCAATTGCCGTTCGAGGGGTAAGATGGTCCTAAAAGAAACTCGAAAGGACGCCCGACAAAGGTGTTATCAAACAAAGACCTTTACGTACTCTGGGAGCTACCTATCCGTCTTACTTGAAGAACGATGGAATCTAAGGGGAGGGGGGCTGAGATTTTCCCAGACTGTCGTCCTCTGTCCGACAAACTATAGCGGGCCTAGCCGGGCTGGGGGAGGGAGTGCGCAGTCGAGAATAAGCGCAGGAAAAGAAGCGGACTTCCCGTCGGTTTAAAAGAGGGAAGGGGGGAGACTGTTAAGGTCTGCTGGAAGGCGAATCATTTTCTTTCCCCCAGGGCATAGCCTCTCGGGACGCTTGGGGGAGAAAAATCCTCGGGTCACCGAAAAGCAGAAGACTGTTTAGCTTATAATAACGGAAGGCACCACAGACAGAAAGATCCGAACTCGAGAAAGATAATAATACGTTCGGGGGATGCAGGAAAAGCGAAACCCAATGCATGAAGCGAGGATGAGGAAGGGGGATCGAGAGCCTCTAAGGAATGGGTTGACAAATAAAGGGAGGGAAGACACGACTCTTCTAAAAGACGAAAAGCTACAGGGGGGAAATTTTGTCCTAAAGAGACGGGGACGTCTCGCATGGGCAAAGAGAGAAGACGGGCATCGGTGCTTGCTCGATCGCGCAGTCATCCATATAGGTAAAAACTCAGGTATCTTAGGATAAGGGGAAAAATAAAAAATCCGATAAAACGGGAAGTAAGAAGATGGAGGGGGACAGTCATTCGCGTGGCACGGGGGGGAATCGCGCCTAAAAGGGGGGGCCGGGTAGAGCGCGTGGGAAAACCCTAGCAAAATAAAACTAAAGCCTCTGAAGTGTTAAATGACGAGCGCCGAGGAAGAGGGGAACACACGGATGAGCGCCGCCCGGGGGCTCAGAGAATGTCCGCTCCATCCATAGGCAAGATCTACTCGACATAAAGAAAGGGGCAAAAAATCAAAAAAGAGTCGGGCGAGCCGGTGGCAAAGGGACTAACTTCTAAGGCGGAAGTGAAGGCAGGGTCTGGCTCTGCTTGGTCAGGGCGGAAAATTTGCAAAAAAGGGAGGTAAGGAAGGGAAACAGCCGGAAGGGGGGCGTATGTTATTAATCGGGGGGGGAAGATTGAAGAATCAGGTTATCTGGCGACCGGAGAGGAGAGAGCTCACGGGTGAGGGACGTCTTCGGGGGCGGACAATGAACTTAGGGGGGAGTGGGGGGGAAAAAAAAAAGTGGGGGGACCTAGATCCGGCTAGCAGGATGAGAAGGGTGGAGGAAAAGAGCAAATCAGGCTGGGGAGATCTATCTTCGCCGTGTGGCTTATAAAAAGAAAGTGAGAACCTTCGGGCGGAGTCAAATTGGACTGCGCCCTGGGTTCAGAGCGAATTGTCTCTTTGGTCGCATAAAACTACACCAGCCCAAGACTGTACATGAAGTGTCAGAGTACGAGACCGACTCCACATCGACGCCTCCAGGGGGTGAAAAAAAGGGTTCGCTCGCGCGGAGGTGGAGGGGGGGAAAAGCTCCCTTCAAACGAAGAACGTCCGAAACTGCTCTATCTTCAGGAAAATTTACCAGGGCGAACAGAGGAACCTTCAGGAAGGGAAAGTTCGAAGAGAATATCGCGATCGCGAAAGCTGTCAAAACTAAGGAGACAAATATTACGCCAGATAAAAGGGGGGTGCTAGGAAGGGGAATGGATCTATGCAAGTATCTTTTAACGAAGAAAGGCAGGCATCTGGCAATTTCGAAGGAGTTGGAATTATATACATCTCTAACATGGGGCTTTGGTCTAGGGGAAACAACAGTTCTAGCAGAGATAAAAAAACAACAGTAGGAGAGCCAAGTAGGCTTTCTGCTTCATAACGGAGACAAAAAAAAAGGGAGAGCAAAGCGACAATCTATCATCGGGAGGACTATGAGGGAGCCAACCTCTCTGCTGGTGAACAAGGTCAAATTGAAAGGCGTTGCCGATCATGGGTAATAAAAAAAAAAAAAGCTGGCTATTCCGCGGGGCGGAAGAGGAAAAAACGGCAATAAGGGGAGTTGGAGAAGCGGTTCTAATTTGGAGAAAGCTTCTGAAAAAAATGAAAGGGCGCTCGAACGGTTCCAAGGGGAAAAGAGGGGGACTGAAACGCTATCTCGAAGGAAAAAAAAAAAGATTGTCATGGGGATCTAAAATGGGTGCGTCGGGAGGGGAGCAAAAGAGTGTGCTATCTTATGAACTGCCTGGCAGAAAGAGGAGGGCTGGGGAGAAAAGGCTGAACGAGAAAAGATCAAGTGTCCTGTGGGGTCGAAGGTCAAATGTAGAAACAAAAAAGAATCTTTGTCAGATCAAATGGGGGGATTCACAATAAAAACCAGAGGAAAATCAGCCAATTTTCTTCATCTGGCCAAAGATCTCCTGCGGGGGACGAGCAGCCGGCACTGTCGAAGCGCACTAAGGGGGGATCATGGTCATAGGAAGCGGGAGAGGAAAGCGAAAAGGCGGTGCTCTGTGGGTTGAACCAGGATTTGGGGGGGGGGCGGGTCGGAATGCAAACATGCACCCGCGGGGACGAAACATCATCTCACCATTGGTGTAAACGAACTCTAAATTGCCAAAAAGGGGGGGAGCAAAAAAAGTTGCTAACCGCGAGGAAGCTCTCCTCAGGGGAAAACAAAACAAGACGACGTCAGAGGGGAAAGCTCTTGCAGAGAAACTAAGAAAAGGGAAAGTTAAAATAGAAATGCGCGACTGGCGGAAATATCAAAAAAAGGGCCGGCTGGCAAGCGCAAACATTGGGGGTAAAAAAACTGGTTCGGGTCCGGAGGGTGCTGGAAAAGGATCTAAATAACCTTAAGCGTATCGGGAAAGTAAAAAAAAAGGTGGGAACGTCAAACAGCTAAAGGCAAAGGATTTGGCAAAAGAGGTCGGAAAAGATCCTTTCTCGGAATCGGAGGGGGAGCGAAAAAAAAGAATTCTTCCAGGGCCAGTCTGCCGGGAGGGACAAAAACTTGCGACGTATAAACAAGCATTCACTAAAGGAGAAAAATAGCGTGGAGAAAGAGACCAAAAAGCTAGAGTGGGAGCTTAACTGTCAGAGAAAATCGAAGAGGGCTCTATTGGCCGGCGATCGAGATGCTCTCTTTTAAAAAAACAGGGGCTGGACTTTGACGGCTCAAATCTGAGCCACAGGTGAAGCCTATTTCCACCAAGGCTTGGGCGAAACAAGAGGGGGGGGGGGGGATAGTTAGGAGAAAGGCGGGCTGGCTGTGGGCTATGTAGGGACTCCAACTAAGTAGAACGAGCGAACAGGCTGTAGGGATGCTCGAAGGAAAAATGGGAAAATTCTAAGATGGGGAGAAAACTTTAAGGGGAAAAAATGTCGGGGAGGAAGGGACTCACGTTGCGGCGGGGGAAAACTCGATTTTGGGTTCCATAGGACAGGGACTAAACGGCTCACCAACTAAAGATGGCAGGAGGGTCCAGAGGGCCGAAGGGAGATCTATAATCGCTTAGTACGGCCGTGGGGGCGGGTGGAAACCCCAGGCAAGACTTCAATCGGCAAAACTGTGCAACAGGTGAGGGGAAAGGCGAGGGTTCTGGTGGCTCGGTGGACAAAGCAGAGGGAACGTTCGTCACGTCGGGTCAGACGTAAGTGGGCGGGTCCCGTAAACTCTGGAATTAAAGGGGAAGGGAATTGAAAAAGATAATTTCGCCTAAACTGGGGATTCTGGAGGTACGCCGGCTGGGATCGGACACGTCAAGAAAACATTCTGAGGCGGCATCGTCGTGAAGAGGGAGGTCCCGCCTACAAAAAAGAGAATCTTGTCACGCCGCTCACTCGTTTGAGAAAAGGAGTGGGTGCTCGGCGGCACGGCACGAAAAAGGCAAAAAGCACCGGAGAACTTACTAAGCTCAGGAAACCGGTCCCGGCAAACGGTGATGTGTTCTCGACATTCGAGAGCGTATAAGTTAAGCGAAGAATCGAAAAACTTGCTCACAGGAGATGCATATTTAGGGGGAATGGTCTAGCCGCGGGGGAGTGGAGTAATGGGAGGATCATATTAGGAGGCCAGCGCATCAGCGTTCAAGGGAAGGTGGTCAAATGCTAGGGGGGAAAGGAAAGAGGATGTCTGGGGAAAACGAAAGGTCGTGCGTATGGACATGGACTGTAGGTTCATCAGTGTAGGAAAAGCGTGGGGGTTAAAGAGAGAAAAACGCGTCTAGGAAAAGCTGTCGCGAGAAGCAAACAGGAAAGGAAAAGACCTGAACTGGCAAAACGCTGAAAGCATAAGAACGCGTCGCACGGCTAGGAATAACAGCGCCCATAGTCGCAAGGGCGCGTCATGGGTAATAGTAAAAGGGTTCACGCGGCAAGGAAGGCCGCGATCCAGGGAGGGGAAGGGAGGGGGGTTAGGGGGAAAAACCGGGAAAATGAAGGTAACGCGTGTGGGAGGTTCCGGCGTTCTCCTTAGGCTAGTGTCAAAAAAACCAAACGGTGGATTGGGAACAGAGCACTGGCGAGGAAGATTGAGTTAATATGGAAAATTGGCGTCCATCACTTGAAAAATGAAGGGCGAGGGCCACTGCTGATACCGAAAGGTCAAAGAACCGCGCAACAAAAAAAAGTGGAGCAACAACAAAAACAACAAAAAAAAAAAAAAAAGAAAAAAAAAAAAAAAAAAAAAAAAGAGAAAACAAAAAAAAAAAAACCGGACTTCAGGAAACTCTCTACTTCCTAAAGACGCAGGTTCTCAAAAGGTATCTTCTTGCAGGAACAGATGGAATTTTCCTCTCTCTTAAAAACTAGGGGAGGAAAGGGAAGAAAGCTAGGGACTGGTCGTTGGAATTGAGCGCAGTCAGGACGTCTTCTGCCGCGCAGGGCGGGTTTTCACTCTTCAAGTGGAAGAATATAGTTTTCAGGTCCAACTCAAGGCCAGACTGGTACTCTCTCTAACAAATAAAAAGACAAATTAAGATGGCAACGAGGGTACGGGAAGAAAAAAAGGGTCTGTCCCTGGACTGATCAGGGGCGGGAGAGACTCGTGGTCGGCCTCTCAGTCTTAGGCATGTGATGATGGGATTAAAAAAATTGAAACGAAAAAAAGAGGCGCTCGTTCGGCGGCAAAAAATGCGTCTCAAAACGTAGGAAGGGGTACAAGGTATGTTACGGCTCTGGACTTCGGAAGGACGTGAGAGAAGCAAGAGCAGTTTTCTACATGTCGAGAGAGAGATCAACTTCAAACGATCGCCATTGTAGGCAAGTCAGCACTAAAAAACAAAAAAAACAAAACGGGAGGATCCGACAAGAGATAAATAAACTGGGCATGTGCGGAGGAAAGGCCTCGTTGATCTCGACGGAATGGGAGGGAAGGGGCAGGAAACTCTGTGGACGAGAGCAGGTCATTCGACCTCCTGCAACTCACGGGGAACAAAAAACGGGATGAAAAAGAAAAACTAAGGCCGGAAATTGGGGCTCAGCGGCCGCATTGAAAAAACGAAAATTTAAAGTGAGAAAGCCCGGAGGGGAAAATGGCGAAGGAGGGACAAAAATACGGTGAAAATCCGTGGAGACGACTGTTTCACAGACCGGTCAAAGACATGCCAGCGTCGGGACCGGCCGTAAACAGAGGGGGGTTGTCTAGCAGTCGAGGAGGCCTGGTCTCATCGACGATCACCTTGGATTGGCGGACAGGGTAAGCGCTGCTGCGAGCCGGGACAAGGGATGAAAAAAAGGAAAACTTGAGTGCGGTCGAGAATGGATCCGTAAGGACAGCAGGTCCTCGTGCCCCGCGGAAAGTGAGGGGGAAGGGCGCAGCGCGCGTAGACTCTCTTCGAAAACTCTGCGCTTCGCGGACAAATCGTCGTGCGGCCCTAGAAAGTGGGCGGCATGGGTTGGGGGGGTCGGGGGGGTGTCATCTGACGAAAATTCAGGAGAAACGCACCGGACATGCTAAAAGGGACACGTTATTGCTCCTGGGGGAACCGGCAGCTCTTCTAAGACTATCAAAGTGACCCTCGTATCGTGGGTGGGGGAGTAAGGTCAAAAAACCTGCTGGGCCGCCGGGCTTCATCTTGTCGTACGTAGACTAGAAAAGGAACCAAAAATTGTACTGGAACGGTATTGTATTCGAGGAAAAGGAGGCTTAATTGGAAGGGCCGGTCGCCTATGTTTAAGTCCTCGGACGTGGCATGGCGTCCGTATGCCGGTACCGAGGGGGGAGGGGGGTCAAATTAAAGTATATTATTAATCACACTCGACGAAAATGAGGGGAATCAAGGGGGAAGGGCAAAAGGGTGAGAGTCGTGCTCTTCGTTAAGAATAGCGTACAAGGGGGGTGTAAGGCATGAAGATTCAAGACACAATATACACTGTTCCGCTACGGCCGCGGGATAAGGGGATACCACAAAACTGAAAAAAAAGCTTGTCCGAACGAGGGCAGGAGAAAAGAAAACAAGGCTAGGGCAGCCTGATCACCTGACTCGTACTGTGAAAGTCTTCGGAAGGTTAAACTGGTCAGTTCGGTGGACGGGAGTCTAGAGGGAGGCGAAAAACCGTCCCCGGGGGTGCAAGGGCTTGCTTAAATGGAGCGGGTTTCGTAAAGTGTCGTTGTGGTGCCCTTCGGAGATGAACGGCGAAGAGGGAGAAACAATCGCCGCGTAGGGAGTAGTCTCCTGCGGGGTTGGGGCGTGACAGGGTCACTAGACTAACTTGAAGTTAAAGCTAGACAGGAAGGGCGAGAAGGGACGACTATGTGGTGTCTGCATCGGCACAGGGGGGACCTTCAAGGGGACGACGAGGCAAACATAAAGCGGGCCGTCATTGCTAGGAATAAGGGACCTTCAAAGGGGAGGGCGGAGAACCTGTCACGAGAGGAAGGAGTGGAATCCTGCTCTGTCGTGTCAAAGTGAGCTGAACGGGTGGAGTGAGGAAGAATGCACGATGAGGACCGGGGAACCTTTCCTAGATGCCTCTGTGTTCGGGTATGGTAGGGGGGGCCGTTCGCAGAAAGCGGGCCGATTCGCGGAATTGCGGGGAGGTTTACGGAGGACGAAAGCGTTACTTTGGGATGAAAATGCAAAATGAGGGACTCTTCGAAGTGCGGGAAGGAACGATGCTATCTGTACAAATCATATGGCTGGGTGAACCCCTGAAATGGAAGGGAGGAGATACGGTGGAAGTCTGCTCGTACTTGTTGGGAGTGGAAGGGCAGGCATGATACCGGGGCCTGCAGACATGCACCACAGGAAATTAATCGAATAAAAGCGTGAGGTCGGGTTGGCTAAGAATCGGCCTAAGGGATGGGAAAAAATCAGAACGGCTCTGGACAAAATCGTCCAAAAAAATCGGTTTTGGGGAAGGCTACCGGGCCTCCCAAGGGGACGCGGCATCCTTCTTCCTGGGAGAGATGAGCGCAACTTAAAAAAACGACCCGAAAGGGCGAGACCGACCTAAAAAAGGTGTCTTCTTCTGGGAAGATCGGACTCTAGTGAAAAAAAATTTCCGATCACCTGCCGACCCCTTCGTAAACTTTTTGTCGTCTCGTGTAGAAAGCTGCTGGTGAAACCTAAAAGGAGCAGATGTAAAGAAGGTTGTGCGGGGACCACCGTGAGTGGGCGCAGGGGAGAAGGCCAGAGGCTATTAATTGAAAAAAGACGGCGCTCGTCAACGGCTTGGGACAAACCAAATCATACGTCGCGAGTACAAGGGACAATAGCTAGACCGGTCATCATCAGTTCAAGAGCAAAGTGTTCGAAAAGAGAAAATTTACTGGGGGTAAACTCGGCCAGGGAAGGTCCTCTGTAAGCGGTTCAAAATGTTAAAGTAGTGATCAATGTCGTGTCAGGAGTCCCTGTCCTTGAGGGGCATAGCGTTTGGGGGCAGAAAGGAAGGGAGGATGTCTGTGTCGGTGGAAAGGGTCAAGGGGGGAGTGTTTGCGGCACTGGTTGAGACCTGTGGAAATTCCAATACGGGTCAAGCGGTCGTGCAAGCGTGCAGCCCTGGACGCGGAGGGGCAGCTCTCGTGATCGCTGCGACTCGAACCTGGGTCAAGTCGACCGGGGAAGCCGGGGTCGTGCCCGGGCGGGGGCGAGCAGGGAAGAACATATTAGAGCCGGTGAAAGGCAGTCATGTGCTTATGGAGAAAGGAAAGAACAAGAACCCCTCGCGGGAGTCCGGGGCTTTTCACAACAATTGAAAAAAACGCCGCAAGAGGAGTGGCGGCTCGTCTCCATAGACTAAAAAAAAAAAAGCGTCTTGGGTAGTTCAAAAAGAAGGTATGGACAAATCGGGGAAGGCCCAAGCAACGCTTCCGTTCGCCGGCAGAAACTTGGAAGAAAGTCAACAACGTCGGCCTGCTCGGAGGGGACTGGCTGGTCAGCGGGGAAAAACGGAACAGTAACCGAAAAGAAAGGACGTTTCAATCGAGAGTCAACAAACTTCGCGAGACAACTGCAAACCTGATATTAGTCGGCCTTTTAGAGCGGGTGACTATGTCGGGTGCAAGGGAGGTCGGCGCGATCGGACCAATAATACGATGTCGCCGGGGGAATGACCGCAACCCAGGTCGCGTGTGCGAATAAGGTTCTGGACTACA
>Ga0179593_1553387_pt1 | contig 25747 bp, 39 predicted proteins | sample CZODoug2_1_08_16_FD_185931 | JGI IMG/M metagenome (GOLD analysis project Ga0179593, IMG submission 185931) | Vadose zone soil fungal communities from Angelo Coast Range Reserve, California, USA - CZODoug2_1_08_16fungal (PacBio error correction) | ecosystem: Environmental > Terrestrial > Soil >...
TGGAAGTGAAACGCGGATGGGCTTGGGGGGGAGACATTTTCAAGAAAAGGGAGTAGGGGGGGGTGCTCTGCGTGAGCCACCACGGAACGGAAAACATCCAATTCAAAAGGGAAAAAACGTCGTGGGTGGCCTTATCCCTTGAAGGGAACCAAAGGACATCAGGAAAGTTGTCCCTAAGAGGTCCATCGTGCAGGGAAAAAAAAAAAGGTTAGGACCTGCAGAAGGGAAAGGGGGAAGACAAGAGAAAAAGGGAAAAAAAACACAACCCCAATTCCTCTTGGACGCACGGTTAAAAGCACTACTATTTCGAATGGGCGGGGGGGGGGGCACGGGCCCAAACAAAGACGTTTTTCATCATTTGGGGGGTGTCGGAGGACATTAACGAGGGAAGGTTCGATTGAGAAGAAAAACTCTCAAAGAAAAAAAACTCGCCTCACACCCGGGAGGCTCATCGTCCCGAAAAAAAAAAAAAAAAAAATCGTATCCCAGCAGGATTGAGTAGGGGGGGGTCAGCCAATCAGCGTCTTTCAAAAAGAGCTCTAAAAAGGGAAAAACCCCCACACCTCCGAAAGGTTTTAACAAGGGTCCTCTTCAGGGAGGGGGGGTGGAAAAAAAGTCGAAAAAGGACAATAAAGTAGACAGGAGGTTCTCTTGCGGGGAAAGGAAACACGAAAAAAAGGTGGTCCGCCTAGGGCCAAACGGAATGGGGGGTTTTTTGCGAGGGAAAAAGGGTTTGCGGTTGAGGGGGAGGGAAAAACAGTTTGTCGACAGGGGTAGTGTGGAAAGCAACAGCGCCGACGAAGGGTTTTTTTTTTGTTTTCAAAAAAAAAAAAAAGGAAAATCACGTGTACCGGCGGAGGTGCGGTGCTTTCTGATGTGTGGAAAGGGCACGGACGACATTCTAAAAGGAAGGGCCTCTTTTGCCTCTCAAGGGGAAGGCCTGGCGGGGAAAAAAAGTGACTCCAGCGGGCAGGAAGCAAAGGTCCTGAAAAAGTCCATGCAAGGGGTTTGCCTTGGAAAAAAGATTGAAGGGAAAGACCGCCATCACCAGCACACGAAGGGAAAAAGATGGGTTGTGGTGGGGGGGGGGTGGGTTTGTGGGGGTTTGGGTTGGGGTTGTTGGTTGTGGGGGTTTTTTTTTGCTTGGTTGTGGGGGGCCTTTTTTGTCCTTTCTGGTTTTTCTATTTTTTGGCTGGCTCCTTTTTACTCGGAGAGGGGTGTTTTCCCTTCCGCGAACGCCTCAGTGGAAAAGAAAACTGGCAAGTGTTCCCCGAAGAAAAGGGGGGAAAAAAGGGTCCCCAGTGACTTTTTGATTAATTCGAGCCCAGGAGGAAGAGGGCCAAAAGCGCGGACATCAGAGCCCTGTTTTTGAAGGTGTCCAGGTAGACTGGGAAAGACCCTTTCCAAAAGGCAAAAAAAGTCCGCTGATAGGAAAATGCCTCCCCCTCGAAAAAATTATACCCAATCCTCAAAGCCCCAAAAAGAACCGTCCCAAGGGGGTGGGAGGTACTTAATGCGGAATGATCGTACCATCTTCTTGTTGAGGGACGTCCAAAGACGATAAATCACTTGGGGGAAAAAAGAATCCTCCACTTGAAGACACCTTCAGAAAAGTGAATCAGAAAAGCAAACAAAACCAACGCAAGTGCGAAGATTTCCCGGAAAAAAAAAAAAAAAAAACATTTGAAAAGTCTTTCCGGGGGAGATCGTTTAAGGGAAAAGGACACATGGGGAAACAGAAGGGGGGTTTTTTCACCGCCGGGGACTTCAATCTCACGGGGGGGCATTCTCCGGAAAACAAGAACTCCCCAAGAAGGAGGGCCCCAACCTAATTCAACAAGGATGTGGACGAAAAAAAAAAGCTCTGGTCAGGGGGGTCTTGAGAACGCGCCCAAAAGATGCGGTCCTCCTGGAAAAAAGGGGCCGTGAAAAAGGAAAGGGTCTTACTCTCCGGCAAGGCACAAAACAGGGGCCATGCATCTCAGGGACGTAAAGGGGAGAACATCCGAGAAAAGAGCAACCCTCCCCAAAAAGACACATTCCCTTGGAGGGTATAACTTACGAGTGCTTGGGGCAAAGGAAAGTGTAGACCTCACCTTAGGAAAATCTCCCCCAGGAGGAAAAGGTCCACCAATCATCTTATCCCAAGAATCAGAAGAAAAAAACCCACATGGAGAGATATCCCTCTCTGAAGGGGGGGCCCCCGTCCGGAAAAAAAAAGGTGATCTTAACTTTTGAGAAGGAAAATCAAAAAGGGTCAAAGTTGGAGGGGGGAGAAATCAAAAGGGATTTATTTTCTAAAAGAAAAAGGGACTATCTGGCGTGTTGGGGGAAGGGGCAACTTTTCCTCTCGGAAGCATGAGAAGGGGGGGGGGGGTTATCGTAAAGGGGAAAAAAAAAGCCACATCTTTCGGGGGGGAACTCGATTAAAGAAAAAAAAATCCTCTCAAAGGGCGCAAAACGAATACAGGGAGAAAAGAAAAGGATTTCTTGGCGGGGGGGAGGGTTTATCTATAAATGACAAAACTTTAAACCGCCACAAAGAATCAGGTGCCCAGGGTGAAAAAAAAGGAAGGACTAAAAAAAAGGGGGGTTTTCTACTCCCCTCCTTAAGATCGGCAACATGGGTGGAGAAATCTTATCAAAAAGAGTGATAATGGGAGGGAGAAAAGAGGACCAGGGAGGGAGAAATTCGTACACTTTTAGGAGGGGGAACGCTGGGAAAAGATCAAAAGGAAACTCCTTCAGTCGCTAACAAAAACTTCGCGCGAAGGAAGACAAGGGGAGACCTTTAATAAAAAAATGAGGGGAAAAAGGGGACGTGACTGCTCTTCAGGGGGGGCTCACTTTTGAACGACGAAAAGGAGAAAAAAGTGACCTGGATCGCCTACTTGGGGGGGGGTTAGCGTCAGAAACGTCCTCTGGGGAATCTCAGATTGGGGGGACCAGTTCGAAAGATCCCGCGTAAAAGCGAGACTAACACAAAAAGAACCATCCTTTGGGAAGGGAGGGAATTATGGAGGGGGAAAGAAAAACGCCAATTGTTTACGCAGGGGGCTTGCTTGGGAAGATCGGAAAAGAAGCGGCTTTCCTTTCCTAGGAAGAAAAGTTTAGAACAGCAATTCACTTTTTCAGGACTATGGGAAGCCTTGCAACAAAAAAGAAGTGGTCTGTTCCCAATAAAAAAACAGCCCCACCCCCGGTGTCATGAGAGAAAGAAAAACGAAAAAACCCTCCAAAAAGTACACCTACGGGGGAAAATGAAACAAACCAGAGCGCTTGGAGGGCCGGGGAAAAGAGACCTTCAAGGAACTTTTTCACCTGATGGTCCACCCAAAAAAGCACGCATCATAGCACTCCCAAAGAAGGGGTGGGGGGGAAGGAAAGGAAAACCTGGAAAAGAAAAAGGTCATACTTTCAAATAAGGAGAGTAATACGGATGGGGTGGGAACTTTTTTTCCAACTTGTAAGGAAATGACCTGGGGGGGGGGGGTTTCAGAGGGGGGGGGGGAAGTGACCATTATTCTTCAGAAAAAAGGACAGGAGGTGGGTTTTGAAAACCGGGGTTTCTAGGGGGGAAAAGAAAATGACGAGGAGAAAAACTCTTCTAGAGGATCTGGGAGAGGGGATATAAAAAAAAAAAAAAAACAATCACAAGGGGAAGAGTGGAAATTTTCCAGAGGGGGGAGAAAGGAAGCTTTTACCCCATGAATCTCCTTTGGGGGGAACAGACAAATACCGAAGAATGGTCGCGAGAAGAAGAATCACTTCTTCTACAAGTAAGGGGGGGGGGGGAGGAAACGATTTCTTCTTGCGTAAAAGACCAAAGGGAAAGGAATTCCAGGTGGGGGGAAGGGTCTTTTTTTAGGCTAAAATCTAAAAAAAAAAAGGAAAGAACCCTCTTCTTTGAGGGAAAGGATCGGAAAAAAAAAAAGACCCCATAGCAGAAAAAGGGAAAGGTACTTTTATTTCCCAAGGGGAGAAACTGGCACTCAAAAGAAACAGAAACCGACAATCCCTTTGTTTCTTGGGAAAACTGCAGATGGAAAAGAGGAAAATCTGCCTACTGAGAAAAAGGAGTCGACTACTTAATGAGGACTATACAAAGCGAAAAAGAAATGGGTACGCGGTATCAACTTCACATAAGAGGCAAGAACCAGCGCGTCCTATCTATACGAATGGAAAACGAGCTTGAACGGAAGGGAAACGAAAAGTGGTAAGCCCGAAAAAGAAAAAAAGCGGCGTCCCTTCTCAAGGGGAGGAACCCAATTATGCACCATCAAGAACCAGTTTAATTACTGAGGTGGCTAAGGGGAGAAAGGTTTGCAGAAAAAAAAAAGGGGGGGGCTCTCCTAATTGCAGGACCACCCACAGTTGGGAGGGAATTGAATTCTAAAAATAACTATAACTCAGGAGAAAGTACCTCTGAGGGGAGGGGGGAAGGGTTTCTTGCAAAGAAAAAGCTGGGAAAAAAAAAAAAAAAGAAGCCCGACGCGAAACACAAAAGAAAAAGCTCACCTAGGAAGAAGAGGAAGGAGAGAACGCCCAAGGGGGGGGGGCACGATAATCAGTACCTCAAAAAACCGTAACCCCGGTAGTGGAAAAAAGTGACAACTCGTTGATCTCAAGGGGGATCAAGCTGCAGGGAAAAAGGAAAGAGGTGCTAAAAAAGGCGGAAAAAAAGGGAGAAAGATTGGAAACTTTCTTATCAGAAAAAAAAAGGAGGAAGGAAGGAAACACGTTTAGGGAAAAGGGGGGAAGAAAGTCTTCTCGGTAAAAAAAAAAAGACAGAATATGCGCCGATCCCTGTGGGAGGGAAAAAAGGGGGGGTCACACACCATCGTCAAAAAACAGCATGCGTCTAGGGGGGAGAGAAAGGGAAAAAATATCGGGGGGAAAAAAAAAAAAGGGAGGACTTCTCTCCTGCTGGGGGGGGGTTTGATGAGCGTGGAGTTGTGAAGAAACAGGGGGAGAAGAGCGAACTCACGCGGGGGGGGGAAAAAAAACGAAAATAACATAGGGAACATCCGCAAGGGCACTAATCGGCAAAACAAAATTGCCTGGGGGGGGGGGGGGTTTTGGGGGGAGTCAATTTCACACAGAGGGGGGGGTTTTCACAGGGCAAAAAAAAGGTCCCGAGAAGCATGGCCAAAACCCAGAAAGAGGAAAAAATTTTGTGGGGGGGGATCCAATCTGGGACTATCAAGTAGTACTGAAAGGGAAAGCATCGCATCAAGGGGAAATCAGTCAAGGGGATTTGCGAGAGAAAAAAAAAAAGGGGGGAGTGGAATAAAAAAGGGGGGAGATCAGCGATTGCCCGATAGACCGCGGCCGCGAGAAGCGCTGAGAACCAAAATAGGGGGAAAGAAACTTAAGAGGGAAAAGAGATAATTCATCCATCAGAAAAAGGGGTCGGAAAATTAACCATCCTGAAAAAGGTAACCAGGTCACCGGGGAAAAAAAAAGGGACAGACAGGGAAAAGAAGTTTTCTCCTGGACACTAAACATGGATGGAAACGGGTCACAAAAGGCGCAGGAGCCACGGATAACCGGGGAAGGCAAGTGGAAAAAAAAATACGAGAGTGTGCCTTAGCCCGGGGACAGCGAAAAACCCTTAAAAGCTTCGAAAGGAAAAGGGGTGAGGGGAAGGCGATTCCAACTGACGGCACAAAAGGGCAAAATAAACTTGGCTGACAAAAAAAAAAAGGAAAGGGAACGGATTGGGGAAAGAGGGCCGCACCAACCTTCAGAGGAGCCGAAAAAAAGAGGGGCCGAAATGTCCCCCTCCAAATCGTGTCTAAAAAAAAAGGGAGGTTCAAAAGGGGGGAAAAAAAACAATTGCCAGTTTCCTCAGAGTTTCGGAAAAAAAAAAAAAGGGAAAACGAAAAGGAGAAAGGACCGGGCTTCGAAAGGAAAAAAGGGAAAACCAAATTGGGGGGAAAAAAGAAGAGAATCTCCCCTCTCAAGGACCGAAAAGGATCGCATTCGGAATCACAACAATCGATGGGGGGGACAAAAATAAGGGGAGTTATCACTTCTACCCTCTAAATTAGGGAAAAAAGGAAGAAACAAAAAAAAGAAGAAACGCCCATTTTGAGAAGGGGAAAAGAGTGAGTTGGTTGCAAAAAAAACAGGTGGGGTTTGAAACCAAAAAAAAAAGAGGTCCGTCCAAAGAAAAAGGAAAAGAGGGGTTGTTGCCCTTTAAGAAAACGGTGGTCGCCCAGGAAAATCCCTTGCCATTTTTGGGTGAGGAAAGGGGGGGGGGGGGGGGGGGCGCGCAGAATCGGGGAAAAAAAGTGGGTCGCCCTTTTCACGTGGAAAAAGGAACTCCAAAAAAAAGACGGCCTCGAGGTGGGCAAGACAAAGAGTAGAGAAAGTCTGGGGAGGGGAGAAATGCATTTGAAATTGGAAGGAATTCTGGTAGAAGGGAGAGTTGAACCGGGCAGAGTAAGGAGGATCCAGAGGAGGGAGAAAGGGACGTATGCAGGGGGGAGAAAAACTCCATACAAGTGGGAGCCGATCTGCAGGTAAAGGGGGGACGAAATCGGGAAAAGGAAAAAAAATGCCTTCCCAGGGAAAAGAGTTCCTCCAAAAGTGGGGGAAAGGAGGTCGCTTGTCAGGCGGAAACCAGTGTTATATACTGGCAAAAGTCAGGGTGCACCAGGAAATCGGGGGGGAAAAAAAAAAAATTGCCGGAAAAGAAAAAAAAGCAGCTCCTAAAAAACCACCATTCCGAGGGGGAAAAAGGTCACTGGAAAGGGAAGGTTCAATTGGAAAAAGGAAAAAAAAACCCTCCTACAAAGGAAGAACTCTCCTTGGAAAAAAACCCCTGAAGATGGCGAATCCACAAAAAAAACGCACACTCCCACTCAGAGCCGCCACCCATCACACCCCTTCGAAGCCCAAAACCGCTCTTCAGAAAAAAAAGAAACACTAGGGGGGGAAAAACCGTATTATCTTACACCTAAAAGCAATAAAAAGAAATCGAGCAGAAAGCAGCCTCCTCAAAACACTTGCTGTCTTCCACCTAAAAAGCACGCTTGATCAAGCGGAATGGAAAGGGGGGGGGGAAGGGGACCTCTTGGGGATTCCTCACTTTGAGTGAGGCTCCGTGACCAGGAAAGGGATTCATCAAAGTACAGGAAGGGGGACTCGTAAGGGGAAAAAAAAGGGGGTTTATTTCTGAAAAAAAAAACCTTAAGTAGAGATGGGAGAATGCATGGACAATTATACGTAGGGAAAGCACTGATAGGGTCCCCCAACCTAGAAAACTTTCAAGGAAAAGCGCTTGGCGGGGAAGGGTAATAACATAACTACCAAGGGAAAAATAGGAAAAACTGAGTACCTCCATACTACAAATTCGAAAGTGAAAAAGGATACTCCAGGGGATTGAGAAAGACATCCTTTCTTCAGCTAGGGCGCAACAACTCTCAAACAAAGGTGGGGGGATGGCCCTGGGAAAGGAAGTCCTTCTCAAAAGGCGTTCCGGAAATAGGGGGCCTCTCCGTCGAAGAACGATCCCAACAAGCGGACTCCCCCCCCGTTCACTTGGGAAAGGGGCCACCATTAAGGGACCCTCCTCAGGTCTCTCAAAAAAAAACGGGAGGAAGGAGGAGGCCCGATAAATAGACAGGGGGAAAAAGGAAAAGGACCACTCGGAGGGGAAGGGAGTACTTTTATCTACAAAAAGGGTGACGAAGGAAGGACCGTCTTCTAAAGATTTTACAAAAGGACTATTCTGGGGGAGAAAAACTTTCACTTCCTAAGGTCAGGGTTATTGAACCACACGGGAGGTTCTTGGGGAGGGGGGGGAAAATCTCCCGAGGGGTTCTCGGAAGGAGGAGAAAAGAAACGCCGTCTCTCATGACGATAGGGGGGGCTTGGGATAGGAGGGCTTCTTTTAGAAGTTTACCGAGAAAGAGAGGAGGGGGTACGGGAAAACGCAGGGCTTGGGGAGAACGGGAAAAAAAAGGAAACGAACCTATCAAGGGGGAAGGAAGGGAAGCCCTCTCCCCTTGGGGACTCATCGGAAAGAAAAAAGTCGCGGCCAATTGGTGGGGAGAGGAAACTGTGGGAACTCAAGTGGAGGAGGAGGGACTAAGCTTACCATTCGGGAAGGGGGCGACTGGAGGAATAAAGTTGGAACGCACTATGTGAAAAAAAAAAAAAAAAAAGGGAATTTGAAGAGGGAGGTCAGTTTTTTCTGAGGAAAGAACGCCCATATCCGGACGGGAAAGAACTGGCCAGTAGGCCATGGAAAAAGGGGGAAAATCTTGGGGGTCTCCCATGTGGACAGGGAGAGGAGGGGGGGATATCAGGTAAGAACTAAAAAAGGGGGGGGAAACTGGGCAAAAAAGAGAGGGCATTTTCTTCACACAAAAAAGGGGGGGGAAACCTCGAGAAAGACCCCAATGAAAGTGGATTCCCTCTGGGGCAGGGTGGACAGGGGAAAAAAAAAGAGGAGAATCTCACGAAAATAGGGGGAAGTTTTCGCTTTTAGAAGTGTGCCTTCCTAAAAAAGAGGAAGAAGCCGGAAACATTTGAGCAAGACTAAAACGGAATAAAAAAAAAAAAGGTCAAAGAAGGGAGAGTTCACTCGAACAAAAAGACTCCCCCACACTCAGTGAAAAGGGAAAGGAAAATACCCCCACGCAGAGAAACTGGGATTCCTCTGAGAAAAAGCACGGCGACAAAAGAAAAACGATTCGTCGCCTACAAAAACCTAAAAAAACGGGGAAAAGGGGGGCGACCAACCGGGCGAGGGGAAAGCATGAACTTATCCTTCCGTGGAAGGAGGGGGTGTAACTTGTCAAAAGGGGACCAAGCACGAAGAGAACTGGGGATTGGGGTCGAAGGGAAAGGGGGCAGGAGGAGGAAGGGACTCTCCCTACGGGGAACTACAATACCATGTTACGAATTTGAGAGGACCGGGGAAGAAGGAGCTCCTCAGAAGGGCTCTTCTCTTTCAGCTTCTAGGGGGGGGGGTTTTTGTTGTGTGGGGGGGGGGGGGGAAAAGAGAGAACAAAAATCAAAACTTTGAAGGAAGGAGGAAAGGAGTGTTTTCGTGACACAAATTAACCTGCAAAGTGCGGGGGGGCCAGTTCCCAGGACATGTATCTGAAAGAAAAAAAAAAGAAAACCAAGGGGCCTTGACAACAGAGGTCCTTCCAAGAAGAAAAGACCCTTACCGTCACCGAAAAAGAACCAGTTTTGCAGGGAAGGTGACAAGGGAAGGGAGAGGGGGAAAACTTTCCAAAAGAGAGAGAATGTTTTTTTCTCAGAAAAAAAAAACGGCCCCAAGAAAGAAAGGGAAAAAACCGTGGACTTGTGATGGGAAGGCCAATGGCTCAAAGAAACAGGGACAGGGCACCCTGCGCAAAAAAAAAAAAAAAAAAGGAGGGACTATGCTCTGAAGGGTCTGGGCAACGGGGGTTACGGAAGAAAGAATGAAGGCGTTGAAGCAACTTCAGGGCGTGCTTGAAGGTGGAGAGAGGTCCACCAGAAAGAGGAAAGAAAGGGGAGTCCATTCCAGGGAACGCTAAACGAGGGAGAAAACCAGAAATCAGAGACATAAGGGGACGCTCGCAAAGGAAGAAAGAAGGAGTGCTCCATGTCATCTTTGTTCGGAAACTATTGACAGTATGGGGAACTTGAAAAACCTGCTTGAAAACCAGCGAGGAAAAGGAAAGGTGCCGAAAAAGAGGGAAAAAATGCTTAAAAAGAGACATGGCGAACAGGGGGGGGGAAACACAGTTTATTTTCGACAAAAAGCAGGGAAGGTACCTATAGCAGAAAAAAAAAAGAGGGGGGGTTTCTTTTAGGGTTCGCGACCAAAGGGAAAAAAGGGACAAAAAAAAAAGGTAAAAACAAGGAAAAAGAAAGAGAAGGGGTACCTCCTAGAGAGAGAAGGTTGCCGTATGTAATCATTCAAGGAAAGACCCTTAACCAGCAAAAAAGGGAGAGAGTTGTGACTACTGGGGGTAAAGGGCCAGTGAAAAAAAATCAGGAGGGAGGGGGGTGCTGGGGAAAAGAAGGGAAAAAAAGGGCAACCCTTACTTCCCGCCAAAGAGTCTTAGAAAACCACAAACAACACCGGAGGGAGAGGGCACGACTTGGAAGGGAATCGAAGGGGAAAAGGTTCTCCGTCGGCCAAGAGAAAAAAAAGGCATAAAATATTGTTTCGCGGGAGGATTTTCCCCATGAGAAAAGGAAAAGGAACAGGAGTCAACGGCAGGGGGGGAAAAGGGGAAGGAAAAAGAGCTTCAAAAGGGGGGGAAAGAGGAAAAGGAGATCTTCTTGACATATTACCAGGGGGAAATTTTGAGCCGTGAAGGTTTGAACTTGGTGCCGTGGGGGGTGAAGAAGAGAGGGTTTCAAAAAAAAGGAACAGCCTCCCCTCTTTGAAGGCACACTAGATGCTGGGGGGTGGTTCAGGAACTAATGGACAAAAGGGGGGGGGGGGCACAAAAAGGGGGGGGGAAAAAAAAATTCGTATCTCTGGAGAGGGGGAAAAAAAATCAAGTGGGAGAAGGACCTCTTAGGGGAACCAAAAAGGTGGGGAGAACACATTAATAATCGAGAGGGGAGCATCCTCCTCATAAGGGGGAGGGAAAGGTGCTCACAGAAAAGGAAGTGCTAATCTTCTGAGGGACCACTTGAGGGTGGAAGGGAGGTCCAGCGATTTGCAAAAGCCCGAAGGAAAGAGGGACTTTGAGGGGAGGAAAAATCTTTCAGTGGTTCTACATACGGGAAAAAAAAAAAAATAATCGCAGGCCGCCAGGCAGGGAATGATGAAAAAAAAAAGTCAGAGAAACACGCACATCAATCAAAGGGGGGAAAAGGGACCACTCGCAAAAAAAGGGAGGGGGGGAACAGTGGGGCAAGAAAAAAGGGCTGGTACGGCTTGAGCCACGGAAGAAACAAAAAAACCAAGAGGACCTCCGTCAGTGGGTGAAGGCCTTAGCCTTATTTGGGGGACCATTCTGCACCACGGCGGAATTTTTCGGGGAACATCCCCAAAACCAGAAAGGGGCCACTTGAAGAAGGAAGGGGTACTCCCCGTGAGGGGGGGAAGAGACAGAGCCATAGGGGAAAAAAACAAACCATTTCGACAGGGAGGTGGGACTTGGAAAGGGGAGTCCACTTTGTTGAGGGAGAAGGGTCACTGGACTGATATTCAAAGGGAAGTGGGGGGAGGAGGCGAAAGATACCTTCCCACAGAGGTTTCTGATTTTAACGTGGTTTCTAGGAGGAAGCTTCCCGAAAGAAAAAAGAAAAGAGTCCTGCAAGGGAAAAAAGAGGGAAAAGAGGCCCCCGGATTATTAATTTGGTAAATCCCTAGGAATTACCTCCCGGAGAAAAAAAAAAAAAACAAACGAAAAGAAAAAAAGGTTTTCGTAAGGAGAAAGAGTGAGTTTTTTTCCCTGAAGGGGAAACGACCCAGAAGGCTTTCAAAAGGAAGAGAGTCAGTGACCTGCTTTTGGTTCCGCCGGACCTGTCACGGGGAAAAAAAATCCCAGGAAAAGGGGTTTTTTTTGCGCTTAGGGAAGACTCGGGCAAAACAAAGGGGGGGCGTGAAGAGGCGGGGAAAAAGAAAAAGCTCCCGAGAGGGAAAGGGGGGGGTTTCATTCCTTAAAATCGTGTTTTCCGGGGGGGGGGAAGGAAACTCGAAAAGAGGGTTGCTGATACCATGGGTGAAAAGAAAAAGGGGGGGAAAAAGGAAACTGTGGAAAGTTCTTCTTATTTTACAAAGTGTACCGGAAGGAGGATACCGTCTCCAACTTAAGGGTTTAGGTAGTGAAAAAGGGGAAAAGCAGCCCATGAGGCGGACCAGAGAAAAAAGGTAAAGAAAATCTCAAAGAGGGGGGGGGGGGGGGGTCTTCTCAGGGGGGAAAAAGGGCGAAGTGGTTCTCCTTCCAGGAAAAAAAAAACCTGAACCGGGAAAATTGGAATTGACCGGTAGCTCCAAGGAGAGAAAAAAGGGGGGGGATTCAGGGGGGGCTCTCGATAAAAGGGAAAGGGTTTCTTGAGTCTCCATGTCAAGGAGGGTACAGTGAATACAGGCCAAGGACAGGGAAAGAAAGAGGGGGACTTGCGAAAAAGAGGGATCTCCCATCACCTCCCAACTGGGAGGGGGAGACTTAAGTCGGGACCAAAGGAAAAAAGAAAAGCCTGTGTGGAAGAAAGGGGCAGTCACCTTTGAAAGTCGCCAAAGGTGCGTTCTTGTAGGGGGAAAAGAAGCTTGGGTCCTTCAAAACAATATAGGGTCAGAAAAACCTTAAACATGTCAGACACCTGTTAGGAGGTCTCCGGGTGAAGAAATGGCAATACTTTGGGGGGGGCATCAGGGGACAAAAAAGAGGGGTCATTTCTGAGGGAGAGAAAAGATCCGAACGCCTCATCTCCCAAAAGGGGGAAAAGAGACCCAGAAGGTTCGAAAGGGAAAGGAGCAGCTTTGTTTTTTGTCTTTTTGAAAAAGTTTGGAATCCTTTTCCTCGAAAAAGACAAAGGACTGCTTTCGGGCCGTACGGAATAATCCCTCCAAAATACTGAAAAAGAGGGGCTTCAGCTTTTGCTTGGATGGGGAAAAACTAAACTACAGGAAAGGACCCAGGGAGGGGAAAGAAAAGGCAAACGTTTTTTAATTGGGGCGCACATTTCGCTCCATGGGCGTAACTCGGAAAAAAAAGAGGGAGGAGAAACATTTACTATTCACCAGGTCTGAAGTCCGGGACAATCAAAGACAAGATACGGAAGGGCTAAAAAAAAAAGACACAACCCAAACAACGGATATTTCCCGAGAGAAAGGGGAGACTTATGGGGGGTAACCAAGAAGACCACTCGTGAGGGGGGGGAAGTCTCGCGAGAAAAAGGGAAAAGGCTCCTTCCCCAGTAATGCAAAAATCAGGGTAAACTATCGGGCGGGGTTCTTAAAAGGCTGGGGGAAAGGTTTCTCCAGTGAAGCTCTTCAAATCTTCACGGATTTGCGCCAAAAAAGAAAATGGGAAAGGGGAGGGGGGGGTCTCTCTTCTGAAAAGGAAAGTAACAAAAGAATTTTCAGGGGTCCGGAAAAAGACTTGCGTTTGAGGAAGGTTTGTATCCTATAAAAGGAGGAAACGCACCGCAGAAAACCCTACAAGGCTGTTGAGGGGGACAAAAAGGTCCTAAAGAAAGAAAACCCGGAATTCCCTCTCCATGGGGGGGGGGGGCGACTCAAAGGAGGGAATATTACTCCTTCCCCCGGTGGGGGTTGGGGGGGAGAAAAAGTTCCAGAAGGGGAAAGAAAATTTTTCGTATTCTTGGACCCCTTTCCCGGACCCGGGAGGAACTTGAGTACGAAGGGTCACAGTCCTGAAAGGGAAACCAAGAAAAAGAAGGGGGGGAAGTGTGAGGGAAGCATAGAGAGGGTGAGCCCCGCCCTCGAAAAAAAAAAAAAGGGGGGCCTCACTTCAGGCATTCAGTGGTCTAAGGAAGACCTGTTGAAAAAAAAAGAAAGTCTCCATTGAAATGGAGAGAGGTGTTATATCTTCTAAAGGGTGCCTCTGAAAAGAGGGAAAGGGGACCTGTCAAAATCGAGGGAAAGGACTCACCACTTTCGAAGGAGACTACCCCCAAAAAAAAGAAAGAGAGGGACCCTCTGAAGGATGGCTCGGGAAAGCGAGGGTAGGCCAGAGAAGGGGAGAGCTACTTGAATGAAAAAAAGGGGGTAGATCATCCTTGCAAAAGGAAGAAAACGCTGGAATAAAAAAAGAAAGAAAAAAAGTGTTTCTCAGTGCGGGCAGACAGGAATTCAATCCTTTTCGAGGGCAGTAAAGAAAAACAACGCTCCCTGCCTACCCCTCTGGAAAAAAACCATCCGAGAACAGGCGCAAGGGGGGGGGGGAAATAATGCGTCAATCAATCAGACAGACGTGGGTTGCCACAACCAAGAAAGAACGCAAAACGGGGGCAAAAGGGGGAAAGAGGGGGGGGCGACAACCGTTTCGGGAAGGGTACTTCTGGAAAGGGGGGAAAAAAGGGGGTCGGGGAACTTTGTTCGGTCAAAGAAAACGAAAAAAGGGGAGGGATTTGGGGGGGGGTTCTAATTTTTTTAAGGGTAAGATCACTAACGCAGATTTGCTCGGGGAAAATTTCCGGCCAGAACCTCAGCACAAAAAGAGGGAAAAGTCTCGGAAAAAGCTGAAGGAAGCTTCCGAAAAATCCTAAGAAAGAAAAGGGGAAAGCAGTTTACTTCTATTTGGAACTTTGGTTTTCAAAAAAGAATGAAAAAAAGGAAGGTTTTGGGCCAGGGGAGAACTACCCGTTTGCTGAGAAAAAGACTCCCTCGCTTACGGGGGGGGGAATGTTTGTTCACACGTCAAAAAAGGGAAAAAACGGTACCCCATGAAAAAAGCAGGGGGAAAGGCATTCAATGGCAGTGAGGGCTTTGTAGGTCCGTGGGGAAGAAAACCGCGTTGGCGGGGGGAGAAAGGGGGTGCGCCGCACAAACGAACCAAAAAAGAAATCAGAAGGGGGGGGGGGAGGAAACTCGAAGGGGGGAAGACACGTGGCTCACCTCCATAGAACCGGGCCACTTGCGCAAAACAGGAAGAAGGAAGCATTGGGAAAAAAATCTTCACAGAGGTGTCGACCTGAAGAAGGGGGGGGAGAAGAAAGGCGTTCGTTACTGCGAGGTAGAGAGGAAGGCCCCCTCTTTAGGGGAAATAACTACGGGAAAGAAGCCAGAGGGGAGGGGAAGAAAGGGGAAGATCGTTCCCATCGACTGTGAAGGGAATAACTTAACTCCAGGAAAACTCTCCGGGAGGTCAGGGGGACAATGGGAAAAGCGGTGGTTCAGGGGTCTGCCCTAAAAGAAGGAAGAACATGACTTTGGAGAAAAAAAGACTCTGCGCCTTAAAAAAGGCTCGATGGAAAAAAGGGGGGAGGGGGTGCCACCCACAGTGGGTGGTTCAAATTTAAAAAAAAGGTGCATGACAGAGAGGACGGCTGGTCGGCCTTGTTCTTGAAAAAAGCGATTCGACTCAAACCAACGCAGCAAATTTGACACTTAAAGGGAAAAACCTCATAGAAAAGAAAAGGAAAAAAAGAGCCCATTGTTGCCATAATAAGGCCCCGGACAGGCGGTAGGGAAAAGGGGACGAATGGTGAATTCCTACCACAAGGCGGAAGTGAAGAAGGACGAATGGGGAAGAGGAGGAAATGATTTGGAAAAATTGAGAAAACACAACAACGGGGGGGGAAAGGGGGGGGAAAGGAGGGAAGCCAGTTTTCATCAGGTGCTCAAACCTCAAAGGGCAAAAAAAAAAATAGGCCGCAAGGAGAGGAAGGGAGGGGGGGGACCACCAGTAGAATTTGGGCCCTACATAGCGAGGTTCCGGGGGACATGCTACTGCAGCGGGGAGGGAGAAGTCTGAGGATTTAATCTTTGGAAAATTGTGGCGGAGGGGGAAAAAGGGGTTGTGCGAGAGAAAGGAAAAACGACTCCAAAGGGAGGGGAAGAAAACATAGCTTGGGGGAAGGGTCATGCAAAACCAGAAGGAAAAAAGTGTGGTGGCACAAATGGGGAACTAGAAGAAGGTTGGGGGGGGGGGATTCAAAAAAAAGGGAGGAAAAACTCTTTAGGGGGGAAGAAAAGCCAGGTCCAGGGTAAGATACCAGAATGAAAAAATTGGTACGAAAAAACGCTTCAATGGAGGGAAAAAGAAAAAAGAGGTCCCGTTGGGGTCCAGCAAGACCCAAGGAAGACCGGGGGGAAAACACTCTTGCAAGGGCAGAAGCGTCTTCTATATCCAAAAGGCTCCGCAGGGAAGGTCCGTAGTTGGAATGGGGGTAAAAAGAAAACTAAGACAAAAGGAAGAAAAAAGTTTCTCGAAGGGAGAAAAGCCTTCATCTGAAAAAAATCATCGGCCAGGGGGAAAGGGAAAAAGTAGTCCTCGATGCAAGGGAGGGGGCAGAAGGTGGGGGGACGTACCCTGGGAAGGAGCCACTTTATAAAACCTTAGGGGAAGTGCCACTCCAGCCAAGGGAGGGAGGGGGCCGTAGCCTGTAGGGAGCGAAAGGAAAAAAAGAGCGGCAGGAAGGGAGAGTTATCTCCACGTACCAAGATTCAACTGGGGGATTCCAGTTATGGCCCGGATTTCTAGGTGGATACACATACGTGGGAAAAAAAAAAAAGGTCCGTAAGAGAGGGGAAGGAGGTTTTTTTTTTGCAAAAAAACTTTTTCGTAGAACGTCTGGGGGGGGGCACAGTGGCCCAAAAAAAGCAATTTTGCCAGGGGTCACGACGTTTTAAGGAAAAAGAAAGTGACCAACGAATGCAGAATAAAAAAAAGGACTTCTGATTTGAACAATTGAAAAAGACACTTTTTCCCAAAACAATGCTCGCCAGATCGAGCGAGGAAAGGGAAAAAAAAAAATCGGAAAAATCTCCCACCGGAGGGAGAATGGGGTAAAAAGAATAAATCCTGGGAGGGGCTCCGGGCAGAAGAAAAAAAAAGTCGACCTCCTACCAGGGGACAGGAAAGGAAAGGGAGGAGTTTGCCGGGAAGGCAAAGTTTTCCCCTCACCAACTTCCCCAAGAAGGGAGAAGAGGGTGCTTGGGGGGGGGCAACGTCAAAAGTTTTGTGTAGACAGGGTGAAAAATATCCCCTGGCAAAACTTTGGGGTGGGGGTGGGAGGGGGTTTTTCTCTCAGCAGGCCAAGATTGGGAGAAGTGGGAAAAAAATCGGGGGACAGCCAGGAAATGCAAAAGGGGGGTTTTTTGGGGGGAAAGGCCGTCACAATAGTTTCTTCGGGGGGTTGGGAGGCAACGAGTAAATTGAATGTGAGGGGCGCGACAGGGAAAAAGAGGGGCTCGAGGGGATCATTTCACCGGGAGGGTGAAATGCCCAGCGGGAGGAAGCAAGTGGAAAAAGGTCAAGAAATCCTTCCAGGACAAGAGGCTAATTTCGCAAAAACACGCCAAGGAAAAAGAGGCGGGAAAAGTGGCCGGAAAGGGGGTAATTCCAAGAGGGGGGGGGGGGGGGTCGTCTCGAGTTAAAAAAAAAAAAACGCACGTCCTTTTTGAAGAACTGCAAGGAAAGGGGTGGCCCAGGCAAATCAGGGAAGTGAAAGGGAAAGTGGCGCGAAGAAAGGAAGACTCCGGGGAGAGACAGGGTCACTTGGAGAAGGGTTTGGGTCAAAAGGGAGGGGGGGGGAAAACAGGCAGACCAGGAAAAAAAAAAAGTTTCTTCCCGAGGTCGTTTCCAGGACAAATGAAACCGACACACAGAAGCAAGACACTCAAAAAACTGCTTTATTCGCAACAGCTGGGCTTAAAGAAGGAAATCCCAGCAGGGAGGGAAAAAACGTCTTCCTCCAGTTTTTGGGCGCGCGCAACCCACGCTCACCCCCCCGTGGAAAGGGAACCGAGGGGAGGGACTGGAATCAGCTTGGGAAAAAAAAAAAAACCCTGGGGTGTCTACGGAGAGGAACGCTGTGAGGGCGCACAACAAGTAAACAAAAATGTGCCTTCCTGGGGGGAGGAAAGGGATAGCGTTAAATAGCTGACTAAAGGGAAGGGGGGGGTTCTCTGAGGTGGGGGGTCCCAAACTATCTGGAGTGAGAGAGGGATCAAAGTAGATCACGAAAAAAAAAAAAGACGCCGGGAAAAAAAAGAAACCCTCAGAGCAAAAATTTCTACTGGCTGGCTTGTGGGGGGGGGGGCGGGGGGGGCCTCCGCAACAGAAGCCATCATTGGTCAGGAAAGCCCCTGAAAAAACTGAACGAGGCACTTTACTATAAGGAAGGATCACAGGATTAAAAAAAACCTCACCAGGAGAAGAAGTCCAAGTAGGGAAAAGGGGAAACAGAATCTTAGATTCATGGATCTGTAATCACTTACAAGGGAAAAAAAAAGGGTAGGAGTCCTGCCTAAAGTTTTTAAAAGACACAAACCCCTAAATAAACACCCGAGTTAAGTCACGGGGGGGAAAAAGACTTATCCAAAAAATTCCGATGACAAAAACAACTTAATTAGGGGAAAAGTCACTAGCGGGGGGATTAAAAAAAAAAGGGGGGGGCCCTGGACGTAAAGGAAAGGTGATCTTAACTTTATCAGAAAAAGGACGCCTCAGGGGAGAAGAATGAATTTCCCATAAAAAAAGGGTAACTCCTTAGGGGAAAGACAAGAGGGGAGGATTTCTTGTTGAAAGGGGGGGGGGAAATTTGCCTCGAGGAAATCATCTGTTCAACGAACGTTAATGGCGAAAAACGACGGCTGGGGGGGGAAAAAGAACGTCGAGGAAAAAAGAAAGCCGAAAGCAAGCCAATAGAAAGGGGGGGGGAAGTGGGGGGGAATCCGAATCCGTTTTAAGATCTGAAAGGGAAGTAAATGCCATAGAGGGGAGGGGGGAAACCAAGCATCTGGAAAGTAAGCTGAAACTTATTAAAAAATTACCTAGTAAAGAAAGAAGAGAACATTTTTTAGGTCTACTCAGGCTCCTTCTCAGGAAAGGGGGTTACTTAAAAAGAGTACATTTTGAAAGGGGGGGGGGAGATCGGAAAAAGGTGAGGATTCTAATTGCAAAACGACCTTTTTGGGGGAAAGAAGGGGGGACTATTCATTCCAGAAAATGACGTATCAGATGGGAAAGGGATGTGAGCACGGGCCAGAAGGGGGAAATCCGTGCAATCCCGGACTTTTCTGCCCTGAGCCCGGGGGAAGGTCTCCAGCTGGAAAACATTGATTAGGGAAAAAGGGGGGGGGGTTAGAGCGGGGGAGGGAGGGAATTGCGCTACTGCCAAAGAAAATCTCGAATGGGGGAATAACCAAAGGCGCGAGGGCGCACGGGAAAAACCAAAATCAGAGAAAGGGGATCTGCCACGAAGGGGGGAAGAAAGGTCGGCGTGTGAACCAGAGGAGGAAGAGGCACTGGAAATGAAAAAAAAGGGGAGGGAGAAGCATCCTTCACTGGGGGTGGGACGTCCTAAAGAAAGGAAAGGGGGGACTTGCGGGGAAAAGAAGAAAAAGAAACAGGCATGTAGAAAACCCCTTTCAAGCCCTTTCGGGAAGCAGCACCGAAACCGGAAAACCATCTTGGAGACAGGAAAAAAGGGGGCGCTGGATTCCAGCGGAAAAAAAAGAAGCGACTCTCCCACTGCTCCAAAAAAAGTCTTTCGCGAACACCTTAGCCCTCAAAAGATGCAGTTGAGGTTTGAAGGGAGAAAAACCTGTCGGGAGAACTTATACTTACTGGAAGGATAGAAGGGGGGGGATGGGAACTTGGCCCCAAGGCAAGGGAAAAAAAGGAAAAGTAAAAGGGGGGGGGTTCGAAAAGGGGGGGGGAGGGGAAGAGGCGCATTAGAATCCAGGACTCCTGGCGGCATTGGGGGAGAAAAGAGGGGGAAGAAAACAAAAATGAGCTCCGATCGAGCAAAAGAGAGTACTATGGGGAGACCAAAAGGGGGAAAGCGTTAAATGTCGGGAGAAAAAGGTAAAAAAGGAGCACCATTATTAACCTTGCAATTTGGACCAATACCGGAGAAGTTGCGATACTCTTCACGCTACTACAACGGAGGGAAAACTAATGGCGAGGGAAAAGACGTGCACTTACCAATAATCCAGTGGACGGGGGAGGGGGGGAGGGGAAAAAAAACGGGAGCTAAGCCTTAAGCTTGAGGGGGGGGAGAAAACAAAAAAAGAAGGGATAAGTGCCCCAGACACTACTTGGAAAAAAACCCCCCCGGGGGGGAAGGGGGGGCGAATGCTCCGGTTTTAGCGGATGGAACAAATCAAGGGGGGGGAAAAAAAAGGACATAGAAGGGGGGGGGGAAAATTTAACTCTTGCCTACGGGGGGGAGCCTTTCGACGAGGAAAAAGAGGGGGGGGGGACGGGGAAATGAGAGACACTTCTTCGGCGGAGAAGAAATTTGATGCCATAAAAAGGAAAGAATACTTGACGCAAGAAAAAATCCATCTGCAGGACGGGCCCTAACGCATCGTGCAGAGAGGCGACCTTTACTTAAAAACGGTCAACCTACCAAAGGAAGAAGGGGGAAGCGGTGGGGGGGGTCAGAAAGGGAATGCATGCTCATCTATTGAAAAAGGGGAAAAAGACAAACATTTGGCTACGGTCATCACAAAAAAAAGGATTCTCATAGCAGGGAGGGGGGCCACTCCCAGGGTGATTCACGAAAAAAAAAAAAAGGAAAGAAGGGACAAAGGACCGATAGAGAAGGTTCTTCATTGAAGAAAAAAACAAACGCAGCAACGAAAAAGAGAAAAAGTACGAAACTTCCACGCCTAAGAAAGAGTTCCGCAAGAAGAAGTCAAAAAGGGGGCCCGATATCAGGGGTGTTACTCCGAAAAGGGAAAAAAAGGGGGAAGGCAGATTTGTACTACTGGGGGGGAAAGTAGAAGGGGGGGGGGAACCTCATGCGCACGAGAGGTTTTTCTGGGAACAGAAAATAACGTCCGGCAAATTGAGGGGTATCTAAAAACAAACAGGGGAAGAAGAAAGGGGTCCAATCATTTGCGGAAAAGGACCAGTGAAAAGAAAAAAGAGGCGCCGAGCGTAAGAAATGGGTTTAAGTTCAGGGAGAAAAAACCTCCGGAAGAAGAGGGGCAGGTGTATTTTCCCTAGAGGGGAAGGACAATGGGGGAAGATGACCCTCTCTGTGCGGGGGTAGCGTATGGCGGGGGGGAGTTTTTTTGAAAAGGGTGAGCGTCGTTCCTAGAAATCCGCGGGGGAAAAAGGAACATAAGCCATAGTTTAATGCTAAATGATTTGGGGGGGGGGGGGGGAGGACATTGACAAGGGAAAAGAAAAAAACCTGGTTTTGGTGTGAAACTAGATCTATACATGGGGATTCTTGGTTGGAAAGGCAAGCAAGGGGGGGGGGGGGGTTGGAGGAAAAAAAAAAGGTTCCTTTCTAGCAAGAAAGGTGAAGTCATCGCCTGACCAAAGGGGGGAACACCGCTTCCATGGCGAAAAAAAGAAACCAGATGCAGCAGAAAAAGGAGGACCACTGGAAGGGGGCGGGACTCGTTGTCGATCAAGGGGATGCGTGTCGCGGTATCGATATCGTACAAACCAAGAGGAAAAGAGGGGGTTGACAAAAAGCTGAAGATGCCCAAAAAATCCTCATCAAAGAAGGAAGGGGGGGGGGGTCCAAAAATTAACAAAAAAAAGCAGTTCGGAAAGGAAATGCAGTTCGGAAAAAGGAGTGGGAAGATCCATATCCCTCCAGAATCATGTGGGCAAAAAACCAAGGGAAGTGAATCCTGCGTTATCCACGGAGATGAAAAAAAAAAACAAAGAACAACGTCCGGTTTCACAAAAGAAAAAGGAAATGATTTTTGGGTGGAAGAAAAACCCCAGGATCTCACTCATCAAGAAGTTGAAAGGGAGGGAAACTGGACAAAGGGGAAACTCCCCACGGAAAAAAAAAGGACTGTTTACTGCCAGGGATTGGGAGGGGGATTGGGAAAAAAGAACAAAGAAAAAGCGCAAAAAAAAACATTTGAAGAGGAAAAAAAGGGAAGGCTTCTTGCGATTTCCTCGCCAAAAAACCGGTCCTTTGGAAAAAAGAAAAAACACAAAAACAGATGGTGGGGTTCAAAAGAGAACGCCCATCGAAAGGAAAAAAGGACAAGTGCTTCTTTCTGGAAGGGGTTCTCTCCTAGTCAGCTGCCGCGCAATCGCGCACCACAAAACTCCTCACGGGGAGGGCGAAGGCCGTCATCGGGTACTAAGTGAAGACTGAGTCATTTCGTGTGCCCAGGGGATAGGAAAGACTGTTGCGACTCCTGCCCGTACAAACGGGCACCCTTTTAAAAAAAGGGGAAAAAAAGGTCAGAGGACCGTCCATTGAACAAAGGAAGCCCTCAAAGGATTATCCGGGTCACCTGAAGGGGGGCAAGGTCTCCGAGAAAAAAAACGGGTTCTGCCAAAAAGAAATTTCCCACGGGGTGGTGGGTTTTTTTTCAAAAAAGGTCTCGTGGGGGGGTGTGCGAAAAAAGAATGACCGGTTGACAACGACTGTAGAAGTTTACGCAAGGAAACCCAGGCCCCAAAGCCTCGAAGGGGGGGGAAGTGGCCGTACAAGATTGGTACAAGAAAAAAAGTCGGGGACTGTAAAAAAGAAAGTTATTTGAAAAAAAAAAATGTGGTGCTGCTACAAGGGAGGGAGAAATTGCACGACTTTGAGAAAAAAAAAAAAAGGACTTCTTAGGCCAGAGGAAAGCACCCGTGACTGATGAAAAAAAGCTCCAAACTCCAAGTGAAAAGGAGAGGACGATTCGCCGACTGGAAAAAAAACAACACATCAGAGACAAGAAGCGGGGCACGGAAGATCCACCCCTTCCACACTGGGGGGGGAAAAAAAAGGGGTGAGATTTTTTAAGAGGAAGAAAGTGGTGATCACCTTCAAGGGAAAAGGGGGGGGGGGCCCAGTCACCTCTTAAAATGGGGAACCCGTCAAGAAAACGAAATGGGGCCCAAGGGGAGGGCGGGGGGGGGGGGGGGGGGTCTTTTGTTTTTAAAGCTGGTATGGGGGGGATGAAAAGGAAAAGCTTTAACAAGGGGGGGGAAAGAGAAAAAGTCACTCCTTCTCAAGGGGCCCTGAGTCAGAGAGGAAGGCGTGCTCAAAAAAAAAAAAAAAACCTAAATCAAAAAAATGCGTGCTTTCCTCCTGAAAAAAAAAAGCCTGCGGGTGGAAGAAAGAAGAAAGTTCTCTTCAATCGAAGCAAAAAAGTTCAAAATCAAGGAGGAGCCACCTTTGCGTGGCCGGGAGAGGGGCCAAAGGGGGGGTGAAGGGTGAAAGTTGGGAGTAAGGGAAAGGAAAGCACGGGGGTCCCCCCGGAGTCGAAACTTAACATGTCCAGGTAAAAAAAAAACGGTCCCAAAAAAAACGGAGGAAGAGGCGGACGTTTAATCTGGGGGGTAGCGTCGTTGAAACTGTAAATATCAGAGCCGGGGGAGACGAAGGAAGGACTCCCACGCAGGACAAAAATCCTTCAAAAAAAAAAAAAAAAAAAAAAAAGGCCCCAACAAAAGAAGGAAACTCGAATCACGCGAAGGGGTGCATTGTTGGGATTGTCAAAAAAAGAAGACCCAAACGGAAACAAAAAAAAGCGGAAAGTCGGAAAGAAAAGAGTGCCGACTAAAAGACTTGAAGGACGGGAAAAGGTAAAAGCTTAAAAAAAAAAACCAAAGGGGGAAAAGTCCACGGGAGAACCCTCCCAAAGAGAGGGGGCACGAAAAGGGGGAAAATTCGTAGGAGAAGGAAAGCTTCCCCCGTGCTCGCGGGGACAAAAACCGTTACGAGCAAAAGATGACCTGGGGCGGAAAAACATCAACGGAATTCCCCGAGACATCTCTCAGAAAAAAAAACAAGGGGGGAAAAAGAGAGGAAAGGGGGGCTTATTGGGGAAAAAAAAACTTCAATCCGGCTCGGGGGGAAAAACGCGAAGCAAAAAAACCTTGGGGAACTGTGACGCGTACAAGGCCAGAAGGACATGGAGAAAAAAGAAAAAGGGAGGGAGGACTTTAAGCGGGGAAAGCAAAAAGGAGGTCGTTTTGAAAAAAAAAAAAAACGTCATACTCGGACATCTAACTATTTCTGAAGGGGCCAAACACAACACGAAAGGAGAGGCCCGGCCGGGAGACAAGAAAGGAAACCTCCGCGCCTTTGGGGTTTTTCAAAGTAGACAGGAAGGGTCCCTCCGTTGGGGAAATAGCAGTTTGGGGGATAGACAAAGAGGATTACGGGAAAGAAACACCTACATCTTTCCATGGGAAAATTACAAAGCACGAAGAAGGATCCCGGAAGGAACGCAGGAAAAAAGGGGGGGGGGCAAACGACCACTACTAGAAAAAAGGTGGGGGAGAAGACGGATCAATTGGGGGTGACAAGGGGGGAAAAAGGAGTGGCGGTCTTCTGGAAAAAAAAAAAAATGGGACCTTGGAAGGAAATAGGAAGGGAGTCGCGAGGGGGGTAACGCAAGGGGGAAAATATCCATCCCTCCGGGAAGCCCTTCCAGTGTGCAGGGAGGGAGTTGAGCACGCAAAAGAAAAGAATGTCTCAAAGATCAAGGGGTCCTTTGTAAAGAAGGATTTCTGGGAAAAACTCCTAAACCCATTGAAGGGAAATCGCGAAAAAATTTTAGAGGGAGTCGCGCCTGTCTCTAAAGAAAATCGTAGGAGGACAGGTTCTCAAACCACCTAAGGGACCTCGAGAAGAAAAAAAAAGAAGGGGGGAATTCCCTCTGAAGTATGGCACAAGAAAGTGCGGGTCGGGGGGGAAAAGGAAGAAAGGGGAAACACGCTCGGCCTACAGGGGGGGAAGGGGGATGACTTTATATCATCACAAAGGGCCTCCCACCGCTGGGAAGAAAAAAAGGAAAGGAAAAAAAAGTTTGAACCTATAAAAGAAAAAACCTAATGGAGCAAATCCCTTCAAAAAAAAGGAGGATGGCCTCAAAACAAACGACACACAGAGTTTCCGGCCGAAACAAAAAAGAAGATCAGGCTCTGTGAGAAAAACAGAAATTCCAAGGGGAGAAAGGGGAACCGAGGAGAGCCCGCCCCCCCGAGCCCAGCAGGAAAAAAAGGGAGGGGGAAGTTTGGTCACCGAGGCGCAAAGAAAAAAAAGCAGACAGGGGGGGATGAAAGGGGGACAGGGGGGGGAACCTGGGAAAATGGGAACCAACTCACGAATATAAGGACAAGGGGGCGAGGTGGGGGGGGGATTAGGGAAGTCGGCATTAGAATCAGAAATTAACCGAGAAACCAGGGGGGGGGGATACTATTTGAACCGCAGGGAAAAAAGGAGACTCTATCTATCCGTCAAAAAAAACTTCAAATCTGGAAGGGAAAAGGGGTTTCTCACTAAAAAGGGAGCTAATCGGGCAGAAAAAAGGAAAAAAATTGAAAACAAAGGAAACCTGCAATTGGGGTGTTCCCCCCAACCAAAAAGAACCTGGAGATGGGGCGAAAAAGGGGAAACTCACGAGGAGCGGACATCGTAATGGGGGGGTGTCTCACGGTGCTTAAAAAAGAAAGGAAAGCCAGGGGCAGTAAACCAAGAAGAAGTGGGAGGGGAAAATGGCGGGTGGAGGGTGGGGGGCTAAATCCCTCGAAATGAAGGGACGCTTCTTTCTTATTTTGGGGGACCCCATCAGGGCCGACGGAAAAAAAGGAAAAGTGGTCGCTTGGGACATGTACGTTGTTGAGAAGAAACAGAAAAAAAAAAGCCCTTGTGGCAGGGCAACGAGGCAACTCAATCGCCTTACTATGGAAAAAGAGCGACTGATGCGGTGACGGGGGGGAAGGAAAAGGGAAAAAAGGCCGTTCAATTGCAAAAAAAGTGAGGGCAAAAAGGAGGGGGAAAAGGTCCCAACAACAAGAAAAAGGGAACGCCTCCTCTCTGAAACGGGCGAACGATAGGGGGAAAAGGGGGGGGGAAAGCGACCGGTAAACTTAACTCCAGTGGAGCAAAAACGAACAAAAAAAAAAAAAAAAAAAAACGGGGGACGTCTTGTCGCAAAAACGTCCCAATTGAGAGGAAAAAAGAATCATATGGACAGTAGGGGCTTGAGAAAAACTACAAAAAAAAACAAGCCCCCTGCGCCCACGGGGGTGATGCTAACCGCGAAAAAGGAAAAAAAAACCGTTTTGTGCACCCAATGGTCGAAGAAAAAAAAAAAAAAGCAGACCAGAGAGGAAGGAAGAGGGCGGCCTGTTTCTTGGGAAAAAGACGAAATTCG
>Ga0179593_1402089_pt1 | contig 25746 bp, 41 predicted proteins | sample CZODoug2_1_08_16_FD_185931 | JGI IMG/M metagenome (GOLD analysis project Ga0179593, IMG submission 185931) | Vadose zone soil fungal communities from Angelo Coast Range Reserve, California, USA - CZODoug2_1_08_16fungal (PacBio error correction) | ecosystem: Environmental > Terrestrial > Soil >...
AAGCCAACTGAGACGAGCATGCGGAAGGGGCAAGCAACACCCCGTCTCCATCTAACTGGGATCGGGGCCTGTTGAAAGGGAAAAATTCCAAGGGAAACTCATCGAAGAGGGAACTGTCAGGCTGAGGAACAGAGGGGGTCTCATCCTCACTTCCATTGGGCTGCCGGCTTCGGAAAAGCATCTTCATTAAGAGAAATGGATGGGACTAAATGCAAAAGGATTCGCCAGTAAAATCGTCAAACTCTCCGGCGGTGATTCTGATCCTGATCGGTGGGGATGGCGATGCGTGGGAAACTACACCTGAACCTCGCCGGGGGAGGCATTCCTTAAAGGGAACGAACTTTGGTGGCGGGAGGGCATGGCGAGATACACGTTCCGCCGGATCTGACAGGCTCGCCAGGGAAAAGACAACGACTATTCATGTCAGCCGGAGGGCCCGTAAGGGAAAATAAACCCACTGGGGCTGGGAACTGACATCGAAGTGGCTGGAGGGACGATGAAACGCGCAATGATATCAAAACCGTGTCAGACAAACGGATAGGGCAGCAAGGTCGACGGAGAGAGACGCTGGCGAGCACAAAGATGCCGACTGAGGACTGGGGCCTTGGGGGGACGATCGCAGGAGGCAAAAGGCGCTTGACGGGTGTAAATCAAAGACGGGCTCGTTCAAACGGTGGGAGTGTTTTCCAGGACTGGAAAACATGAAGTAGAACCTTACCGCCAAAGGCAGGGATTCGTCTGAGGTGCATTGAGAGCGGGGACGAAAGTGGGCATTCAAGTGGGGCGCATGGGAGGAATACGAACGGCATCCTCGAAGAGGCCATTTCTGATGGGAGGATGGGCGAATCTAGAGAAGGATGAGAAAGTTTGTTACAGAAGGGGAATCGCGTGCTAAGATCGGGGGGCATGCCTAACACGCTTCTTTAGGGTTATGAAAAAGTGAGGAAAAATTGTCTCTTAACGATTCGATGGGCACTGGAAGATGCAATCCGAGGCAAGGGAACAGTCCAGGTCAAAGTCGGACCGGTAGTGCGGAAGGGGATTGACTCACTGACCGCTGGGAACACATCAGATCCCTCTGCATATTAAAATGTATTCTCCAGCTAAAAACCGTCAGTTCGCAGAATCGAAAAATCAAAGCCGCTTATATGAGGGGGGAATACGAGGGTACATGGCGACCAGTGTGCCGTTGGTAAGCGGGGGGCTTTACCGGAGTATCAAAAAGTAAAAAGTCGGGGGAGGTTTCGGATCACGAGGAGGACATTTAAGGGAATCCGTGGACGATCGTATCAGGTGGGGAAGCCGGTCACGCGTTCCAATCAAAAGTGAAGCTACGGAAAACGAGTGGAACACGATCAAACGTGTCCTTGGAAAAAGAGTTTCATCTAACTGGCCCAAGCGCGCAGAGAAAAAAAAACGGGGCGAGGGAAACCTGGGGGGTAAAAAAGGGAAGCAAGGAACTGCTGCAATCGCACGGAAAAAAAAGGGGCCCACTCGATCAGAGGGAGCGTCATTATGAAAAAAAGACCAAAATTTCAGGCCAGATGCGCTGGGTTCCTGCAGTTCTACATCATGAGCCTAGCCTGAAAGTTACTTTGCAGACTTGAGGAAGGACGATTTATAGAAGAAGACCCTGGTGCGAGGCTCGAGACTCTCAGTTTAAATCGAAACCGGAGAGTTTTCGCACGATGCTCCGGTCCGTTGGCAAGCGGATCAGGGATCGAGAGGGGGAATTATCATGAGTGGTTGCACTCTCCGGATTTAGGTTATAGGGTTGTAAGCAACTCTCAGCAAGCGTGGGATCATCATTAAATGGACCGAAAACTGATTACAGAATGGTGCGATATCTTCGGGAACGGCATGACTATTTGAAAAGAGGTTATGGCAACTCAAAGTGCGACAGGTTCACGACTAGAAAGGTTTCAGGGAGGATTGACTAAGTTAACCGAATATCATCACGAGGCACATCTGGGTCGCAGAGGGCGCCGTCAAAACTCGACGATGAGCTTTGCGTTTTCAGAAGGAAAGAGGTGCCATGCGGGGGGAACTTTACACCCCGTCGCTTGGGGGCATCATGCAAAGAAATGCCAGGCAATCAATCGTCTAGGTTACTACTTGAAAAAAAGGCCGGGCCACAAGACTCCGATACTCACGCAGTAAAAAAAAGATCGACCGGGAGCACGGGGAATCGTAGAAGCAACATTATAAAGCGCTTGGACGCCTTAATTGTACGTCGTCAGGAAAAACCTCGCGTGCCGGAACACTTTACTGGTAAATGGTGCTGTACCATTCACGGTACCAGGTTGTATCATAACAGCTACCCTGGCAGTTGTCTTGTCAAGATGGGAACCAAGAGAGTAAGAATCCCATTTGGGGGGAATCTAAACCGGGGCAGATAAGCACTTCGAGATCAACGAAAGGAATGACTGTGGGAAGCTGGACAGAAGGCCATTAAAGGCAAAAGTTCTTCTCGGACGCGGGCAGTCAGGGCAGGTTGAGGGGGGGGGCGGGCTCGTTATTAGGCGAAGAAAAAAGGGTCACTAGCAACCGTTATCAAGTGGGCGAACCGGAAACCTTGAGGCGCCCAATTGCGCTGGTGGGTGGCGCTGTTTCGGAGTATCTTTAGAAAGTCAGGTTGCTGGAATAGGGCATTCGCCTCGGAAAGCGCACCACAACCGGAGAGGAAAGGTAGAGAGATGCAAGACTGAATTCCTGATCCACGGAGCTATTCTCACTCTTGATCATCACAACGCAAAACGAAAGCACAGAGTGCTCCACCCGTTTTGCATAATAGCAGCACATTTTATAATCTGGGACGACGGAAACTCCGCTGGAATCCTCCCTAGCGACTCGATTCAAAACAAACTTAAAGGGGAGTCTCTCAAGAAGGGGGGGTGCTTGAATCGCACTTCTTTAGAGTCCCCACATCAAGAAAGTCTTCTGTACTCGGAATTCGATCGCAAGTTGGAAGGTGAAGAAGTGGGAAGGAGTGGCTCGCTGGGAGTAGAATCACAACAAGAGGGAAAAAAAATGGGAAATCTGGAATGAGGGGTTGGTATAAAAAAAAGGGGGGGGACAAAGTTGAGAGTGGGGAAAATCCCATTTACACAGGCAAGGTAAGGGTCTAGACGCGAAAGGGGTACGAACGAAGACAAAGGAAAAAACGACACGGGAAGGGGGCTGTCACGTACGTAGAACCTCGGGTCTAAAACAGAATCTGGCGGGCAGTATCTGGACGAGTGGGCCCGAGTCAAGTTGTATACATTTGGACCTAGCCGAAGATGCCTGCAGGTCCTTTCTGGTAGGGAGCTGAAAAAGCAGATGGAGGGACTGTAAACGTGGGCCCTCGCGGGACAAGACAGCGCATCGGGTAGAGGTGGGCAAAGGGGGATTGTGCGAACTGGGTGCCCGGTGATAGACTCAAACTACGCGGAAGTCTTCTTCGGGTCCCAAAAAACCCACGGCTCCAAAACAAAAAAAGTTTGTGGACGTCCGTTGAAAATTCCACAGAAACGGAGGACGAGAAAGAGCTTCATTTTCATCGGTCGGAAGGAGCTAAAGAGATCGCCAGATGGGGGTTGCATAGCGTGCGGGAAAGTGTGCTTTCAACGAGGAAGACCGAGGAGAGCTTGAACGGGGATCACCACAGATTACCGACAAAAAGAAGGGCTACCCAGAACTGGACTCACGATGCTCCTCAATGGGGGAGAAAAGCTGTGCAAAAGGCAACGAGCATAAGGGGTCGCAAAAACAAACTACTGCAGTCGGAAAAGGAGTCCCTAGAGAAGAGACAGGGTCTTTGATCTTCCGGGATCCCTTCGAAGAGTAACTAACGGATCACGTGAAGGGCGAATGATTTCCTAAGGGGGAAGGAGGGAGAGTTGAGTCACCTTGGAAAGGAGAGCGAATCGGGAATTAACAAATCTATCGGATCAAAGGGTGAAAAAGAGGAAAAACATTGGAAGCGGAAGGCAAAAATCGCCTAAAAGTGCACTGAGAGAAGAAAGGGATGCTTTGTGGGGAAAGTTCGAGCAAGATCCTGGTAACCAAGCGTCCAGATTCAGAGATTGGAACCATAACGAATTTGAAAGAAAAACAGCTGATCGATGGAGACAACCGATCTAAAGAATCCGGTAGGGTCAAATCAATTCAGGATGGGATAGAGTTTTGCTAAAGAAGCAAAAAAAAAAAGGAAAATTTAAAGATAATGAGAAGGGGGGGGTTGGGAAATGGTGATGGGGCGGGAGAAGAGGGCGAAAAGGGAGGAGGGAAAAGAATCGGGAAAGGGGAATTTTCTATTTCGGGGGTAAGGGGCACCATCAAGTATCAAAGCCATTTGTCCCTCACTCACCGGGCCTAATGTACTGAAGGTAAGGGTGTAGAATCTGGCTTGACAGTGCGCATAGGGAACTTGCCCCTAAGAGGTGACTTGAAAGTGGGCAATCCAAATAACGGAAGAGACCTAGATTTGTTAAAGGAATGCCACGAATCGTGCCGCCGCGAAAGTGAAACTGCGGCACCAAAAGACTTGGGGAGACGGAAGAGGACGAGACGGGACCGCATAAATAAAAAGGGGAAGCCAGCGGATAAAATGGGAGAGGCTCGGGAACAAGCGGGAAAAGGGGAAAATTTTCAGTAAGAGGAACGCGAGAAATAACGGAAGACGAGAGAACCCCCCACCGCTTGGAAGTCTACGATGGGGCAAGAAGGAAACAAAAAATAAGGGAGGGCAAGATATGTACCACTCCTAAATCGCAGGGCAGAATGGACCGAAGTTCAAAAAATTGCCACCCAGGTGAGGGAATGGCGAAAACTTTGTGAGTATGAATGCAGATCTTTTGGGAAAGAGTGGGGAGGACACATATCCGTTTGTGGGGGGGGGTCGGGAAAGAGGGAGGGTCTTTGTCGCGGAAATCGACTAACCAAAGGTAGGAGGGTAGTATGGTCAAGGAAAGGGGTGGGTTGCATAGAGGGAGTTAAAAAAGGCACTTGGAAAAAGACTCAGAAGATCGGTGACCATCCGGGCCGAACTGAAGATACTGCAATCGGACCAAGAAGCAAGAACAGGTCCCGAAGATCAAAAAAGGTCGAGAAAGTGTGTAACAGGAGGCCCAGTCGTGCTTCATGGGTGGGGCCACCACATCGGAGGCAGAGACAGGAAAAAAGCAGACCACCAGAGGTGAGGGAATATAATCGAAGTCAAGTCCAGTATTGTTCCCCGGTGAAATGGTATGCGAAAAGAATGCGCGGCCTTCAGCAAAAGGAAGGTTGAGGAGGAAATAAAAAGAGAGAAGGAACTTGCAGGAGGGGATGGCAGAGGAAGGGGACGAGAAGGGGGCTAAGAAAATGCCAATATCACAGGTAGAAAAAGGGTAGACGGGGGGTTGCTGAAACCTCCAAAGAAACGTCGCCCGGAAGGTGACTCCTCAAAAAAAAAAAAATTATTTGAGGAAAAAGGAAGAAAACACCCCAACAGGAAGTTAGACGAGGCAGCTGAAGAAAAAAAACAAGCGATCTACCTGTTGAAATGGGCAACGGCGGGGGGGATGTCACAGAGGAGTGCGGTCCCTCATAAGGTAACAGAAAAAATGACTCGAGAAGAAGGGGGGGGGTCTCATATCCACAGAATGTTGCGGAAAAGGAACTGGAAAGGGGGACCAGTCTTACATTCAAATGGGAAATGGGAACTGGCACGAAATTTTCATGACATTCTCTTCAAGAATCAGGGTGCTTACTTATCATGAGAGGGGGGGGGGATGTGGAACTCACCGTCCTTACGCGTGGGGACGAAGAAGGAAAGGAGAAAGTTTTGGAGATTTCGTTCACATTATGGTGGCTCTATTAACCGGGATGGTCCGTCGAGGACGGGGGACGTGAAAAAGGAAGAACAGGAAAAAGGGAAGGAGTCTGTAAAGTGAAGGAAAGATTGGGACGAGCGGATAGAAACCCAAATGGCTAATTGAACGATGGGACATCGACTGCGCATGCAAATGAAACGCGCAAAAAAGGGAAGGAACGGGAGTTACGACAAAAAGAACGTATTGGAAATCATCAAGTGAGACAAAAATAAAGAAGGACTCAAAGGACTTCCTACCGAAATGTGAAACGTTTTGGTGGAACGGAGAGAACGATTGTCCCAAACGAAGGAAGGAGTGGGGGTGCAAGAGAGGGAGAGGTCGACCGGGGGGAGGGTTGCTGGATGACCCATTTCAGTAGTCCCTGACCTCTGAAAACGGGGGGCGAGGGTGAGAAAACTTAAAAAAGGGGTGAAGGGGGGCGTAGGAGGGGGTATCCCGGGTGGGGGCGCATCGGTGAGTAATACAGAGGGGGGGGAATCCTCGAGTATCAGGAGGGGGAGGGGGAGACGGATCTGGGGGCAGCGAGTTTTGGTGGAAATGTTGCCAGACTAGGAGGGAACGAGAGGAATGGAAAAAAACTCATCGGTATTGCAAGTTCTTTTAGGGAAATTGCACGGGAGGATGGGCAAGTGGGACAATAAAAAGAAATAAGTTATCACACTATTCACGGGGAAGTACCGTAAAAGAAGGGGAGGGCCGGAATGGCGTGACTAAATATGCCGGTTAACAAGAAAAATCTAACATATTACAAGGAAAGGAGGGAAAGGAGTCGATCATGCTCCGGAGGGAACAACTCGAACAATTCAAAATCAAAAGGCATGGGGATATCTGTCAAGAGGAGAAACACAGGAAGGGGGGGGGGTTCTATTACCTCTTAGGGTCAACGAATGCAGCTTAAATGGTGGGGAGGTGTGCGGGTACGACCGGGTAGCCTTTGTTCGGAAAAGGGAAGGGATCGATCTTGTGAGGGTGGAAAGCAGGTCGAAGTGGACGTTCAAGAGGTCAGGAATAGGAACGAAAGGGGGGGGACCCCGTATCGTGGATTCGAGAGGGAAAAACTCCGTCTAAGAAGACGAAGAGAATTTGTCCCGCATAAAAGGAAGGACACTGAACTGAGACAAACTGGAGAGTGTGAACAATCAAATCAATAAGGGGGACGAAAGGCTCAAGCAGGGAAACAACGATCTCTGGTAATGAAATACGGACAAGAGGACAGAAAAAGTGAGCAATTTGAGTTAAAGTGTCCAGGAAATGGGGGACTGAGGGGAAAATGAAGGCAGGGCAGTCTACTAAAAGAGAAAGGGAGGAACGGCATCTTTGGGAGGGAGATGTAAAAGAGAAAGGCCTGTCACATCAAGTATAATTGTAGATCGGAGTCAGGATTCAGTATGAGTAGCATCCTTCTGTAGGTACGGGGAGCATCAATCTAAAGAAAGACAGTGGGGAGAATCAGGAAAGAGCAACATTGGGGGAGAAATCTGGGCAAAATGAAAGGTTCTAGAGAGGAAAACTCGGAAAGGGAAAAGGAAAAGAAATGGGGGTGAGAGGCAAGTCCGAGTAAGGGACGGTGTACAGGATCACGTGGGGGGAGGGTCCATAATGAAGAAGGGACAAACTGGGACTAGAAAGAGAAAAAAAAGTCCAGAGAGGGTTGAAAGGGGGAGGCAGTCACCTAGAACAGGAGAAGAAGGTCTTGGGAACATAGAGGACACAAAAATGGGACGGGGGAATAAAAAGCAATCTCGTTGGGAAATACAAATAACGAAATTAAAAAAGCCATTCCTGAGAAGGGATTGGTACATCCCTTTTAGAAGAACAACTAAATATGTGTAAATTCGGAAGACCTAAAGTCCGGCTACTAAGCTCACCGTCTCCGAGGAGGAGAGAGGTGACAGCCTGACATTGAAGGGTTGGCGTGGGATCCTTCTTTCAGAGGAATTGAATGCAGCTTACAGAAAAAGACCGTGACTGGGGTTAAATTGCTGGAAGACATTCGAGGGGGGTCCATGAAGGAAAGAGACATAGGGCAAGGAATGTGGCGGGTCAAGGGAAAAAAAAGACAATAAAGGACCCAAATTTTTGTGGAAATAGAAATTTCCATATCCGAACAGTCAGACAGAAAAGAAAGGACTTGCGTTTGAAGACACTGACCTAAGGCGAAGGGGAAGACAAAAATTCTTCCTTCAGAGGAAGAGAAGGCGATTTGAGAGTCGTATAACACTGGGAGGGAAAAGCGTGGGGTCAAGGGAGGAAAAAAGGAGATCAAAGTGGTGGAGAAAAAACTTGAAAACCGGGAGGGCCGCAAAAGAGGCTGGGTGTTGTACTGGGGGGAGGAGAAGGGGGGCCAAGAGGAAGGAATGGAAGAAGGCTTGGAAAAGAAAAAAGATCTCTCAAAAAAAACAATGATTAGGGGGAAAGAGACTATCATAGAATCAGGAGGAACAAACTTAATACGAGGGTGAACGAAAGGGTTAGGACAGAGCGCCACAAAAACTCCAGGGAGAATACCGGTTGGGCAAAGGGGAAAAAGTGAAAAAGAACTAGGTGGGACGACGTTAAGACGAGAGGGCTAAATCCCTATTCTCAGGAGGGGACAAACAGAAGGGGAAGGGGGATTCTCAGAAGGAGATGGGGATTAATTCAGACTTCTGTCAAAGGAGCAAAAAGAGAGCAAGGGGGAAGGTCTGAGGATCGAGAAGGAGATCATGAAAGGGGGGAAGGACCACAAAAGCTTGGTGAAGTATTGACTATATGGCTTATCCGAAGGGGAAGAAGGAAATTTCCGTTGTCCTCATTGGGGAATAAAAAAATTTAACACCGGTGAATGGGGTCCCGAAAGGTACCAATTCCAAGTCTGGGCAAAGAGGGGCACAGCAAGGAAGAATGTAGAAACGGGAAAAATAAGTCGAAAAACAAGCGGGGAATTAGGGACAAGATAGCCACAAGAGGAATTAAAGAAGGGGGGGGTCAGTATCTAAATCCGGTTACACCGGGAAAGGGTCAAAGAAAACATTAGGGTAACCTATCCGATCAAAGGGTCAAGTGTCATGAGGTTAGAGGGGGACTGAGGGAGAGGTTGCTTTTAACTGAGGGGAGGGTCAAGCGCTGACAAGAATGAGAGTCTGAGAGGGTGATACTCAAGTGTATGTGATATGACTAGAGGCCAGACTTTTAGTCTCAATACTGGGTGGAACTTCGGGGAAAGGTCCTGAAAAGAAACAAAAGGAAACGTCGTCCAGTGAAGGAGGGCACTACGGGAGGGAAGACGACAAGATTAAGGTGAAGAAATGAAAGGGGGTCACTAAGGAAAAAAAGAGAAGCTGAAACTTAGTTTGAAGAGAAATCGTTCGGGGATAAAGTGCGTTAAGAATATACTCAATTGAGCGTTTAGATAAGGAAAAAGGACTACAAACGAAGGGAGAAAGAAGATGAATCATTCTAAGGAGATCGAACGGTCCGCTGGGGACAGGCCGGAAGACAGATGGGACTAAAAACTGACTGCTTAAAGGGGAGAGTCCAAGAGAATAAAAAAATCTGGGGGCAAAGAGGAAGGAGGAAAGTAGACAAGAAATGTACGCAGAGAAAAGGGATACTCTCATAGAGGAGGGGCAGGACAAAGTCAATGTTGTCTCCACCGGAGGCAGAGCTGGCAGGAAGTGAAACGGGAGAGACTGAAGAGAGGGGGAAAAAGGCGGGAAAAAAGGAGGAAGGTGGGAATCAGACTTGAGGGTTCATCGTCAGGTAAAAGGGGCAGGGGCGACGAGTAGTATCCTTGATTTGTGTGGGGGGAAGGTATGAATAAAAGAGAAAAAAAAATAAGGGGGGGGGTTCCAAAAAAAGGAACGTATTATTCAAATAAGGGCTGGGGGAACTCAAAGGAGCGAGAAAACGGATTCCACCGCATCTATCTATGAGAACAGGAGAAAGAAGAAGGTCGATCTAAAAATAAAAGGCAGGATGAAAGATGTGTTTGTTGGGAAGAAAAACCGGGTCCTAGCGCCTTCAATTTGAGGAAGGACGAGTCCCTCAGAAGGGAAGGGGACTTTTCGAGGGGGGTCATCATCCATTCGACTTGGAGGCTCAGAAAAGTATCGGCCTAGGGGGTCTGTAGGGGGTTCTGGAAAAAGGGTACTGGGAAAGGAAAGAAGGTAAAGCACCTACTGGCAGAGTGGAGCGGGGGAAGACGGGGATTGGCTAATAGGGAGGTGGACAGTGAGGAGAAGGGGGCCAAAGGGAAAGGAAAGCGTGTAAGGGAATTGGAAATAAAGAACTTGACATCAAGAATTCTTTGTTAGGAGGGAAAGATCTTTAAAAGCGAGAGGAAACGATTCAAAAAAAGAACGGTCTCATGAGGAGGACTGAGCACTTCACGCAAGCAAAAAATGCACCCAATCGGTGCCCTTGCGGGATGAACTCGATTCTTCCACCGGGGGAAAATAAAAAGGGGGGGGAAACGAAGGAAGAGAAAAAAGAAAAAAGCATCCCTAAAGAGGTAACTACGGAAAAAGGAAAAAAAGAAAACTCTCAAAGAGTGAAAGGAGACGGGGAGTTCCAAACTCATGGAGAAGAGACTTTTCAAGAGGACGAGGTCCAAAAAGAGAAACAAAATGGTCTTAGTCATCAGTTTTGCAGATCCTGAAGTGCTTTGGGTCTCAGGGGCTTAGAAAGCGAGGGTGGGGGGGGGGGAGGGAAAACAGAAGGGATATTGAGAGGTTGAAGAGGAAAATGAGCACTGTAGGGAGAAAGAGGTGGAATGGGAAAAAATGGGGGGGGAAGGAGGGAGAGACGGAAGGTAACGAGTCAGAAAAGAGAAGTGAAAGAAAGGAAAAAGGGGGAAATACTGTCAAGGAATCGGAAGAAAAGGAAAGACATCGCCACAAAAATTGCAGAAATGTACAGGGGAGAAACCGGAGAAGGAAGGTGGAGGACAACTATCAAGAGAAACCTACAAAAAAAAAAACACAAAAACACACCTGGAAAATAAGGATGCCTCAGGCAAAAAAGAGTCTGGGGAATCCTTTAGCGGGAGCATTTCATTGCGTCCCAGCCTTTTCAATGAAAGATGGAGAAAGGCAATCCTTCCTTCATAAAAAGGAAGGGGGAGGAATTAAAAAAAATCTAGAGGGTCCTTTCATATGGAAATAGTAGACGTATTGTAATAAGAGGAGAAAAGACAAAGCAAGGGAAACATATCCACCTTGGTTAAAACTTTTTGTGCTGCCCTGAAAGAGTCGCGAGAACGGAGGGTGTCGGAGACTAAACAACAAAAAGGAGGGATTATGGGAAGAACAAAACAGAAGATAAAAGGAGGCAGAGGGGAGAACAAAAAAAGGAGACACAACTAAGTGGGAGACTTTTCAATGGGAGTGTTGGGGAGGCAGAAAAAAGAAATTCTCGAGGAAGCAGGAAATAGTGGAAAAGGGAATGGAAGAGAAGAGGGGGCGAAATAGAAAATGTATGGGGGGAGGAAGCCCTTCAATTTTCAATCCAGACTGAAGTCAAATGCATGTTAACAAGGTTCACGAAAAGGAAAAAAAAACATGACTCGGAAAACCTGGTTGGTCGGAGGGAAAGGGTTGAGGGGGGGAGGGAGGAGTTTTACTAAAACCGTCCCGACAGTGGTTCGGGCATTCGGGGGGAGAAAAGGGTTTAGGGGGGGATAGGAGGGGGCGTACTGGGACGCCGGTATGAAACTGTCTTCATTATCGGAAAAGAGGGGTCACCGGACTAGGGAATGGAGGAGTGGACTAAGTGAAGGATCGGCTTCAAAAACCAAAGGACTATAAGAAGAGGGGACATCGAGCTCCTTTCTCAGGGGAAAAGACTGAGAGAATAAGAAGGTAAAAAAGATGAAAGGGAAGTAACACAAAAACTGAGATGAAAGACAATTCGAAGAAGACAGCTTCAAAAGACGAAAAAAAGGAAGTACTAACGGGGGGATGGGGTTTGGGAAAGAGAAGAAGATTTGGTCCCCTTCAGTTCCGGATGTGGCAAGAAGGTTATCAGGGTCACCTTAGGGGATTGTGGGCGGTGGGGAAACCAGGAAAGTAGCCCTGAAAGAGACGGGTCAGTGAGTAGGGGTGGCTGGGGTGAAGGGGGGAGGAGGGACAGTACACAAGATGGGGAAAGGACCATGGGGGGACGCGGGGGAGGGTTAACAAAAATGAAGCAGACTCTTTCTTCAGGATGGTGGGGAAATGAGGAGAGAGCAAAGATTGGGCAAAGAGAGTGTTTGCAGAGGGGGGGGAATCTATCTGCTGTCGAAAGGAATGCCTTCAAGGGAGAGGAGGGTTTGGGCAAAGTGAGGGTATGTCAAAAAGGGAGGAAAGATGACTGGGGGAGAGGGGGGGGGAAAGAGTACATGAATGATCCGGATGTCTACACTATCAAGGAAGGCCAATTTCTAAAAACATAGGGACGGAAAAGGGGGAAGGGGATATGACACTGCAGTCTGGGAAAAAGAACCGAATGAGAAAGAATCCATCATTATCTTAATTGGAAGGAGATAAAAGAATGCTGATCTCCAAGCGGCACCGTAAAGACCGCTGGGAATGAGGAGTAATCGTCACGAAAAAGGGCCGGTGGAGGGGGAGAAGATGAGTCAACCGCTTCAGAGGAATTGGATTTTTCGAAGCTGACAGGAGGGCAATAACGGGGGGCGAAACGAAAGTGATGGGGGGCGGTCGTCTGCGTGAAAAGATCCGTTGAATAAAGAAGACCGAAAGAAAAGAGTGGGGAAAAAGAAAATCTGTCTTGACATCAGGGGGGACGGGACAAAAATAGAAAGGGAGGTCTCATCGGAAAATGTTCCCTTCAGGGAAGCAAATTCGTTGCAAATAGGCACGCAGGGGAAAAGATAGAAGAAAGAAACGGTCGAAGTAAGAGAGGGGGAAAGAACGGGACAGAAAGAAAAGAGGAGTTTCCTTCCATTAACAAGCAGGAGGACAACAGGGTATCATTATAAGGTGCCGAGGAGGAAAGAGCAGGAGAAGGTGAATGAAAAGAACCTTCGAGGGGGGGAGAAGGAGACAAGGGAGAAGGAAAAGGAGGGGTCTGTTTTCTGGGCTTACCTAGGCTAACAGGGGCTTGGGGAAAAAATAGGAAGAAGTGTGGGAGATCGGAAAGGAGAGGAGGCGGGGGGGGAAGAATCCTTCAGGGGGAGGGGAGAGGGGCGCAGCAAAAACAAACTCGCAGAGATAGAGGGAAAAGCATAAAAAGGAAAATTTGTTGCAGAGAGATGATCACAATAGGGGAGGAATCTTCAGACTGGAAAAGGAAAAAGGAAAGGGAAAGGGGGCGGGGGAGTCACTTCAATAGTGGCTACTGTCAACTGGGAAGAAAATCACGGGGGGGGTCTTTGTACAGAAGGGAATTAAGGGACCAGGTCTTTCTCCTACACAAAAAACTATTTTCCACTCTGTCGGGAGAAAAGACCGTGCGCGCCCCGGGTCGATGAGCGTGTCGTGGGGGACCAAGAGGGAGGTGTAAAAGGGAGGGGAAAATTAAAGAAAACGGAGGGGGAGAAAAAAAGGGCAAAACCGAAAGTAATGCAAAGACTAGTCAGGGGGAAGAAATGTTAACAGCAAGGAGAGAAAGACGGCAGAAGAGGAAGGGGGAAGGGGGCCTCATCTCGAAGGGGGGGGAAAAGCAGGAGGGGAGAGAAAGAGGGAGAGATAAAATGCCCAGGGTCTCTGTTCGAAGTCTGGTCCGAGGAATAGTAGATACTTAAGGGAAGACAAAATAGGGGAAAAGGGGGGGGGGAAAGGGGGAGTACCAATTAAACAGGGGGTCAGGGAGACCACGGGGAGCCAAAGTTCATGTTTGGAGGAAATTCGAAAAAACCAAGAGATTGAAAAAAAAAGGTGGGGAAGAAAGGGAAGAAGAGGACTTCGGGGAAGAGAAGAAAAGAAGGGCGGGTTGGACATGCCGCATGATAATTCCAAATCAATGGAGTCGGCTCGAAGAGCAGACCAGCTTTGGGGGGGTAAGTGGAGTAGACTTTGGGGGAGAGGAAAAGGGAAGTTACAGGTTAGGGGGGGGGCAGGACCGAGAGAAAAGGGGGCTCCAAAATGGACAACCGGGGGAGGGGGGAAAAAGTACCTGGTGGTGGTTCGATGGTTGCAGGGAGCAATAGAAAGAAATAGTCTTCCGGGGGGTCCTCAGGGCAGTAGGGAGCAGCTACGCAAAACCACAACAAACGTCTTAGGGGGGAAAAAAAGGATAAGCGGAAGAAAGAAGGCCACTGAGTAATATTTGGGAACAGGGAGACTCATCCTGAACAAGAGCAACCACAGGGGGACGAAAGGTGCGCACTGAAAGGTTTCAAGAAAATTGGAAAGCTCTTGTTGGGGGGAGGAAGTGAAATAAAATAGTTCTCTAAAATCACAATGAAACAATGAAAAAGGACGAACTGATCATGAAGGAAGAAAAAATTGTTGGAGGGTTCGCAGGCGGTCCGATTCAAAAAAAGGGGCAAGGAAGTTAGAGGAGGTCTAAGGAAAGCGGGGAAGTTTGATTCACAAAAAAAGGGGAGTCAGGGAAATATCTTGTCAGAAGAATGAAAAAGGGAACCGGGCAAAGGGGGGGAGAGAAAAGGGGAACCCGTTTACTGGGCCATCCAGGTGAACATGGAGGGGCACTCAGGCAATCTCATGGGGACTTCTAAGAAAAAGGGACAGAGTAACAGCGCCAACGGAAGGGGTATCTGAGAAAGGAGAGAACTAAGAGGAGCACCCTGTAGTAAGAACAAAGTCACGAGTGCAGGGGGAAGGTTGACCCGAGCAAGGAAGTCAAAGAATTGGGGAAAGGCCCGAAGATCGCCTGGAAGGTGAGGGACGGGGGAGTGGCAGAGGGGGCAAAGAGAGGGGGAGTGTAGGAAAAAGAAAGGGGGCCCGGGAGCGGGGTGACCAAGAAGCTCATCGTAAGGGAGGTGAGCAGGAAAATTCGGGGGAGGGCCTGGAGGGGAATCTTGGAGGAGAGAAAGGGGGGGGGGGAATTAGGGGAAAGTCTGGACCCGAAAAAAAAGGGGAGGAGATGTAAATATCACTAGGACGGACAGGCGACAGATTCCGTTTACAGATGGAGGGAGGGGGAGGGGAAGAATATAGTCCCAGAAGGGGGGGGTGAAAAAAGAGATTGAGGGACCAAATGGGGTCATTTCCCTGAAGTAGACAGAGAGGACGTGGATAGTTATTCAGTGCACCCACAGGAACTACCCGCCGGGAGAAAGAAAATGAAAATCCGGAGAAGGAGACTCAACTTGAAGGAAAAGTCAACTAGAGCCGGTAAACGAAAAAAAAAGGGGGGGGGGGGGGGGGGGGGGGGGGGGGGGGGGGGGGGGGGGGGGGAAGTGGACTGAATAAAGGAGGGAAAGGAACTATAGAAGAGAAGGAGGGGGGAATAAAATGCGACTGGATCCAGTCATGGGAAAGGAATAATGAAAAGGGAACTGGGGGGATCATGAAGGGAGGAAGGGGGAGGGACCAGGAGAAAAGTGTCGAAAGGACAGGCCTCATCGGGGGAAGGAGAAAGGGGGATAGAGGAGAAGGGGGGGAAAAAGAGGGTCAGTTCTAGGGTCAGAGAACGGGGGAGGGAGCACCGGGGAAAGTTCCGAGCGCAAATTGAGGACGGGCGGGGATTTCAGTCTTAAAAAAGAAGTTGAAACACTACGGAGGTGAATACAGAGGGGAAAATGAGTAAATAAATTAGTCTACAAGACAAAAGAGGTAGAGAAAACAAGGGAAAAGAAAAAATGAGATGAAACTCAATTACAAGAAAATCGGGTGAAAAAGTAAGGGGAAAGACACCGGCAAGTGTCGGACCTGGGGAAAAGGAAAGACATAAAAGCGAGGGTGGGGTTACTGCGAGGGGGGGGGGAGAAGACGGGAGCTGGAGGAAGAAAGTTAAGATTAGAGGGTAGAGGGGGAGGGTGAGTTCTGGGAGCAGAAGGGAAGTTGGGGAGGAATCCCTGGGAAGACGACGTTGGCCTAAGTTAACTTTCACTTAATATGGTCTATCGGGACTGGATTGAGCATTGGAAAAAGGGGAAAAAAGAGAGGGTCATTGGCAGGGGGGGAAAAACTAACATTTCAATACACTGGAGGGGGGATGAAGGAAAAAGGGGTCTTTAGGCCTAGCAGGGAGGTTACCACGGAGTCAAAAAACTAGCTTGAACAGAAGTATCTGGGACGGGAGACGTAAAAGAACCCTCAAATGAAAAATAGAGTAGGAAAGGTTCGGTTCAAACCTCGTTCGCCACCAAAATGCAAAAGGGAGGGGGAAAGCGTCAGATGAGAATGGAGAAAGAAAAAACTACAGACAAAGAAGCATGGTTGATGAGAAAGGAAATGGGGGGGGGGGACACATCAGCAAACAGGACCCAATACGGGAAATAAAAGGAAGAGTGCAAATACTAGGAAAGAGCCGGGGAAGAGGGGGGAAGTCGTTCAAAAAAAGGAAAAAAAAATTACTAGAAAAGAGGGGATACTCCACTAGATGGGGGGGGGATCATGTCTTCTACAAAATCCTGGGGTGGTAGGGAAAAGCAGGGAAAAGGAAGAGATTGCTCTTGAAAGGGGGAAGGAGAACTGAGAGGAAGGAAGGGAGAAAAAGTGGCACAGTTTTTTTTTCATGAAGAGTAGAGAAAGAGGAAAATGTTAAGGAGACCCACCCCAAAAAATGGGGGTGGGGGGGAATGATTTGTAAGGTTAAAAAAAAGCCTGTCCCGGGAACATGCAGTAAGGGGCAAGAAGGAAGGCAAGCAAAGAAAAGGAACTCCAATCTAAAAAGATGGCGAGAAAGTGCATGATGCCTCCACAGAGTCAAGGAAGTGTATTCCGCAAAGAGGAGGACCAGAAAGAGGAGGTAAGAGAACCAAGATCGGAAAAAAGATAAGTTAGGGGGAATTGGGAAAAAGGGCCTTTCCCATTCAGGAATGAATAAAATAGAAACAGGAACAGCAGGAATAAAACCGGAAGGGTTAGGATTAACAAAGAGGAAGGGCCTTAAGGGGAAAATCCTAAGAAAAGGGGAGAAGTAAAGAGGAAATACAAAAAAGAAAGGGGGACCAATCCAGTTTCGTAGGCAGGGGGGTTGCTGCAACTGTCCCAACATGGAGATCTAACTGCTTCGTTGGAGAGAGATACAAAAAAAAAAACAAATAGAAGAGATAAAAAGGATGGGAGAAAAACGAAGTACTATCATGAGGGAAGGGAAAAAAAAAAAAGGTCGCCAAGCTAAAAAAGGGGGGGGGGGAGACTGGGGAGACGAGGGGGTGGAGGAAAAACTTCCTCGTACATCCAGAGACAGAATTTAAGAGGGGGGCTGGATAAGGAGGGGTGGTCTCGAATAAAAAAGAAAAAAATGGGAGGAGGGGGGAAAGGCTGAAGGGGGAAAAGAGGAGGGTCACAGGAATGGGGAGGGGACCTGTCACTAAATTCGCCAGGACTCGGAAAAAGGAGGGGGTCTGGGAGGCTGTACTCTTAAGGGTGGTAAAGTTAGGGAGGAAGGGGGGACAGAAGAGGAAGGACTTTTTTCTTCCGACAGGAAAAGGAAAAAAAAGGAAGGGGGAGAGAGGGGGGTTCATTAGTTTCTGGAACTATTCCCTTGAGGACGTGAGTAATAGAGGAAAGGGAGGGTCACCGTTAAGGTAATTAGTCTGGAAAGGGCCAGAGCTTTCCCGAAGAAGATCTTAAAGAAAAAACAGGGGGAGGAGAAACTCTTAAATCAAGGGATCAAAGGGTCCCGGGAAAAAACGAGCATCAGATAAAGGAAAAGGGGAAATGGACACCAAAAGGATTATATAACTCCGAAAAAGAAAATCTTCACATTTACTCAACAAAGAGAAGGAGAGAATTGGGGGGGAAGGGTTGGGGAAAAAGGGAAAGGGGCACCTGAGGGATTGGACAGTGGGTCAACTACTCGGGGGGAGAGGGACCAGGATTGGGCTTATGGGGTTCTTAGGGGGGGGGAAAGCATGGTCCTGGGGGGGTAGAAATTACACGGGGGGGAAGGGACGGGGAGGAGGTTAGGGGGGGGAGTGGTGAAAAAATAAGGAGGAGACTAAATTTGGTCACAGCAATTGGTTTGGAGATCTATGAAGTACAACATTTCATAACTAGAGGGACATTGAGGAAAAGGGGACGATCAGTATAATGATTCAAAAAAAAGAGGGGGGGGGGGAGTAATGGGAAGGGAGGGGAGGGGAGTGACGATCGTGAGAAGTCAAGAAAAAAGGAAATTATTGGGGAACAGGTCGTGGGGGGGGAATGGGTGGGGGGGACCAATTTCCGGAAGAAGTCATTGGGAAGGCAAGAAAGAAAAGGGTACCCAACAAAAAGAAGGGAGTAAAAATAATGAAGAAATCCAGTATTACCCATGGGTGAGGGAAAATTCTGATCACGGAGCAGGGGAACCTACCTAAATCGAAAAATATCCAGACTGGGGAAAAGGAAGGTTCTCGAAATAGCAGGAAAAAACGTGAAAAAGGAAAGTGCCTCTTGAGGGTGTATGATCTGGCAAGTCTACAAGGTCCTTGTGGGGCAGCGTGACGGCGGGAGTGAAAGTCAAGGTGAGGCGAGGGAAGAAGGGAGGTTTTCGAATCGGAAAAAGGTTTCTATAAGGGGAAAGAGAGAGGGCTTGAAAAATGGGAGGGGACGGGGGAGGAAAATAGACGGGGGGAAGAATAAGGGGGGGGACCACCGATCAGGGGGAGTCATGGGAAGGGACAAAAAGCAGCTACTACGGGGAGAGTCTAAGGTAAAAGGGGTATGCAAGCTTAGATGGGCAAAATCGGCAATTCCTCGTTGTCCCACGAGGACAGAAGGAGAATCAGGGAAGAAAAGATCCGGAAGGGGGAAAAAAAGAGAAGAGGATGGGGAAAAATGAGACAGTCATTAAGAGTAAAACCGGTAGAGGGAAAGTGTCTAGTAATCACTTACAAGTTGGGGAAAGTGACGAACTGTCTAGGAGCGAGGGGGGAAAATCGCATTTAGAGAAGGAAGGAGGGGGTTTCTGAGAAAAGGCTAAGGTGACCCGTGGGGGAAGGGAGTAGGCAGTTAGGAAAGAGAGGAAGAAGGATTCAAGGAGGGGTGAGTTGGAGGCATAAGGAGGGGAAGGGGAGCGGGGGGGAGACACAATGCTCATAAGAGAATGGGGTAGATAGAAGGTCAAATTGGGGCAAAAGGAGCTAGTATCACATAGGGGCAGTATGAGAGGAAGGAGAGAAGGTTAAATTAAAATATGGGTAGAGGCACTCACTATGGGGGGAGAAGTGGAAAAGGAAGGGAAGTGGGTGGTCAGGGGGTTGAGAATTGGAAGACAAAGTTGACCAAGGGGAAGGAAGCAACTCTGAAAGAGGGGGAGGATGGAAAAGGAAAGGAGGATCAACGATATGAAGGAGGAAGATGAGTTGGGGGGACAAAAGAGAGGGTCCCCGAGGTGGAACTGGAACGCAAGGAGATGGGGAGAGAGAGAAAACTAAAAAGAAGAAAAGGAAGGCGATACTTCTGGCTAGGGGGTAGAACTGGGGACACGAAGACTACCTGATCGGGGCGCCGGCCGAAAAGATTCAGGGAGAATGATCTAATTGGAAATTAAGGGAGTAGGAATGCGTCGGAATACCATCAAAAGTCGTGGAGCTGGGGGAGAAGTCTGGGGAAGGAGGAGCAGGGGGAGAAGAAGGCAGAAAAGACTTGACTGTTAAAGGGGATTGAAAGTCAAAGGGGGTCAATGTGAGAGAAAGTCGTACCTTTCCAGGGGGGGAAGGGAAGAGGAGAAGCACAGAAGAGGAAGGAAGAAGAAAAGGTTTTGTAGAAGGAAGATCGGGTGGAATGAGGGGAAAAAGAAAAAGGGAATTAAGGGGGGGGAAAGGGACTCTCATGAGAAGGACAAAAAAAAGTAGGAGGCGGATCGAAGGAGTAAAGGATGGGGGGGGGGGGGGAAGGTATAAGGGTCTCGAAAAAGCTATTGGGTAAAGGAAAACATGATAAAAGAAAAGGTTAGAAAGACCGGGACACCGTTAGGGGGGGAAAAAGGGCGACTGGGGGGGGCGCTTGGGCAGAAAGAATAGTGAAAAATCCTATTGAAAGGTGGGAGCAAAGGGGGGAGTCTGTATCACTCACGAAAAAAACACGGGGGGAGGGGGGGGGAGAGGAGAAAGAAGCATTCTCTAAGAAAGGAAGGACAGAAAACTAGGGGAGAAGGAGAGCCTCAAAGAAAGAAAGGAGGACATGCTCCCTCACGTTTGACATGTTAGAAGAACGGGGGTAGAGTTAGGTTAAGTGGAAAGGGAAAAGCAAAGAGGGCGAGAACAAAGAGAAGAGAAAATTAAACAAAAAGAAGAGGGAAGATGCGCGATATAATTGGTTGAGGTGGAAATGAGCCAGCTGGACCATTTCAACAAACGCAGGCCTGGAGGCTGGGAAGGAAGAGGAGGAGATAGAAGGGGTGATGACAAAAGAAAAGGGGGGGGAGGGGAGGGGGAATCTGAAGGAGGAGAACGTGAAAATCAAAATGAAAGAGAAAAAGAAGGGGGTAGCTCAACCGGGGAAAAACGTGGGAATGTAAGAAAAGGGACTCAAAGGTAGGGTATCGGCACGCGAAGGGAGGGGAGAAAAAAACGGACAAGTATAGCAAAGAGAAAAGGAGGTTATATGGATAAGAAGAGCCTCCTATAAAGAAAACTGTTAGAGGATCATTCATGACTTAGAAGGGAGGCCCGAGTCGAGGTCGTAAAAAGGGGGGGAAAGCCGAGATCGCCATGCATGAGGGGGTTGCAAAGAGAAAAAAGAGAAGGTTCGTGTAGAAAGAAAGAAGGGGGGGGGCAAAGAGATTAAACCAAGAGAAAAAATCTTATGGGGGAGAGAACAGTCTTTTAGAAAAGAGAGGGGGGATCTGTGAAGGGAGAGAATCGGGTGGAAAGGAGGACTTCTGGTAAAAAGAAAACACGTGAGAAGGAAGGGTAAAGTAGGCACTCTTAGGGGAAGCGAAAATCTTCTGGAAACAGAGGAAGGTAAGGGAGAAAGATAGCGCCAATAGGGGGGGGGAAAGAGGAGGGAACGGCCTCAAAGGGTCTTGAGCAGAGGGGGGAAGAGAATCGAGGGAAATTGAAAAAAGCAGGGGAGACACAAGGAAAAGGAGAATACACTCCGGGGGATACAAAGAAAGAAAATGAGATAAGATCAGAATCGCAGAATGGGGGGAAGCCTCGGGAAAGGGGAACTTAAGCTCTGAAAAGGAAGAAGGGAATTCGAGAAAGGAGAAAAGGACCCTAATCAGATAAGGGGAGGGAGCAAAATCTTCCTGGTCACTGGAGGAAATGAAAAGAATGCTCAATGGAGGAATCGAAAATTATGTCTGAGGAGGTACAAGATACGGTTTTCGGCCCGGGCAGGCTCTCGGAGCGGGAATGCGGAAAGAGGAGCTCGGGGGGAACACGAGGAAAGTGAGATTTTCAATAAAAGAGGGGAGCAATCTCCTGGGAAAAGTCCTATGCGCAAGGAGTATAGAGTTTGTGGGGAAGTCGATTAGACAACAGAGGGGGGGGGGGTCAACACGTCACGTATGAGGAGTCAAACTAGAAAGGAGGAGGAATACGAAAGGATTCAAAAACTAAAATGGAAAATGAGGTATGTAGGACCATAAGGAGACGAGGAAGAATGGAGGCTAAAACCGAAAGGACAGTGGGATGGGCGAGAAGGGAAGAGGCCACAGAAAAGGGGGTAGAATGGACAGTAGAAGCATAAAAAAAATAAGTGTGGGAAAAGGGGGAGAGTGTCAAGTAATACTTAGATGGCTAGAAATAAGGGAAAAGAAGGACTGGGATCTTTAGGGGGATGGGTAGGGTAGTTCCGCGAAAGGAAAGTGGAGAAAGACATGTTAAAAAGAAATCGGTGAACAGATGTTACTTAAGGGGATTTAGTGATTCTGAAGGAGCAGAAATGGAAACTGTCCCCTACGAGGGGAATTCAATGGAAAAACTAGGCAAGAAAAAAGAGGTTTTTTATGAAGTCAAGGGAGAGGCCTGAAAAAGAATCTTTAAACTGGCTGGAAGCAACGAGAGGGAGAGAAGGTAGGGAAGAGGGAGTGCCCTTCCGAACAGAGATAAGGACAGAAATCGAGGAGGGGAAAGGGTTCTGGTAAAGGAATAGGGGGAAAAACACTGAAGAAAAAAAGGGAGTAAGGACGTCGGGAATCAACAGCAAAGAACAGACAGAAAGGGCATAGGGCGTCTCTTCAGGGGAAAAAAAAACAACAATAAGGAAAAAGAGAGAGAGATTGAAAAATCAGGGATAAGAACGGGTCAATCGTGACGTCAAGTGTAACACCAACATGGGCACCAAAAAATGGAGGGCGAGAGGGTTGCTTTAGAATGAAAGAGTGGGGGAGGATTTCTTCAGAAAGAAAGAGTTTGGTCCAGGGGAAAAAAGGGAAGTATCGAAAAGGGGGAAGGAGAGAAAGAAAGTAAGGGGGGGGCCAAGAGGTCAGTCATATCCAAAGTTTGGGGGAGAGAAGAAGGAAGCTCGGCATTCCAATAATCATTATAGTAAGGGGAGAAATGGCAGAGCCTGAATAGGAAAGAAAAAGAGGGTCATCGTCCAAAAATAAATGAAAGAACTCGTCCACATAGTCGCTGAGGTTAATGAAGAAGGGCCAAAAGGAGGTCATTAATTTTAAAGGCAGCGCTATAAAGAAAAAGAGAAGATAAGAAGAACCATCGGAGGGAGAAAATGGGAGAATTTGAAAAGGGGAAAGAGGAAATAAAGGGGAAGGGGTCATGAGGAAAAAAGGAAGAAGGAATTCATCAACATTAGGGGAAAACAGATAAGCCTGTAGAGGGTATTCCTAGGATTGGGAACTAGGGGGGGGAGGGGGAAAGGAATAAGGGAACAGAGACCAAGTTGAGGGGAGAAAAAAGGGGGGTTTCTTCCCTTACTAGAAAGGAGACTGTCTGAAGTTGAAATATATAAAAAACAAACGGTCTTAAGGGGGGTAAAAGAAGAAAGGAACGGTCAGGAAAGAGCAATTCAGGGAATTGTGGAAATCAACACCCAGAGGAAAAGACTAAATGTGTAGAAAATAGGAAAATGGGTGGGGGGGGGGAGGATCACCTTCAGCGGGAAAGAAGAGACGGAGTTCAAGGAAAGGGAAGGAAAGGTATCAGGAAAGTGGGAAATAAGCAATGAAAATGGGGGGCTTAAGCAGAGTCATTCAAGGGGATCCATCTTCAATGAAAGGTAAGGGTGAAAAGAAGGGGAGACGGGAAAAGGAGGGAAAATGCTCAGAAAGCCGCTGTGCAAGCTTAGCCGGATAGGGTTTTATGAGAAGAGGAGTTGGGGGAAGAAAAAATTAATGAAGAGAGGTTGGAGGACTTCCCTTAAGGAAAAAGCTAAACGTGGTTGAGAGGGAGGTGGAATTATGGGGTTAAGAAAGGAAAGGTATTCTGCCGTAGAGAAGGCTAGGAAGGAGGGTCAACCGAGAAGGAATGATATGGAAGGGAAGAAGGAAGGCGAGATGGCAAAAAAGGGTTTATAGAAAGAGGGGAATGAGGGAGCAATGGAAGATGAAAAAGAGAAGATGATACGGGAACCGGCGGTTGAGCAGAAAAAAAAAAAAGTATCGAGAACAAAAATTAGCCCAAAAGGAGAAAAGGGGACGCACAGAAGGGCCTACCGAAAGTTTTTTTGGACGGTTTGTTAACGATCGAAAAGAGGGGCCCCCGAGAGGGCCAGAGGGAAAATATATTGATATTTTCAACTAGTGTTCGTGGTGGAGGGGCGGGGAGCATTTCCTTATAAGGGAAAGAATGAAGGGTCGTGGGAGGTTCTGTGGGGGGGAATGATGAGCGGCCTTTAGAAAGATGGGAATTCGGCAAGGGGTCCATAAAAAAGGGAGAAGAAAGGGAATAAAAGAGAGGGTCGGCATGCGGAAATTTTATGTGGGGGTATGCCGAGACTAGAGGGGGCGGAAAAGAGGTTGGGCAGCATTTTGTCCAAGTAGGGCCGTGTAGGAAATATCGTGACATCAGAAAACGGATTAGGGGAATTGGAAAAGGAGGGGGGGGATGGCCAATGGCCGAACGAGGAGGGGAAAAGTTAACAGATGAGAAAAATTGGACAAGACTAGACTACACGGATTACGTGACAGCAAGGAAGTAAAATATTGGGGGGGGTATGTCGTTAAAAAGCACCAGGAAGGATTGGAGAAACCAGAACAGGGGGAAAGATCCGAACAAAGGAAACGAAGATGAACTGTATTCTCGCATATCCGTATGAGACCACCGCACGTCGAGAAGGGGGTCATGAGTGGTGAGGGGTCTCTAAACGGAAGTTTGAGAGACCACATTTTCAACTCGTCAAAACAGTGGGTGTTTTCGTGAAAACTCTTCGTTCGAGAAGTTTGTCTGACGCGGGATATTGCGGGTGTGGAATAGTGACGCTGAGTTACATCTGACTTTAAGAGACGGAGTTTTTGGGTGGGAAAACAATATGGCATAATCGAACTTCAAAAAAGGAAGTATAAGGCCGGGAACAGCTTAAATGTGAAATGCGTGGACAGGGGGGAGGGCAGACAAATCTAAGGAATACGGTTGGCCAATAGAGCAGAGAAGGTCGAAAAGGAAATGCTAGAGAGAATGGGCCAAGGTGCGACAAAAAATCGGCGGGAAACTTCAATTCGAAAAGGAAGAGGAGAACCCGGGAGCAGAGTAATTGGGGGACCGGGTATCAACTTATAAGTTGAGGAACAGAAAGGTAGATAGATAGGGAAACGATCGGGAGCAACTGCAGTCCGGGTGGAGAGTACAGATTCGAACGTGAAAGGGGAACAGCTTAAGAGTGGGGATCGGGGGGGGGGGCATTATGCATGCTGAGGTGTGCAGAAGTGATTGGTAGGGAAAGTGTGCAGACAGAAAACGGAGAAAGAAGAAAGAAAGCGTTGGGAATATAAGTAAATCAAAGTGTCCAAGAAGAATCACAAGATTGTCGGAGAAATTAAGCAAAAATAAGGACTATTTTAACTAAAGGTGTCGTAATTCACGCAAGATTAGACGGGTCAAAGGAAAAAGCGGAGTGGGTGGGAAGGGGGACAGAAGGTACTAGTTGACCCGATTTATAGCAGAAAAGAAGTCCAATAGTGAGAAGGAATTGGAGCTCAAATCAAAATGAAAAGGTCAGGTGAAAGAGAGTGGCCCCTGGGGGGAACGGGTAAAAAACAAATCATTGGAAGCATGCAACAAGAAAGGAACTGGGGAACAGCGATCTTGAAGGGAGTTAAAGTTGAAAGAAAAAGAGGGGAAGATAGGGAATCATATAACTGCCGGCCCGATAAAATGGGTGATACGAGTGTCGATCGGGAGAGCGAAAATGCCGTGAGAAGGGCGCCATTAATTGTCCCAATGGAGTTAAACAAAGAAGCAGTAGAAAATGAGCTGCCGAGAAAAGATTGACTTGGGGTATTGGATGAACAAGGAAAAACTTGAAAGTTGAGAATACCACTGTGGAGGCCCTGAAAATTTGGGTATGTGGGAAAAGGGATAAATTCGAGTGGGGGAGGGCCATACGGCCATAGTTTGTGGAAATCAACTTGGACAAAGGAAAAGAATTAAGATCAGTAAGAAAGGGAACGGAAAGTTGGGTTCCCATGGAATGTCAGAGGTACAGCAAATTAGGACTTGACAGTCGAAGATTAAGTCGAAGGTTTGGTGATCTTAGAACGAGCAGTTCGCTGCCATCTTTTGCAATCGAAACGAGAAAAGGAGAGGGATAAACCCCACTGGGAAACAACACTGGGATTGAGCAAATGGTCTCCGGGGGGTTGTGATTGTGGAAGGGATCATCGTGAGAACATATGGAATAAAAAAAAAAAAAAAAACATGCTTAATCAGGAGGCG
>Ga0179593_1329158_pt1 | contig 25743 bp, 24 predicted proteins | sample CZODoug2_1_08_16_FD_185931 | JGI IMG/M metagenome (GOLD analysis project Ga0179593, IMG submission 185931) | Vadose zone soil fungal communities from Angelo Coast Range Reserve, California, USA - CZODoug2_1_08_16fungal (PacBio error correction) | ecosystem: Environmental > Terrestrial > Soil >...
CTACAGAGGAAGGGAAAGAGTAAGCTGAAAACGCGTGCCAAAAAAACGACGAGAAGGCGTAAAACCAATGGTGTAAGACGCAGCAAAAGGAGAAATTAAACGAGTAGAATCGTCGAGGAGGAGAAAGGGTAGCACTATCTAGTAATACGCGTCCACAGGGGGGATGGGGTTCCTTTCGTTTATCTTGTCAGAGGCGCTGGCGATACCCTCAGGCAGCGGATTATCGAGACAACTGGCGCGGGTCTTTAGGAAACTGCCATCCAGGCATTTTAAGAAAAAGGCGCGTCGAGGGCATGGGACCACCCCATCCCAAACCTTCAAAGCTCGGAAACGTTGGAGCATGGGGAGCGCTAGGCTTCGATTGAGCAGGGAGAAGATAATATGCTTTCGAAAAGGGGCTGAGAGTCAGGGAGACACCTTCCGCGCCGGGAGCAATATCGTAACACAGGGGGGCCGCGCGGCGTCGTTCCGGAGCTGACAGCGGGGAGAAATTCGGCGTGGAGATGGTGACGGAGGGAAAAACATTGGACTCACCGAGCTCAGGTTTGGGAGTCTGGGCGGGTGATTCTCAGGGCAGTCTATCGTGCGCTGAGAGGTGAATCACGGTGAAGCCTTCAAAAACCAGATCTCCTGGAGGACAGCTGTTTTTCCTGGACAATTTATGCCCCGTGAGAAATGGGAACCGTACGCACAATGAGGACAAGCAAGAGACACTTCTTGCTACACATAACGCAGATACTTAACGGAAGGCTATGGGCACAGGCGCCACAAAGAACCTTCCCCACGTCGCAATGCCGGAAAGCTGCAAGATAGGAAGACCCATTGGTTTGAACGACAGAAAGGAGTTCCCTCGGCTGGCCCGAAGAAAGACGTCCCGAGAGAGCGTAAGAAGAACACTTTCCCCCTCACTAACCCTCCGATGGCAAACACCGCAACGCCGGAGTGGGGAAGTGCGGGAGGATCGCCAAAAAAAAAGGGTCGAACAGGCAGAACAATGGAAAGCCTGCGAAAAAAGTCCTCCATCTACACTCTGAGAAAATAAAGGAAAGCAAACCTAAAACAGGGTTAAACAAACTTTTCATGACGCGAGGCAACGGGGAATTGCCCGCGACGGCGTTGAAAAGACAATGGCGGGGAGTGCTCGAAGGTTTGGGGGAAAAAACTACGCAAAGAGGACTGGGGGGAGTATGCTGATAGAAAAGGAACTAGAGTAAGTTTGCGCGGGCATTTAAGTCAGAAAAGAGAAGTTTGCGGCAACAGACTTAAGGGAGCGGATGTCCCAATCAACCTAAAACGGGTACGCGGGCGCTTGGGGTCTCGAACCAAGGAAAAGAAGTCCTGACGTCCGGCTCCCAATCCAAAAAGAGGAACAAGCATACATGGTTGAAACAAGCTACCGGAAAAAAACCCTGGACTCTTTGTCGGGCGGCGGGCGAAGGGGGAGTCAGTCAGCAGGTCATCTTTTAGAAAAAAAAAAAAAAAAGACCACGGAAAAGGACCAGGGGGGAGGGAATGAGGAGAGGGGGGGACGTCAGACAAGAGTTTAAGCGGTAGAATCGCCGATAAAAAGGGGGCTGGCGGGTCAAGATAGAGCAGATGAGGAAGAAAAAAGGTTCTCAGGGGAAAGAATTAGGGAGGTAGACTGGTTCTGCGTTGTCAGAAGTGCCCCGTGTCCACGGCCGAAAATATCGGAAGATCCCAAGGGGGAATCTGGGGTTTCACACGAGCGAGAGCGGAGATGAAGAGAAACGGTGACCCCAGCAGAAACGGTTTTTGAGAAAAAGAAATCGTCAAACGGAGGATATGTGGAGAGCCACGTTCAACAGGGGTGTTCAAGAGACAAGGGTACCTGGCGGGCATCGAAGGTTAAAAAACTGGCGATGGTCGACTTTGTCTGGGGGGGGGGGGAACAGGGCATTTCGGGGGGGAAGTTCTATGGCAGAAAGAATGGGAATTGAACTAGGGCACCATAGGGGAAAAAAGGTCCTCCGCAATCATTCGCGACGGACCGACAGGAGTTGGGGGGGGGGTACCAAGCCAGCACATGCAAGGGGAAGGGGGGAGACGACTCAGGACAATACTCTGATCTGAGAGGGGTCATATGAGGGGCTGAAGATGCTGTACATGACGAGAGAACACTAAATACTCTTTCGCCGGAAAAAGGGGAATAAACAAATCAAAGGGCAACAGAAGCCCAGTGATGCTTCCTCGGGAGAGGGGTACCTTCGGGATTCTAGTCAGTTGGTAGAGTAACCCAAAAAGACCGGCCAAAGGTGGTTCGGAAAAAGTCTAAAACATCTCGTGAGCATGATTAAAGGGGGAAAAAGGGGGTGATGGAGGTTTTTCATCATCGCATTATCTCAAACAGTCGAGAAGGCCATTACGGAAAGGGCGGCAGGTCTCCGGTCAATTGAAGGAGGCGAAATAGCCTTTAGTTGAGTAGGGGAAAGAACGGGAAGGGCTATACAGAAGAAAATCGATTAAAGGGGCGAGGAGAGACGCGGGCCCGCCCGCTGCGCTGAACAGCGGGGGGGGGTCCAAAATTGAGGCTCGCTGACGAGATGGAAAAAAAAAGTAAAGGTAGTTTTCGTTGCACTCTGAAAAAGAAAAAAAAATAGGAAAAAAAAAAAAAAAAAAAAAAAAAAAAAAAAAAAAGAAAAAAAGATAAAAAAAAAATTTTTGTAAACCCAAGCCCAAAAAAAAAACAACCACACCCTTCCCCCGTGGATGTGAACTCTCCCCCGAAAATAGGAACGAGATCAGTTTGAAACGTGTACATGGTCGGATCTAACGTGACACTGGGCAGACAGGCTGATCAGGAGGAAAAGAAAGGGAAAGATCTGCTCGGCGAGGGGGGGAGAGGGAGTGAACGCATTGATACATCGGCCCATCAATATCCGGCGGAAGTGGGGAAGGCGGATGTGGGGGGGGAGAAGTCGGGAGGGTCGCGCTTGAACCAAGCTAAAGGAAGTGTTTTATATCGGTAAAAACATTCATGGGATCTACGTGACGGAGAGACAAGAAGATGGTGTGGAGGGAGATGGGAGGGGCGGCTGGAAAGAAGAAGGCGACCATGTCCTTAAGACCTGTGGGCTAAACCGTTGTGAACTATAGCAAAGGAAATTCCTCGAGAAGGAAGAAGGTAGCGGCAGGTACAAAGAAGAAGAAGCAATAATGAACGGATACAAGATCGGACGCAGGAAAGGGAGGAGTGTATTTCTATCATTAGAAGATCCGAATTCGAAGTCCATGAAGGGGGCCCATCGATGAAAGGGGCAAGTAAGAAATAGGCGACGCGGAAAAAGGAGGCGCGTAGAGTGAGAAGAAGGAAAAATGGCCCTTGAAGTGATCAGCGGTCATATAACAGTTCAATGCATCTTCTGTCACAATCCGGTCGATCTAAGGGTAGGGAAGAAACCAGCGGCACAAGGAAAAGAAAGGGAACGAAGAGGGATGAAGATTCGAATCGGATCAGGGGGAAAAACCAGGGAAGCTTGTCTGCCGTTTCTTATAGTAGCTGAGGTGAGCGCGGGAAGCATCAGATACAGGGAAAGAATGAAACGTCGCGGCACTAAAGAGCATAAGGGGCGCATATATACAGCGGCCGGAAGGGGGGCGAGGGGGGAAGATCACGAAAAGAGCAAGACCGGGGACCATCTGAAAGGTAAGAGAGGTAGAAGAAAGGCTGGTGGGCAGGGGGGGGTTTGGACGTAATAGCTGAACGGAGCCCACCATGAGTGAAGGGGGAGGAAATAAAGACGAGGAAGATTCGCTCGATTCCTTCTTAGTACGGGTTGGGTGGTAGACATGGAGGGTGCCTGACGGCGGGAGGGGGGGAAGCCCTCAGAAAAATAGTTTCGGAAAAATAGGAGATACAACAGCGGGGGGGAGCCGAAATCGCGCACTCCTTAGTGAGCCAGGGGGGGGAGGGGAAACCATACCGAAGAATCTCACCAAAACAGGACGAAGATAGGAAATCAGGAATATTGGATGTCGACGAACGACCGGCTGTAAGTCGGGGTCAGGAGCACGTTGCCGCAGGCGGATCGTCGAGAGAGGTTGGCGCCGGTACATGCTGGGTGTAAACGTCACCACTCAGCCACCACAAAAAAACTATATAGCCGAAAAGGACCTAAGAAGCCGCAAAAGACCGCGTCGAAATGTGCGTTGGAAAGACAAGCGTGGGACATGGGAACATTGAGGGGGGCTAATCAAAGAGCCCATCAATGCGCCTGAGCGGAACCCAAATTGGGGGAACAGCCGGGACTGCTTCTAAAGGAGCCTCGAGGGGGGGAGTTAAATCGGAGAAAGAGAGCAGGTAACGACACCTTCTAGGCAAGCCGATGACATTGACCAGTAAGCAAAGCATAACTGGAAAAGGGAAGACCAGAAAGACAAAAAAAAAATGCCTACCGACTCTTCTAGAAGGGCGGGGAATGAGAGTCAGGGGGACGGTTGAAGATCGGTGGAAATAAACGACGAAGCCTCTCAGTGAACCCAGATAAAAGCTCTAGTGGCTATACGGCGGAAAAAGAAAAAACAGGTTCGAGAGTCACAGAAGGCTGTCCTACTGGGCGAGGGTTCCGCAGGGGAATCGGAAAAGTATCACACCAGGAAACCAGAAAAGGAATTTTTGGAGTTCGCGCGACCGACAACTGGAAAGCGCTGTTGGGGCAGCGAGGAAAATGCCGAAATCCCAGCGCCTAACATTATCGGGGGGCAATGAAGCCTCCGGCCGAGAAACCGCTAAGAATCTCGGCGAATTCAGCAGGGAAGAAAAAGACTACCGACTTAAAAAAAAAAAAAATTTTTCGCCGCCAGCGATAGGATTACGAAGGATGAAGTGAAAGGGATCAGGTCACCAGCCACGCCATTCGCGCCGTACAGAAGCATGATTATCGAAAGGAAAGGAGTTGTATCGCTGACAGAACTCTCGAAAGGCGTCAGCGTCCGGAAACTGAGGGTGGGGTCAGGGGTTTCGGCGATTGATTGCCACAGGATTAGTTGCAGGGTAAAGGCGGGTTCAGGGGAAAAAGGCCATCAAAGGGGTCCTTTTGGAGGAACTGGACAAAAATAGGACGGATTATCCGGTTGAGAATGCGGCTGCGATTGAGATCTCGGGAAGTTGGAGTGGGAAAGCTTAAGCAGAAATCCTCTCTACAGAGAGAGGTGAGAGACTTCCGGTCACAACTTTCGCGGATCTTCAAAGCAAGAGGAAACGGATAGAAGAATGAAACAAGAGCGGTTGAGAAGCGAGAAAAAAGAAGAGCCAGGAAATTTTGAACAACGTCAAAGAAATCGTTCAAGAGGTGCCCAAACACAGATCAAGCATGTGATGTATCACTAAGCTTAGCCGCTGTTCTGGGAGCAGGGAGAAAAGAGATCAAAGGGACAATGGGTGGGACTAGGGACATCATGTCTGCTTTACGTCTCGAAAGTACAGGGGGGGCGGCTTGCCGAAAGAAGAGGAGGAATCTTTCCCTTCTTCAGATGACTGCGTGGAAACTTGCAAATCGTCAAGTCGGACGCGCGAGGCCTTAAATGCGCCGAGACTTCAAGAGTTATGGCCGGCGGAGGGAAAGGGAGGTCGAGATCCCGATCCGGGGGGGTCGTCGTGGGGTGCTTTCGGTCTGCTCTGTTCGTCCGGGTCAAGGACGCGAACGTATCATGTTTAGGTCGAGATCCACCGCGGCAAGAATGGGGGGTGCTACTTCAGGCGACTATCGGAAACAGGGAGGGCCAGCTTTTCTCTGTAAAGAGAGGATGGGTGTCGCCGAATCAAAAAACATAGCCCCCTGGCTTTTCTAGGGGATGGGGGGGCCGCATATCCAAAGCGAAAAGAGCCTGGTACAATCACCGTACATTTACCGACGAATCTCATACTTTGGAAATCGAGGAAGTATGAGAAAGCCGGTCTGGGGGATTCATTTGGAATCTTTTCTCGCTGAGGCTCCTCTTGCTTTCTGGTGAGATTGTTACTAAAAGGGGGAAGGGGCTTAACGGGCGGAGAGGGATGCTTAGATGTGGCCCAGCGAGATCAAGAGGCCTCTACCAGCGACCTCGGTCACCAACTCAGCCATTGGAAGCAAAAAATTTTGGCGCTGGGGACGAACTCAGGGGGCCTGTAAAGAAAAGCGTCCTGGGCCACGAGTACAACAAGTTGAGGCGGGACATTGAGCCACGGCGGCGGGTGGGGTTTGGGTGTCCTGGGGAGGAGAGGATTCTGATCGAATCTAAAAGGGAAGGTCGGTGGTGGCCCTGGGAGGGAATAGGCAGCGAACCGCGTCCACGGCAGGTACCCGGCTAGAACAGAACCGAAAATCCGTCATCGTCAAGGACCGGGTCAAACTTGCTTCAGTCAATAAGGAGTAAGGGGATGTTTCCGCTAAACAGGTTGAAGGCCGATCGCCTTTAATTCGTTGGGGCCTAGCTTCGGTTTATGGAGAAAAATGCACGCGGGGAGGTGGCGAGGGGAGGGGTCCGTGACTGTTCAAACCGTAGACGGGATTGGTAAAACCTGAGGAAGCGCCGGAACACTCATTGCTTAGGATCATCCTGCTAGAACAGATAACAGGGAATGACGGGCAGTGCGCGGTCAAAAAAAAACGGGGTGACTGGTGGGCCGAAGCACGCTGGCCTTCCACAAACGCCCAAGCCGCCGCGAGTACGGGATCAATCTGGTAATGAAGAAGAAGGTCTTGATCGTCCCCGAGAAAAATAAAGAAAGTCTAAGGGGAGGAGGGGCTTAGACGCACCTCTGATCCGAAGCAAAGTGACATATCGTGAAAGTATAAAAGGCTCTCATCGCTCGCATACGGAGAAAGAACGAACGAAGCGCTAGTGGACACTGGAAAAAGCTCTGTCTAATGATTTAAACAAATATGGGACAGTTGCTGGGGTGCCAGGCGTGGTTGAAGTGCCGAGAAAATCTGGTACCGGATTTTCTAATCAGAATTAAAAAATTTTGAAAATTATCAGACAGGGTGCCCAGTACTATTAAGATGGGTCGAAAGCTAGACCTAGGAGTATTTCTAGTAGGAGTATTATGGGCTAATACTCCTTCCTGGGGGTGCAGGGGAGCCCCTGAGAATTTCGATGAAGACATTATCAATGCAAAGCGTTATAGGGAATTAAAATCGCACGAAGGGTTCCGGACCAGGCTGCTCTGAGGCGATATTTATGCTAAGAGAAACGTTCTCACTTAGAAAGGGATAGGAGTACAAACTTTACGTCACACTGTTAGGGGAAGGAAAGTTATTTAATGACATGGCAGTGATGGGATGTCCGGGTAAAGGGCAACAACACCCCTCTGAGTCGGAAGGACCGCCAACAAGGTAGGTGATCGAGACCTCGAAAAAGTAGTGGACCCAATAAAAATATGCTTGGGATCGGGGCATTCGTCGCGAACACAAGAATTTAACCAACAAGACTAATGCAACTGAAGGACCCGTATAGTATTGGGGGTTTTCAGGTGGGGGCAGACCTCTATCCAGGAGATTAATATTAAGATTTCAGAAACTAAGCCTATCAAAACATTTCCCGCCACGAGGTTAGAGCGCTGCGACTACGGGGGGGGGCCAAGAAAAAACGAAACGTAGGGGTTCAACCACGTTCAGCAAAGTTTTCTTCTGAAAGACGATAAAGGGGCGTACGAGATAGGGAGGAAAAAGCGTCAACGTAGCGGGCTGGGGGGGACGGAAAATTGAGTGTCGATTCTTATGGGGGGAAATATCAACCGAGGATTTCAATATAGGGGGGAAACACGGCGACAAAAAGAATGCGAGGGGGCGAGCACGGACGAAGTTGGAGATCATGCGAGAAGCCGACACAGCGAAGACCATGAGAAGAAGGTCAGAGAATCGACGACAGAAAGTGAAACCAGGAGGGAGGGGCACTTGGCTTGTTTCCCGCCCAAACAGAAAAGCTCCATCCCGCCGGTCCAAGGAAAAAGAGATCAGGGGCGATTGTAAGACGGAGGGGAGGATATATACCGACCGACACCAAACGTCGAATTCGGTTGGAGAGGAATTAAGGCATAGTGAGCCGCAGGATGACAAAGAAGAGGGGGAGAGCCGGAGCATAGGAAATAAAACTTAAAATGGCTGGGGGGTACAAACAACAAATTATCAGAAGGGGAGTCATGGAGAGAAGGTCGGAAGGAGGGAAACATGGACAGGGGTCAATCGGATTAAGATGCGGCAAAAAAAAGGTAGTTACCCCGAACCAGGGGCGAGAGACCCAAACCAGAACAACGTCCGAAAAGACAGGGACATTCGGGTTCCACGCACGACGAGAGATAAACGCAACCAGGAAAAAGAGAGGGGCCGGCAAGACGGGAAAACACATCCTCGTGGAGCTGGAACAGTAAAAAAATCCGTTATGAGGGGGGAAGGCCTTCGTAGGAAAGGTCTCAAAGACTCGAGAAGACGTAAATCCATGGCGAAAAAAAAGGGGGGGAGGGAGGCAACTCTGTACACGGCGGGGAAGGGGGAGGAAACAAAACGGTGGAAAAAATCAACGTCAGGGGAGGCGGTAGACAGACAATCTCAGGTCAGAAAAAAAAAAGAAAGAAAGGACACATTCAAGCAAAAACGGGGAAGCCGCATTTCTCGAGCGGTGCGAAAGATCTACAAAGATGGAACATGACTAAGGAGGAGTGTGAACCTTCGAGAGGAGGGAACCGGCAATAAAGAAAAAATCATCGCGACTCACCAGGGACTTGAGGGGAATGGTTTCGGAAGTGGCCTGAGACGAAAGACAATTAGACGCAGAGAAACAAGGTTAAAACTCCGTCAGCGCGTACAAAGGGAAAAATTGTATGTAGCACGAGGTCCGGGGGACAGGGATCCGTACGCGATGGGGGGATGGTTAGAGAACAAGACCGTTGAAGTTGCCGAGGGGGGGAAAGATTCTAATGGGAGGGAGGTTGAAGTTCGAAGGTTGAAACAGTAAAGACAATTTGCAAAACGCTAGGGGTCGAGTTTCAGGTACAAGCCGCATAACTAAAGGGAGTTTAAGCGTTGCGAGGGGAACAATATTCCTATAAGGGAAGAAACGAAAAGGCGTTGGGAGGGAACTACGAGCGGATCGACCCTAAGGGAAGCATGATCCTGAAGGGAAACTAAGGAGAGCAGGGTGATGCCAAAAAAGGAAAGGTTCGGAGAGAGATAGCAGGTTTTTCCTTTCGCACGGACCAGGGTTGAGGGTCGCGACATCCCCCGAAAGTAAATGCGTTGAAGAGGCACGCGTAGGGTGCGCAGAGGGAACGAAAGGCCTCCGAATAAGGGGAATTTTTCCGCTTAAAAGGCTGGACACCGACCGCAGGTCATTCGGGGAACTAACCGACAGGCAGCGGTGAAGCCGGGGCAGAAGGGGGACAAAGGGGTCAGGGGGCGCCAGGGCTTTCAAGAAGAAGAGGGCAATTTTAAAGGGGACGGGGAGGGGGGAGGCGGTGGATCGAAAGACCGAAGTATAAGCGTGGAAACATCCTTGAAAGGCCACGAGCAGCGATATTGATGGGAGGTGGGGAAAGAAAAGATGAAAGGAAAGCGTGCTACGGATCGATCGAGGACCAACAAAAGGCGGCGCCTGATCGGGTAGTTTCCAAGGGGAATCCTTTTACAAGCAATGGAAGTGCGAGGCAAGGGAGAAGCTCCTCTAGGGGAAAAGAAAAGAGCACAACACCCGAGCTGCGTCGTAGGGGGAAAGGGTCCAAAGGCGAGGGGGAGACTTGCGGGCAAAAAGAAGATAACTCTTCTCAATCCTTCACGGAAGGTGGACAGGCGGGCGGTCAAAAAGGACGCGAGTTACGGCCGAAAGCATTTTATAAGACACTCAAGAGTCTAACGATAAAAACGATCTCTGCTAGGGGGGGGAGATTCAGTGTACTGCCTGATCGAAACTTCAAGATAATTAAACGACGCTAAGAGGAGGAAGGAGCTAGACCAAAAGGCCTACGCGTCTCAATACAAGAGAAGTGGAGGGGAGGGAAGGCTTCCACAGAGGGGAGAGGGAGTCTCTTAAACGTTTGGGGGCCGAAGGGAAGCTTAAAGGGGAGTCTGGGAGGTAGTCCCTTGAAAGGGAGTAAAGTGGCGTGGCCTGTTAGAAAAACAAGAACTGACATGGATAGCTAGTCACGAGTAAGGTGGAGAAAAGGTAGAAGGAGGAGGTACGCTCTGGGACAGCTTACAACCGAGCGGACGCGTCGGCAGGGGCTGACCTTTAAGGTAAAAAAAGCGAACACATCCAACTGGAAAAAAGAAACACCAACTCTCCAATGTCTAAGGAGAGGACAGCCGGGAGGGATAAACCTGCGCAAAACACGTACAAAACGAAAACTTGGAAAATAGGGAAGAACTCCTGATACGGGCGCCGGCACGGGGGACGTTCGCGCAAAGGAGGAGGGGAGGGGGAAGAAAAACGTTGGTCAGGGAAAGCCTTCCCGAGCGAGCTGATCGGGCCGAAGAGAATCCGATAGTCTGACTCTTGGAAAAAAGGTAAGGGACAGGTGAGAAGAGACGATCTCAAAGGATGGGAGTCGGAGACGATGTCAAAGGTGAAGAAAAGGCAGGGAAGCAGACGACGCAAGGGCGCGCGCTGGCAGGGGGGGGGGCTGTTATACACAACACGAGGGTCGTAAGAAACTGTCCACGTCTATCGAGGAAGACCCGAGGAAGGGAAGAGGTCCTTCTTTACGAAAGCTGAAGGAAAAGGGACTAGAAAAGGGGAAGAACGAAATTGGGATTTAACGAAAAAGTCACAGGAGGAGAAGATTAGATGGAAAAGGTTCTCTCACTCCGGAAACACCTATAGTGGTAAGGGGAACCCGTCAGCACTAATAAAAAGAGAGGGACCGCGAAGGAAACTTTCAAGTAAGGGTGCCTGCAGGGGTTAATTACGGACGGCTACATACATCGAAAAAAGACAAAGGTCGGCCATCATTTCCTTAAAATGGCTTGCTAAAATTCTAGAGGGGAGTGAAACCACATCACTCTCGAAGCCCTCTCACCAAAAAGAAACCCGGGTTTTTGGTAAAAGGATAAACAAGGGATGGAAAAAGCTGACTCACGCAAAAACCGAGAAAATTTGCAAATCGGAGGAAGAGAAAGGGATTTTCAGGGGGACTTGAAATGGGGGTACTACGGATACATATAGGGTTCATTGCCGAAACTGATCATTGAGGGAGAGGTGGAACAACGGTCCCCTGACGCCTCTTAAGGGGCCCCCATGAGAGAGGGAACGCGATAAACCAAAGTGGCCCGGTTTAAGAAGATCCTCTGAAACATTTAGTTCAAGAGCACACATCTAGAAGGGGACTTCAAGCAAGTAGGTGTCGATCCCATATGCCTAATCAGAGGGGATGCGAGGGGGCGATCCCTCTGAAGGCGAGGGGGAGGGGGAGACTTAAAGGTACATACTGACTTACGGCAGCTGGCTGGGGGGGGAGCGGAAACAGGCGGGTTGTAAGAATATATAACTTGGTAATAGTAGGGTAGAACAAGGCCTGAAGGACCAGAAAAAAATATAAAGTAGAAAATCTGGGCTCTTGGAAACGGAATAGAAGAAACAGCCTATTTCCTTGGGTCATGGAAGAGAAAAAAGCTCTAAGATAGAGCAGGATGGACCATAACCACAATAAAGAAACAAGGGAAACGCGTGACAAAGAGGAAAAATGAATCAACACGTAGGGGGAAAATGAAGGAGAATTGAATCAAGGGGGGGGTACGTGGACGAAAGAAAAGCCGCGAAAAAGTGGGTTTTGATTTACAAGGAGGGGAGAGTCAGGACGGTCATATCTTGGAAACTGACAGGTTGCCGTCAAACCGACGAGCCTTAGGGAAGAGGCGGAAGCCTCGCGCTCAAAAAGGAACAGCGGAAAATCACACAATCAGAAAGAGCAAAGGAAAATGTTTAACCCGACACCTCGTGAAGATCTCGAAACCCTAGTCCTATCGAGCAACCAGATAATTCTTACCAGATAGAAGAGTCTAAAACGCTTTTTCTTCTCTTCGTAGTCGGCGGTTGAGTAGTTTTCGAAAGGACCGCGGGGTGGAAAGGCATCTTAGGTCACTTTAGCTGCTACGGTAAGTGAGCTCTATAGCGTAGGTTCCCTTCCTTCTCTCTGGCAAGGTCAATCCAGCTAGTATGGTGGCCGGAGAATCCTTGAGTGGGAAAAGCAACGAGGTGTAGAACGGGCCGTAAAACGTTCCCGAGTCAAAAACGAGGGGGTAACTTGAAGTCAATGAAGAAGTTGGGGGGGGGGAGGAGGTGGGAGGACGCTTTAAGGGGCGCCGGGGGTGAAAGGGGAACGGGACGTTATGGTACATTCCTTTGGGGTCTTCAATGAAAACAGGGCTGCCGAAACCAAAGGGGAAAGGTCGAATGGGGAAAAAAGGAGACCCGGGAGCTGAAAAAAAGGAGGTCTGTCTTCCTGGGCGGGAAGCCAGCAGGCAGACATAAAAGAGGGCGGAAGCCCATTTGGCAAATAACCCCGCCCTAGCCGTCAGGACACATCTTGAGGGCCACAATCTCTCTAATAGCCCGCGAAGAGTCTGAAAGCACATCGGGAAGAGTTGAAGAGTGGATCGATACTACAGGGAGAGTGAAGGACAAGAAACAAAGGTTGGAGGAAAGAGGAAATGTTTAGCTGCTAGCACCTGCCGTGGGGCCCGCGAGGAAGGTGCTTCAAAAATACTGACGGGCGAGATCGGAAGGTCCAAGCCGAAAGGAAAAGGCAACCTACGGCCTTCAAGTAATGAGAAATCTGACCAAGCACCATAAAACATCAGGAATGAGAGAGAGTCAGGTTGCCCAAAGGAGGGGGGTCAGACATAGAGGACTGAAGGGGTTCAAAAAGCCATTGGATGTCCAAAGGGTTGTTCAGGGGGAGCTATGAGGGGGGGGGCCGAGCGAGCAAAAGAAGCCGGGGAGTTACTTGCCGAGGAACGGTGCGCCGTCGGGCCTTCATCCGGGACCTTCCGGATTCAGGGCACGACTGAGGAAAAAGCCTAGGGGGTGGGACTTCCAATCGGCACAAAGGGAAACCGATCCGTGTGCGAAAGTATGCGGAGTCAGAAAGCAGATCTCCGAACGACAGGAGCTACCCTCGTTCGCACCAAAAGAGGGGAGAGTGCGAAGAAGAGGAAGAGGGTCAACAGAAAGGGGGAAATGTAGGAAAAAAAAACCTCCTGCTCGTGAGGGGAAGATTTTGGGGTGCTACGAAGAAAGGAAATCGTGTTTATCGCAAAACCATCATGAAAGAGGAGAGACCATCTTCTGGTAGGGGGGAAGGAAATAGGGGAGACTCGAAGTAAGGAATGTTATAACTATCGAATACTAAACAAAGCGTGAGGATCAAGGGAAAAGGGCCTAAATGAGGGACTCAGTGGGGACACGCTTAGTATTGAACGGACGGTACCTTAGAGGAGGACTTGTGGGGAATGGGAACTGCTTCACCTCAGGCAAAAAAAATAGTAAAAAGAAGGTGAGGAGAACTATACTTGCGGACGCGGCAAGTGAGAAGGGGATCATGGCTTGGATTGAGGGGCCAATTTTCCGTGAGGAAAAAAGGTTCCCTGGGGGTCGATGAATTGGCAAAGCCCAGGACATGGGGGAGCGAAAGAAACAGGGGGAAGTGGTAAGGAAAGTCTGGATGTGGGGGGTACTCTTGAAAGACCGGGACAAGGGGGCAGAAAAGTTGCCGGAGAGGGGGGGCAAGCCTAAGTCAGGTGAACGATATCCTTTCCCTATCTGACTAAGGGAATAGCTCCGTCACTTTGGGGACGAAAAACGAACAAGTGGCAGGGACCGCGAGAGAGAAGACTCAAGCCTTGGGGACCCAAAACGCGAATGCTTCGTAAAGAAAAAGAGGGGGTAATAAAGAAGACAAAAACACGAAAACAAGCATAATAGATACCTGGGATAGCTCAGCTCTGACTCGATTTGGTCTTGCGAGGGTGAGGAAAGAGGTCGATTCAGAGATAAACTACCAGGTAAGTGACGAGCCATCCTTCTACGGGCTGAAGCAGAGGAGGGGCTTAACGGGGGCGAAAGAACTAGGGCCAGGTGACCAGAACCCACAGGGTCAAAGCTTTGATAGAGGGGGGCATGGGGAAACTTCTCTGCCAATAGAAAAAAAAGAGCGAGGGGGGTAGGAATCAAAGAGGGGGGGGGAAAGCAGTAGAGAGAGAAAGGTCGGAAGTGGGGCAGGGACGGAACAGATTTAATTCCGGGATAGCGCCTCGCTCATTGCTGGGAGTAGGGGCGCATCAGGGACCATAAGAAAAAAACGCGATGAGGGAAAGCTGCTTACAGAGGGAAATATCATCCAAGGACCGAAAATCCTTTTTGGGTGACCTATGACGCTGATACTTCCAGGCCTTGAGAAGGGAACACCACTATAAAAGGAAACCGGTAAGAGATAGAAAGGTGGGCTGCTAACAATTCGCCCCCCATATCCCATCTCCAAAACCGGCCAGGAGGGGCGAGGGAAAAAATCTACCAGGGGAAAAAAAAAAAGGGGAGGGGAGGGTCCAGATTCTTGACCGCTGGAAAAATCAGCAAAGATATTTCCGGAGTGGAGGACGGGGAGCACTCTACACAATAGTAAAAAAGAAGGACTTCGGAGGGGGCTTAGGGGGAAAGAACGGATCTTTCAGGGCCGTCAACCCAGGACTGAGGAATCTAAAAAGACACAAGAACATCATCCTTAAAGCAATGATAATGAAACCAGGGCTCGGATGCGCGCGAGGCAAGGGGGGGGAAAAGTGCTCTACCAGGTAGAAGAAAAAGAGGAATTGCCTTTATAGGAGAGAAGATTGTGCGAATTCACTTCGTTCTAAGGCCGAGAAGTCTACTATAGGAGGGGGAATGCGTGACGAAGGGTCAGGGGAACCCTGGCGAAGTTTGCGGATGCAACTGCATTTCTAAGAGCAAGAGGGACCAATCGGAATTAAACTTGTCGGGAAGGGGTCTATGACAAAAAGACGGGAGGGTTCGGATCCAGTCACACGCCCTACCAGACAATCCATGGGTTGGTAAATATATCAAGGAAAGCGCCTGGCACTCTGGGTAACGGGAGGCATCGAATTTGTGAGGAAAAGGAAGATTTGAAAAAAAGTAAACGCCAAAGTTCAAAGAAAAACTTGGAGTGGAGGGGTGAAGGGCTCCTACAAACGAGGAGAGGTTCAAGAGAGGGGACGAGAGCAAGGGGGGTAAAAGGGGTGGGAGGGGGGGGGGAAAGGGGGGAAAGGTTGAGAGGGGATTGGGAGGGGAGGGGGAGGTGGAGCTGTTCCCTTCGGGGAAAGGACGTATTTTCCGAGGGCGCTGCTCTAAACGGCCGTCTCATGTGAAGAGTGAAGGGAAAAGGAAAGGAGAGTCTAACGCCAGCCGACGTGTTCAGAATGGGGGGGACATACAGGCGTTTTCGCCCGTTAGCCGAGAAGACGCCTCATAAAAAGTGGCGCATGATTTCGTCGAAGAAAGCGGCATAGAGAGAGGAAAGAAGCTGTACCCCATCAGAACTAGGGGGTTTAGGGGGAGAAAGAAAAAAAAAGGCAACGGGAAGGATGATTATCTAGACCAAGAAAAGGACCGGCGGTTCCGACAGCATCAGCTTCAGGGGATAAACGACGAGGCGTGGAAGCAAACTGCACATGGAGATGGGGGAGGGTTTGGGTGAGGAGAAGGGGGGGATATAGAAAGGGGATGATCCTGAGGAATTGGAACTTTAGACGTCCACCAGATTTTTAAGGTCACTAAAGGAAAGTTAGAGACTGAGGGGGATCCTAAAGGGCTGATGAATGTGGGGGGGTGTACCTCACCGCCGGCAGTGGCTCTTAGGGGAAAGAAGAGACAGAGGGAAAAGATTCTAAAGGGAGCGGCTCTGCGGCTGCAATAGGCTAGTAGAAGAACGCAATAGACGCTTTGAGGACGCCGGTAAAGGAAGTCACCCAATCAATCCTTGGGTCAAGAGATGGGCTCAGTATCTGGGGGGGGGGACATTAGGAAGAGGGGGGGAAAACTAAAAGATCACAGAACCAAAAAGGGTGGAACAGAAACGTAGCTGTCGAAAGGATCCAGAGCAGGGTGCTTCCAGAGGGGGGATCTTATAAGAATAGGGGGGATAAAAAAGGAAATCGCATGATCTAAAAGGGGAGATGGACTTTGCATCGCGTCCGTAGTAGGAGCGTTCGCCGTCAGGAAAAGGCTAGAAATAAAGGGGGGGGGGAATAGATTATACAATACAACATTGGATAAAAAATCAGGACGGAAAAGTCCGGCCTGACGAATGCGCTAAAGGAGAGATTAGACAAAAGGTATGGACGGACCTCTTATTGTCACAATAAAAACGAGGGGGGAGACAGGCAAAGAGATTTTTGCAACTGCGGGGGATGTTTGTCCAAAAGGATTTCTGCGGGGAATAACTGGGCGAAGGGTGGGCAGCCAATCGGGGGACTTTGCAATGATAAAGAGGAAGGCTCGCAGTCGGGAGAACGTAGGGGGAATCATGGCTGACAATCGAACAAAAATACCGAAGGGATCACAGGAAGTTAGGGGGGCCGGGGGGTTGGGGGGGGGGGGGATCCTTAAGGGTCGCGCACTAGGACGAATAGAAAGAGGGGAATCTTTACCGAAGACGCTAAGAGGGAGGGGGGAGGAAAAATGTGGCTTATACTGCGAAAATGGTCCTTTCAAATCTTCCCGAAAAAGAATAAGGGAAAACATGGTCCGTACACAATATGGAAAAAGAGTTCGCACCTGAGAAATATATCCTGGTCCGGGATCGTTCGGATAGGACGACACGTAGACGGGCAAGTAAAGGAAAGAAAAGGAGCAAGGAGAAAAATCAGACCGAAGCAAATAATGGCTTGAAGAAGCGGGCTGTAGGGCGAGAATGGGGGAGAGTTCGAGAGGTCAGCCCGCCAGAGTCAAGCCGCCCAGGGAAAAGAGCCAAATAGAAAAAACGGTCATAACAAAAAGTAAGGGCGCAGGAGAGGGAGAAAAGATCGAAGAGTCCGGTGCAATCAGGAGACTCGGAGCTTCCCCTTCTATAGTCCCCCTCGGAGTCAGTGTCGGGGGAGAAGGAAAAGAAAAGCGTTCACATACGCCCGGGGAAAAACGAACTTTATGTTTCGAAAGCGATATCTTCAAACCTGTTAAAGGCGAGTTAAGAGCGCCCGGGGTTGAGGGGAGGGAAAGATCGCTGAGAGACCTTCAGATGAAGAAGTAGGACCTCTTGTCGAAGGGATGCCTGGAAAGCTATAAAGGAAAAACAGAGGGGCCAGATACTGGAGAAGCAATGAGAACAGTGCTCTCATCAGAAAGAGGGATAAAAAAAGTGGCTCTCTGAAGGAGGAAGGCTTTGGGTCGGGAAAGGTGGTTTGATTATGGAAAGTAAACAGGAAAGGTGACGCAAGAAGGCTTTTCTCAATTACAGTTTAAGAAGAAAAGAGAGACTCATGCTCGGGATTAGAGTCTATTGAGGAGGAATATTTGGAGGGAATCATCTGCAAGCAGAGTCATGTGGGCAAACCTAGAATAGGTTCTAACTCTAAAACTGAACATCGGCAGGGCGGAATCCTTCGCTACAGGATACGAAAAAAAGAACAAAAAAAAAGGGGGGGGGAAAAGCGTAAGAATGATGAAAAGAGGCAAGAGGATTTAAAATCAATTAGACTAAAGAGGAAGGGCCCCTTCCTCACGGGAAGGTTGCGCGCTAGTTAAGGAGACCAGGCCTGGACGGGGGGAAGTAAGACGTCCCCAAAACATGCCAAGGAGGCAAGTCGATCTCATCCTAGGAAGGAAAAAAAAAACTAGCCTCCCGTAAAATGAAAAGGGAAGCACGTGTCCGGAACCAGGAGTCGATAAAGATCCCCATCACTGGGCCCTATCGGCAAAAAAAAAAAGGGGGGGAGGGACATGGCTGGAGAGGGGGGAGAGAAAAAAAAAACCCACGCAAAAAGATGGAGAATCGCGAGGCAAAATCGGGGGCTTCCGAAGGGAATGACGACTTTACAGGGAAGGGGAAAGAACATAACGAAGGCCAGACAGGAAAAAAGGGGAAACAATCACCATTCCTTAAAAAAAATAGCATAGAGTCAAATATTGGGGGAAAGGGAATTGTCAGGGAGTCCTAGGAGGGGGTCACGACGGTATTGGGGAGGAGGGACTCTGAAGCTTCTATTGCTATAAAGGAGGACACCGAGCCCATAGGAGAAGTAGCCCCCTTAAAAAGGGAAATCCAGGCTATGGTGCACTGAGACAACTAGAAAAAATGAGGGAGAACCCTCCAAAAACATTGGGACCGGGGAGTTCGCCTACCAAACTTGAAAAGGGGGACGTGTTTAAAAAGGAAAGAAACTGGAAATGCGAACACCCGATCTCACGTAAACAGAGAGGACTGAATATCAAAGGCCTTAGGGAAGAGGCTGGAAAAAAATCTCTTCGAATTTCATACCGCCAAAAAAGAGTTGGGGCAAGTTCGGACGAAAGAAAGAAATTAGGGGGAATGCGAACCGCGGAAGAAAAAATGCAAAAAAAGCTCCGTGCCTGGCCGCAGGCAGACATACCAGCAGAAGTAAAGTTTAATCAAAGGAAGCAAAGATGAATCAGAAAGGACCAAAAATAAAAAAGGACGAAAGTGACGACAGAAAAGGGATCATTGGGTGGTAGGGAGGGAAACTTGATTGCCACGGATTATGAACATGCTGATAAAGGAAAATGAGTAGCGGGCCGTCCAGAGTTCTAAAAAATCGGAGGGAGCTTCTATAAGTGAAAAAAGGGAAAAGAAGTCGGAGCGCGAAAGTTCGGGAAAAGCGTGATAGATCATAGAAAAAAAAACAAGAAAGGAGGAGGAGAGAGATATGTCCTGAGGTCAAGACTTCAAAGTCCATAAAGCTCAATGATAAACCTAGAAGAGGGGGAAGGGGCTCAGCACGAGAGGGGAAAAAAACAGTCCAAAAAAAAGTCATGACTCTCCGCAGTTATCCCGCAAGCAGAATCCTTGGCAAGGGAAGAACCAGGAACCACCACCCAGGCGCAAACCGTCTTCTCTCCTCTTGGGATGGGCGGTAAAAAGGAAAGGAAACAACAAGGGAAAAAGAATTAAAGGGGGGAAGGAAAAAAACTGGTACGGAGCAGAACTAAGAACCAGGTCAGCGCCTGTTCGGTCGGGGGAGGGGTCAGTTCCCCTTCTCATCCCTCAACAGGCGAAAATTGCACGAACAAAGAGGAAAGCGGGAGAAAAAGAAAGGCGTCTCCGAGATCTTCGCAAGCAGTTCGCGGACGGGAGAGCTTCTTCCAGACTCCGAAACTGTGAAAAAAAGGGCGGGAGGAAAGAGGGGGGGAAGCTCTGGGGGAAGGCCGTAATGCCATGCTGACAGGTCATTGGAGGGTGGATAACTCGCCACCTTCAGGAGCAGGGAGAATCAAATGGCTATCCTAGGGGGGAAGGAGGATCTTTGGGAAGGAAGGAAAATCAAAAGTATGGGCCGGTGGGGACGAAGAAGAACACTCGCAGTTAGGATGTTGGACCGCTCGTATTGACCTCGAACCGAAAGAAAAGAAAGCTTCAAACACGACATTACCTGGAGAGACACAGGTTTGACACGCTCGGGACCGAGCCCGCGTCAGGGGGAGGGGATGGTGTCAGGTCTTGGTTCAGGGAGGGTCCGCAGGGGAGTGGCCTGTTGCCGAGGGGAGACAAATCTGCGGCATGGGGGATAGGGGGAGAGGGAAGTCAGATACTTCCATCCGTAGAATCGATCTCTTTTTCAAAAAGAGAAAAAAGGTCCTCCCCAATTTGCTCGGTGCGAGGGGAGACCGTGAGGGGCTTGGGGTAAAAACGCCTGGCAATCGGCCCAAATTTGGGAAACTAAAAAGGTCGCCGGCGGGTTTAAAATATCGTAGGGAGGGCAGATAGGGAGAAGAAAAAGCCTGGTCAGGTTCGGGGGGGCTTGGGGTCAGTGGGGGGGAAGTAGTTCGCCTCCTTCATGCCTGGAGAAAAGAGCGAACGCTATTCATAGCCGGCAAGGGAGGGAAGGGGCCGCCTGAAAAAGGGGGTCAGGAAAGGGGAAAAGAAAGCGTGCAAACCGTGAGTTGAATGCCGGAAGGGGGCTTTTAAGCGTTCTGGGTTTCGTAAGAAAAACAAGAAAAAAAAAAGAGGGAAAAAAATGGGGGGAGAGAGGTCGTGCGCGCGGGGGGGGCAATGCAAAATTGTACAACGAGGCTTTCAAACCTGATAGAAAAACTGAATTGATAAAAAGAAAAGCATAAGAGAGGCGGCCCCTGCAAACTCGATCCTGCCGGGAGAATGATGGTGTGGAGGCAGGTCGGAAAAGGGGCATTTCGAAAGCCTGGGGAGGAGCCGGGTCCTGAAGAGGGAAAAAACTAGCCACACACCCTCGGCGCGCGGAAAAGGGATCACTCTTTTCGAAGAAGGGGCTTTCAAGAAAAGCAACACCGGAGTCTCAAATCTTAGGGTGGGAAAGATTCCTGGAGCTATTTCCTTAAAAAGGAAAGGAGGTAAAAAGTATTGAAGGCTGGGGGGAAAAAGCGGCTCTCATCAGTCAAAATCTAGCCAATAAAAAGCAGAGGAGATCCGTTCCCAATTTGAACTAAAGGATTTCTAAAAAGATGGAAAAAATCTATTCGTACCGGGCGTCGGGCAGGAAAGAAGGGGAAGGAAAGAAGAGCTTCGCTCCAGGATGGTAAAACTTTCAAAAACTGAGATGAGCAACGGTCACATAAGGAGGGGGGAGAATCTGGGGAAACGCTCAACGACGAGGTATGACGACGTCTCCGGGTTCAAAGGAAGGCTGGAGAAGCTCAAAGGAGAATGGAAAAAATGAGCCCTTCAGGTTCGGTCAGAGGACATAAAGATACAAAACGCCCTCTGTTCTTAAATAAGCCGGAAAAGTGTATCCGGAGCATTAGGCGCAGAATCTCTTTCCGGGCTGCCTTCCCGCGTTCAAAAAAGGAAAGGGAGGAAAGGAAAGTCTGTGAAAAACGAAAGGGCTGTCACGATTCAACGAGGAAATGCCTTGTCAGGGGGGAAAGGTGGAGAAAGAAAATAAATCAGGGAAAGGACCCATCGCGAAGCAATAATCCAACATGAATTGAGGTGAGCTGAAGAGTAGTACCGAGCTATATTAGGGTCGAGCGGGGAAAAACCGCATACAAAAAAAAAGACGCCACGACCTCAGGAGTATAAAAAGAAAGGAGGGTGGGGGGCCTATTTCCTCCAGGGAGTTGAGAGTCAATCCCCTCGCTTAGGCAATGAGGGGGAAAATCAGGAATAAGGAAAAAGGGGAAGGAAGAAACACCAGTAAATGGGAAGGAGGCACGAGCCATGAAAGCACTTTATCAGAGGGCAAACCAGATGTCAGCGGAGCAATCGGTTCAAAAAAGTTGAAAAATCCAGCGGACAGCTCCGCGGGTCGGCGAGCTTCAAGTAAAGGGGTTTGAAAGAAGTGGGGGGGGGCTTAAAGTTGTTATTGGGAGAAAGAAGAACTCACGCGATTCAAAAATTACCTGGGACAAGGAAGCCTGGGGAAGGGAAAGGGTGGACGAGGGAAACCGGCAGATGAAAGGCGAGGGAGAAAACCTATGCCTTCATGACGAGGAAGGCACTCATTTAGCACGAGGGGGAGGCCAAGAGGCCTGGAGAGGAAGGGAAAAAGGCGTGGCGGAGGGAGAGGTGGAGGGGGGGGCCTCTAGCAGACGCCACCTCCTGACCAAAAAGATCGGGTTTGGGGCGAGGGAAATACGAGCCTTGGTAATTCATCGGTGAAACGGGATCAAATCTCTATCGGAAGGGGATCGGAAAGGGACAAAGAGGGGAATCTATGACAAGACAGAGAAGAAAAAAGAGGTCATCTGAAATGCAGGAGGGGACAAGAAAACTTCCTGGGTTCAGGTGCGGAAGGGTACAACAAAACAGTAAAGAGGTCCGGTGAAAGTCGCGTATTATGAAGGAGTTAACAATCCTGTGGCAAAGAAACTTCCTCAATGCATTAGCAAAAAAGACCCGACAAAAAAAAAGTGAAAAGAAAAACAGAAAAAACGTCTACATCGAAATGAAGGTGACGCAAGTCGATTCCCCGACAAGAAGGTCAGGAACGCTTTGCGCAGGCATCTGGTTCTTGAAAAGCATAATCTAATCCGAAAGTGTGGGAGAAAGAAGCGGCAAGGACCCGAAAGGGGGATTCGGGGAAACCGGCAGTCGGAATGAAGCAACAAGAGGACCGGGCTCGCTCGACTCAGAGCGGGCCGAGGCGTAGAGCAAGCAAGGGGAAAAAAAACCGGAAAAGGACGCCTGGGACAAGCATGAAGAAAAGGGGGCTGGCGGTAGACCTCAAGAAAAGAAGCCACTTCAAGGGCACCAAGCGGTATCGAGGGAAATCTTGAAAAAGAGCTAGAAGAGGGCAAGCGGCGAGTCTAAGTACTCGACCTTCTAATAAAAAAACTGTGGAAGGCAAACTCCACTCTCATCGGAGACCAGTCACATGGGCGTGGTCAAGGGGGGGGGGAACGAACGAGGCAAAAAACTGCAAGGACAGCTAAAAAGAAAGTTCTTCCAGTCCAGAAGCTAGAGGAAAACATTTAGGGGAAAGGCGTGGAATTGGGGGGGGCAAAAGCAGGGTGGAAGCGTCGGTTGAGAGAAAAAAAAGAACAGTTACACCGTTCGATCAAGGAACGAAGAAGATAAATTGGGGGAATGTCATGAAAAACTAGGAAGGGAAACGGGAAGAAAAAGGATCCAAAAAAACGCGATCGGTCAGATTCCTGAGAAAGCATCAGTAAAATTGCGTCAAAGATAAAAAGCCACGCAATGAAGGGGGGAGGCGAAAAAGAGCGGGGGACAAAGGAAGGTTGCCTCTAGAGAGGGAGGAATAATGAAACGGGGGGGGAAAGGAGACTGCTTTAATGATGCTTGAAAGTTAGAGGTGAGAAGAGCTCGGAAGGGGGGTGGCAAAGCCGAAGCAAGGTTTTGTGCGGCCCCAACCGAGGTAGGGGGGGGAGGGGGGGGGGGGAACACAGAAGAGGGGGTCGGTCCGGGAACGGCTCATGCGCTAAAAAAAATTATATCTGAGGTCTTAAACGGCCACCGCTTTACAATGACGAGGGGGAAAGGAAAAGGTGCGAGTAAAACCCTTGGGGGGTCGAACACCAGGAGAGGGAGATGACTCCGTAAGAGATGGGTTTACCAGGGTATCACGTTGACGTGGAATCCGATATAGGCTTTAAACAGTGGAAGTCGAGAGGGAAAGGTGTATGAAGCCTAGACTTCCAGTTCAAATCAGGCCGAATAAAAACGGAGTGCTCGGCGATGGAGGGGATAGGGGAAACTCTTCGCCGCGGGGAAAATCAGGGTCGACGAGACCTTCGGAACCACCCTAAAAAGAAAGGAAAGGGCGCTGGATCCCGTTTTCCCAGCAGCAAAGGGGAGAGTCATCAGCAAATAATCCTAAAATTGATAGGGAAAGTGAGGAAAAAGGAAAAAAAGGGCGCTCTTGCTCGATTGTGCGGTGGGGGAAAATTTAATACGAAAGGAGTATACGCTTCCAAGAATAGGAATCGTCAAGGGGGAACTCAGGGGAGGGAGGGGGGACACTCGGCCGCTCGACATTGTCCGACAAGTACATCGTGATGCATTCCGAAACTTAGAAGCTTTGCTCGATAAATAGACTCAAAAATGGTAGGTAATACGGAGAAAAAGGGCTTCCTATCCACTCAGAAAAACGCTCAGACGCGTGAAAGCTATATCTTACCTATGAATGAGGGGAAGTAGGAAAAAAACGGGCTCGTCGTCCCATGGGAGTACTCAGCAGAATCTGGGGGGGGGGGGGGAGAATGGATTCAAGAAACGAGTCTCAATGTACCACCAAGGTGGGAGGCCTTCGCGCAGAATGGTATAAAGCTGCTTGGCAAAAAAGGGGAGAGAAATTCGGCGGACGTCAGGAGGAGAAAATGGGAAGCGGAGAAAACGCGTTCTTGACGGGTTAAGGGGGCAAACAAAATCAGAAAGGGGGGCCATCAACCCTTCCCCAATGTCGAAGGACTAAAAAGAAGCAATTGTCTGAGGAAAAAAAGGAGTAACGAAACTTTTCAATTTAAGGGGATCACAGCGGGGGATTCCAGAGGGGAAAAGCCGTTCGCGAATGGAGGACTCCGCGGGACGAAGCTTAGAACAGGAAAAACTCAAGTCGAGGAGGAATCGGTGAAAAAAAGAAGAAGCCTCCGAGCCTAGAAGTGACCATCCTTGGGGCACACGTCTATCACGAATGGGAACCTGTTTAGGAGTCGGGAGAAAGTCGTTCTTTCCAAAATAGGGGAACTCATAGAGTAGAAAAGCGCGACGCACAGGGCGAAAAATCAACCTGGAGGTGAGCGCTCAACAATATGGGGTAAGGGAGTCATGAACGAGCGAGGATAGAAATACCGATCATCGAGACAGAAGGGAAACGAGAAAGGAGCGCTGAAGCTTAGGGACAAATCTTGAGAAATTGTCTCACGGTGGCCAATGGGGCAATTCAAAAAAAAAAAGATTACGAATGAGACTAAGGGAGGGCCGCAGACTAAAAGAAGGACCTCTCGGGGTTTTAACCTCTTTAAAAATGGATAAACGAAAACTCGGGGGGGGCGGAAAAGCTCTCTTTTCAATCTTGAGTGGGGTGAAAGTGGTAATGTGACAGCGGGATATTCAGACGGAAAAAAACGCAGGGTTTGTGCAATTACTGTAAGGAAATCTTGGAAAGGTTTGAGGGGCATCTCTATTACCCAAAAAATCATCAAATGGGCAGGACAACTCCCCCAAGGGGGGGTGGAAAGATAACAAATGGACTATGGATCGGGGCTTGAGCAAACCGATTAGTGTCAGGAAAAAACGAAGTAAAATATGTGGGGGGGAGGGGTGCCTTGGCAGATAGGGGACTAAGGAAATTCCTTAGGCCGGCAGGGGTTTCATTGAAACTAGGCCTGGAAGTATTCTGCTTGGACGGTCAACAAAAACGGTAACCAGTGGCAACCTGTCCGAGGCCAAAATTCAAAAACGCGAGCGGAAACATTTCCGTGTGAAGGCGCAAAGCTGCGGAAAGCAACAGGATCAAGTGGTTATACTTCAAATATATAAGTATGGGGGGAGTATCCCATATTCCCTTAGGGGTTCAACGCTCGTCCGAGAACTCTTCAGAAAAAGGGGCTTGTGGGAAGGAAAGAAAGTTCGTGGCCGGACGGCTCGGGACGGGGTCTAAAATGCAAAGTTAAAGCATCTAGTGAAAGGCAGGCAAGGGCTGGACGCGAAAGCGGAAGACGACAGAAACCATAGAAAAATCGGGCGCTTGCAAAGACAAGCGAAAAAAACAAGAGGCCGGTGTTGGAATTTGCACCATCTAAGGATAAAGGAGTGGGGAAACCAATAGGGACAGGGGGAAGGCAACACGAAAAACGGACCCTGAGGTCCAAGGGATAGGACCAATGCCTCAGCAAGGGGAACGTTTCCTTGCACCAGGAAAAGGGCCCGGCTTCTTCTACCACATGCCTTTTTTGGCGGTCCAAAAGGTCGAACGGGCCGAGACGGAGGAAAAGGAAGTGGCCGAACAGACGAAGCCGGAACCGGAAAAAAAAAGCGCTCAACCAAAGGATAGTAAGAAACAATCAGAGCAAACTCATCCCCGGTCAGCTACGGACGACCACCGGGGACTAGAGACACTAACTACGCAAAAGCGGGGCGTGGGCGGAAGA
>Ga0179593_1496838_pt1 | contig 25741 bp, 37 predicted proteins | sample CZODoug2_1_08_16_FD_185931 | JGI IMG/M metagenome (GOLD analysis project Ga0179593, IMG submission 185931) | Vadose zone soil fungal communities from Angelo Coast Range Reserve, California, USA - CZODoug2_1_08_16fungal (PacBio error correction) | ecosystem: Environmental > Terrestrial > Soil >...
CATTGCAGAAACAGGCAAGTTTACGCACGAGGGAAGTAGAGGTCCAAGTTGAATTATACAGGAGGCACAAACGCGCGAAACTTTTCGAATGCTTGGGGAAAAAAAAATACGCCTGGTTGGGCTCCCGAAGACGAGCACAGCTCAATGACCCGAGCCCTTTAGCGAAAATGGCCAAATCAATCCATCGATAAAACTGTGGGGGGGACAAAAAGTCTAACCTGCCCTCAAACTTTGGGGACGGGAATTGGCCTTATGAAATTGAAAAAAAAAAAAAAAACAGAAAGCAATCAAAAAGCGAATAGGAAGCTATAAGATTTATGTGGGAAAAACATTTTGGGAGCGACAAGTAGGCCGCCGTACTAAATGTATAAAAAAAAAGAAAAACATCGGGACTGGTCTTGGGGGGGGAGTCTCCAGGTGGAAAAGCGGGGTGGGGGGGCTTAGGTTCTACAAGACACAATTCCTGGAGGGTGAACCGGTCCACGGACCGATTGGCACCGTTGTTTGAACGGGGGGGGGCGGGTTGCAGACGGTCAACGGGGGGCACAAACTTCTTAGAGAAAGCGGTCAGAGCAGTTTGGGGATTGACTGGACAGTAACTTTCAGGGGAACCAATCGTGGAAACGCTCACAGAAGACGTCAGGAGAGACCGAGCCAAGCAACCCGGCCTCAGGCAGGGATGGCGGCCCTTTTGGGTCGACGGGGCCGGAGGTGCGGTGGCGCCGCTCAACCAGAGTAGAGGACGAGCCCATTTGTTTCTATGGATGTGAAAAGTGATTCGTGTCGTTCCCTCCTAGGGGGGACGGGGCACCCAAGCAACTGAGGGGCTCGCGACGCTTTAGGCTGGAGACCTTAGCGAAATCTGCGAGCCAGTCAGCGGCGAAACCTAGCAAGACTCATACGGGGCGTGTTCCCTCCGTAATAAACTAAATCAAGTGAACAACGGTGGGTAGAATCGGGAGGGAGTGAATCCGGTTGATGCACGAACTGTATGTTGCAAAAAAACCTTAAGTAAATTCAAAACGCTACCGTTTGTATTGTTGCAAGAGGCGCAACCCGCCCCACTTTACAAAGGGGGAAAAGGCCTGAGGAAGAGGGGCAAACTATGTTTTTTTTTTTTTTGTTTCAGCTCCCTCAGCAAAAGCACAAAGACGGGCAAGCCTGGTCGAGGAAACCTCAAAAAAAAACGAACGAGGGAGGCCAGAATCCCATCATTCGGGTTCTCTGGCTTTTAACGTGTATGAGTTTCTTTTGGAGAAACGAAGGCACCGTAGAAAGAGGTTGTGAGCCCTAATCCGAGGCAAGGGCGGTTGTACCCACGTCTTGTTAAAGGGGGGAGGGAGGTACGCCCAACCGCCCCGTTGACACCCGAAACCCGACACCCTCCGCATCACAAGGAATCGGCCCTTCGGAGGGTGGGGGGGGGGGGGGGGGGGGGGTGGTGGGTTGGGGGGGGGGGGGGGGGGTGGTGGGGGGGGGGGGGGGGGGGGGGGGGGGGGGGGGGGGGGGGGGGGGGGGGGGGGGGGGGGGGGACTTCTGGGGGGGAACGTCGGCACCGCCTTTTCCAAGTTTCCCGGGGGGTCAGCGCCAATCAAAACGCCCAAGAAAAACTTCTAACGGTTCATTTTGGAACGACCGAATCCGGCGCCCGCCACCTGGTCGATGATGAATGCCTGGGAGAGTTTCTCCGGTACAACGTTTAAAAAGCGGAACGCGTCTCGGTAAGAGCGGGGGTCCCCTACAAAAAATATTGTGAAAGGGTCCTTTGGGGGGGCAAAGTTGGGATCGGGCCAGGAGAGTGTGCCGGACAGGACTAATACGAAAAGCAGGAAAAGAAACAACGCACCAAGTGTAAGCACAAAACCTAAAGAGAGGAAAACAAGGGAAAACTTGTGCCAATCCAGCGGAACCAGATCTCAGGGAAATCGAGTATGGCACGGTGGAACCTTCCGGGGGGGGTTGCCAAAAAAACCAGGCGCAACTCGGCTTTCTGAAGCAAGGCAGCCCGCCGGAAAAGGGAAGGACGGGGCGGGTTCAAGCGAAAGCACACTCATCGAAGGGATCCGCTTTTTTGCCGAAGGGGGGGCCGACAAAAGAAAGTGGAGACGTATCCAGAGGGCGCAACAAAGAAACCACAGAAGGTGGTGGGAAACCGGAAACGCGAGGGTTGGGCGATGAGCCGCCTAAGGACGCCTCCCGGACGAATCGTCGGGAAATACCTACCGGCAAAGCCCGTGCGGTGTTTGCAAAACTACCTTCGAGGTGGGGAACCCACGTGCTCTCCTGGAAAAAAAAAAAGGAAAAACAAAGCCAATCGTCCTCTTTAAGGTAGGGGCTAGATCACTACAACTCCCTCCAACAAAACCGAGAGATCATTAAGGGGAAGGGTGGACAGACGTCCAGGGCAGGGTCAGGAGTTCCCTGATTGGATTCATGAAGCTGGGTTCGGGTCGGGCACAGAAGCCAACAGCCCAAGAGCAAAGAGGATCTGGTCTGGACAATTCACCAAAAGTTGAGGGGAAATACCGGAGAGGGAAGGGCAAGAAAATGAAGTCTCAAATCCTGATGAAAAGGGGGGGGCAGGGGCCCCTCCCCTCCTTACTGTTTGCGGGTCAAACGAAGTCGTCAGCCGCGACACAAGGGGCACCGATCACCAAGGACACCGAAAAACCATGGGGTCCCAGCACGATGAGAAGGGGGGAGGGAAAGGGGGCCAGAAATTTGTTTTCAACCCTCAAGAAAGTACTAAAGTCGGAATCAGCCCCTAAAAAGGGGAGAATCAAGAAAAACGTAAACAAACCGCTCCGAGAAATTTCACCGGAAACCTCAAAACCAAAGGGGGGTAAGTAGGGGAGGGGAAGGGTGTAAAACGAGTTGCTGGGAAAAAAAAAAAAAGCGGCGGCCGTTTTGCAGGGCGCGGGGCGCGGCCGCGGGCAGAAACAAAAAAATGTAAGACGTGATAAGGGTGACGGACTATCACCGTAGGGAGTAGAAAAAAAGCGGTCAGCATAAACCTTAAGGGGGACCGGAATCGTGCTTAGGCTGAAGCCTGGACCTTCCCGGAAGCCATGAATCAGAAGAATCCCGAAGTGGGGTGGGGACGGGGGGGTTGCCGGGGGGCCTAAAAAGTCAGAAAAAAGGAGAGGCACCCGAATCCACCGGAACAAAAAAAGCACGTTGGGAAGTTCAGGGGACTCAGGGCGCTGCAAGGGGGGCTTGAAAGGTTCAACTAAGTTTAAACGACGAATAAGTGTCATCGTCCAGGGACAGGGGGAAAGGGGCTTAAACTCAGGGGCGGATGGGGAAGAAATGAAAAGAATCGCCCACACGGGAGGGAAATCCAAGAAGTGGGGCGCGGCGAAGAAAAGGGGGCCCGAAAGTCCCATCGACGCAACTGGGGCCAACACGAAGGGCATCAGGGGGCAAAAAAAACATGGCATGGGGAATTGATCCGGGGTTCTTGAGATCCCGAAAGGGGGAAAGCAGGGAAGCGGAAAAACACAATCAAATCAACGGAGGCGTGGCAAAAAGCCCAAAAAAAAGGGAAGAAAGAAGTCAAATTCCCCGGCCATAGACCGGGGGGCAGAAGGCCTCAGCGCGGAGAAACATGGTACGGAAGTTTGCGCGGGTCATGCCCTTTTGAGGCCCCTGCAAGGGGGGAAAACCAAAATCGAGGGGAAGTCATCTCCTATCGGGGACTGCGTGAAAGGGATTAAAGAAATGGACTTGATCCCGCAAAAAAAAAAAAAAAAAAAATTAAAAACGAAGGAAAATATCAAAAGCAAAAAAAGGGACGGCATGTAAAAAAAAAGAAAAAAGGGTTGCCTGGTGGGAATTCGTGGAAAAGGGGAGGGGGCACCCGGAGGAAAAGGGTCTTCAAGAATCCTCAGGGGGTTGAAAACGGGGGACAGGCGCGGGACGAACAAAAGAAAGGTCCAAAAAAACTGCAAAATCAAAAGGAGAATGAAGAAAGTTCAACACCGAAAAAAAAAAAGGAGCCGCCATAGGGGGAGAAAAGCAACTCAAGGCTAAAAACGCGTGGAACAAACTGAACGTACCAAAAAAAAGACGATCAGTTCGTAAACCAGCGGGGGTTTTCGGGACTAAAGGGAAACCCACCAAAAAAAAAAAAAGGAGGGAAAAAGACGATCGAAGGGTGGAAAAAAAAATTAAAGATAAACGACGATCTGGACCAAGCCTAACTGGGATGGAAAGAACCACTTGGGGGGGGGTGGGCGTGAGAACATTAGAAAACAAAATTCCAAAAAACCTCCAGATATTGCGGCAAACTCAAAAACACAAGGGAACAATCTCCTACTTCAAAAACACAACAAAGAAGGGGGGGGGGGGTAGGAACTATAAATGTGCCCATAACCAGGGGGCAAAAAAAAGGGAACATCACTTCTCAAAAAATAATTTTAACAACACAATGGTCAGCCAAAAAAAAAAAACTGGGGGCTATGTCGATCTGTCTAAAGGGACACACCGGGAGGGATCGTGGGGCGAACCCGTTGGGTGGAAAAAAAAAAAGAAAGAAAACGAATGGGGGTCCGGGTAAGGAGATCTAGGGGACTGGTTAACAGTGTGGTCACACACAAGGGCGGTTACGAACGTAGGGGGGCACGGAATTTTGGGCAAACGGTGACCTTGAAAGGATGGAAAGGGAGAAAGGGGGGAACACTAAAAAAACCCTCACCAGTCAACTGACGAACCTGGAAGAAGAGAAGGGGGGGGGAAACAAAACATCAAGATCCACAAAAAAGCAGGAAAATATTAGAAGCTTACAAAGGGAAAGAAGGGGAAAATGGATTGTTACGGTGCGGCCGGAGATAAATCACTTGCCTGGGGGGGCATAGGAAACAAAAGAGACGGCGACGACCTTAGAGACCTGGCGGAAAGCAAAATCGAAACGAGGAAGGGGGGGGAACTGAAAAAAGCGCCGGTTTTCCAACCTGGAGGGGGAAAAACAGGGAAAGCCGCCAGGGGGTTTGCCACGCTGAAAAAAAAAAAAAAGGGAGGATTTGGTTGTCCAAAGAAAAAAAATCAAAAAAAAGAAACTAAGACTGGGGGAGTTGAGGGGGGGAGAGAAAAGAAAAAAAAGATAAAGAAAACGCAAAAAAGTGGGGGGGTGACTCGGTAACTGAAAAATGAGTGAGAAAAGTGGGGGGGTGCGTCGATTGGACTAGAGGGGGGAAGAAGGAAGAGCCACCCTAAGGGAGGCCTCCCGAAACCCTTCAGTAGAACAGAAAATCTGAACACAAGGGGGGATCATCAAAAAAAGGGGGTGAGCACCACCGTCCCCCCAAGAAAAAACCAGGGGAGGAACGTAACGACGGAAAGTCAAGGATCAGAATGTAGAATCTTTGAAAAGGAAAAAAAACTAGACAGGATCTTTCCCGAGGGAAAAGAGTAGCAGATCCGATGAACCCAGAGCACGCACACAAAAAAAGAAGAAAAAAAAAAAAACTCGGGCGGCCAGGGGAAAAAAAAAGGTGGGAAACTCCCTGCACCGGAAAATGGATGGGACAGAACGGATGTAAATCGCATGAAGGGGTATAAAAAAAAAAAAAGCTATAAGAGTCGATGCGCCAGGGGGCACTGAAGGGACTGTATGGGAAGATCAAAATCTCCTCGAAAAAAAAAGGGGGAAGGGGACAACTCCAAAAAAGGCGGCAAAACGCATCTTGAGGAAAGTGATCAGAATCGGGTGGTCCGTTTGAAAGGGGGAAAAAAAAAACCGGGCGGGGTGGAAAAAAAGGCTGAAAGGAAGGGGTGTGATGGGTCCGGAAAATCAGCCATGGGAAAAACTGGACCTGGGGCCGGGGGAATTAAGGTTTTCACCCGACGGGGATGTGATTTGCATGGGAAACCATGGGAAAACTGGCTCGAAAGGGGAAAGGGTTTGCCGACGGAACCCGTGAAAAAAAGAGTTATGCAGAGCTGGGGGCGCCACGAGGCGAAAGAAGGGGGGGAAACCTACGGCATTAGAAAAGGCCAACAAGAAAGAAAAAAAAGACAAGGTGAAAAAGGGGAAAGGGTGAACGGCGGAAAGACTGGCGAAAGGAACGGCAAAAGGATTCGGGGGGCGGGGGACTGTGAACCGCCACTCCAAGGGGGTTTTTCTAATGCCCTGGGAAGGATAAGAAGTTGGAAAAAAAGTCCGGGCAAAAGGGAACTCAAGGAAAACACCAAGGAAGGGAAGGGTCAGGGGTCTGAGGGGGGAAAAGTTCAAGGGACGGGGGAAAGGGTGAAAAAAAAAGAAAAAGATGGAGGGGGCAGAAAGAACCCGGAAGTTGGTACGCGTTGGTGAGAATAAGGGAAGCGGAAGGGGGGGATGGAAATAGAAAAAACTGAAAGCCAGGAGGCGGAAGGAGAGGCTAGGAGGAGAAACCAAAGACGCCACGTAAGAAAAGATGGATAGACATTAGGAGAGGGTTGTTAAGGAAAAAAAAAAACGCTTGGTAAGGAAGGGGAAACTAAAAAAGGGATCCGGGAGGAAAGAGGTACAATGGGCAAGGGAGGGGGGGGGTGAGGGGTATAAAAACCCAGATGGAACGCAAAAAAAAGAAAAAGGGGGGGGTACGGGCAAGAGGTCACCCAATTAAAGGAAGCCGTAAGCAGCAGTGTTGCAAAAGAAAAAGTAGGGAAAAAGACGAAGGAAGACGCTACAGGATGGTCAAAGCAAAAAATCTGAAAGGACGCGTGGAACCGCATTCAAGGAGGTAGAAAAGAAAAAGTGGACTGTAGTATGTTGAACGGAAAAAAGGAAGGAGGCGTATGAATCCGGTCAGAAACCTCATGGAAAAAAACAGACCACGAAAAAGGTTCAAAAGGAACCATTTGGGGAAACAGGGGGGTGTAGGCCGACTGACTCAAAACTCAGGGGGTTCAGAAAAATCTCGGGGGAAAATTGAAAGGCAAACGGGTCGACTCGAGAATCCAAAAGAGGGGAACTTTTGAGGAAAAAAAAAAGAAAAAGGAGGGATCCGAATTAAACCGACGACCAAAGAGGGGAGGACCGAAATTTTGAAGATTGAAAAAGAAAAAAAAAAGTAACTGGAAGCCGGCAAAAATCAGGGACGCGTCCCCCAAACGAAAGGCCCGATCGTAATTTGAGGGGTGGGAGGGGAAAAAGGAGGCAAGGGTGGCCGGAAAGGACAGCAACAAAAAAAAGGAAACACAGGACGTTAACAAGACGGGGTCTAGCCGGGGGAAAGAGAGCTCGCATGCAAACAGGGGGGGGGATGGAAAAAAAAGAATAAAAACAAAAGGGAAAGAAGCGAAGTTGAACAAAAAAAAAAAAAAAGGTGTAGGCTGGCCGATCGGGGGGGGTGTTCCCGCCGGATGGGAAAAAAAGAAAGAAGACACCGCCCCCGTTGGGCGGGAGAGGCCAAGACTGAGAAAGATGGAAAAATAGGGACGCTGGCGCTCCGGACATAAAAGAAAAGGGGGATCCTCTTGAAAAGGAAAACGGAAGAGGAAGGGTTTTGAATAAAAAAGACAACAAGAACAAGGTGCTGGAGAAAAACCGGGATAAAAAGAAAAACGCCGGGGGGAAGAGGGTTAAGCTGTTGAGGGAAAAAAGTAACAATTAGTTGGCTCGTTGCGCGAAAATGGCGGAAAAAAACTAAGGGAGACAGATTGAAGGATGGTCCGATAGGAAGACGGGAAAAAAAAAAAAAGGGAAAAAGACGAGGAAACCAAAAAAAAAACAAGGCAAAATTGAAAGGGTGAAGCGGGAAAGTTAGGAAAACAGTTTGGGAGCGCGAACCAAGAGAAAGGGGAGGAAAGGGCGAAAGCCGGCCACCGAATAAAAAAACGAGGGGGTCGCCTGGGCGCCGGGGGAAGAGGAAGCTCAGAAAAAAAAAGGGGGTGGTCTCCTGAAGGGGACACAAAGGGGGGGCACAGGTGGAAAGATCAAGCCATTCCACTAAAAGGGGGTTCAAGTTAACTGGAAATTTGTGGCAATCCTGAATTACTAGAAAACGGAAAAAAAAAAAAATGACAAAAAATGGGGAGCACAAGAGACTGCCTGGAGCGCAGGGTGGTAAGGGGACCCAACAGAAACGGCAAAATTCCAAAAGACATTATACGAGATGCAGCGCGGGAGCATTGAAGTCAGCGCCTGGGGGGAACCAGGACAAAACAAAAAAGTGGTCTTGACAAAAAGAAAAAAAGAGGAACAAGGTCCAAGGAAGACGGGATGGGGGAGAATGGGAAAGGAAACAAAGGTCAAGACCAAGAGAAAAAAAGCGCAAAAGGGAGACCAAAAAAAGGTTTTTTAAGAAACTCGTTAGTGAGAGGTGGTCAGGGGGGGAGAAAACAAAGAGGAGGATCTGAAACGTTTATCGGGGCCACAGCAATACAGAAAAAGAGGAAAGTTCTAGGAGTGGGGAAGGGTGAGCTTGGAGAACCTGTCAAACAAAAAAAAGAAAAAAGCTCCTACCAGGGGAAAAAGGGGTCGTGAGAGGGGTCGAGGGGAATATCTACGGAAAAAACACAACAGGAGGAAGGAAAGAAAAAAAGGGAAAAGAAATTCGACAACAAGAAGGGTACCTGGAACAAGAAAGATGGGAAGGGTGGGAAAGATCAAGCTCAAAAAACTCACTGAAAAATTCGGTCTTTGGAGTGGAAAAAACCCGCAAGGAAAACCGCCCCAGGGGAGAGATAACAACAAGAAGGGGGAAAGCAGAAAAACGAAAACTGAGGGGAAAACAAAACGATTATTAGTGGGGGGGGTAAAACGGGGGGGTACCCGAATGGGGTGCGCAAAGTGAAAAAGCTACTTGACTAAACATTTGAGGGGCAAAAAAATAGCTAATGGAGCCTCCTTAAGAATAAAGGAACAGTGGTGGGTGGAAAAAAGGGAAAAGCGCGTGAAGGGAAGGAAAAACAGGGGCAATGTACTGAACCGAAAACCGGACGCGCCTCGGGGAGTTGGGGATCATCACCTGGAACTTGAAAGGGGGGCATTGGTAGAAAGAACAATTACGGAGTCGGGAAACGAACCCTACAGGAAGGTCGAATCTCAACCATCTTGGGAAGGAGATTAAAAGAGGGGGAGTGCACCAAAAGAAAAAAACCAAGGATGAGAACGACATGGCCTACAAAAGCATGGAGTGGCGGGAGAGAAAAAATTTCAGGGAATACAATAAGGAAAGATGAAAGGTAAGACGAATTCACGGAGGGGAACCGAAAACAAAAAAGGAAAAAAAAAAAGTAAGTCTCCGTGGTTATTGAAGGATAAGGGCTAAGCGTCGGGGACTTTCGGGGGGGGGGTAGCCTCAGCAAAAAAAAGAAATGAATAACTCCGGAAAGGTAAAATGAAAAAGGGGAAAGGGGGAAAAATCGGGAAAATGCTTGTCGGGGGGGGACCCAGCAAATGGGGAGGGGAAACTGGGCAGGGACAAGCCTGCATCCGGAACGTTTTAAGTCAAAACCGGGGCAAGGGCAGCTCGTAACAAAAAAGAGTCCGGGAGTGGGAACCCAAAGACGCAATGAAAAACGGAGTTTGCCCGATTTAGGAAAATTAAAACGGGCACGACTGTATGGGTTGGCCTGAAAAAGGGTGGAAAAACCGCAGGAAGACGTTCTTGGGTTGTAAAAAAAAAACATGGGGAAAGGTGTGAACCTCTACCGTTTTTCAAACCACGGGGTTTTGGGGGGGGGAAGCAAAAACTCAGACGGCAGCGAAAGAGAACGGGCAGCCGAGGGGTCTAAAAATGGGAAAAAAGAAACAGGACTTAAAAAAAAAAACCTGATCGGGGGACGGCGTAAGGTAACCCTGGGTGGCTGATAAAAAAAGTAACGGTTGGGGGAGGGGATTTTGTGGGGAAGCCCGGGTGAAGGGTAGACCAATCTAGAGGGGGAGTTTAGGGACCTCAAAAAAAAAAGAACAAAGGGGGGGGTGGGGGAAAATGGTCGGAAAACCGGGAGGGGGGGACAAGCGGGTGGGGGAGGTTCCCTTTCCGACTCCACACCCAAAACGTGACCCCCTCGAAAAAAAAACAAAGGAACCCAAAACAAATGAAAAAAATCGGCGCGCTGGGGAAAATGACACGACAAGGCCGTTCAAAAGAAAAACGGAGAAAGACGAAATGGGAACACTTCACGAAGACGCGGTCAGGCGGAACCCAATAGGAAGGCAACCAGGAAATTGGGTCAAGGAAGGGGATTAAGTCGAAGTGAAGGAGGGAAGAGGAGGACAAGGGAAGAACAGAGATCGACACCAAAGCCAGAAAATGTGGGTCTAAGAAACGGGGGATACAAAAAGTGTTCAGGTTGTGAAAAACTAAGACGGGGTTGTTAAAGGGAGCCGGGGAAGAAAGAAGGAAAATCCGGACCTAAATACGAAAAAAAATGAAAAAAAATACTAAATAAAAAAACAAAAGTGGAAGAAAAAAACACCAAGGAAGGAGCGGGGAAGGACTACAGGAAAAAACCAAAAAAACCGAGTAGAGTGGAGAAGAGATTCAAAAATAAAAAGTCGACCAAGGGGAAGGGGGGGTCCCCTTGCCACGGAACAAAATGAGCCGGCTTCCGTGGAAAAAACGGGCGGGACGAAATTGTAAGGGCGCGAAAGAGGGAAGGTTTGAGAAAAAAAATAAACAAAAAAAAAAAAAAAGTTTGATCTTTTTTGCAAGTGAAGAACAAGAAAGGACGTATTTTAAAAGCGTTGGATTCAAACAAAACGGCAAAGAATACAGAGTGGTGGGGGTCTGGGAACAAAAAAAAAAGAAAGGGGGTGGCGGGGGGAAAGAGGGAAGAAAGAAGCTAAAAAAGCCGGCCAGATATGGGGATGGGGGAAGATGAAACCGGAGGCCAAATAACTTCGATTCAAACCCCTCTCGCGCTAAACCAAAAACCGCAGGGTCAAGGAGTACGCCTGCAGTGCCGGGAAAGAAAGTCGATCGATCACAAGGTAACATTAGAAAATCAGCAAAGGGGGGCCTTTTTTCAACCGGGAAGGCCAGAGGGGGAGCGAAGGGGTTCAAGGGGAGTTTCTGGGGGAAAAGGGGGTAAAGCTGGAGGAAAAAATGGAGGTTGGCAGGGAGATAAAAAGATTTGGACCGCCGCTGGATGGAAGGGACAAAAAGAGCGGGGAGTGGAAAAACCTCAAATATTGGCAACCCGGGGGCTGGCGGGGGAAGAACTTTGGCTGAATGCAGGGTAGGAAAGGGCCAATTAAGGGGAAAATAAGGCCAAAAAAAGACCGCTCGGAAAGGCTTTCTGGTAAAACAAACCGAGGAAAAACCAGGGCAAAGAAGAGGTCCGGGGGAGGACCGAAAAGGGGTTTCCTCCAGAAAGGAAATGGGAAAAAAGAAATCGAAACGGGGAAAAGACGGAGGGGTCAACACAGGGGGGCAAAGTGTACCAAGACACGTTACGGAAGACAAAAACAAAAAAACAAACATAAGCCGTGCAACCGCGGGGGAACCCTCCAATGAAGAAAAAAAACCAAAAAAAAAAAAAGAAGGTATTGATAAGAGGTAAAAAGGGGGGGGGGGGGGGGGAAAAAAGAAAAACTTATTGCTTACGGCGGAGTGGAGACAGAAAGGGTGCTAGCAGACTGGAAAAAAAAGTCCTCAAGGCGGCCCACAAACACGGAAAAAGGGGAAGGGTTGCGGCAAATCGACGAGAAAAGACTCCGAAAAAAAATCCAAGGGAAAGGGTGGAGGGATTGGGACAAAGAACCGCCATTGGGGGCACAGGAAGCAGTGAATCAAAAAAAGAAAGAATCCTGGTTTGAATTATGGGGGGGGGGGGACTGAAAGAAACTCAGCACAAGAGGGGGTAATAGAAGATCCGCTAGGAAAATCAAAAGAGGGTGGTTAAATTTTCAAGATTGCGGACAGAGGGAAGAAGCATTACTGTCAAGAGGTTCGTCTGGACGGCAACTATAAAGGGGGTTGTAAAAAGATCAGAAAAAAAAACGGGAAACACCGCGGAAGTTGGGGAAACTAGGGCAGCCCGGAGGAGGGGGCCGTAAGGGTGTAAAAATTAAGAAGGGCCCCCAGGGGCCTGACCCAGGGTGGGCGGGCCGGGAGAAAAACTCCGCTATGTAGGGAGACTGGGCCAACGCTGAACAAAAAAGGGAGGTGGCAAGGTAAGGTAGGAAACCGAAAAGGCAAAACAATTTGAAAGGTTGGATTGGGGGGGGAAAAAGAAGGGCCTAAAATGGGGAGGAAAAAGCCACGGTACCAAGGGCCTCGGCCTCGGAAGGAGGGGGGAGAAGCATACGTCAAGGTCCAGAAAAGGGTTGGGGACGCAAAGCAGCGCGGAGCGGGGGGATGCAGGGCCTGGGGGACCGGCAGCAGAGCGGACTGGGGGAAAAGGGAAGTGACGTCCGATCGGGGGTTTGTCAAGGGAAGGCCCCTTTGCTGATGAAGGACTAACAACCTTGAAAAAACTCCAGGAACTCGACCGGGAAAAGAACTTGGGGATAAAAAATACAGGTACAGGTTACTGGGGGGGGGGAGACCTTGGTGTGCTTGCCCCGTCGAGGGGATGAAAAGAAACAAAGGGCGGTAAGTCCGGCGAACGGGGGACGGAGGACCTACGGGGAGGGCCACCCTGAAAAATCCATCGATGGAGGGGAAACAAACCGTGATCACCTCAAATGAAAACAGAAGCGGAACCCAGGAGGGAAAATGAGGGGGGGGACCACCCAGGGAACGTCACCCAGCCAAACGGGGAAAGAATGAACCTGGGGAAAAAAAGAGGTTGTCAAGAAGCAGTAACCGCACCAAGGTCCGCCCCAACAAAGACTAAAAATTCAGAGGGGCCAGACGGAGGGTCGAGAAAATCCAGAAAAAAGAAAAAAAAAAAAAGAAAAAAAAAAAAAAAAAAAAAAAAAAAAAAAAGAAAAAAAACACGGGGAAGGGGTCCGGGCAAAAGGGGTGGGGGAGGACACAGTCAAAAAGGTTCAAGTTCTCCGGAAGAAGAAGGGGGGACGGTAGGGGTCTGGAAAAAATCAATAACACTTGCAACAGAGAAAAAACACAAAAACACGGAGGAGGAGGAAAATGATAGAGGACAAGTTAACCGTAAAAACCGACGCCAACCTCGGGGGGGGGGGCATTTGCGGGAAGGGAACAAAAGGACATCGGACGGGTCTGGGGGGGGGGGGACGGACTTCCCGGCCCCTGCAGGTTTCCGATAGGGGAGGGGGGTGACCGGGAGTTATCACGAGATGAACGAGTGGGAAGTTAAGACTCAACCGAGGGGGGTGGGACTGGCGGGGGTGAAACTTTTAAACTAGAAGAGAAAAAGAGGGGGTTTCCAGTCGGAGGGGGGATACCTTTTTAAAGCTTGAAACTGGGGGGCGGGGTCACGCGGGGGGGAGGGGATGTGGAAAAACGACCCAACGCCACTGTTGCGAACCGAACCGGCAACTTCCACGATGAGGATTCCGACCAAAGCAAGAAAACCAAGCCCGACCACAAAAAAAAAGTCAGACAGATGATGCGGGGGAAAAAATACTGGAAGGGGATGGGTGGAGTGACTTGGAAAGTTGTCGGACCTAAAAAAAAGAAAGGTCCGTGGGGCATCCGGTCACGCCCCCTGAAGAAGGGAGACCTTGAAATATAGGGGAAGGCCCCTTAAAAAAAGTTAAGGAGAAAAACTAACGAGAGAAAATTTAAACGCTGATTGGTGTTCCGGGTATGAAGAGGGGGGAAATATAAAACGACCAAACAGGGTGCAAAACCACCCTCAGGGGGGGAAAAGGAGGGAATTTTTCGCGCTAACGAACTGGCCAAGAGAAAAAGAACGCCCGGCCAAAGGTTGTGGGCGGAAAATCCGGAACTCAAAGAGGGGGCCTGGAGGAGATCTCAGCGTGGGGGCGAATGAATCAAGCGGACCAAGCGAACCTTAAGGGGGGGGACTTAAGGGGAGGATCAAAATCGGCCAAAGACCCCGGAATGAGAGGAAAAACGAAACTTCGTGAAGGCCTGGGGTAAAAGGCTAAGCAAAGGGTGCCGTCGAAGGAAACCTTAAAAAGTAGAAGCACTTAGCCTGTGGGACGGGGTATTTCAAAAAATCCTTGCTGGAGGGACAAGAAAGCCAATAAAAAAGAAGAATTCCTATCGGAAAGAAGAAGCACAGAAGTCAAACCTCGGCGAAGTGCTGGGGGGGGGGTGGCAAAAAAACAGAAAATGCTCCAGAAAAGAGGGGTGGAAGAGGAAGGAAAAAATGGCAAGGGGGGGGATCTTAAAACGGGGATAGAATCAGGGCATCGACAAGGACAGGGTACTTTTTGGCGAAGCAGGCAAGAGCGTCAAAAAATAGAGAAGCGGAAGGCACAGGCTGTAAAACTAACGAAAACGTCTGAATAAGTGTAACAACGTCGGGGGGGGGGGATCAATAAAAAAAGGTTGTGGCGGGAAAAAGGAAAGAAAAAAAGTGCGGTGTAATCGTGTTGGGGGAAGGCGGTTGTAAAGAAATGGTTTTTGGGGAGAGTCCTGTCGGGAAAAAAAAGCATGCACTGGCCCGGGAAGGGAGAAACTGCAGTAGGGCACCGACTTTTCCCGGAAGCCATTCCCCCGGGATGTCATGAATTAACTAGGGGTGCACGCACACCTTGCCGTCTCCTCTGGTTGACTACCGGACTCCCTTAGGACGGTGGGCTTATCCCCGCCCACGAAAACGGAAACTATGCGGTCATTAGAAAGGGACGAACACAGAAACGGGAAGCACCACCCGGGGAAGTGGAACAGAAAGGGACTTAGGAAATTGGGCGCGCGGAACCAGGTTGCGGGGGGACTTCGGGAGAAAAAGGAAGGGGCCATCTTTTCACCGAAAAATAAAGGAAAGGAGTCAAACAAGACCTTTCACGATGGAAAAGTAAAAAAACCTTAAGGATGAAAAACGTGGGGAAAAAACGGGTAACCTTTAAAATTGAGGGTCGGTGAAAGGGTGATCGATAGGTGTCGGAAGAGGAATGCAATGTGAAAAGGGGGGATAAGATGAAAAGGGGGGGGTAAAAGAAGGGACGGGGGGGGGTGGGGGGGGGGAAATGAGTCGGTATCCCTGGTCAAGTCAAAAAAAGTCTGAAGAAAAATGCGAGTGAATATGGTATTAGCCTCGGAGGAACCAACCAAACAAAGAAACGGGTTTGGAAAAGGGGGGGATGAGGACAGTTTTCCAACGCGGGGATAAGAAGTCATAAGGGGGAAGGAAAGAACCTAAAAGACGGGACACCATTCGAATGAGGGGGGGGGGGAAAAAAAAGTTAAGCATGAAAACCGCCATTGAGCACTGGTCCACCGGGAGGAGAAGGGCAGGTCTCCAAGGAAAAGAACCCACGCCTGTTGGCAGGAAGTAAAAGGCGGAAAAAACTTACTAAGCAGGAGAGGTTTTTGTGCTGATTCAAGGTTCTCTGGGAACGAAACGCGAAAGGATCGAAAAGTCGCGGTGCGGGAGAAGTCATTTGCCCTCGGGAAAAGGGGGGGATAACTACAAGGGGGGGAACGGGGATTAGAGGGGTATTAGTTCCTTGGAAAAATAAACCAGTACCAAAACGATCGGCCCACGATCCACTCAAATCCCCAGGGAAGGGGGAAAAAAACTGGAAATCTTTGGTTGGGTAGTGAAACCTAATACTTGAAAGAGAAAAACGGGGTTGCGTAGAGAATTCGCTGGCCAACTTTAGAAAGGGATCCAAAAAACAAATCAAAGATTACCAAAAGGGGGGGGGGGTCATATTCGGGTCCGAAATGAAACGCGTGGGATGTCCTGCGCCCCCCAATTGGTGTCCCCGGGGGAACGGGAGGGAAAAAGGGGGGGGGGAAATCGGTCCTGGGAGAAAGGGACCCAACGGTCGTCCAGGCCTATCTGGGGAGGAGGGATGGGGTGCGGGAACGGGAGTATTTTCGGGGAAAAATCTGACACACGAGAAGACATAGAGGGGTTAAAACCCGGTGAACCAAGAAGGCTGCGGGGGCTAAAGAAAAAACACCAACCAAAAGACTAATAGAACTATCGCAGGGGGAAAAAAAAAACTGCCTAAAATAAAGAAAATACGTAAGCTTCAAAAAAAAGGGAAAAGGACTGGGTTCAAGTTTCGGGGGGTGGGGGAAAAAAAGGGACATCCGATCAGGGGGCAAACAGGGAGTTTGTCAGGACGAAACAAAGGGGAACGCTGTAAAAAAGGTGGAACGTCCCCGCAAAAAAAAAAAAGAGCCGGCGGGGAAAAAAGAAACTAAACTAAAAGCTTGGAAAATTCTTCTTGCAGGGAAGAAACAAGCTAATCGGGGAAAGAGGCAAAAACAAAAGCCACTCCAAAAAAAATTCAGGATGTCACCACATACATTGGGCTCAAACGGTCACGAGTCTATTTAACCCGAGTTTAATGAATACACGGTGGTGGGGGGGGAAAGCAGGAGAGGGGGTGGTCAATAGGGGGGTTGCGCAAAAAAAAGGGCCAAGGGTCACAGCGGCTCTACTGGTCAAAAGTCCAGGGGCAAAAAAAAAAAAGAAAAAACGGGGGCGCATGCGGGCTCAACAGGAAAACTCCTAAAAACCTGGAAAATTCAAAGAGACCCCGTCAAACCAGTTCATCTTAAATAAGGGAGGGGAATCGTGGGGGCAAACCCAATCTGGAAAAAAAAGGAGCCAAAACAGCTCCACGTCAACCCAAAAGGAAGAAGGAAAGACTGATCGCGGGGGAGCTTCAAAACCATTGCAGGGGGACCCTGCTTGAGCGGGGGGAAAAGTGTGCACCTTTGAAAGATCCCTGGCATCACTCACTGTTCATTAGCTGGAGAACGGTGGCTAAATAAAAGTTTTTGGAAAAAAAAACTTAAGGGCACACGCCGAAAACAAGGCCTCTGAAAAAAAGAAAAAAAAAATCCAGCGCCCGTTAAGGATTGGTGTAGGAAAAAAACGTTTCCATCCCAAAAAACCCGGGGGAAAAAACGTCCAACGAAGTATAAATCGAGGCGCAACGGTGCAAAGAAAAAAATTGGAAAAACCGCCTACTGGAAGCTAGCCTGGGGGGGGAAAACACAAAATGGGGGTGTAAAGGATTACCCACACAGAAATCGAATAAAGCAGTCCCACGACGCGTACTGCAAGGGAAAAAAGGGGCACCAGGAAACATTTCAGACGCCGGGGTCAAAACAAGGGGGGACCAAATCGGCAGAAAAAAAAAAAAGGGGGGGGGGGGACCAAAAGTCAAAAAAAGGGGGATTTGAGGAGTTTGCGACGGGAGGGAAAAACCCAAAAAAAACCGGACAGGATGGGGGGGGCCAAAAAAACGAGCAAAAAAAAAATGTGAGGATCCCAAGCGGCCTGGGCAAGAAAAAAACACTAAAAGAGGAAAAACGGAGCCACACGTGGGCGAAGCCAGGAATCCAACTTGTAAAGGACCTACTAAGGGAGAAAAACGTTTTTGGCGGGAACTCGGAAGTTTGTTGTCGAGGGGATAACCCAAAATCAACAACACACGGGGTGAGAGAAGAGAGAAAAGGACAAAACACTACTAAAAAAAAAAAAGGGGAAACCATCCGGAGAGATGCTTTCTTGTGATGAGAAGGCGAATCAAAAAAAAGCGCAAGGGACGTTGGGAGGCGGCTTGAACCAGTCAACAAGGGTCTTACAATAAGCCGCCGCGACGCCGGGAGCGAAACGAAAAAAAGTCAAAAAAACAGGAAAAAACTAGGAGTGTTTAAAACGTGTTGGTCAAACCTGGAAGAAACAAGAAAAAGCGTTTGAACGCTTAGGGGAGGGGGGGGGGTGCCAATAACATTGCACCAGCACGTCGGGAAAAAGGGGGGGAGAGTTGGTGGGGGGGGATTTTGGGCAAGAGCTCCTGGGTAATGTATGCCCCGGGGACGGACGGAATAGGGTTCCTGAAAAAGCAGCCCGGGGAAGAAGTTGGGGGGGGGAAGTGGTGTCCGGAAAAACGAACAGGGAAAAATTAAAGCTACCCCCCCGGCACCAGAGGATGCTCAAAAAAGGGTCTCTGGCAGGGGTGCCGAATCTATTCAAAAAAATTGGGGGCTAAACACTGGGAAAAAGGAAAAAAAAAGATAGGTGGAAAGGACTGGACCAGGAAATTCGGGATTGAGTGTGAAAAGCTCAGCAGGAAAGAAAAGGGAGGGGGCAAGGGCGGAAACCACACAGCCGAAGGAAAAAAAAACCGAGAGTTGGAATTGTTTTGGGAAAACGGGCGGCTTTCGAAGTGGGGAGAAAAGGCTGTGGCGGAAAACTCTCAAAAAAAAAAGAGGTTAGACAGTTAAAAAAAAGTCCGTGAATGGGGGGAGACGATTCGGTGTCCGTTTGGAATACCAAAATCGCGGGGAGGGTCAAAAAAAAAACAACCTGCAGACCAGAAGGGGAAAAAAAAGCCACGCGATCACGGTTGCGGGACCAGAAGGAAAGAGAGAACAGTCCTCTCGAACAAAATAGAAAACAGTACCCCGAAAGAGAAAGAAAAGTGGGAAAAAAAGCCGGCTAGTGGACAAGGGGGTTGTAAGGCGGGCCACGGGGGGGCTGCCATCAGGAAAAGGAAAAGAACCAAACTTTTTTGAAAAAAAAAAAAAGGCCGAAAAGGAAGGGGGGGTCCGGGGGGGAAAGGGGACATGGAAAAGGTTCCACGAGGGTTTTTTGGATCCCTGGGAAGTCCGAACGAAAGCGGGAGAGGGGGGGGGCGATATAAGGGAACAACTTGAATCGGATCCAGCAAAAATTAGGTTTCAGTGTCGCTATCCGGGGAAGGGGTGGGCAGACTCCCGGGGCCTGGGATAGGGGCGGGGGGGTTTAGCAAAAACTCAAGCTTTTACAAACGGTGTGGAAAAAAAATGGTTGTGGTCAAAAAGAACAGTCCGACCAAAAAAAGCCGAAGGTATAAGAACCGGGCGCAGAGAAAATCTGCTAACTCGGGGGAACAGGGGGGAAAGTTTTCAAAGAAGACCTTCCCAGTGAAACACGGGACTGGGACGTTAAAAGATCTCTAATAAATTGCAGAACGGCTCGTAAAGTCCGCTAAAACCCCGAAGAAAACTTGGAACCACGCCCGGTGTTGGAAAAAAAAAGCGGGATGGGGTTGGGTACGAGGGGGTACTAAAAATTGAAAGGGGGTAGCCTTCAAACGAGAATCGAACCTCTGGGTGGGGGAGATAGCGCCGGTAAATAGGTGTGTTTGGTCCTAAAAAAAGGGTTGATTGTGGTTCCTTGTCATTGACAGGAGTGTGGACTAGGAAGGGCGTAACGGGAGAAGGGGCCAGTGACTGACTATACAAACGAGGAAAAAACGAAGAACGACACCAAGTTGTAGCACGAAAACAAGAATAAGACTTTGAAAACTAAGAAGTTTCAGAAGCCCGAGCCGAGAAAAAACAAATCGTCCGTCAAATGGTGAAAGGGAGGAGGGGGGGGTGGACACTTACCAGCTAAAAAGCTCCAATGCTAAACTATTAAGCCGAAAAAAAGGCCCCCGGACCAGTTGGTGGGGTGCGAGGCAAGAGGTAATCTTAGTAACACCCAAGAACAGAGAAGCCCTCCGTCCTTTTGCGAAGGTGGAACATAAAAAATTTGGGTTCAGAAACAGTAAAAAAAACCAAGGGAGGGTTCGCGCCACACGTCACTGCGCCCAGAGTGTGGGACTGATCCGCGCGTTTGCGGGGAGGCCCCTCGGAAGCAGAAAGCAAATTGGAAAGAAAATCGGCCAGTTCAGGTAACCGACACGGCCGAGACCGAGCGTCTGTTGCACCCAACGCGCGCCTAAAAAGAGAACCCCCACAACATGGCAATAACGCAGGGACAGAATGGAAAAAACAATTTCTCGAGAACAAAAGGTTCCCGACAAAAAAAAACGCAGAATAAGGGGAAAAAAAGGAAGAAAGTTCAATCATGGAAGAGGAACGTATATTTTCCCGTATTTGCAAGGAGAGGGCTTCAAAAAGGATTCTTAAACATGGATTGGGCAGGGCAGTAAAAGAACAAAAATTTTGACACGCATCGGGTCATCGGACCAGCATAAGGGCAGTTCCAACCGTCAAAACGGGAGGTTTGAGCCACAAAAAAAAAAAACAAATGGGGGGGGGGGGGGCAGGGATTTGCGGCACTTCCGGGGTGCAAGGTCGGCATACGGGAGCCGTGAAAAAAAACTCCCAGCAAGAAGATCGGAAGGGGAATTTTCACGGAGGAAGAAAAAAAAACTCGGCACAATCACAAGGCGACATCCATCCCGGGTTGAAAAGAAACAAGGGGAAATCAGAGGAAGGGGGGTAAAAGAACCAGAAACGTGTCCAAACCAGGAAATGTGGCAGTCAGGAAGGAAAGGAAAGAATCCACCGCAAGCCAGGGTCAAAACCAAAAAAAGCGAAAACTCCCTGAAAGGGGGGACCCCAAAGGGCGAATGGTATGATCAGAGTGGGAAAAAGGGAAAGACGGAGAGCGCCGCGTGACCGCCCGTTTGGAAATTGCGCGGCATTTAAGCAGGAGACCCAACATACATGTCCCCCACGGAGAAAGGGTTCAGCTGAAGAATCTCTAGCCTCAAAACCAAAAATACAAATAAAGAAGTCCGGAGGCTAAATAAATCCTAAAGGTGGGGGAAAACTTGGTACCAAAAAAGAGCGCCACCCCGGTTTGCTGAAGGTGGGTGAACGGTAGAAAAAGGGCTCCAGGGACACGAGCCCGAATTAAAAAGAAAGCATCCCCAGAGTAAATTTCAATTGGGGAGAAAAGTCGAAGGGGTCGGGGCTCCAAGGGTCGTAAAAAAATTCGCAAAGAGGGGGTTGGTTCCGAGGAAAATGCGGGCGGGGGCGAAGCCGTTTCGTCGAAGGGGAAACCGGTGAAATCTTTCCCAAGGGGGATGGGGGGAGAAGGAGATCGCCCAAAGATACCCTCCCCAGCGTTGAACAGTCCCCCAATTCCGCAAAACAAAAGATTTTTGCAGGATAGCGCCGCCAAAAAGTGGCAGGGGAAACTCATTTGGTCCAGGGGGGGGGGGACAAAAAAAAGCCGAATTCTGAGTCCGGGAGAAAACACAAAAAAAAAAGAAACCTGGGGAGTAATTAGGCTTGGAAACTTGCGAAATAAGGGCCCACGCGAAAATATACGGTGGTGGAAAAAGAACCGCCAGCTCGAAAAAAATGCGAGCCTTTGCGGCCTAAACGAAAGTCAGTCCTGATAAAAGGTCGTCCATGGCAGAGAAAGGCGGTGAACAGCCTGACCAGGAAAGGACGCCGGGGGGAACCAAGTGCAAACCTACAGGAAAAAGCATCCGGGCCCGCTCATCATAGTGAATTTACGGGGGTGGAGGGTTTAGGAAGGGCTGCAAACCCCGCTTTGTTATAAATCGCTCGTAAAAGTTTGGGACGCCGGGGGGGCCAGGCGTGGGGGGGGGGGGGGTGGCTGCCCAATCAGCGATTGAGCAGAAAAAAACGTTTTCAAGAGACAAAATTCACCACACCCTTCAGGAAAACCGTAGGAGGGAAAGCACGCTGGTGACCACAGGAAAGGACAACCGCGCGCAACCGAAACAAATAACGGTTGGGCTCCGGAGAAAAAAAAGAAAAAAAAAAACAAGGGCACCAAAAAAAACGTTTTCAGAAAAACACGACGATCGTAAAAATTGGCAAACTTAACGACGCATCTCAAGACTCCGTTCGAGGATAGGGTCACTTTGGGAAAAAAACCGTAATTTCACGGTTACTTCGCGCCGAGAGGGAACGGGACAGTAAAACAGCCACGGGAAAACATCGCATCCAAAAAAAACAACAAACAAAAGGAATGGATATACGATGTGCCCGGCCAGTGGAGGGACTACGACCCCAAGAGACGGCGGCGAAGTTGACCGTGGGGGCGGGGGGGTTTTGAAAAAAATCCGGGAACACAAGGGGGCAAGGAACTCTCTAGATTCCTTGGAATCCAGGAAATCGAGGCGGCAAGTCAACCTGGTCACAGAAAGAGGGGTGAAAACAAGGGGGTTGGGGGATGGGGTCTCGCTGCAAGAGGTTGGTTTTACTGCTCCGGCCAGAAAGTTCGTTCAATTTGGGGAAACAAGCAGCAGGGAGAATCGGTGCGGTTGGGCGAATTTGGATCATTGGGAACCCAGTGGGGGTCACTAACGGGGGTCTCACCGGGACACGATGTGTTAGGACCACGCAAAGACACCTTATTAGAAAGAACCAGGGTAAAATCACAATACAAAGAAAAGTCACCGACATATGGAGTGCAGGGGATATTTGGTCGGAGGGGACTGGGATGTAGTACGTGGTGCGAAGATCAGCAGGGCAAGGGGGTTCCTGTTTTTCACACGCCCGAAATGAATCAAACAAATAGGGGGGGGGGGGAAAAATGGGAGGCGGAATCAGCAAATCGAATCGACTTTCCGATGCTGCGGGGCTGAGTTGTTCAAACTGTGCCCTGTACACGAGACGTTCCAAAAAATCCCTTCGGAGCAAAGCGATGTGTGTCCGCCGCTCAACAAAAAAAAACTGTCGGCGGGCTCAATAAAGATGCCCATTGGTGGCGGAATCGAAAATCTGGGGGGGTGGTATGCGTTGCGGTCATGGGAAAGAGCGACGGCGATCCAAAAAAAGCTGGGGGGAGGCATCCTTACCGTGGGGGGGGGGAGAGGTAGATCAAGGGGGGGCACAAAAAATCGCCAGCGGGGCAGTCGCACCGCCGGTCACGTCAGACCAACGGCTCTGAGGAAAGAACATGAGAAAGGCAAACTCAGGAGCAAGAGTGAAATTCAAAGGATGCTGGGTGACCACCACAGGCATAAAAGGATCTCACAGCACCAATAAAAGGCTGAGGCCAAGGGCTGAGCACGGCCACCCAACCTCAGAAACTCGGCGCGGGGGGGAGGGGCAAGTTCCGAAATGGAGGGACAACAGCGAAGCACGGACGGTAATCTCATCTGTGGGTTCTTACCGAAGGCTAGATCAAAAGGGGGGAAAAATCATAAGAGCATGTTTATTTGGGCGGAAAAAGGGAACACTCAGGTCTACAGAGAACGGCGAGAACTACGACAAGGAGCATCAGTATGTGAATACCATTCCAAAAAAAAAGAGGGGAAAGGAATTACATCAGCAGTCCAGGCCCGGAATATGCAGGGCCAGGGGCGTGAGCCACGCTGTGGTTTCCAGGCTTGCAGATGGGGGAATTTTCCGTCTTGGCCCAAAAGTCCCTGTCCACGGCACCGGGAGGGAAGTGCCGGACGTTTCTCCCAAACAACGGGATGTTTAAGCCGTTCAACAACCATGGGCTGGGGAATCGTCGCCGCTTGATGGTGCAGCTGCTGAATCGTGAAAGAGGCCGGAAGTTCTTTCGCCCACGCGCGAGGGGCACTAAGGAATGCCAAGGGACTAGCATTAGAAAAAGGGGCCGCAGTCTCCCGAATCCTCCGGGTAACTTTGTAACTGGAGGACAGGATTTGCGCAAGGGGAGGGAGATGCAAGAAATTATTTTGGGCAGGGGAGGGGGGGGTTGCCCAATCTTTGGGGTTTCCGGGAAATCCAGCGTTTTAAACAACAGAAAACATCAAGAAGATTTCCCCTATAAAAGAACCTGAAAAGCCGTCCATCCTTAATCAGGCTTGGGCCAGGACGGGAGGGGGGGAGAATAAGACGATGTGTCGGAGACGTAAATGTGTTGTTTGTGGGGTGTGAGAGAAAAAGGGTTGTCAAATACTCTACTGTTGGCGCAAAAGGTGCGGGATACAAAGTGAACCCGGGCAAATGCCGGAGACTAGAGATATCGAACCTCTAGGGGGCTCTAACCCCACTGACGTTTTATCAGTCATGAGAAGGAACTCCACAGTAGACGTCATAAATTGAAGTGGAAAGGTAGCCAAACCAGGAAAAGAGTCAAAAAGGGGGGGCTCGATGGATTGGGCAGTTAAGGAAACCGGCGAGGGAAAAAAAGGAACGGAGGCTGAACGGGGGGAAGATGGGAACAGAGGCCGAGGCTTGCTTTAGCATGGCGGGGACCTAGACGGGGAACTAAAAATCCGCGTGACTGAAGTTTATGGGGCGCGGGGAAACGGGGGAGGAAGGAGTAAGTCGTTAAAAGGGAGACAGAGTCCCGAGGAGGTTTTCACCCACGTGCGAAAACTTTGCTGGACCAAAGGTACGGAAAATCGGGATATTATACGGGTCCGACCGCCGTACAAAATCGTCAAAGGAAAACTAAAGGTCAATTGACAAAACGGGGGGAAAAGAGTAAAGGGTGAAAACCTCGACTTCGGAGCTACCAGAATTCGAGAGCGGGTTGGAGATCGGGGGGAAAGGAGGAAAGCGGAAACATCAACAAGCGCAACCGGTCGGGCTAAAGGAATCGGGTTACCTCAGAACGCTGAAAACTTTGGGAAAGGAGTGGCGCGATTGGCACCGATTTGAAAAACCGGGAAATGAAGGGCCGGGCCTCTGAAACGTCCAACCGAAGCCCAAGTGAAGAGCAAGTTTCTGTCTACGTGGGGGGCCGGTGGCGGACGCGCAAAGGAAAATAGTACAGACCGTTAACAAAGCGCGGGAAACAACCACCAAGGACGGAATTCGTTTCAGGCTAGCATTCCTTCGCAGGAAAAATCACCAAGTAAAAGGCTCAAAGGAAGATTTTAATTGGGTGGTTTCTCTCTCTTGGAAGATCAGGGGGAAGCCGGGATTTAACGACTCAGTCCCCTCCGGCCTTTCATGGCATATTATCGAGGGAAAAAAGTTGAACGTTGGCCATTCGGGACGAATAAAAAAAAACTCCCGGGCAGGCTCCTGTGGGCAAAAAAGGAATTGCTTTGTTTGGGGAAGCATAAAGCCAAAACATACAAGTTTGGTCACCGGCAAGTCAAACGCATTAAACCGGGGGAGGTTGTTGAGGGGGGGGGGGATTTGAAACGGACGTTAACCCTGGAAGCTCGCCTTGCAAGCGGTTCTCCTGACCTGACGCTGCGGTATCGCGATGCAGGGGGGCTCAGGGCAGGGTCTGCGCGACGCCACCGAAGAAAAAATTTACTCATCACATTAGAGAAAGAGTGGCCCCTGCTACTCGGTTGGGGAGGAGAGAAAAGCACGAAGCACGAAAGAACGCACCGTCGGATGCCTGCCACGTCGAAATCCCACGGGGGGAGAGGACGCTTGTCCGAGGCGCGATAAAGGGGAGGGGGGAAAGAAAGAACACGATTTTGGGTCACCGATTTGAGAAATCCAGGTCACTCCAAAGGTTCTTAGCGTATAAAGCGGCAAAGATTGGGGAGCTGAAAACGAATCGGAAAAAACACTCAGACAGTCCGAGGAAAAAATCGAGGGAAGGGGGCAAAGACGTTTTTAAGAATTGGTGGTCCTGTGTAATATCAGAGTCCACCACTTCCAAACTCTGAAATTACCGAAGTATTCGAAATTCCGAGGACGCCTCAAGAAAGGAGGTGAAAGCCAAAAGGCGGCGCCCTCCATGGATTTACCCACAAGAAACGAAGAACTGATCCATTAAAGACAATGACAATGGCCAATCCCAGACGCGTCACCCCTGTCCTTGGTTTGCGCCAAGCGCGAAAAACCCAAAAGTTTTTTGGGAAAGACGCATCTCAGCGGAGGGGGGGGGAGAGAAAGGGACCGCAAAGGCTTCCCCGCTTTGGGGGCCCGCGAGCCCGCCTTCTCGGGGATTTAAAATCGCCAAAAAGTGGAAACGCAAGAACCCAAACGACCGTCGCAACTCTGGTGAGCTTGAAGAGACTGGGGGGGTTGAAAGCCTCTGACGTCCGGGGGGTGCGGTAAAACAAAGTTTGTCGAAA
>Ga0179593_1794919_pt1 | contig 25741 bp, 29 predicted proteins | sample CZODoug2_1_08_16_FD_185931 | JGI IMG/M metagenome (GOLD analysis project Ga0179593, IMG submission 185931) | Vadose zone soil fungal communities from Angelo Coast Range Reserve, California, USA - CZODoug2_1_08_16fungal (PacBio error correction) | ecosystem: Environmental > Terrestrial > Soil >...
AGGGAGCCTTACGCTTCAAAAGGGGGTGAGTGCAAAAATGCCTCTCTTCATTTTTCTTCTCTTTTATTTGACAACAGAGACGAAGGGCCCACCCTTGAATTTTTTCTCTCTTCTCCCGTCTTTTTCTTCTCTTCAATGCAAGCCCCTGAATAGCATTCCTCTCTTTCTCCTTTTTCTTCTTCCTCATGCATCCGCCTTTCACTCTCCACATTCCCTACTCCCCCGACCAGGCAAAAGGGGGGAGAAGGGGGGCGGGGGAGGAGGAAAAAGCAACGGATGGGAAAAAAGAGGGAACCGTGGGTCAAAAGAAGGAGGAAAAGGTCGCTCGCCATCAGAACAACGGGGGAAAAAAAGACGGGGGAATCAACTGGGAGACCGAGGGAAATGACTTTTGGTTCGTACTAAAGGAAAGATACCTACAGAACTAGGAGAGTGCAGATCTTAATCTTAGCAGTTTCACGAAGGAAAAAAAGAAGACGGAGCAGGGAAGGAAGAGGGAGGAAAAAAAAAAAAGGCCTTATCGCGGTCCCTCGCCACGAGCGCCCGAAAAGACCAACGCGTCTCTCAAAAGAATAATGCACACATACAGGGTTGGCGAAAAAAAGCACCACCCTCGCCGAAGAAAAAAGAAGCCTTCTCCCCCTTCCGAGAATACGACTCGGAGCTCGTCGAGAAAAGTCGAAGGGCGAAAAGAGAAAACTGAAAAAGGAGCGGAAGTGTGGGTTGTTCCTCTGACCGCTGAGAGAAAGGGATACCCTTTTCCTTTCAAAAAAGAAAAAACCCCTGTCGAGAAGGAGGAGAAAAAATTGGCTCGGAGAGAGGACGGTAAAGATGAACTCGAGAAAGATTCTTCAACACACGCCAGGGAAAAAAGAACAGCAAAGGAAGATAAATACAGGAGGTAGGGGAGGACAGAAGGATGGAGGCATCGGAAAGAGAAAGGGAAATTTCAGAAAAATAAGGAGTTTTTTTGTTCGATAGGGTTTGGGGTTCCTTAGTTCAAAAGGCTTTCGGGAGAGGCAAAAAGGAAAGGGAAACATGGAAAAGAAGAAACGGGGAAAAGCGCTGGTTTCTGAAGGGCCTCTGCTCGATAAGCAGGGGGGGGGGAAACTGGAAAGGGGAAGAGAGGAAAAAGGGCTCAACTACAGATTGAAAAAAAAAAGACGCGCTTAATCAATCCGGCAGCTTCGAAAGCAGGGGGAAGGGGGTAACGTTGGTCAAGAAGGAAAAAGAAATGGAAAAAAAGGCCGACTAAAAGAGGGGGGGGGGGGGGAACGGAGAAAGAAGAACTAGGAAGCACACTATTGAGAGCGGAGGGAGGGGGGAAAGTCCTTTGACATGAATATAGGGGGAAAAAAGTCAGTCGAGGGTCCAGGGTAAGGTATCGTATAAAAGAGTTCTGAGGGGGGGTACTTTACCAAAAAGAGGGGACAGGGTGAATGACAAGAAGTGGAAGTCAGCCGCGTTACCACAAAGAAGGAAAGCCTCCCTTCGCACTATATCAGAAAGAAGGAAAACGTTCCAGGAAAAAGGATGCGGGGGAAAGGGGGGTACGGATGAGTCACGCGAAATCGTAAAAAAGAAAAAGACTTAACCCTTGCGTATGACTCATAAAGCTTACGTTTCAAGAAGGGTAAAAAACCGAAGGGGGGAGAAGAAAGGGAGATTACTGCTTATGAGGCAGAAAAAAAAGTGGCGAATTCGCCGACGAGACTGGGAAGGGGGAAATGCAACGGTCGGAGGAAACAAAAAGAAGAAGGTGGCGACTAACCAGAAAAGGGGAAGAAAAAATACTGATCACCCTCAAAAAGGCGGTACTATCTCCAGCGCAGCCCCGCCGATAAAGGTAAAAAAAAGAAACGTCACCTGCATGTATTGGGGGGCCCATAAGCCCGGGAGGGAAATTGGGCAAGAGGTTGACCTAAAGAAAAAGAGGAGGAAAAAAGGACCGAACGACAGTGTATGCAACGAATGACACAAGAGGGTTGCTGCTATCTCGCTGCAAAACAAAAAAGAACAACCTACTGAGACGAACGAGAGAAGGGGGATAGGGGGAACCTTTAAGGGGGAAAAAAGAAAAAGGGAAAAGATTTGTCTGCGGCCCAAGCGAAGGGAACTTGCTTATGGTCAAGGAGGGTGGTACAGAAACGAAGTGGGGGGGGAGAGAGGATAAACCCAGAGATAGGAGGGATCGGTGTGCTGCTACTTTACCGTAATGGGGGGGTCCATCCTGGCTTCATGCCTTTGAAAAAAAGGGGCACACGGGACGAAATAGGTTGGAAAGCGGAGAAGAAAAAAGGGGGAAAGTCTCGCCTCACTACGCAAGAAAGGACATCTCTTGAATGACTCATCAAAAAGAAAGCCACTCAAAAGAAAGGGAATGAAAAGTAAGCGGATCCGACTCACGGGTTACGTCTTTGAGGAGGGAAATGCGCGTGCCTCGGGAATCGGGAGGAGGGGGGGGCGGGTAAGAAACAAGTTGTGACCGGAGAAAGTCTCGTGCTCCAGGGGGGGGAAGAAAGTATTGGTCACAAAAAAAAAAATGGAGAGGAGTCGGGGAATGAGAAAAGGGATTCCTCGGCACGCCCAAAAAAAAACGAGTCCAGCAACAAAAGAACAGCATGAGACACGCGCATTAGCCACCAACATGGACATAGGGTGGTATCCTACATCACCAGAAAAGGGGAAAAGTACTTCCCGGAAGAGAAGCACGAGGAAAAGGACATCGGGAGGGGGATAGATAGTTCCACGGTCGGGGGGCCCTATTGGAAGAGAAAAAGAAGTTTCTTCCTGCGGACAAAAGAAAAGGGTAGAAAAAGCGGAGAATCGCGCGCGTGGCCTCACTCTGTCGTAAAGAGGAGGGCTCGGTGCGTTCATCGAGAGGAGGGGAAATACAAAAAATATGAAAAAAAAAGGGCAACTTTGCGGATCATCAAAAAAGCCTCCGCAACCGTGCTGAAAAAAGAAAAGTCCATCGGTGACCGGAAAAGCAGACTCATCATCAGGATGACCTGAAGGGGTAAAGATTTCCTCCATCGATCGAAAAAAAAAAAAAAAGGAAAAAAAGCTGATTTAACGAAAGAAATGGAGACAACGAAGAGAAAGACAGGAGCAGGGGAGAACCAGCTTCGCTTTCTGTAGTTTCGCGTACAAAACCGTTTTGTTGAAAAAAGAGGGCGAGTTCAAATATGGCAAAAAAGGGATGCTGGAAATGCCTGACAGAAAAAAATCGCGCCATGGTCTGGGGGTCCAGGCCCATTTTTGAAGAGGAGAATCGTTCCAGGAAAAAGAAGGAGAAAGAGATAAGTAAGAAGGGGAAGGACTGGGGTGCCGACCTTTTTCTAAAAGCCTAGCCAAAAGTTTCCGACTTGGAAAGAGAGGTGAACAAAAAGAAAAGAGACGGAGGGGACTCAATCTGCTATTGAAAAAAAAGGGGGGTGAATTACGTTCATGTTAGGGTTAAAGAACCGAAAAGATGGGAAGGCCTCTCAAGGGATGTCCTCTTTGACCAGGCATTTCTATAGCAATAGAAAGGGAAGGGAGAGAAAACAGAAAAGGATAAACACTCTAATATAAAAAAACTATTCTTCTGGTCGGGAGAAAAGGGGGGGGGGGGAAAAAAAAAAAGATGAGAAAAACAGAAATCTCGAGTCTAACATCTACTGGATTACTTAAAAAGAAAAAAGTTTTCGTACCACCGGCATGAAGAGTGTCAACCGCTGGAAACCTGGGAAAAGGCTCCATCCTTGTCCTATAAGACAAAAGAAAACCACACCTCTGCACCTCACCGGAAAACGAAGAAGAAGGGAGGGGGAGGGGAAAAGTTTTCGGGGCTTATTCCCTAGGGGCGGTGGGAGGAACCGGTACGTGAAAAAAATTCGGGGGAAGCATCCTCCGAGACCAAGAAACGGGAAAACGGAAAAGGTGACTTCCTGTATTTTGGGGGGACGCGAAACAAACTGTTCCGAAAAAGAGAAAGAAAGGGGGAAGGGGGATGACTCATTCACGGGGACCTTTATCGAAAAAAAAGGGAGAAGGATTAAAATAAAGATATAAACTACAAGGACAAGTGGGTTAAACCAACTGAAAGGGGACCTTTTGAGGGGAAGGTAACGGCATAGGGCGAAAAGGAAAGAAAGGAAAAAATAAAGCAGTGCACTCAAATGTTGAGAAAAAGGAAAAGGCTGCAGAAAGGAAAGATGGTAAAAGACCGGGGGGGGGAAAATCCCTATGGAAGAATAGAAACTCTGAACAGGTAAAGGAAACGACCCGGCTGAGGAAAAGAGGCAAATGTAGGGGGGGGGAAAGAGTTCCATCATAAAACTGTATTGTCTCTTCACAAAAGAAGGGGGGGGAAAAAACCTGGAAATTTGGGTCAAAGAGAAAAAGGGGCATAGAAAGGGAGGACTTCAGGGGGGAACAAGCGCTTCGTGTTAAAAAAAAAGGGATTTTCGCCTCGGATGCCATTAGGGGAAGGATATTGGGTCGTACGGGAGATAAAGGGGGACAGGGGGAGGGAAAGGAGCGTTTCACGATCGGGGGAAAGCACCGAATGCCCGATCGATTGGAGAAAACTTCGTACCGAGGACGAAGGGAAGGAAGAGCACCGAGAAAAAGAGATCAAGGTGGACGACAATCGTACCTACCCTGCCCGTCAAGAGCTCACTTGAGTCCATCACAACAAAAGAAAGAAAAAGGGGAGGGAGGTGCACGCGCGAGGAGAAAACAAGGAAAAAGGTAAACTGTGGGGAAGAGGAGAGAAAGAAGGCTGTGCGAACATCAGGAAAACGCGTTCGACGTCTGTTTTGGGGAAAAAAAAAGGGTCTTCACGGTGGCGAAGAATGAAGGGATGTAAAGAAAGCAAAAGGTGGAATCTCCAGAGGTTCATCATCAGTGTCCGAGAGAAACCTCGGGCATGTCGAAAAACAAACTGCAGGGGAATGAAGGGGGAAACCTACATCAAAGCGAAGAGGCATCGTACCCATTCCGGCTCAGAGGAAGGAAGGACTTCATTGATTTCGTCAATGAGGGGGTGGGCGAGAGAAAGTGGGGAAAGTAGTTCATCCTTTGACCTCAGGAAAACAGTCATGCCTGTGGCAGGGAAAGATGAGAGCAGAGCACGGAGGGAAGGGGGTTAGGGGGAGGAGAAGGCCAACGGGGAAGAGGATATTTGTTATTGGAACCGAAGGAGGACCTCAGAGGAGAAAAAGGACAGAGAGCATTAAAAAGGAAAAAAAGATTGAAAGGATTAAGCCATCCCTGACGGTCTCCCTGTGAGATAAAAAGAAAAAGGGAGAGAGAGGGGAAACAAGTATACTAAGAAGAACTTATTCTCCCCCTCTGAGGAAAAATCCATTTAAGCCCAACTAGGAGAGGGGAATGACGTTGAAAAATGAGGAGGTAGGATAAGGAAGGAGGGACTGGGGAGAAGCGATAAATCAGGGGGGATTGACTTTACCTAACCAAAGAAGAATGCGTCGAAGTCGCAGGAGATCGGGGGAGCGGGACGGGAAGCTGAAAGGAATCAGTCAACCGTGGGGACACAACCCAACACTTGCTTGCGGAGAAGAAAAAGATTTGCCCGAGGCAACGAAGAAAAAGAGAAAGAGGACAGGCGTCTGGGGAGGGCGGGAAAAGAAGGGGTCTCCTCCCCTGGGAGAAGGTCTTCAAGATATTATCTTCTTAAAAAAAGGGGAGTATTTTCAAGAAAAAAGAGGAATCGGTTCAAAAACGAAAGGGGGCGAAAGGGGGGGGACCTCATTCTCAACTCATCGAAAAAAAGGAACTTTCAAGCTCTACGCACCAGGGGGAAAAAAAAAAAAAATGCCCAATACTGAGAAGGGGGAAGAAAAACTAAAAAAAGATCGAAAAAGGGGGGGCCACGTCATTGGGATTGCCCTCAGCAAGAGGAAAAAAAAGGCTGCTCTTTTTGGCCAACGAAAACTCATAAAAAAACCTGCCCACGACGTGAGCAAAACGACGAAAAACCGAAGAAAGAAGGGGCTGCTATGAGAAAAAAAACGAAGGGGAGGACTAACGTCGCGGGGCCTTCGTGGAGGGGCATGTTTAAAGAAAACGTTGAAGGGGAAGTCCCACAAGTCGGCCGCCACGACGCAGATGATGAAAAGGAGCAAAATGCGAAAATAAAGGAGGGAGAGCTGGCTGTGTCTCTTCTCTGGAGAAAAGGATTATATTATTAGGAAAGAGGGACGGGGAAATGGCGGCTGTCGTCGCATCAAGAATGAGGTTCATAAGAACTGTGGAGAAGGGTGGCAATAGCCGTAGAGAGGAGAAAAAATCCAGCTCCAGATAAAAAAGATCCCCACTCACCAAGGCCCTAAAGTAAGCGGAGGAGAAGAAACGGGTGACGTCTTGGGGAGTAAAAAAAAATGGAAGTTCAAAAAGAGGAGTAAAAAATTCACCGCAAGCAAGGGGGAGGAGGGCAATCTTAAAAGAGGGGAGAAAGGGAGGAAGTGTCACGCGGGATTCTCCTGCGGCCTCGCTCAGTGAGAGGGGAGGGGGGTCCGGTCACGGAAAATAAAGACAAAACAGATTTATCCGCTCACCAAAGAAGGTTACTGCATATCCGAAAAAAAAAGCGAGATTCATGTTCCAAGAGGAGAGAATCGGGGTGCGGAAAGGGAGGAAAAAAAGGGAGAATAAAGTTCCCGGTCGGGGGAGGAGTTCGTCCATATTGGGACGAATGGAGTCTCACCGGTCCAAACCGACAAGCTTAATCGCTGCCGCGAGACAAAAGATGTCGGTCAGCGAAGGAGGGAACCAGGCTTAAGAGAGGAGTTAGAAGCGCATCGGCACGTTGCGGAAATCACCAGCGCTACTCCACGTCCATCAGAAGCAAAAAAGCGAAGAAAGGCAAAAAAGAAACTCGCCGTAACCATCCTCGAGAAGGAATGAACTAAGAAAAAAAGGGAAAAAATCAGAGTATAAAAAAAGGAGAACCGGAAATCAATTGAGCCCTTCATGCCGAGAGAAGATGGACCAGCCTATGCTATCTTCTCTTGGAGGGGAAGTACATATCTTGCCAGGCGCAAGTTTGAGACAAGAGGTTAGAGGTGAGGGGATGCTTAACTCGCTCCTCTCTCCAGGAATTCACCATCTCTCCAGGGCTGGTTGAAAGGGAAGGCCCAGGTAGCCGCGATTAGCAAGGGGAGGTCCAAAAAACCAAAAAAAGGGACAGCACATTTTTTTTCCTTCTTTGTAGAAGAAAGATTCCTCGGTCTCATTATTCATTTGGGGATCCAGTCTAGGGGAAAAGAGGGGATGGGTAGAAAAGAAAGAGAGGGAAGGAAAAAGGGTAGTTAACTATGGGGTCTCGCCGTGTTTCCAAGGTGCCGCGACGGATGTAAAGAGGGGAGGAAGGGGTAGGAGAATCATAAGAGGGGGACGTCTATCCCATCCATCCTATCGTTGAAAAAATTCCTAAAACGGAAAAGAGGGGAGGAGAGGTTCAGGAGAAACAAAGAAAAAAGGAGTAACATCTACAGGATGATGACCACTAAGAAGGGGGGGGTTTGCCTATGAGGGGCTCTTCAGCGCGGGGGGGGAAACAAGAGGGTGAAAAAGGGGTGACCATGGAGGGGGGAATAGGGGGCCTCGAACTCACGAAAACCGTTTTGCGCGCTAAGAAAGGGGGGAACGTGGGGGCAGAGTTCTAGGTCTTTCTGATTCCAAGAGGTTCGGGGAAAAAAATTTCGTCCTCCATCGCGGGCCGGTCACCAAAGGGGGGGGGAAAACTGTAAGGAGAAAAAAGGGGGGTATTTTTGCCTGTGAAAGGGTGCCGTTCCTCAAACTCTTTACTCAAAAGAAGGAAAAAGCACCTCAGGCACGTGGAAGGGAGAGCATCCTACAAAAAGGAGGGAAAAAAGAAAAGGGGTCCTGAGGTTCTTTACCAAATCACGGGAGGGGTTCGGACTCGCATATTTTTCTTCTAAGGGAACGCGACGCTTACATCAAGGCAGTCAAAGGGGAGGGAGGCAAAGCTGACTGAGAAGGGCCACGCCCGTTTTCAAGAGGGGGGGAAAGCAACCCTGAAATCGAACTCTGAACAACGCTCCCTACCGAGAAAGAGGAGTGGTGGCGAAGGTGCGAGCCAGAAAGAAAGGAAACGGATGGGCGCTGAAAAACAGATTTAACCGTTGTGGAAAAGCTAAACTTTTCATGCCGGGCCATTGTGATACAAGTTTCATCATCCTTTATAGGGAAATTATCCTTTTTCAAGGAAAAGGAAAAGCATGCGCCTGAAAAAAGGGGGGCTTGGGGACGCGTGCATAAAGAGATTAGCGTTTAACGGAGGAGATATGCCGATCGGGAAGCTGAACCCCTTCGACCGAGGAAAGAACAACGAGAGAATCTTCCAGGATGATAAAGAGACGACCATCTTACACGGGAAGCAATTTGCGTGCCAGCCCCAAAACTAGACCGGCGATTGGCGGGGGGGGGGAAATTGCACCTACCCTTTCGACAATAAAAAGGGGCCTCTTAGCGAAAAGCTGTCGAACAGCGGCCCAAAGGGAAGAAGAGAGGTTTGGGGGGGTTGTGCCGCTGGAAAGGGAAAAGGGCTACCCTTGCCTTTCAAGGAAAGAAACTGTCGCGATTTTGAAGGGGAGGGGCGAGTTTCATCATCAAGTGCCGGTAAAGAGGAGAACCGATTTAAATTCAACAAAAAAAAAGATCTTTACTCTCCACTAAAACCCAACCCCCAAAAAAAAAGGACGGCTGTCATCGACACCATTAAGGGGACTGACGGCTCCATTGATTTCGTAAGGGTGGTCGATCGTGGATGACATACTTAGTAGAAGGATTGACGAAAAAGAGAGGGAGAGTGGCAGGCCGCCGTGGCAAAGGAAGCCGGTTCTGCGAGGGAAATCGCTGGTTGCGGAAGGGGAGACGGAAGAGGGAAAGGTGGTATGGAACCGCTATCGAAAGGGAAAACGAGCCGAATATGCTCTACTAAAAGGAATTATCCGAAGCGCACGAAAAAAAAAAGACCGCAGAACGGCTGGGGAGAGGGGAGATCAGGCGGTATCTTCCAATATGAAAAATTATTCTCAAACGCGTGAGGGCCAGGAAAACGAGTGAAGAGAGGAAGGAAATGACTTTTGGAAAAAGGGTGATTTCGTATTAGGGGTCAAATATTTCCAAGGAAAGGGAAGGGATAAAGGAGAATCTCTTGTAGAGGGGAAAAAACAGCAAGCGTGCCTATGAGCACTTCGGAGAAAGCGTCAGCCGTCGTGAAAAAAGAACCTCCCTGCGCACAGATCGGAAAATAAAAGATAAGAACACAACAAGGCGGTGGCTTGGAAAGAAAAAGAAACGAAGAATAAAACAACTTCACCCTTTGCGTCTGAAAGGAAAAAAGCGCTTACTTTTCAAGAAGGGGTAGAGGAACGAATGATGGAGAAAGGCGTGTGAGGCTATCCTGTATAGTCTCGTGGCTAATTCAAGGGGACCGTGTGCAAACTGCAAACAGGGGAGAAAGGGCATCGGAAATTAAGAACGCCGCCAGTAAGGAGGAAAAAGAGTGGCCAATACTTATCTCAAGAAGGATATCTCCAGATCAATCACAGCAGAATCAGGGAGAAAAAAAGAACTGCACCGGCATGGGATTGCAGGAAAACCTTGAGCCGAGGGGGGGAAGAAACAAACTCCCAGAGAGGGAATTTTCTTTCCCTGCAAAGACCGCGCCGTTGTCATTCATTGGTTGAGGAAGGAAAAAAAGAAAAGATAGAGATGCAGCAACCCTCTGAGAGCTAGGTGTCAGGGGGGATCCCCTGGAGGGAACCGGCCGGGGAGTTGTCCGTGCGGCAAAAAAAGAGTCGATAATGTAACGGCTGATTTGGAAGTGAGGCGGGGAAGGAAGATCAAGGGGCTGCGCATGGAGATTAGTGAAAAGGGGGGAGATCATTATTTTGTGCAGAAAATTGACAGCTTTACCTGCTGCTGTCCAGGAAAAGGTTTTAGCATGAGGTTCATGCACTAAAAAAGTAAGGTGGTCAAGAAAAAAAAAGAGCTAAATCGAAATACCGGCAAAAACATCTCCTTTAATGACAAAAAAAAGACCCGTTGCGGAGACCCCTTCTGAAAAGAGGGTCAGACGAAGAGACGTCTTGATTATTCTGAGAGGCTCGGTCACACGTTCTTATAAAAAGAACAAGCAAGTGTTGGCATTGGGAGAGAGGTAAGAGCCTCGGCGCCAGGGGGATCAGCTCTAGAGAACGCCTTACGCTTGCTAGAAAAGGAAGATCCTCGCACGCTTGGAGGGGAGCTCCAAAAAAGGGAAAAAAGCATTAGCCACAACTGGAATATGGAGCCTCACCAATCTATGGAAAATCGGAGAAAATCAGGGAGTTCACCTGGAGGGGGGAAGGCGTCTGTGATGAACGCGTGGGCGGTTGTTTCCCCCAAACAAAGACATATTGGAAGAATCAAAAGGGGGAAGGGGACGCACTTATGAAAAAACCATGCCGAATCTTCCTTAGGGCATCGCTGCGCTTCGAAAAAAAAGTTCGTAAGAGGAGCTCGGTGGCGTTCAAGAAGTGCCAATACCACTACATATTTCCCCAGAGATGCCTTATCAGCAACCATCTAAGGAAAAAGTCGCTCTCCCCATCTGTTCCCCTAAAATCCGAGGGGGAAAAAACCTCTTGAGTTCATCATGATGAAAGATGTTCTCCATCTTCGCTAAAAAAGAAGGTGACGAAATTCAATGGAGGCAGTCAGGGAAAGCGCTCCAGACAGAAAGAAACCATGCCTTATCCGAGTATTTTCGCGTAAAGCAGAAGAAAAAAGTTTGGAAGAACCTGCCCGAGGGTAGGAAAGGAGGGACTTTTATGCTGAAACTCGCACGGGGAGATTCCACCATCGTCGCCATTTGAGAGGTTCCAGCCCATTTAAAATGAAGAAGAGGTTCATAAAGAAGACCAAAAAACCAGACGGAGGCTTAATAATTTCAAAAAGGCTGTTCGCCAGCCTCGGAGAACGACATCAAAGGAAAGTATTCCAAGGAAAAAGCGTAGTTGCACAGCCCGCCAGAAGGGGGTGAAGGCCTCAGCGGAAAAGGCAGCGCACTTTGAATGACGTGGAGTACTCAGAGGGTCAAAGAAAGAAAAGAGTGGCGTCGACGGATGTCCAAGAAAGGGGTCAGCTTCTATCATCATCAGAAGAGGAGCCCTCCCGCCCCGAGGAAGCCCAACGCAACTAGCAGGGGAAAGGGGAATGAGACTAACACATAATAAGGAAAGGAGACATCTCCTGATGAATGACACGAAAGGCAGGCCGATTTCGGACACGGCATTAACATTGGGGGGGGATTCGAGGTGAAGTGTTCTTTGTTAATCTCCATCCGTTGGGGGCTCACTCCACAAGAAAAAAAGGGTCGACGTAAAGCGGTCGGTTAGAGGGTGGAGGGGAGTCAGGGTCTTGCTTATTCAAAGAAGGTCTTTTTAACCAATTAGGGAAAAAAAGCCTCACGCCGCGCCAGGAAAAAAGAAAAAAAAGAGGCAAGCCTTGGGGGGGGAAGCGTCGTTGAAAAAAAAGGGGGGTGCCTTGACGTTTGAAGGGGAGGACGAAACGCTTGCTCAAATGTCAAAAAGGGCCCCTCAGGACGTTGTAAGTTCCGGGGGAAAAAGAAAAAGAGAGATAGGAAATCTCCAACGTGCAAGGAGAAAAGCACAGTTTTGACTCTTTTGAGTCAGAACGCGTCCTTCAAACGTCACAGGAAAAGAACATCAATGCAGTGCACTCCGTGCTGGTACTGGGGAAAAGGGCACGGAAGCTCGGAGGAAACTACCGGTTTCAAGAAGGGGAAAAGCAATCCCCTGAATAGAACTGATGAAGCACTACCCGCTTCAGCTTCGGGAGGAAAGGGGGGGGAGTTCGAGGAAAAGGAAGGATGGCTCCTTCCACACCGCAACAGAAAAAGCGCTAAGTCGAACACTTTTAGACATCGCACCCGTTTGATAAAAAGAAGTAGAAGTACGCGAGGACAGAAAAAAAAATGTGGGTTCGTACTACTATACCGACCAGAAGGAAAAGGGGGAAGTGCATACTAAGTATCTTAGAGAAAAGGGGGGACCGAACGCCGAAGATGAAAGAGAAGGAAACCCCTCTCTTACCAGAATCGCTCCCGATTAAAAAGAGGGGGGAAAAAGGATATCCTACCAAAAAAAAAAACCTCTTACTAAAAGGAAGGAACCATCGCATCTTGATTCCAGAAAAGGCGCTTTTGCGCTGTGTCACCTACGCCTGACGAAAAAAAAGGGGGGGATACTCACTCGGCGAGAGGGAAAACGATCTTGCTGACAGAAAGGAGGCTGCGACTTCTGGGGGGGCTGACCTGCTTTCTGTCAAGGAGGAGAAAACTGAATGGAATACTCGGAAAAAAGCCACTGGCGCGATTTGGGGAAGTGGCGCGCTTCGAGTTTCCAGAGGTGAACTCTCTCACCTCGGGAAAAGATTCCAGGACAGGCGCCTGCAGGAAGAGGGAAACGGACAGAAAGCGAAGATCGCCGCTGGTCATCGACAAAACTGGGCTGGAGCGAGAAAGCTCCAGTGAGAGACGTCGCCTGAGTTTGGGGAATGTGGCTGGGTTGGGGGAGGGAAGCGATATCACGAGAGGGGAAATGCCAACTGGGGAACCGGGGAAAAGGTTTCGGCGGAGGGAGCTGTGTTGCTGAGAAGGCCGGCGTAAGGACGGGACCGCTATCTACATGAGGGGGAGGCCGAATATTCTCTACAGAAAAGCGTCATGCGTATTAATCAAAAAAGAAGCTTAACGTTTCGACCGGGGAGGAAAAGGGAGAAACCTTTCGGGGATCCATATGTGCTAACTAAAAGAAACGCGTTCATCCAGACACGCGGTCAGAGAGAAGGAGGACTTTTGACAGGAAGAAAGGTGCTGATAATCAGTCAAGAAGGAAATGCGTTTGTAGCTATACATAGGGGAAAGGTTATGGAACGTGAACAAGAAAACGCGCAGCAGCGAATCTGCACGAGTGAAAAGAGGGGAGAGCTGACTTCCTCCCGGGTCGGCAACTCGATTGAAAAAAAAAGACTCCAACACTTTCTTGAGAAGAACCCATGACCGAGGCACTCGGAAAAAAGACAGGAGGAGAGTACCCGTGCTTCTGACGAAGAAAAACCGCTTACTTTGAAAAAAGGTCTGGATCCTAATGAAGGAAGGAGTAGGGAATGGACGTAGTGAGGCGAGAAGGGGGATCCGTGGCGATTTCGCCGAAGGAGGGAAACATCATTGCGGACCGGGGGGGCCTCATGCTCAACTCATCGAATCAAGAAATAAATGACTGTCAAGGGAAAGGGACAAATACTGATCCCATCAAGAAGGCACAGAGCAGCACAGCAATCTTTCCAAGGGAAAAGGCCCTGCATGGAATTGAAAGAGGAAACCATGGAAGCTTGTGGTCCCGAGACAAAAAAAAAGAAAGCCCACGAAATGGAGGCAACGAAGGAAAAAAGAAAGGTCGTCTCAGTAGTTGCTGCTATCTAGAGTATAGAAGATAGCAGCAACCTACCGATGAAAGAAACTTCATGGCACACTTGAGGAGAAAAAGTGTGCGCCGCGCGGTTATGGGAAGCGGCCGCCATGCTACTCGATGATGGAAACGGGAAAAAAAACTGAAGTGCTTGGTGTAAAGCCCAGGGACGAATAGTCCAAAAGTGTCCGGTAGCGGGAGAGGGGAAAAAGGCTCGGTGCTGCGCCGGAGGGAAACGGTCCATCATGTGGCTTCGAGGAAGTAAGAACCTGTTGCAGTTGCACGGGAAAAAAAAAAAATGACCAAGGGGAGAAATGAATACCGAGGAGAGAAAAGGAAAAAGCATCTCTTGATGACCGAGACCGTTTGGCGAGACAAATCCGACTGGGGATACGGGAGGGGAATGATTTACAGCAAATCTTCGCTTGCCTACGGAAGACCAAAGCAAAAATGGGGGTACGGTGCGGGGAAAAGGGGGCGCCAGGATTCATTCAGCTAGAACGGATGACGCGTGCTAGATTCGCCTTCGATGACTCCACTCTGGAAGAAAAGTACTTCACCGCTCCAATAACATGAAGAGGATGAACCACAACAATGGACATATTTGGGGGGAGAGGAAGCAAAAAACCAGAGGGAATAGGGGTACCCATTCATCCGACCGCTGAAGTGTCTTCCCTTGGACAGGGGAAACGCGTTTTGAGAATAAGGCGCCATATTGAAGAAAGAGGAGGACCAACGTATCTCACCGGTCTAAAGAAAAAAAGGTCTTGCTTCATAGGGGGATCGTAGAGCATCTTTCGAAAAACGAATGTCGATAGGGTTCAAGAAAAAGGGAATCGCGCAGCGGCACGTTGAGGGCTCAGGGGGGCAGAAGCCCGAAAAGGGTGAATGAATCGTTGCCCCATTTTGCAAGAAAAAAGCCGAGCCAGCCCCTCGTGGAGGTCAGAGGCACCCCATCCATCAGCCCAGACAGGATACGCTGAGTGACAGCTTCATGCCGACGCTCCCTACAGAGGAGGACCAGCCGGATGAGGAAGGGAGTGTCTCGTACAGATAGTGGGGGTGGGGGGCCTGCGCCGGAAGGGAAAGACCTGCCGATGTGAGCGGGGGGGGAGGCACTTGATGCTGAACCGCCGCGAAAAACCACCATCGCGTCCAGTGGAAGACGTTAAAGGGGCCAGTCCAAGGGGGGAAGGAGACACGCGTCAGAAAACAAGAACCGTCGCACGCTTGCTGGAACAGTTTTGTCCTTCGTTCGGAAAATCGCAGCCGATGAAAGGTAAGTTCCCGTGTCCGAAGGGGGAAACAGCCGCCAATCGCCGGATGAGAAAAAAAAGTGGCCTCAAAGCTCTATGTCAGAAGGTACTATGTCCGAGGAGGTCAAAGCTGGGTACTACTGTAGCGAAAAAGGTCAGCTTCTATCATCAATCTATAGAGAATCCACCGTGATCTGAACTCTAAAGAGGGAAAAAAACCGCAACATCTAAAGGTAGTTTCCTGAAACCACATAGAACTTGCCAAAACTACAAACAGGAAACACGAATCCAGTAGAAGGGGGTGCGAGCCGACGTCATGAAAGGGGGGAGTCCGAGCTTTTTACCCAAGAACTACGTGTTCCTATCGAGGGAAGGAAAAAAATAGGGAACTCACGTTTTCAGCGGGGGAAAAAGTCGGAGAGGTTATTGGAAGGGGGGCTGATTCCCTAAGGAAAAGGCTTGAAACCGGTCGTGGAACAAAAGCGCTGCATCACATCAGTCTCCAAGAAAACTCACAGGGGGGAGCTGGTCGGTGACTCCTGGTAGGGGGTGGGGAAAAAGACGGGTTGAAGACTCTAAAACCATTATGAAAAGGTCAAAACGGGGATTTGGTTTCCAAAGGTTCCCGGAATCTCTCTCAACAAACAAACGAGAGATACCGAACTCTACAACGTGCCTGAGGGGAAACAGGTTGACCTTTTGAGTCAAGAGGGTTTTCGCGTCCGGAGGAAAAAAAATACCAGGAAGTCACCGAAAGGAATCAAGGCAGTGCACGAAGGGAACGGTGTAGAAGAAGGAGGCTGCTGCAGAAATTGGCAAAAAACAAAGGTCAAGAAGAAGAATCAGCATCCCAGAAGCGGAAAGGTCCAAGAGACAACTACCCGGGAGAAAAAAGCTTCTGGAGAAGAGACGTTTAATCGGGATTTGTCTAAAAAAAAAGAAAAGACCTCGATAGTAACAACGGATGGCGCTTCAAGGGAAACACGAGGTGAACCGTTGGTCCAAAAATTGAAAGGGCGGCCTCGCCATCGGAACAGGGGGGAGGAAAGAAGGGGTCATACATCCTGTCGCTGTTAGAAAGGGTGGCAATTCTAGTGGTGAGGGTACGCCTGAACGAAAGAAGATAGGGGGGGGCGGTTTTACCTCAGGGGAAAAGGATCACGAATCGCTGATGGGCGAAACAAATCGAATTTCTGATAGTCTACGCGGAAGAGAGGACATCCGTCGCGAAAGAAAAAAAAAGAAGAGAACAGCTTTGGACCCCCGGCGAGAAACTACCCCTGCACGTCTTCAAGTGCAGAGGAAAGCCATCACCACACTCTCCGATAAAGCCTAGAGAACCAAGTCCGGCAAAAAAAGGGGGGGGGGGGGTGGGAGGGGGGGGGGGGGGTGGGGGGGGGGGGGGGGGGTGGGGGGGGGGGGGGGTCTCTGAGCTCTTCAGAGAGACAGCAGCCAACTGTGCTGAACATTAATCCAGTAAAGTTGGGTTCAGGACCGCGGAGGAAGGAAAAAAGCAGACCCCTGGGCCTTGCAATGAAAGCCCTCTGGCGCGATTGGGGATCATTTGGCGCGCGGAAGAGCAATCAAGTGCCGGAGAGAAGGAAACTGCTCACAGGAGCGTCAACACCACGGAAAACAAGATCTGCCTACGCGGAAAATCCCAGGAGGTCTCGCAAAAGGGAAAAGGGGGGGAGCGCTCGGCCTGACGGCGAAAAGGGAAAGTCGCCTGGAGTTTGGGACATCAGTGGTCTGGGTTTTGGGGGGAAGAGATACCTCAAAAAGGGGGGAAAGGGGAGTGGCAGGCAATCCGTGGCAAAGGGGGGGAAAGGGGCGGCGAGGACGGTGATTATCCATAAGGGGGAAAAAAACGTGGGCCGCTGCTCGAGAAAAAGGTGAGGGTAAAGGAAACTCTCTATCGAAGAGGGAAAAAAAAGATCCGACGATCTCCGAGATTAGACGTACCGGCCGCGCGGAAAGAAAAAACGGCCGCTTCGTTCTGGGGGGAGGCGAGGTGAGATCCGTGGGCAAGAACCTTTCTTATCTTTCCAATAGGGAAAAAACTACCGCTCATTCTCAAACGGAGGGAGACCAGACTACCTGAGGACGCTAAACGACGTGTCGAGAAATGGAACATTCAATAGAAAGGGGTGATTTCGGGAGGAAATATGTAATGGGGGGAGGCGTTTCGGAGATTGGGGGGAGCTCTTTTATAGGGGGTGAGGACTTGAAGAACGCAACCGAGGAAGCACTGCGAAAAGTCGAATCTAGAAAGGGGAGAAGAAGGTGACCATAATGGGGGGAAAAATGGCGCATAGATCAAGATGGGACCGTAAACCAAAAAACACTTGCTTTAGGTGTACTCGAAAAAGGCACTCGAAAGAATCAACAGACCGTAACCAACGGAGGGGAAAGAAGGAAGCCGCTTACTTTTAAAAAGCGCAAGTGGCTTGAGTGAGTTCATTCAGAGAAGGAAGGAATGCGGAGGAAAAGGTATTCAGGGCCTTTGGCTACCTCTTGCCACCAACGACCGTGGAAGAAAATTCACCAGGCCTCCTTATAACACTAAGCAAGGAGTGGGAAAAGACACCGCCGAACTGACTGTCAAGGGGGGGAGAGAAGGGCAAATACTATCGAAAGGGGCTGACTAGGACCAGCAGCAACAGCACGAAAGGGGTCTTTACCCGACCAAGTCCTAAAGGAAACCAGTGTCATGTGATGCCAGGAAAGATTCTCATTGCGGCCGCTGGGGGACCCGCGAGCAAACGTTTTCTTGGAAAAAAGGAAAAGAAAGTGGAGGAAAAGCTAATGAGGACGCTCCGTGTCATTCAGGGAGTACCTCAACAAAAAAAAGGAAAATAGAGAGAATAGCAAATACGAAGCCGGGGGGGGAAAGGAGGGGGGGGAAGGAGGTTGCAGCCAATTCTTGGGCAGGGGGGGGATAGCGGTGGAAGGCCGCGCGGGGATTTGGAAAAAAAATAGACTCGGGCAATTATTGGATCAAAGAAGGGGAGGCTTGTGTGGGAAAGAGCATTGGATCTTCTTTGCGGGGGAAGAGATAGTGTCCCAAACCTGTCGCGCCGGGAGATCAGTTCAGGGGGGATTCGCCTGGACGTCCAGTTTAAAGAAACTGTGGTTTCTCTTAAGCTGTCGGGGCCTTTTCGCATGGGAGGGTGTGGAAAATCACCTTGGGTCCGTCTTGAGGGTCCTCCATATGGGGCTTTCCATATCGAGGAAGTGGAACTGTCTAATCTCAAGAGGGATACCGTTAGCTCTCTCAAAGCCTGACAGGAGAGGTCGCTGTTACTGGAAAGATTCTTCGGGGAAAACCACTCCAGGAACCGTCTGGGAGTGTAAGCTTAAGAAAACTGATTAGGGAAAAAGTAAGCACGGGTGGAAAGGGATTATTCTCAGGATATGGTCTGAGAAAGGACATCTTTCTGAGAAAAGAAAAAAAACAACTCAGATCCCGTTTGGGGGGGGCGGCGGGCAAGAGGCTCTTGCGAAGACTATTGGTCACGAGGGAGAAGTGCTAGATTTACCGCAGAAAAAAATCACTCGGCCACGCTTGGGATCCATCATCACCAGAGATCCCCGATTTAAGAAAAAAAAAAGAAACAACATGGACATGGTATCTCTACATCACAATCATGTTAAAAAAATTCATCGACGCTCTCAACGTAGGGAGGAAGAGTCGTCTGGGGGGGGGGAGAACTAGGCTTAGGTTTTCGGAAAAGGCATATTCCGAAAGGGGAGGTACCCCCTGTACACCGTGTCGACACGCTCCAGCCCTCATGCTGAAGGGGGGGGGAGACGCGTTCTTTAAGGATGTTAGACTGTCGATAAGGAGGGAAGAGGGGCGGTTCCCGATGGTTCGAGAAGAAAATATTTCCCGTCTTATCTCGCATCGGAAGGGAGAGGGGCCATCCTCCGCAACCTGCTCCAAAGCGGTTCCCCAGGGGGAAGAATAGGCCACTGCCTAAAAAGACTTGAGTCCAATGAACTAAGGAAACAAACCCCATCCCAGGGGAATCGCTCGTGACATAGCTCCAGAATGTAAATCAAATGGGAGGAAACCATTGCCTAGCAAGATGAGCCTTAATTGTGGGGTACCATAATCAGTCTAGTTGGATGTAGTGTCGCTTAAAGGGAAAGGCGCCTGGCCGGGGGTTTTTAAGCCTTTGGGCGAGTTCAAGAGGACCGTACCGCAAACTCAGCTCCGCGCAGGAATTGGGTCCTTCCACCCAAGACAAACTTGGGGGTGCTACGAGTATGGGGAAAAAAAAAAGGACCAGCGATTAGCACTTGAACGGAAAAGAAAAACCAGACTCTCACTCAGAGACGGTTGGCCTTCTTTTCGCAGCCAAAGCTAAAGATGAGAAAAGTATTCCAGTGGGCCGGGAAAGGGAGGAATAAAAAAGACCGCCAAGATTCTGCTAGTGTAACCTGCTTCGGGGAGTAGGGGACTAGGTAGGTACGATGGTCGGAGGGTAGAAATAGCAAGAAAAGACTGCGTGGAAGGGCGACGGAATGTGGAAGGATAAAGCGGTACGAATGGGAAGAAAGCAAGCTATCTTCATCTTTGACGGAAAACCAGCGGGCAGACTATCAGATTCAAAAGAGAAAAAACCCGCACTAGCTGCAGAAGGTATCGCTTTCATGACGAACGCCACATATAATTGTTCCAAATGTAAGGAAAAAGATGAGAACCAAGAAAGGGAAAGGGGAGGGGGGGCGAGCCGAAAAGGTTCCGCCAGTTGACCCAACGTGTTCAAGCGGGATGAACGCCATCCGTTTTGAACCGGAGGGGGGGCTGCTACGAACTCCCAGAAGAAAAAAAAACGTTTTGCCGCGTCGAAAAAAAGAGTTTTTTACCTGTCAGAAGGGTCATGTCCCTAGGGGAGAAAGGAAAGTCGTGTGACCAATTCTTCCTCAAAATGCTACGCCTGCGCCCTTAGAAAAAGAAAAAGTGAGGTAATCTTCTGTGACTTCATGGTGCGGGTGAAAGAGAAAACGCGCAAAAACTAGGAAGGGAAAGGGCACTCAAGGTTCAAACGGGGAAGAGGAAAAGGAAAAGAAGGTCACGTTGTAGAGGGGACAGGATGAGGAGTAGGACCATATATCTAATACCGGCAAGATGGGTGAAACCAAATCCCCGTGTGGGGAAAGGGGCAAAGCGTTTTCGACCTGGCATAGGTTAAAAAAAAGAAGAAACAAAATACAGAATCCACCGACGATTACGAAGCTGACTTTTATAGGTCTCTTCGGGAAGCTGAGCAGCCGCTGGAGGGAAGAAAGGTGGGTAACGACCGGGTTTCAAGAAGGAATATAAGGGGATCAGCAACCCCTGAATATACTCGGGGACCTCTCCCCGACCGTGGACCCAGCTTAAGCAAAACTGTGAGATCGAGGCCCGCAATCTCGAGGAGGGGTGAGTAAAAACACCGCAACACAGGGAAAGGGGGGAGATGAACTAAAACTGTGGAAGGGAGAAAGACTCGCCATCTTCACCGAAAGAGACAGTGTTCATCCTCCTTGTCGCGTGAATCATGAAATTCGATGTGGGAAAGGGACCCTGTAACGAGACCGCAAGGGTAAGTTTACCGCGGGAGAAAGGCGTTTCAATATGAGACGGAAGAAATATGCAAAGTGAAATCTGAAAAAAATGAAGGTGCGGTCCTAGATGTGACATCAAGAGCCCTCATCTTCCAATCCCGAGAGAATCCAATGCGTAATAGGATTCAAGTGCGCTGACAACGATTGAGGCCATCAAAAAGGAAAGAGATTGTCGGGCTGTTTCAAAGAAGAAGCCGATACTTGGGACCTCAGGGAAAAGAATGAAAAGTCGAGCACGAGCTGGGGAAAATGTTCTGACACTTAGCTCGTGCGAAACGGGGGTGGGTTGTGTGTGCCTACTGAAATAACGGGCTACTCGCGGAGAGACGGCAATTAAGAACGAAAAGGGAACAGCCCCCTGGGGATAGGCTCCAAGGCATTTGTAAGGCGGGGAAGCATCATGCCAAGGGGAGAAGATGAACTCTCTCAACGCGGGGAAGCGACCTGCAAAAGATCTGTGAATGGCCCTCCGGTGTCCCTCCGACACATGGAATGGCTCGGCCTGACGGCTCTGGGGGGAAAGGCCAAGCATCGTCTCCTGGAGTTTTGGGGGAAAAAAGGAAGAGTTGGCTTGTGTTGGGACACTGATGCCTCACAATTGAGAGGAAAGTGGCAACGGGGGAAATAGGGGAGGAAAGGGAACGGTTGCGGGGTCCGATGAAGCTGAGTCTGGTGATCAAACGTGGCCAGGGGAAAGGACGATAAGAAGGAAGATTGTGGGGTTTGCGGAAAACTATCGTACAGGAAACCGATCCGAGATGCTCTAAAAGGCTTATCCTAAGCGCAGCGGGGGCGATTCATCAAGGTAAGGGAGCGGTTTCGACGGGAGGAAAAGAAAAGTTGTTCCGAATAAGAAGATATTCCAATATGGAAGGTTAACCGTTGAACTTATTCTCATGAAACGACGCGTTCCAGGTGAAGTAAAAAGGGGAGAGCGTGGGGAAGGCATGGTAAGTATTGGACAGCTGGTTGATGTCGAGAAAATGAAATATGTCCATGTTGGGGGGAAGGCGCGGATTTAAAATTCCGTGAATCGGCTTGGGGGGGGCTGGGTTTTTCCTGAGATCGTATGGGTCCTGATCTTTAGTCTGGAAGGGTAAGCGCGAACTAGTCACTAGATCATCCTCGTGGCGAACTCTTTTGAGAGGGAGGGAAAAAGGGAAGGGAGGGGGCACGAGATCAGTCAACCGTGGAAAAAAAAAGAAAACACTTGCCTTTCTGTGGCTTAGGGGGAACGCCCGAGCACTCGGAATCTTCCTCGATAATCAGAAATGGGCAGAGATCTCAGAGAGGGGAAAAAAAAAACAGAAAAGGGAGTGCTGGAATCCGAGGAATAGGAAAGTGAATCGTCTTACTAGAAGTTAATCTATTTCTATCCGGGGCCAGAGGTTGCAAAAGACATGGCGGAAAAAGGAAAATGCACAGGTGTCTTAAGAAGAATTTTCAACTGCATAGCCGACAGACAGCCGCCATGTAAACTTACTTGTCAGGATTCAAAAACTAGAAATCAGCGACACTGGGGGGAAGGAAGAAAAAAAAGAAGAAGGGGAATTCTTGACCACACCTCACGAAAGACCCAATCAGCCGTTTCCCATCATCAGACGCTGGGGCCGCCGACACCGCCCAAGAGAGATTTTCTTTCACTCCTGCCCAAAAAAAATGACACACGAGGCTAAAAAGATTCCGTCATTCAGTAGGTTGAAAAGAAAGAACAACAAGCAACACCGGGGGAGGAGGAAAGAAAAAGACGTACTGAATTAACGAAAGTTCGTGGTTCATTCGTGGAAGACTGAACGAACAGGCGGCCGACGCAGGGGGGGAAAACAACAAGCAGGCCGCCATTGAAGACGAATGGGGCCAATCCCAGGAGTAGGGTCTTGTTGGCAAAGGTGCGTGCGATAGTCCCGCGCAAAGGGGGAAGGGGGGAGGATTTTGGGCATTCTAGGGAGGAAAAGTAAGTTTCCTTGCTTCTGTCGGGCCAGAAAGGAAGGGATTAATTTTCATACGAAAGTTACAGGGCCGTCCATGATGTGGGAAAAGATGAAGAATTCGCCACGGCGAACGAGGAATACCGGGCTCGAAGATAGGAAATGACCTCATTCTGAGAAGTGGAAACCTTGAAAAGAGCGATCCCGACGGGAGGGGAAAAACGGGTTACTTCGGGGGGGAAAAGAGAGTGCCTCGGCACACTGGCTGATCTGCGGAAATTGGCGTTGTTACGTCTGCATGGGGTGCGCCCAGGGAGGGCAGGAAGAGAGAAATGGGTCACGCGGAGGAAAGGATTCGCCTGCAGAGGAGTCCTCGAAGTGTGTGTCGGGTAAAACGTCCATCACCGCAAAAAAATAAAAAACAAAAGGAACGATTAGAAAAAATAAAGAGCAACGCATTAGCCAAGTAATTATCCGACATCACCAGAAGGATAAAAATTCTTCATCGACAAGCGAGAGAAGAAAAGGGAAACTGGACCCGTCGGTGAGGGGAAAAAGGGGGAAAGAATTCCACGGTCGTTTCGTCGTGAAAAAAAGTTTCTTTCTGAAGGTCTCAAGCGAAACTCTTCCAGCCGAAGAGGAAGAGTGAAGCGCAGGGCTAAGTAGGCCTCACTCTGTAGAGGCGTTCCTCATGTCGGGGAGAAAAAATATTTCCCCGGCGGAAGGGGGAGGGAAGTTGCGGAATCAGCAAAAAAAAGAAAAGTCCATTCTCGACAAAAAACATCCATCAAAACGAAGTTTCCACGGGAGTGAAGGAAAGCGCGCCTACCACAAAAAAAAAAAAGTAAGGTCACCCCACCCGCCAAAAAAAAGAAACCCCACCACTCCATATACGCAAGGCCATTAGATCAGGCCTATAAAGAAAGCAGAATGGTGTAGGATTACCATCCTGGGAGGTGTGTCTTTATTGTCACTTACGGCGGGCCGTGTTGTTAAGAAGGAAAGGGAGAAGGGGGAATCGTTCGCCGGTTACCGGCACTGGGAAAAGGCAGCTCGCCAATTCCTTGGAGGGGCTGGTTATGCTAAGGGGAGCCGAACAGGGGTAGAAAAAGGGAAAAGAAACCGCTTTCAGCGAAAAAAAAACCATACTTCTCGCCCGAAAACCATTTTGGGCCTTAGGGAAAAAAGACTCCGAGACGATCTCCGAGGACGGAGGAGGGGGAAAAATGGGGTCGCCCGGCTTAGTAAAAACGGGAGCGGCGAGTTTGTTGAGGGAAAGGGCAGCTCACGTCATGTAGGACTGGGGAATCGCTCCTGTGTTTAACAAAATATTTCCAAGGCTCGGAATGTCCTCTAGAATCGAAAACGACTTTTTAAACTCGTCATCTCGTCGTCGGGAAAACTCGTGAACTAAGATACTAGTAGAAAAGAAGGGCAACTAGCTTCTGGGCAAAAAGGAGAACCACATATAATTTCCACAGGCTATGAAATCGCATGAAATGAATGAACACGAAAGCAGGGGGGAAGCCCGGATGGCGAGCCGACCGGAGGGGAAGGGGGAAAAAAGGAAGCGCTTTTGACCACGGTTCAAGAAAGCGCCATCCTTTGGAAGAGGGTTGGGAGAAAAAAATCACGCCAACAATGCGCGTTGAATCCTTTTCTGGGAAATGTGGGTAGCGTTCAGATTTCTAATGAAAGGGGGGAGGGACCAATAGGGCTGAAATCTTTAAACAGAGTCGTCCTCGCAGCGCGGAAGGTCAAGCACGGGTGCACTGCCGTGGAGGGAAAGAGGAAAATGTCCCTCCAAGGGGGGGGGGGACGTTTTGAAGACGCGAAAGAGGGTCCACGGGGATTTGGTTCAGGGGAAAGATCAAGTATCGAGTTCGAAAAAAAAAAAGAGAGAAAAGGAAAAATAGAGAGATACCGAAAAAGAAAGGAAAGGGGGGATTGAAACCAAATCCCCTTTGGGAAAGGTTTTCGGACCGGCATGTTCGCTAAACAAACCATGCACCGACGCTACAGAAGGAAGGGAAGGAAAAAAAAAAATGCCAGGGGGAGAAGGCGCAGGGAGGAGCAGCGCTGGATTCACACGACCGAGAGCAAAAAAAGAAAAGAACGGAAAAATAGAACTCTGAACCCATACCAGATCCCCGACCCGTCTAGCTGATCTCAAAAGGTGGGAGGGGGGGAAGGACGAGGCCAGCCAATAACATTCGATAGGAACAACGGAGAAAACGATTTAACCGTTGTTGTAATGAGCTAAGAACAATGCCGGTCTTAGAGAAAGAAAAAAGGAGAAAGGAAAAGGATCATCCTTTCGCTGGGAAAAATTTTTCATTCTATTTGGGGAACAAAAAGGACTGAACGATACCGGAAAAAAAGAAAGGGGGGTGTACCGTGCATACTAGGAAAACGATCGGCTTGGATGGGCCAGATAGATTGCTTATAGAAGCTGCACCACCTAGGGAGAGCAATATCCGCCACGAGAAAAAAAGAGAAAGGAAAAAAGCGAGATCCGAAAAAGGAGAGTCATTCAAATGCGCAGCAATCACCACCAACCCCGAGAAGGCTAATGACCAAGTCCGGCCACTGGAAGAATGGGAAAAGGATCGCGTCGAGAAATCGAACAAGAACAAAACTGTGCTGAACATTAATCGAGGGGTTTTGGGTGTGCAGGGAGAAGCTCGGCTTACAAGGGAAGGGAAAGGTACTGCGGTAGCAAAAAAGCCACCTTTCGAAAGGGATTGCTCTTTAAAACCGGGAAAGTATTAACTCGCTCAAAAGGGGAAGGGAGAAAGGCCAGGCTCCTGCAAGATCTGTAAAGAAAAAAGAAGAGCGCCTCCGTCTGGGAAAAGAACATGTCTGTATCGCTCGGCCTGACGGCGAGGGGAATGTTTTTTGGGGGGGTCGGATCGCTGGATGACAGGGGGGAGGGGTGGGTAAGGAGTTCATTCCTGATTGACAGAAAAGATGGCAGGAAGCGTGGCAACTGTGGAAAGCACGTTTGCTGCTGTATTGAAGTATGAAGCAAACGTGCCGCCTGCCGAGGAAAGAGGAAGGAATGTAGCTATCCGACAGAAGAGCCGCAGATGCTCTGAAAGACACATGAACGAATCGAAGAGAGGGAAGGGAAAGGGCACTTCTGGAAAAGAAAGTTAGATCCTAACCTTTCGATCGTTTCAAGGAAAAACGAAACCGACCGTGGAAACTGAAAAAAAGAAAACAATCCATGACGACGCGTTCCGGAAATGATACGTGTCGATTGATGGGAGGTCGCTTTGGGAAGTCATAGGTCCAATGATGGATTGAGCGATAAAGTAGGAAAGAGGGGACGGTGATGGACGGGGAAAAGAAGAACTGACTGCTGGCGAGGAAGTGCTCAAGCGAGTGCCCACTATGGGAAAAGAAGAACTCCCTGGAGTAATAGATCAAA
>Ga0179593_1495840_pt1 | contig 25735 bp, 26 predicted proteins | sample CZODoug2_1_08_16_FD_185931 | JGI IMG/M metagenome (GOLD analysis project Ga0179593, IMG submission 185931) | Vadose zone soil fungal communities from Angelo Coast Range Reserve, California, USA - CZODoug2_1_08_16fungal (PacBio error correction) | ecosystem: Environmental > Terrestrial > Soil >...
TCGAGGGCGGGGATGCGTGTCTAATGGGGGGACTCGAGAGGGGGAGAGCCTGTCTTATATGACTCTTTGTCTTGCATAAGAGGGAGAGTAAGGGGTAGGAAAACGGGGCAATGCTCGCGAATACACAGGGGGGTCGGGGAAAGAACAAAGACGGTCAAAAATTTGAATTGAAGAAATCTAATATCAAAATTGAGGAAGACGCATCCGGCCTGCCGAAAGTGAGATGAAGGTGAGGCAGTTTCCAGAGAGTAAAAATGGTGCCGACGATGGGGGAGTGCGGGGGAGGGGCTCGGGTAAAGGTCAAGGAGGGTGTGTGGACCGGACGGAGCGAACTGTTCCTACAGTCGTTACAGGCTTCCAACCGAGGGTGAAGATGTGAAGGACCTGCAAGGGACACGATGTCCACAGGAAAACGACGGACAATGCTGAAACAGGGAAGAACAAGAGAACCAGGGGCAAGCAGACTCAACCGGAGGAAAAAAGGAGAGAAGGGAACCTTTTCGGGTGGCCGATCTGAAAAAGAGTTCATCATGGCATCGTCCCCTTCAAAAGAATGCTCGGACATAGTCAGGCCGGCAGGACCAGGGAACCACCTTCCCCCGCTGAAGGGTGTAGATGAAACGTCGGTATGTACCTGCGGGGAAGAGCCGACAAGTACAACCGACGTCGCCAGGGTCTGATTCACCGCCTTCAAGACAATACATCACTTTCTCGCACAATGACTTACCGTAAGGAAACGTGCCGGGGGGGGGACACAACATCATCATTATGGCAAGGCCGGGAGAATAAGGAGTGTTTCTTTCGCCTAGAAACGCCGGCCCGTCAGAACAGCGTAGTGTGAGACCCAAGAAGTCCCGCATTGAATAGAGCGTACCGGGAGGACGAGAAAACAAAAGCAATGATCTCAAGGCACGACAGCGAGAGGTACGAACCGCAAAGCAATGAGAAACAGGAATCGCGTTACGAAAGGCCGAGGGGGTCAAAGGAGAGGAAAGTGATTATTCCAAAGAGGGAAAGATGGAAGGGTAATAAGTCGAAGCAACCTTAATTTGAACACAAATGAGCAAAAATCGAACCTCGGGCCTGCAATGTCCCCAAAGAGCTTCGTTCGAGGGGCATCCGAAACCGATGTGGCGCGAAAGTTTTGGTTGGTTTTGTTGTGGTTGTTGTCTAGGGGAGAGAAGGGAGTAAAAAACGCACGGGGCAACGCTCTTCGGCAGGGAAGGAATGAGACCATGACCATACCAAGGAGTCTTAAGGGGGGATCTGAGAAAACGCGTAAGTCCGCTGGAAAAAACCAGGTCGGTCGTAAGACCAAAACAGGTTCGCTCGGAGGTAGGAAGGAAGGCCGGGAAGAGAATAACGTCATCAAAATTAAGTGTGTCCCAGTGGGGAGAAAAAGAAAAGGACAGGCAACGAAGAAAGGCGCAGCGTGAGAGGAGCCCGCGACCAACAACGGGCGGACCGGTTGGGAGAAACAGCTCACGCTGGGAGGTGTACATAGGAAATCCAACTCCTTATTATCAAAAAGATCGCTAGTTCAGCGGGGACGCTGAGTCTTAACTTAGAAATGAAATGAGAGCTGGCCAGGGTCAGGAATTCAAAAACTGCACCTGAAAGAAGAAGGAGGCGGAAGCGGGAAGGGACGACGTGCCCTAGCACACCTTGCCAGCGTTCGAGACCGGAACGAAAGGGAGGGACGAAGAGGTAGTCCGAAGGGAGGGGATGCAACTAGAAAAGAAAGGTCAGTACAAGGGTCACAAACAACAAGCGCCGACGCACAGAACACAAATCACCCACGACACCCCGGTCCGAGAAAAAAAAGGCAGAAAAACAAGGCGACCGTCATTCAGAAAATCAGCTGACCATTAGGGAAGGGCCAACGCAGGTTTGGGGGGAGGTTGTCCTTTAAAAAAACACGACAAGAAGAAAGCACCTAAGAAAAGACTGAATGAACAGGACTAGGAAAGGGGTGAATTCAAAGTAATTAATATAAAAAAGCCGACCCTGCACCTTAGAAAAAAAGAATAACTCAGGAAACAGAAACTACAATGAAAAAGGGAGATTCCGGGAACGGCTTCGAAGAGAAAATTGCAGAATGCAAGCGAAAATGCCGCAGACAAACTACAGATTCAGATAGCTCCTCTAAGAAGGAGTCCTGACTTCCGCAAAGAAGATAGGAACTGCACTTTCATAAATCTGAAAACTAACAAAGACCCCACAGATTTCCCTACCTGCAAAAAAAAGGGAGGGGGGAAAAATTCGTTCAGTCTGATGACCCGAAGAGGAGGGAGAGGGCTACGAGAAAACCCGTTTGTGGTGACCAAGACTCATAAGGGAGGTAATTAAGAGGAGAAGACATGAGAAAAATGAAAAAGACCAGACACTTCCTTGACTCAGAGGGAAAAAACTATTGAAGACGATGGTCGATTTAGGACAAAACAACGCGCGACTGGAAAATTACCAGACGGCTGATGGCGCGCAAGAGGCACAAAAAAGAAGAAAAATAGCGACAAAGAAGAAAACTCCGGAGACGAGGAGCGAAAAGGTAAACTACTTTCATGTCCAGCAATGTACTCACAGGGGGAAAAAAAAAAAACGAGTGGGGCAGCACCGTGGATTTTAGGGAAGTCAAAAAGAGTCATAGAGAGAAAAAAAAAAAAATGGCAAAATATAGATAGACGAAAGAAGGGGCCGAAAGAAAGCCCACGGTCTGACCAATCAGTCCTTACATGCGGCTCGCGCGGTGGGGGAGCGAGAGGGGAAATGTCACAATCTTACAGCGGCGCGAAGAAACTGCCGCAAGGGGGAAGGGGAACTGAGCAGTCTTATCGTTTTCCCTGGCAGAAAAGAAAAGGGGCCTGACCACATTACGCGCTGTACAGCGCACGCCGCGTTGTGGGTGGGGAAAAGGGGGAACACTACCGAATCGCTTCGCAAAGACCTTTTCCGGCGGAAGGAGAAGAGGAGGAGTGTGGTATGGGGGTTTTAGGGGAGGGGAGAAAGGTTCAGACCCTCGAGACTTTACGGCTGGCCCTGAGGGGAAAACACAAAAGATCGTCAACCGGCCGAAGAAGAGGGACGTACAAAATACGACAACACGCATCAACCGAAATGACAGCGGAAATCGCTCATGGGCGAGAGAAGGAGGGAAAGAAAGGAAAAAACCCGTGAGTTGATGGGTAGTGGGGGGGGCTGCGCTGGCTCTGGATCGCTTGGCCGCCCGCGGAAAGAGATCGAAAGAGAGGATTTGGCCGGTCTGGGGATCGCCTGGGGGAAGGGGGTAGTGAAAGCCCGCTGACTACCCGGAAGAAAGGTCCGGCCGCGCAAAGGGAGGGAAGTATCCAGTACGGTTCTTGAGGGCGAGTAGAGTTCAAAGGCACCTCGAGGAAAAGAAACGGCGATCACCTTCCCCGACACCGAAGGAATTTCTTAAGGGCCTTAGAGAGCTAGGAGATTAGGAGAGGATCAGTTGGGGTGGAAGGCATTACCACTCCAACAACTTGTGACAAAGGAAGGGGGAAGAGTTAGGGGGGGAAGAAGGAGAGGAGATGATAAGGACACACGTGGTGGAGGAAGTTGGATGCATAGCGTTAAAGGGAAGGGTGGGCTGTGCGCTCAGTCGGTTTTTTGAGGCTAAAAAAGTGGACCTGACATTTAAAAGTCTATCGTCTTCCAGGGAAGGAGGGGCGTGCAGAACCAAATGGCGGAGCGGGCGGGGGGGAGAGGGTGATCCCTGTCTCTCGAAAATAGTTGGGGGACCGGCGCGATGGCATCCTCATGCCTTCTGTCAAGGGAGGAGAGATCGATTATGTTGTGAAAGGTGAAGGTATAGGCAAGGGAAACGGGGAGGGCAGAGCTAGGGGGGGTCTTCTCAGGAATCACTGCCCGCGTGCAATGAAGTGACCGATGACTCTGGGAAGGGGAATAGGGATCCCCGCGAGTGTGCTGGCCAGGACCCAAAAAAATCCGTAGTGTTGGAAAAAAGTGTCGAACGGGGGGGGGGGTCAACTTATGCTGTGGAAAACTGAAAGGGCGGCTGCGCGCGGTTCCTTTATTTGCCCCGACCAGACCAGAAAAAGCAAAGGGCGAAAACTAGAAGGTATCGGGCTGGCCTGAAAGACCAAAAAACGTCGCAGCTGGGGGTGAGGGATGAAGAACCGAGGGGGCAAAAACGCGTTCCAAACAACTCAGCCGTTCATAAAATGAGGAAGATCATACGGGTGGGGAACCTATGAGGCGCTCTGAATCTGAACGCGGAAGGAGAAACTTCGGAAGCAGTGGGGAGAGACAGACATGAGCGAGACGCTGACACTATAGGGGCACGAAGATGAGAGGGCCCTAGAGGGTGAATACAAAAAGGTGGAGGACGAAGCTAAATTGGTCACGACAAAGGGTATCATCTTACTATTCAGGGTGCATCGCAAAGGAGGGTCGTATTTTAACAAGAGGAGCTGGTAGGCAAGAGACGCAGTTTTCGAATGTTCTGTAGGGAGGTAAAATTCGGGGGGGGAAAAGAGGATATTGAAAACCATTGCGGATCATGAAAGGGTGAGAACGGAAAGAGATCGCGCAATAGGATTGCCTAGATCCGGAAACGCCGTCCTACACAAAAAATCCGGACAGGGGCAAAGGGTGCATCAGGCGAAAGAACCCTTTCCTTCAGGAAAGAATCCGGCGGCCAACCAACGAGTGACTGTGACAGTAAGGTTCGGGGGCGGTAGCCCAGGGTGCCTCTAACCTTTATGGGAATAGCCTTCTGTTAACCGACGGGCATGCGGAGAAGGGAAACGGTTGGTATGCACGGAAGAGACGGGAAGGAAGGGGTACTCAATTTCTGTGCGGAAGGCAGACAAAACCGGCCCCAGCGGTCAAATGGGGGGGGGGTTTTTTCAAAAGGGTCCCTGACGATGGCGAAGCTATTTTATATGGGGAAATGAAGGAATACTGGTCCGCGGCACGTACCATGGGGGCAATAAACAACAACAAAACAGGAGGCCTTACACGATCAGGAGGGAAAAGGGGATCTTCGAAGCCAGGGAGTGTCATTGGCAGTAACCGGAATTGGCTCGGACAGAGGGGAAGGAGAAATTTCAGGGAACCCCGGAAAATCAAGAGGAAGGTTGAGCCTTTAGCATGGGACCGGAGGAAGAAAAGAAGGCCAGGTGCAAAGGCCGCACACAGGGACGACGGGACACGGCGGACCCAGTCAACAAATAAAAAACAAAAAGGGCCATCAGGGGAGAAAGGGAGGAAACGGAAGGAAAGCTCAGACGTTACGTCGCCGGGGGAATGAGGAACGTGGGGTGAATTCAAGTCAAAAAAAACCTTTAAAGAAGATCTGGGCTCACGAAAACTTCTTTCGCAGCAGAAGCGATCGATTTCCGAGCCCGAGGGCGACCCCACCAGCGGGAGATCAGTCAAAAGGGGAGAAAAAAGTCGACGAGGTGTAAAGCCTCAAGCCCTAATCCCCGTAACATGATAAAAAAGGCGATCTGGGGGAAGACCGTCAGGGGGAGGGGTCAAAGAGCGCTCCTTGATGAGGCCAAGCGCGGGGAAAGAGAGGGGTGTATCTTTCTTGTAAGACCTGAAATCTTAGCACACAATGGGGAGAAAATTCGCGAAAACCCTCGCCTGGGCGTGAAACGATCGGAGAGGGCATCCAAGGAAAGCAACGCATGCTTTTGCTTCCTGGGAAAGGGGCGAGAAAGGACCTGCAGAAGAGGCGGAGCTTCCCTATCGAAAGGGCATAGAAAGCATCGTCGACAAGTATGGACTTAGTCGAGGGTAAAAAAAAAACGGCGGAAGGGGGCCGTTCAGAGGGTGGGGGTCAAAGCCGGTCTGTCTTTCTTCCACCAACTAAAACCAGCCTCGGGGCTTAAGGCCGGGAGAGAAACGGAGGAGGCATTTGTCCGTTTTAAGGGTGGGAGAGGGATGCACACAAGTCCTCTCTCAGAAAGAACCCGGTAATCTTGTAAGAACCCAACCGTGCGGGACACAGGGTTGTTGACAAAGCTCAGGAGTGTCAGGTGAACAAGAGTCCCTACCACCGCAAAAAGAGGAGAGGCAAGAGCCGCGAGGGGCAGAGTTCGGCGTCTTTCAAGAGGAAGGGCTGACGGAGAGTCGGACATGAGCAAAAAAGACCAAAGCAGGAAACAAGAAGGAAGACACATAAAGGGAGAATATCGGGAAAAGGAGGGGGGACCGATTTATTCAATCGAGCCGTCAAGAAACAGTTGGAAAGGGGAAAAGAGATCGCCAAAGGAATAGCTGGGGTAGTTGGACCTAGCTAACTTTCCCCAGAAGATCGCCATGAAGGGGACATTACACTTGGTCAAACAACAAAATGAGCGCCGCTAAACCAACAACGCACACTGACCACTGTCAACTAGGAAGCAAAAAGAAAAAACAAAAGCCATCACGACGAAAAACCCTCTTTGACCGGGACAGAACGACCTCGATATGACCGAAGAAAGTCCCTTCTCAGGACAAGAATGTGATTGAAAATGCGTCAGGGACCAACCGAAAAAACAGCAACAGAGTATGGAGCAGGAAGCACATCCGCGAGTAAAGAAATCCCAGGCTCGAGATCCATAAAAAAAAAAAAAAAAAAGGGGAAAAAAAAAAAAAAAAAAGAAAAAAAAAAAAAAAAAGGGGGGAAGAGACGACGGGGAAGGCGGGGAACATCTCTCGCCGCAAGACAGAATGCTCAAAAAAGGAAGGCCTCTCGTCGAGGTGTAAAGGGAAAGAAAACGGAGGGTCCCTCAACTTCACCACGCGAATGCCAGACCGGATAAAAAACTCGTAGCGGGAACGCAGGGACCGTAGTCGATCTGCAGGCAAGAGCTCGAGACATCATCGCATGTTTGGGGGGGTGGGGTGGGGGGGGGGTGTTTTTTGGGGGGGGGGGGGGGGGGGGGTTGGGTGGGGGGGGGGGGGGGGGGGGGGGGGGGGGGGGGGTGTGGGGGGGGGGGGGGGTGGGGTTGGTGGTGGGGGGGGTTTTTGGGGGGGGGGGGGGGGGGGGGGGGGGGGTGTGGTTTTGGGGGGGGGGGGGGTGGGTTTTTTTTTTTGTGGGGGGGGGGGGAGTTGTGTGTTGGGGTGGGGGGGGGGGGGTGGGGGCTTTCTCTTCTTCCCCAATTAAGTCCAATCCCATGCGCCTCTTTACCCTCTTTCCGGATGGATGAGGGGTGTCACGGCGATAAGCCAGGTGTACAACAAAAGCGGCGGGGGTCGACGATTACCGAGGGTGGTGGGGCACTACATGCCGGAAAAGAGGAAAAACGAGGGCGAAGCAAGAAAAACGCAACGGCGAAAACCACTTGCAGAGAGTAGGGGAAAGCCCCTACTATGGCGAAAGGGGCGAGGGAGGAGGGGAGGTGGGGGAAAAATAGGGAAGCCGTCATGTGGCCGCCATTAAACAGTCTGGACAGAGGCAAACCACATGCTGGAGTCAGATTCGAAAAAAGCCAGGTACCGGGGGAAATACCCCTCTCCTGAACGGGGAGGGGGAAATGTGCAGCTTTGAGGCTCAAAACGCGACGAGCGCCTGTAACTGTAACGGGGGGGACCCGGGTTGGTCTGGTAGGAAACCAAGCAGATTAAAAGAGATCAAACAACAAAAAAAAACGGTTAGTATTACCCCTCTCGAAAAGACGATGCGATGGGGGGGAAGGAACTCAAAGCTTAAACAACAAGGAAATGAGGCTCGGCGCGTTAGAGACGTCTGGAACAGCGACGTTAAAAGGAGAAGGGAGGATGGGAGGACCGAAAGGAGGACTGGGAGTCCGCTTATCTACATCCGGGTTTGACTCAAACTGGCCGCGGCTCCTTTTACTGTCGAAACATGACGCAGGGGGTCACGAAATTGTTGGTTTTGAAAAGGGAAAAATCGCCGACACGCTTTCCGGGGACAGCAGGGCCGGGAACCAATTAAAGGAATTTTGAGGGGGATGACGAAGTGAGAGAAGTGTTCCCACGATCAATCGTGAAACGGCATGCCGGAGGACAACCATCCGGTAAGGGCAGAATCCTCCGAGTGGGTCACGCGGGGCTGGACCTGCCCCATCCGAAGTGCAACGTGAAAGAGTCAGATGGCGGGTGGCGGAAGATGGGGGGGGAAACTCCCTTGCCTTGCGAGATGGGAGGCTCGCCCTCGTCCTTATCAGGGACGGCACGGAGGAGATACTCTCCCAGGGAGTAAGAATCGGCAAGTCCCGCGAGGGGTGACGTGTAAGTGAACTAATTCTGGTCCCCGAAGGACTCCTAGGTAGCCTCAGGGAAAAAAGGTTGGGATGAATGGCGGGACAGACTACGCGAAACGTCAAATGGGTCTTTACGGACTTTGGAGGGGGAAGGCATTCCCCCCGTAAACCGGCACGCTATTCCTGCGTCCTTACGCAGAAGGAGGTCGGTTGCGGCTTGTTTTCGACGCCATGGTTGGAACGCCAAAAGAGGTGTACCGGCGAGGGACGAGGTCAGGGGGAAGGAAGAAAGGAGGATATAGCAAGGGCCCCAGGGGAGGGGAGGAATGAGGGGAAGGAAAAGGAAGGGGCAGGGTCGAGGTTTAGCGGTTGGGGGCTGTGACGGGGCCGGGTTGTGGTTTTGAGTTAGCCAAAGTGGGAGGAAACCGGATGGATCGGGTGGTCAGGTGCCCATTGGGGTTCTTCTTCCCCCGAGGAGGAAGGAGCGAGAGTCTCCCCTATCTCTCGAAAAGGACAAGAGGGGGGGGGTGACGGCGCGACATAGGAAAAGAGGGGAGCTCAAGTCAGGGCTATTCGTGGCGTCGTCAGTTCGGGATCTGGGGGAAAAAGCCCTACCCGAGTTAGGAAGCTTGAGAAGTCAACAGGTCATCTCTCGGCAGGTCATCTGAGTGCATGAATAAAGGACCGCGTGTCCGGGAAAAACAAAAAACTGGTGTATAAAAAAACTGTTTTCCATGTCAACTTTGGGGGGGGGTCTCATTTAGAGAAGGTGTGGAATTGGTTCTTTGCGGGAGTTATGCTCGGGGCAATTGGTCGGGACTCTCATCCGAAAAAGGGACACCGGAAATTGTTCTAAAAGATGGCGATCTTGGGAAGAAGAAGCGCCGAACTGACTGGTTGGAGATCAAGCACGGTCGAAACTTGGAAGCCCCAAGAGAAAAAACCCTCCTACGCCGTGTCGGTTCAGAGACAAAAAAAAAAGCAGGGTTCTTTTCACTTTCTTGGTGTAGAAGGTAAGACTAAGAGCAGCAAGGCGTAAATCTTTGTACTCAGTTGAGCGAAGAAAATCATGCGGGAGACGAAGGGAATGAATACATCCGTCGCGGGGCCCTCAGCGCGTGTACGGAGCCTTGTTCCTCAAACAAGGGGTCGGTTCTCCTACAGGTCACTTGAAAGGAAGCTAAAACTCATCCATTCTACTCGGTCCGATGCTGTGGCAAATCAGCGCAAAAAATTATATTGAAAAAAGGGGCGGGTCGGAGTAACCCAGGAAAAAGTGGGAGCAGGGCTTGTATAGGCGGGGACGGTTGGAGCGACGAGCTGGGGTCGGCGCATGGAGGAGGAAAGGACGGCGTCGGAGAAGCGGGCCGCCAATCTAGAAAAAAAATCTCGCAACTGAAGTAGAGGGAGGAAGAAAAAAAAAATAAGAGGCATAAACAGGGGTCCGGCAGTGACGCAAATAGACACAACAGTGTCATCCAGGAACGCAATAAAAAGCTGGGGACCGACGCGGAGAAATCCAAATGTCCTCGGGGAAAAACGTATGGGCCAGTGATTGTAGGGCAGGAATGGGGGGTCGGCAAAAAGGGGAGGGGGAACGGTTCTCCGTAGGGGGGGATGGCACGACGGCGGAAAAAGAAAACGGGTACTAAAGAGGCAAAACAAAGGAATAAAGAAGAAAAACGTCATCGTTTGGAAAAAAAAGAATGGGGGTCAAGGGAAAATTATCCTTCACGCCCGGGCAACGTCGACGGTGAGCCAGGAGGAAGGGGCCGAGGGGGAATACCAGGCAAGCTCTCTAAAAAAAAAAACAACGTAGTATTGAAAAAGAGAAAAAGAAGACCCTGTAGGGTGCCTGAGGCAAAGCTTCATGCAATCTAAAGGGAGGCACGTAAAAAAGGAACACAGAGAAGTCTTCCTTAAAAAAAATTCATAAACAGCTACGTTGTAGGAATCTGCAAGGGAGTACGTCGACGGAAGGAGGGAAGGGCCATCCCACAAATCGCGGGACCGGAGAGGAGACACCTTCACTCAAGACCAAAATTCCGAAAACTGGAATTACACACTGAAAACTGCACAGACAGGAGACAGGGGTCGTCATCCAGAGGGTACTGGAATGACACTGTTGAATTCGAAGGGAGACAGTTCCAAGTCAGGAGGAGGGGGAGAAGAGGAGGGACGGCGTCAGCAAAGTTAAGGTCAGAATTGAAAAAAACGCTAGCCTGCGCCAAGGACCCACGTCAATGATAAAAGGCAAACACAGCAAAAAAAAAGTTCCAACCGAAAGAAGAGAAAAGAAACAGAAAACAGGCAACGGGAGAACTCCTCTGGGGCATCGCGACGACTGAAAGGCATCAGAAAGGATGATAAATTCTTGTTGAGGGAAAGCACTGAAATGCTTCGACCCCACCGTGGGAGAAATTCCTCGGGCCAATCGGAATGCGGTACCCTCTATCTTAAAAAAAACAAACGTTCAAGGGGGGCAAGCCTCGACGTGCAGGAGGGGGAAGACTGCGACGAAAGAGTCCTGGTAGGTCGCTGACGAGCGACTTCATAGGAACCGAGATGACGCTTTACGAATCCAACGAGGAGAGTTCGGTCCTATGGGTAACGGGGGGAAAATTTCGAGAGGAGACTCACCTCTGAGGCGCGGGGGTTTAGCATAACGAGATCGAGGGAGGAAAATCATTCCGTTTCAAACCGGGGTTTTCGGCAAGGCACACGAAATGCCACTATCAAACCAAGAAAACCATGAGAACAGAGGATAGAGACAAAAAGGGAGGAACAGCGGTTGTAAAACGTCGTTGTAATTTGACATCGAAGCACCAACCTCTCAGATACGATTAAGCAGTCAGGCGATGTCAATCGTCGGTTAAGAGGGAACGGGGGGGAGAAGCAAACGACAGCCGAAAATTTCATTCAAATTCCCACAGATACAGGAAAACATAGAAGGGAGCGTGGGGTGAGATCCGCGGAAAATGATGCCGACAAAGTCGAGGCGCAGTCCAGCTTTAAAGACGTGACAAGGGATCTCCTCGTCATCATCAACAGAAAGCGGAAAAAATGGCACAAGCCTGGTCAATCCAAAAAAGTAACATGAACACGTGTGAGGTAAAACAACCACAATGAGCCGACCGAAAGTAAAGAAAAGCCCATACTTTAGCAGAGGAACACACGTCTGCAAATACCAAGAGGGGGGGAAAAGAAAGTCCCATTCAGGGTCCAAGGTTGAGTGGAAAAGGCGTATGAACACAGAGAAAGAGCCGCACAGACAAATCTCGAAGCAGGAAGAAGGTCGTGAGGGAAAGGGGGGGGGGAAAAACTGTCATGCTCTATCCACAATCAGCGATTCCGGCGAAAGCGAGAGGAAAGACAAAATGCAAGGAATCAACGGGCGGGTTGCAGCGGCAAAATCAAAAAAAAATCGTACTGATGTCGTACGGCGGGGGAGTGCCAGAAAGGCCAAGAGAATCCAACCAAATAATATCTCGGAGGACAGTATCCTGTCGTGCCGTAGCTTACATGCCGGCCAAGCGCGCCATCAGACCGCAACGGAACGGTCGCGGGAAACATCCCCGACTCCAAGTCACAGTGCAACGGGAATTAGGTGCTTGTCCGGGAAAGACGAGGGAAAGCACGCCCGGCTTCTTCGGGACCGCGATGTTGGGGGAAGCCCCGCGGGCCGTAAAGGGGAGGCAGAGGGCTACAGCAAAAGATACACGGTGAGCAAAAGAAAAACTTACTCGGCTAAGGCAAAACCGCGAACAGAAAGGGGGGGGGAGAAAAGAGATGGAGGAGCATTTTTCACACAACGCAAAAGTCAGGGGGCAACAGGAATGAGCTGCCAACAGAAATGTCGAGAAGTGCGATGAGTAACCTTATGGACGGAAGAAAGGGGGACGCGAAGCTGGAAACACTGTTCACTGTCCACGAGCGAACTGCTCGAGGCAAAATTAACCCGTTGGTCAGCACCGGGGGGGAATGGTTAGTTTCGCATCGTCCATCAGATATAAAAAATAAAAAGAGGAGTGAGAGAGAGACGATGCGATGGGGGGGTGCCGGACTCAAATCAACGGATGACCAGTCCGGACAGTTAGAGGCTCGATTGAGCGACATCTGACCGGCACAGTCCCGTTTAAAAGGCGTCTGCGCTATGAGACAAAGCACGGCTAGAGGCGAGGGAGACAGACCTTTGGGGTCGCAGGAAGCCCTGTTCTAAATGACCGACTGTCTCCCCGCTTGGTTGTTTGGGGCAGAAAACAGAGAGAAAGTTGGGTCGCCATCGTCGGTCTAATTGTCGGGGGGGCTATGCTGGAAGGGGGGGGGGGGGGAGGCCCGTGCCGGTCCCTCGACATCAGTAAGGCATGTGACGAAGGAAGTGGTCACAACCAATCAAGTCATATCAATAAAGGAAGGCCAGTGCGGGGGTCAGCTGTCGACAGGAAACGAATAATCGATGCCACCAGCGGAGAGGCGTATGAGTAACATCGGGGGGAAACAGGGCCTATACCGATACTAGTGGCGTTCAGGAGCGCTTGGCCATGGCCCGGCACGGAAGGAACTCGCGATCGTGAAGCTCATGAAAGGAGACGCTTGGGGGGGGTGGATTGCACTAAAAAAGGACGGAAAACTCCGAAGACTCACCCGAAAAAAAAGAGGGAAAGTGACATCTCACGTAGGTCTTTCTCTCGAGTTCTCAAGGAGGTCCGCTGTGGATCTGGGAGGCTATAATGTCTAACGGCCCCCGTCACGCGAATTCCGGGATTACTGCGCTCTACGTCTGTTGCACGAGCTGTAGCGTGTTGGGAAAAGAGCCGTGTTCCCAAAGCCAAATGGCTTGGACCCTAAACGACTTTACGAGGGTCAATCGAGGATATTTGCCGCACGGAAACGGGGGGAGGCGATGCATAGTCGTACGATGGGCGGTGTCAGACGGGTGGGGGGCAAGGTGCAGGCAGCGGGACTCATGGTGGGGGTACTCCCGGGGTTTGACCGGGAGGCATAGGCTTGTGAAGTGCCTGTCCGCTGGGTCCGGCCTACCCAGAGAGACCGTTCGACACCGGTAGCCCGACTCCCTGGCCAGCGTGGTGACGGCTGCGCGAAAAAATCAGGAAATTCTTCCGAGGACATTCTTAAAAACCGTGAAGAGTCTGGTGAAAGGGTGCCCGAAAAACATTGCGGCAGCTACTGGGATCGTCACTTGAACCAAGGCCGTATTCAATGATGCATGGAAGAGAAGCCGGAGCGGTGTGCTTAATATGGCAAAACCTCCGATGTTTCCCGGCCGCAGGTTGGGGAAGCTAAATCACGCCGGGTCGCCGTTAAAAAAGGGTGCAGAGGGCGCGCCTGCCGCACGCAACGGGAAGAAGGGTGAGGGCGCATTTCTAATCCCTGGCCAGAATAAACCATCGACGCTTGGGGAGGGAAGAAGAGACTTGTACGGGAAACACAGGACCGGAAAAAGCAACCCAGTGAGAGCGACAAGCCGGTGTCGGTTCAATCAAGGAGGTCTTGAAGAAAGCGCGAAAGAAATTTGGCGTCATTGCGCTCCCCTAAGCCAGGCAGCAAAGGCCCCCTAGATCGCGGGGAAACGCGCGATGAGCGAATTTAGCCACGGGGTAGGGGGAAAAAAAAAAGCATTAAAATTATGGACGAAAATTAATCATCTTGAAGTGCTGTTGCATCCCCATCGAGACCGGGCGGGAAAAAAGAAATGGGGCAATCAAGGTGGCGGTTGGTCGCGGATTTGGGGGAAATCAGGCGCTGTCGTCGCCTGATCGGACGAACGGTGTCATTATCTCGGGAGAGGGATCAATAGTATCGAACAATAGCTCGAAACGCGGCAGGAAGGGAGCACACATAACGCGGGAACTGACCCTTTTCCGACGAAGCTGAATATCACCAAGTCATTGCAGAAGCAGCCGGCCGCCTCGACGGCCGGGGAAGGTAAGCGCGGGAAGACCCAGTAAACGACCCGGGATGGATTCTTGGCCGAAACGGCAAGGTCTCGACGGTCGGGGGGGAAAAAGGGACGGACGCTTGGAAGAGTTACTACAGGGAGGTCAACCTAAACACCGTAAGAACGGTTAAAGGGGGGATTAACCGGAAAGAGGTTCCACAGCGACTGGGATATTGCGGAAAAAAGAAAGCCTGGTCCGACACGAAAGTAAAGGGCAATCAAGAAATACAACCCAAACACGAGAGGGGAAAAGAAGGGGCCTTTTTGTGCCGCGGAAAAAGGCTTTTAATCATTGGAAATAGAACGGAGCCCGGAAACTACAGCGTCTTGCCTGAACCCATCATGGAAGGAACGGGGTGGTAGGAGCGGGGGGACGAGGGGGATAAGAATCCGTCCGGGCATCCCACCAGGAGAGGAAAAACGGACCGTCCCGACGAAACACGGGCACAATAAATCCCTCAGAGGCATCGGCTTACGGAGGAACAATGAAAGGGGACCACGGAGCAGGGGAGTAAGAACAGGCCGGATGCGGGGCATGAAAGGGTGATATTCGCATGGAGTCAAACCCCTGTCACAGCTTTTTGCTAACAGCCCGGCTAAGTCAGCAGCATGGGCAAGAAAGAGACGAGGACTGGGAGATACGCCAAAAACCCGATGAAGGCGACAAAACAGCGTTAGTTACAAGCCCGACAACGCCCATCCCCGCATGAGAAAAGCCGCGACTCGGGCAGAGGGTCAACGCACTGGGGGAGGGCAAGCATCGGTAAAAGAGAGAAGTGGAAGGATGGGACACTTAGGCAACGAAAAGCTAAATTCGCGTCACATCCTGCGTGGACCCGGATTGAGGAAAGGGGCATCAGCGAGGTTAGTGGGCGATGCAGCTTTCTTACTAAGAGTTTGTCGCGGAAGAAACAGCGTCACCCGGACAAGACTGAAAAAGAGCAAACAAAAAAAAAGGGAAAAAAAAAGACAGGCAAGACTGGGGGAGGGAACCGCGCAAAACGCGCGTCGGGACTGTCGCAAAACAAAAAAGAAAAAGCAGTGCCGCGGTGCAAGATCCATCCACTAACGAACTCCACAAGGGCTTCGGGCACCAAAAAACGAGAAAGAAGTCAATCAGAACTGGCAACGGGGAGGCGGGGAAACATGCCGAGAGCAGCAGCAAGAAAAGCACAACAGAAAACCACGTGCGGCCCGCGGGGGGGGCAAACAAGCAAGCGTGTCCTTGATCTTCCCAACAAAAAAGAGGGATTCAAGATGCAAGCATCGCGATGGCATCGCGGAACTGAGTGGGGGGGAGACTGAGCACGGATAGAGATGCACGAAACATCATTGGGCCAACGAACTAACCTAACAAGGGCAAGGATCGAGAAAAGGGGAACGAGGGTCAGGCCAGACGCGCATCACCGGGCCATACGGAAAGAGCAGAAACCGGGATGAAAACGACGAGGCCAGGTAGGGCCAAAGGAAAGGCAACAAGCCCGCTGGCAGGTGGAGGGTAAACTCAACATGAGGAGAATGGAAACGACGCAACACTTCTCACCAAAGCGACAAAATAGTCCCGGTCAGCAGAAAATGGCAGGCGAGAAACAAATTCGGTGACCGGCACATCTGAAGATATGACGAGACAACGTATTCCCGTGGGGGGGGGGGGGGGGGGGGGGGGTGCCACGGCAGGGGGGGGGGGTATTAAAAGGGGGATTCTCTAAACACGAGCAGCGCAGAAAAGACTCGCAGTTCCATATAAGGGAAGGGACGGGACGGGAACGGCATCACCTTCAAAAAGTGCTGCGTACAGGAGAAATAACAGACAGGAAGGAAGGAGAAAAAAACCTGTCATTTTTGTCACGACGAAAAAGTAAAACGGGGCTTCAGAGGTCGAAACGGAGGGCTCATCAAAACGTCACCAGAGAGAGGGACCAAGCCTTCTAGAACCGATGCGGCTCGAGATGAGCAAGCGTTGGCGGGATAGAATCAAGAATCCCTCTCTGCAAAAGCAATCATGGCAACGGGTTGGAAAGTATCGGGCGTGACATAATACCTACGACCAAACAAATAGAATCTTAAGAATGGCATGTCAGGGATCGGTGGGGGGGAAAACTGCTATCAGAAAAACGCTTACCCAACAACGCGGCTGGGTAGTGCGAGATGACCGAGAAAGGTTGTTGGGGCCGAAGCCATGCCGTACGAAGCGAAGGGCGACAGGAAAAAAAGGCTGAAAAAAAAAAGCAACCATACCAATTCCTCGAGTTGCTAGACAAAAATTGGCGAAAGAGGGGGGGGTGCATTAAGTGGGGGAACCAAACAACAACGCGGCGTACGCTCGGGGAATGTGGAAAAATCAAAGGGAAACACGAATTCAGGTATGCAACAAAGACAGAAGTGCGCGTAAACAGTCAAAGGACTTTCACCCCCCAGGGGGGAAAAAGAAAAGAGCAGGGGGACGGTAAAACTGCATCATGGTCGGCTCACAAAAAAGACCGAGGTAAAACTGGTCAGGTGGGGGCAAAGTGGGGAGTTCGAAAAAAGAACGCTCCATCGCTCTAGAAAAAAAAAGGTATAAGGGGAAAAGGAACTGCGAGACGATGGGCCTTCAGAGAAACCGGGTGAAAATCAAAGATTACATGGGCACGCCGGTGAAAACGACATTTAAAAAGGACGGAGGTGGTAAAGCGTAACACGCGCGTGTCCCCACGGCACGGGATGGTGTGGCCAGCTACAGAAATGGGGGGGTGGCCATCCGCCGAGAATCAGCGTAAACTGTCGACGCTCTTGCAGCAGAAGGAGGTTGGGCACGACTGACGAGCCTCCTCAGGAGTTGACATGCGGATGGCCGCGCTAACGGAGAAGAGGAGTGTGGGGGGGAGTCCGTGTCGCGGGGGCCGTGTAGGGCGAAGATCAACAGGCGTGGCTCCGGTGCGGCCACCACATCGCGGGAAAGAGGTCAGCCGCAGCAAGGAATCGCGTTTTGGAAACAGGCTGATAGCCGGAACGCACCTGGAAAAAGGGAGGAGGGGGGGGGACTAGTCGGGCGGGTAGGATCTTACGAAAGAGAAAAGGGCCAAATTGACGATATGGCGTTCTGCTCGGGGCTTGGAAAATGCAAGGGAATCGCCGGCCGCAACGGGCTTCTAGAGAAGAGGGACAGCACCGGTCTGGAATTGGGAGATGGAGGGGGATGGCACCGCCCGACGCCTGACTCCGAAACGGCGAAAAAAAAAAAAAAAAAAAAAAAAAAAAAAAAAAAAATCGACGGGGTGAAACAGTCTGTGGGACGTCGTACGAGACGCGGGAAAACGCCGTCTCCGGCGGACGTAGCGCGATGCGAAGTGGAAACGTCAAAAAAGGGCACAAAGGGGTCCATGTCTGACCACGATCGGGGGCGGCGGACTGTTGCGGGCTCTGGCTAGGGGGGGGGGAGAGCCTTTGCCACAAAAAAACATGGCAGTGGGAACCCGGCCTGGGACTCTTGCGGAGATCTCTAGGAAGGCCGGGGTCAAAAAAACCGACGTTGGTTCGGAAAAAAAGGAGTTGAGGATAAAACGGGACTAGGTGCAGGGGGTCTCCGCTTTTATCGTTGGGGCTGTGCACGCGGGGGGTGCCAAAGTTTGAAGACGTTGGGATGGAGAAGAGAGGGACATTTCTGTCAACTAAAAACCGAGGCAGGACGCGGCGGAATGTTGCACCAGGCGCGCTCAAGCTGCCAGCGTTTTGGACCGCGCCGATGTCTCCGGCGGGGCCAATCGGGGGAAAGCTTAGAGAAATAGCGTTCTGCTGGTCAGGTCGTTCCGGGACTTGATTGCCTGACCCTGGTCGAAGATCAAGAGGCAAGGAACAGCAAAGACCCGCCATTCCAGCCAGATGAATCGGGCGAATATGCATCGGGGCAGACAAGGCGCGGGGGAACCTGTACCGGAAGTGCCAAAAGATAGAAATTGGGGGGTTTGTACAATCGGTTCAGGGGTGGGTCGCAGGGGACACGCGATGTCGCAGGGTGAACTGCGCTTGAGGAGAGGATTGGGACCTCCAAGAACGGGGAAAAACCGGAATTGATGCAGGGCAAAGGTCTCTACGTGATTGAGGGTACGGGATGCCACCCGCAGCTCCGATGGGGTTGAAAAGGGGACCGAACCGGGGTCCGACAACTAAAGGACCGGACATCCGCAGTCCGTATACGAGAACGGTGTACGGTTCAAGGGAGCTCCAAGACGACAGCCGGCGGAAAGACGGTTCAGAAAGGGGCACTCAACAGAAGCGGCCGGGCCCTCAGAAACGAAGAGCGAGGGGAAACACTCAGAGGCACCGAAGGGAGAAAAATTTCCGACATCAGTGATGACAAAACAAGATAAATTGGAGAAGCGTGGTACGGATCTTGGTGTAACTCAGCAATACGCGCGCGTTGAAACAGTCGAAGTGGACGAACGGCGAGAGATTTGGGGGGGGGAGAATGGGAGCTGGGGGGGGCTGTGGACTCGCGATGTCAGCCCTTGCTGATCATGACGGGATGGGGGGAGAAGTCGCGTATAATCTCGCGCAAAGGATCGGGAAGAACGCGAACCCTTCGGGCGGCTGGGAGACCCTACCTGGCGACGTGAAACAGGCGAATATCACAGGCAGTCAAGAAGACGCCGCGACGTCGGGCGGTCCAGTTCGCCTCGGTAAGCACCAGGAGGGCCGAAAAAGATGGTTCGAGGTCGACGAACGGGAGTCGTTGGGACCTGACACGGCGGCTCGTCATCCGGTACAGGGTCGTTTCAGTCTTCCGCCGTCCATCTGGTTGAATGAATGGGGGAAAAGAAGTGAGATGAGGCCTAGCTTACGACTGTGAGGTGCAAAAGAGAAAATGCCAGGGGAAGTCAAACAAGAAGGACAACAAACACGAGGAGGGGATAGATCTTTCCACGGTTATTGCCAAAGCGGCCAGGCTGCTATCTCACCTTCAACGCGGCTCGGATAAGAACGTCAGGGAGGACTCCCAGTCAGACCAAGAACTTACGTATCCCCGGCTTACGATCCGTCGGCAAGTCCCACCCTCGTCAAACGCCCACAGTCGCTCCCGGCACGAAATACCAACCCTGGAGGGCAGTGCTTAGGGAGGAAACTACGTCAAAGACTTCGCGCGTGTCGTAAGGCGGATTCGTCCTGAATGAAAGGGAAGTCGACTGTCAGCGTCCGCTGACGAGAGGGTCTCCCACCCGGCTGGGCGAAGCATGACGAAATTGCGCTATCCCGTATAACTAACGAACTAAAACCGCGTCAGCAAAGAAGGACAAAGCGAGTTAAAAGAACTAGAAGTCCAAAGAAAGAAACCATTGACTAAAGCAGTGACGAAAGAAAGGGGAAACGCTACGCTCTGGATTAGTTCAAAAAGGAGAGGGGAGAATTGCCTTTCGGTCGTGTCTCACTTGAATCTGGCCCCGACATGGGGAGAAAATTTCGCGGCCCACTGCTTTTTCCAAGCGATAGGGACGGGTCGGGCATCCGGCGCATTCTGATGGAGGGAAAAATGATGGAGATTAACGCCGGCGAGCGACGCTTCCGTAAAGTCGAAGTAGAGGCATTACCCGTCAGAGGGAGGGGAGAATGGAGGCGGAAGATGGACCTTCCGCGTTTGGGGGGGTCGGACATGAGCGGGTCTTCATACCTCACCAGCAGCTAGCGAGCTGGGTTACGACAGGCCGCAGAATCTCGGAGGAAAGTTCACCAAGCGTCGGGAGGCAACGCCAGGAAGGAGAACGAAGCAAAAGAAACCCTGCGCCAATCGGGGGCGATGAAGACAAAACCCGTGCGAAGAAAAAAGTGTGGGGGAACAAACCTTAAGGGTGTCGTTGAAGCTGGCCAGCACCAACCTGTCGCCGGGGTCATGAGCATCCCCCCGAGGGGGAGGGAAAAGAGGCTGGAGTTACTGGGGGGAATGGGAGGAAAGGAGAGGGCATCATTCAAAAAAAAAAAGGTCAGTCAATGAAAGAAGGAAATGAACGAAATCATGAACTATAGCCTCGTGGGGGAAAGACTGAAATAATGAATCGCAACGTCACCAAACGACTCTGGGGGCCCGTTGCGCACCCTGGGAGGAAAAACGGGGGGGAACCGCCTGGGCCTCCTTAGGGGTAACGAAAAAGGGGGAAATGCACCGAGATATAGAAAGCTCAAGGGGCAGGCACACGGGCGTACTCCACAACATGGCGCCGGGCATGTCAACAACACTCTCACATCGGGGAAAAAAAGGACCAGGTCCTGTAAGCAGAAAATGAGAGAAGGGAAAACTGGGGACGCGGCATCCTCTATATTACCGAGAAAGCGTCACCAGGGAGGGGGGGCCGGGGGAAGAAAAGGTGAGTGGAAAATTGGCGGCATGAAAAAACAGACCAGAGCAAGAAACAGACTACGTGACCCGGGGGAGGGGAAAAAGGAAAGCTAGATGCCGGGGGGGAGGTGAAACTTCACAATGCGCGATAAAAAGGGAAACGACGAAGGTCTACCTCGAGCGCCACCGCAGCAAAAATTCCTCAACCTTCGATTTGCTCACGCTAAAAAAAGTCGGCGTATCTGTGGGTTCGAGTGCACTTCCAAAGGGTGGGGCAAGGACCGGCGAAAAACTGCGTTCTAGTCGGGACGCGTGCAACGGCACGGCGATCCCCGCCAGACAGGAACGACACGGGACTTATCTTGTTCTTGAACAGATGCCGAGCAAAAGGCAACTAGTTAAAAGAGGGGTCAAGAGGAGGGGCCGTCCTATCAACCGCGTGACCCAACACGATCGGCGGCGGTTCGACGGAGGGCAACGCGAGTGGGTTTCAAACTAAAAACGCCGGCCTGAAAGGCTGATATCGATGGACAGCAAAAGGCTGAGAAGAGACCCCAGCAGGTACCGCTCGCGAAGGGCAGCACGTTCCCCAGAAATGCGAAAGCGAGGGGAGCAGGGGGCAGTTGTTCCAAAAAAAAACACGCGGCTGCAGTACGCTTCGGTCTTGCGCCAGCCACCCTTAATTAAGGCAGGAGGCACACATGAGGTAGGCAGATGCGAACCATCTCAACGGACGTGGCAGGCACGACTCGACGTTAAAGATTGTGAAGGTCCCATGACAACCCAAGAAGAAGTTAACTACGTATGTGGGGGAAAAACAAAGACCCTGTGGTTTTGAGGGCCACCCACGAGCGGCATCATCATCTAAAAACGGAGGAGCAAAAGATGACGGTCGATGGGTTGCCGGAACTCAATCCCACGAAGAAAGCCGGAAAGTTCAGGAGGCGCCGCGGTTAAGACGGGCACAGTCGTGGCGTCAGAGCGCGATGGGTCAGCGCACGGCACTACTTCCTTGTCAATCTATAAACAATGTGGGGGGAAGAATGGACCTGGACTAGGAGAAATGTTGAAGCACATGACGAGACTGTACGCCAAAACGGGGTGGGTGGGGGGGGGGGCCAAAAGACATCGTCGCCAAGAGGGCGCCAAAGCAGGGGCCTCGACCGAAGAAGACGGAAGGGGGGAGGTGACTGCTCAAGATCACAGTTACGGAATATGAGTACCGAAAACACCAAGGTCAGGTCAAACTGTCTAGCCGCCGCCGCGTGGGGCGGTTGGGGGACAAAAGAGGGGAAAGGGGACCGACACGATCCCTGAAATGAACATCAACTCTGCGAGGGATGTCAGATGGTGACCGAGAAATGAAGGTTTGACGATGAGTGCTGACTCTCTTGGGGGGAATGGAATGGAACAACTTGCCTGAAAAAGTAGATTCTCCCTCGCGCCGTATTCAGGAGGCTGGGAAGTGCCTGCACCCTCGATCGACAGGACGCCGGAATCGTAGGGCGCGCAAAGCGCTTATGGGTGAAGCAAGCTTCGCTCCGCGGGAAGCACCTGGAGTGTAAAAACGGGGGTGTGGGGACGCTAGTATTCACCGGACCCCGGGGAAAGAGTAAACGGATTCCTAAAAATCAAGGGCGGAGGGGAGGGGGGCTGCCTGGGATATTTTCGAAAAGAGTGTAAAAATGGCGTGGAAAAAACGGCAGGTACGCTTTCACTTCGGTCAAAGTGGCTGAGCGGGGAACCGGTGTTGGAGGAGGGAAGTCATATGGGGGTGGGAGCAGTAGCTTGGGCTTTTCGGATCTAGAAGTGGGGTGGGGGGGGTTGACTAAAACCAGTGGGCCAGGAAGGTTTATGTAGGAGGGCGTTTGTGCAAAGTGAAGGGCGCCAACCCGAGGAGGTGAGGAGAGTCAAGGTCAGCTCATCACACATGCAAGCGTGTCGAACTAGATAAACCTTCGTCAGTTAACGCGGAGATCACTTCTGTCGGTCAGGGTCGTAGCATGTGGGGACTGCCTGGTCTGAGCGCATGCAAAAAAATATGCGAAAAGTCGAATTCCCGCTAGGCCTCAGAGGAAGCGCTGGTCAATCCCCGGAGAGGGGTGGGGCGGGCGTATGGTCAAACCCGAAGGGGAAGGCGTGTACAAACGCTGGGAAGAACTGTTGTCAAACGCGGGAAATCATGAGAAGGTCGCCCGTGTTCTGGAGTTCCAGCTTCGCTCCAGACGGAAACCAGATGGCCAACGAAGGGGGAGGTTTCGACGGCCCAACTCCCGACGCGAGAGAAAGGGTCTAGGAACCTCTAAAAGACACGAAAAAACGCGGACCGGACAAAGCGCCTCCTGTCTGGGGAAAATACTAAGCCAGGGGCTTGTCACGTGCTCGGGAGGAGCAGTCTAGAATACCTGCGTTAAAACGATTTTCGGAGGCGCTCATAAAGAGCGGCTAGATGCCCGAAAAAGGAGCGCGGGACACGCATCAGAGGCCTCGAGTGGGAGAAACCACTGTCGGGGGGGGAGGAGGACACGAACTATAAAAGTAAGAGTTAAACGGGGCTTTGGATCCGGGCGCGCAGGGGCAGCGGAGGGGGTAACACTTCAGATCGCAATGGGTTCCCTCATGTTCAGGGATGAGTGCTCTTTCGGGGGGGGGAAAAAAAGAGAGTCTTCCTTGGATGAAAATGACGCAGGTGGCTAGATACGGTCTCTCGAAATATTGCTACAAGGGATCGCGACGCGTCGGTCTGAGCAATAAGAGGACCTGAAGGGCCAGAAGAGATCCATTTTCAACATTCCGGACTAGTCCAGCTCTGGTGAGGTCATTTGAGCCGGATCCCAGGATTGCCCAAAAAGATGGGTGTGAGTGACGGGTCGCAGGCGGGTCAGTCAGGATACTCGTTGGGACTGGGCATTAACCGGGTAAATACAGGGGGCATGCTTAGACAGTCCGAGGTTCATGAAGGGAAGAATCCTTGAGCCTTACGGGTCCGAAGAGAAGGTAGATTCACGGAGGTGAAAGCCTGCCGCGAACGTACCAGGAAATCTCGGGAAAACACACAGAGGAGGGGGGCCCCCTGGGAATAGTGACGCGGCCAAAGGCTTGCATCATTGCAATCTAAAAGTCGCCTCTCGGAAAATAAAAAGCTCAAAGGATGCGGTAAACCTTCAAACACGGAGTACGTGGAGAAGATTGAAAAATGCCCGGAGGACGAGCCGGAAGGCATCAACCACGGCGAGACGTGACAACGTCGGGGCGCACCGTCACGAATCCGCCGGGCTCGATCTTTTAGGGCCGAAACTTGGGCCGTCACCGACGTCGCAGCTTCAAGCCTGATGCGGTATGACCTGGGATATTCCGCAGAAGGTCGCAACAGGGAAGGAAAAGGCGAGGTGCCTCAACGCGATTTGACTCGATCATTGCAAAACAGATAAGGGCGCGAGCCGGATGCGGAACTCAACCAGCTGTCCATTATAAAAAAGGGGGGGAGAAAAAAAACATCAGCTATCCCAAGAGCGATCCGCCCGATCCAACGAGAGAAACCATGTCCCGTAAGAAAAAGAAGGGGGAAGGCACGCTCGCGACTGTATGAGGGAAAACTGAAGAGATAATGTTATAGTTGGATTTTCATAGGCCCCTCGACACCGTGGTTACATTCCGCGGCCCATTGCGTTTCCCCTCGAGGGAGGCGGGATCCAGGCGAGCCGCAATGGGAAGGAAGCGCCAACTTCTTAAGATTACAGCCTCTTAAGACGGCCATAGAAGGTGACCAGAAACAGGGGGATTCTCATCTCTGAATAGGCAACGAGCGATGTCCGGGACGGGGTTTCGACAAGGATCTATCACCAGCGGCACGAGACGGGGCTGTCGCGAAAAAAAAATCACGAGAAAGAAATCTCGGGGAGGACACAGGTGGCACCGTGGAGCTGGGAGGGGGAACCGAAGGACGCGCAGCTCAAGAACCCGCGACATACGCGATTAACGGAAAAACCCGGGACCCCGCTGGTTACACAGCTCCTTCGTCAATTTACAAAAGCGACCGCGCCGGGAGGGCGATCAAGAGAGCGTTTGTCATCGGGACTTGCAACAGAGGGAAAAGAGACTTATAAACTGCTGCCGCTCCAGGGGAAGACCCAGTCAGGCAATTGGGACATACGGCAAAAGGATAAAAAGAAAAGATCGAAGCGAGCGTGAAAGACTGGACCGATAGGATGAATCTCGCCAGAACGATGAATTTAGCGCGAACCGGTAGAACGATTACAAAGGCCGCTCGGGGGGGCCCAAAAAGAGGGGACACCTATCGACAATCAAATATCAGAAAAACGTTTCGGAACCTAACAACAATGACCCACAGAAAAATCTAAAAAACGGGAAAAAGAACATAAAAGTACGGGAAAGAAGCCTCCCGGGAAAACCCTTCTTGGACGGATCAGCGAAGAAAAAAAAGGAGTCCATTCGGCGTCCACAGTTGGGAATGGAAAAGTGAGGAGAGAGGACAAAGCCATATAAAACCAAACATACGCCGAAGAACGATTCTCAAGGAAATCGCTACCTGACGGGTACTTCTGCATAGGATCCCAGTACCCATGAAAACCGGATACAGAAAACCAATCGAAACATCTCAACCGGTAGATTTTGAAGAAAAGCCGAGTTCCTGCATCCGGAGGAGGAAGGACAAGTCCATCACTTCCCACGTACTGCCAGCCAGGCAGAGAACCGATACTCGAGAGAAAGAGGAAAGTCACAGGCTATCACATGGGCCATGGCACAAGCGAAGGCATAATCCACCATCGGGAAAATTCGCTCGTTCAGTGAAAAAAATACGAAATCCGCATGAAGCATTTAAACTGTTGTTCTTGAAATGAGTGAAGTCATATCAAAATACCCAACCGAACAAAAGCCGTGCTGGAAAAGGGAAAGGAGAGGTGGGGTTCACGACAAACCGCCATGCCGTAGGATGAGACTATTCTACAGCAGTCAGAGCAAGGGAGGGCCCTAAAAAAAAAAATCCGCTCGCGAAGGGCCGCGAAAGACGTGAAAAGAGTGGCGGAAGTTTTTCCTGTGGGAAACGCGGTTTCACAGCTGCATGCGCCAAAAGTAACAGAGGAGGGGCTAAAAGTCGATCAGATGCGACACAGCACCGTGCCGTCCGACCAAAAGCGCGACGTAATTAAACGACTGTGGAAAGGGAACAGCGAGCCCGCGCAGCCGCATGGAAACTGGTAAATGAAGCAGGGGGATTGGATTCAAAGGCAAACCCTAGCGCGTCAG
>Ga0179593_1647172_pt1 | contig 25734 bp, 26 predicted proteins | sample CZODoug2_1_08_16_FD_185931 | JGI IMG/M metagenome (GOLD analysis project Ga0179593, IMG submission 185931) | Vadose zone soil fungal communities from Angelo Coast Range Reserve, California, USA - CZODoug2_1_08_16fungal (PacBio error correction) | ecosystem: Environmental > Terrestrial > Soil >...
TGTGACTATTGCGATACTCCTAAGGGGAGAAAGAACCGCGAGACACTGCCACAGTAGAAACGGCTAAGGCTAAAAGATAGCTCTCGCAAAAGGCCACTGATCGACAAACCTCAGGGAGCTCGGGAGAAGCGCACGTAAACTCTGGGGGAAAAAAGGGGAAGGGGAAAAAAGGGACAGCTCCGCTGATGGTTCGCGAGTCCGAATCTGAGTAACGCACGGTATTTCCTGAAGGATGGGGAGGACGGGCTGGCCGAAACTAAATAAAGGAAGCAACCTCGCGCGGAGCAATGGGAGGAGGAAAAACACTCTGAAATGAGAAGGCTCACGCGCCAGAAAGGCCTCGCGGAAGAACGAACGCCATCACTCCATCTCTCCAACAAACAAACTGAAAAGTTATGATAGATCTATGGTAAACGGGGGAGCGATCTCGGCAGCCGAGGAGCCGGAAAGAGGGGAAAAGAAATCGATGTTCTCGAAGACTAATGGGAGACTTCGAGGGACGGAGGGAAATGCTCGGCGAGCCCGTAACTCCAGGAAAAAAAACAGGGCAAAATCGACGAACGAGCGTCACCATCAGATATCAAGGGGGAGCCCACGCAAAAAAAGGAAGAGCACAAATGCAGAGGCCGAGGGCGCTGCTAAAAAGTACTAAAGAAAGGCTGAGCAGACGGTTCATCATGGGACTCGTTTGGGAGGGCTTTTGGATTCCCATCTCCGCGGGGAAGAGAATCAAGGTCCGGAAAGGGTCGCGGAAGTCCATAGGGGTAAAAAGGAGCCACGAGGCAAGCCGGCAGCACCAGTGGGGACGGGCCGGGGAGCCCGACACACCCTGCCCTGACAAGAAAGAAAAAATGAAGCGAAAGACGGTCCGAGGAAAAATGTCAAATGACGCCTACTTCGGACTGGGGAGTAAAGGAGAAGACCAGCACCGGGGGAGTAAGCTTAAAGCGCGGTGATCTGATTGAGAAGGGGTGGGAGCCAAAAATTATGTCCGCAGCTTCAGGATGCTTGAGGAATTCAACATTGGGAAAGACTATGCGCATCGGACAGGAGTGCATAGGGGGGGGGGGTTAGAGGGGAAGAGTAAAAAAAGCACCCAGGAAGCCGCCGAATCTTCGTAAGAGCTTTCAGAGGGAGAAAGAGGACACGATCCAGTTGATTGGAGCATATTCCACGGCGACCTCAGAATAGAGGGGGGGAGGAGAGCAAAGGTCGTGCTTAGAAGATAGGAAGCCCGATACGAGTCAGCTGGGCCTCACGCTAAGGACTTAAAGGAGAGGCGCAGCACATCAAAGAGAGGGGGGCCGAACTAAGAAATGACACCATTCGCCACGATCCTAGATCGGCCGACCTGTCTGCGCCAGATTGAACGACCAGGGGGCGGAGACATAGAAGGGTTGATGGTGTGAGGCTCATCGGATTAAAAAACCCGTTCTAAACTTCGGCGGAGCCCTGGGAAGTATGCCGAAGAAGAAATGCGATTCGGGCTGGGCGTTCAGGAGGGGGGAAGCACCACGCCATACACTCGAATCTTGCTGTGGGAAAACATTCCTAGTTCGAACAGATCGTCCTGAATCTAAACTTCAATGAAGCCGAAACGCGGAAGGGACGTCGCAAGAAAATGCCGAAAATTGAACATCGAAACAGGGAGAGATCATTCCCGAGCAAGCCGGAATTGAGAAGAAAAAGAGTGTTTATGCACGATGCGGGCCGAGCTGCGGGTTCTTTGTTAGGGCAATCCCGAAGCCGATGAATGTTCTGGTAGGCTTGGCTAAACACATCAGGGGGGCGGTGCCCAGGCGCTTGGGTGTCGCCAAAAATTCCTCTCTTAATCCCTCAGAAGCAAGCGTCACCTTCACGGAAAAGAGGGGTCATAGGGACCGAAAGAAAAAAAAAAGCGGTCGACGGCAGGGGGAGGATAGAAATGACTCAAGAAAATTGTGTGGTGTGCGGAAGTCGACTACCATAGGCAAAGGGGGGAACCGCATGGAATGTAAGGAAAAACTGCAATGCCTTATGTCCAGGAAAAGTTCAGGGCGGTGGGGGGTTGAACTGTCTGAAGCGACTGTCACGACTACAGAAAAAGAGCACTATATCTCAGGGGACCAGAAAGGGTGCCCCGACACCGCGCATGTGTAACGTCAGCGCGTGTCGACTTGTAAAATTGGGCGCTACCAGACAGAAGTCCTTTGCAAAAACCGAGTGTTTGAAGTTAGGAGAGTCGTCGCGAGACTACCTCTTTCTAACAAAAATTAGACGAAAAAAAGAAGCTTGGCTGGGACGTGCTGGCCGGGAAGCGAAAAAGCGCCGCGCAGGTAAAAGCGAAGGGAAAAATTGGTCTAAAGCGGAAAGGGTTCCTCGACCTTATATTTCGGAGCATGGTTATCGGGGGACGGGTCAGTAGGCAAAAAAAATAAAGAAGAAATCACGACACGAAACCATGAGGGAGAACTGGAAGACGCAACTCTTTGAGGAAAAAGGGCTGGACGATCCAGAAAGGGCGGTGGACTCTGATCAAAAAAACGACGTTGCACGGCGGGCTCTTAAAGCCCGCATAAAAAGAGAGGCGACGGGGAGGAGCGCTGGCGTGAAAAAGGGCGTCAGGAAAAAATAGTTGCGAGTCTCCTTCGGCTCAGAAGAGACCAAATCGAAAGATCGAATGAGGAGATCGTAAGAGGACGCGCGGGGGAGCGATGGCCGAAGGGGGGATGGCGGGGGCAGGGCACACGTTCTAAAAAAAGACGGAGAGCGCGCGCAAATGGAAAGGGGGTCTCCTACTAGAATGCGCCGTTCGGGGGGGGGGGAGGGGGGGTAGAAGAGAGGGAGCGAAGAGGGGATGGGAGGAGTGAGAGGGGATGGGAGGGGGTGGGGGGGGGAGGGGTAAAGGGGTGGTTGGGAGGTAGAATAAGGGGGAGTGGCAGCATTGCTTCTCTGTCTAGGTCAAGGGGTAGGAGGTGCCGCGGGGGGCGTGACGCCGCGGTAAAGGGACGAGAAAAAAAATCAACTACGGTCTTCCCGAACGCTGTTGGCCCGAGGTGGAAAAAAAAAAGAACGGCACTTTCAAACAGAGACCTACCGCTCGGTGCTTTGAGGGAAAGAAAAAACTTCTTCCAGAGGAGACGGCAGAGGCGCTAAAAAAAATTGAGACAATCTCGCATTAAAAGACCGAAGTTACGCGGTCTGTCTTCGGGATAAGCCGGGGGGAACAGAACACTGAAGGGCACTTCTGATACTGAAAAGAAGTCGATGGGAGGAAAAGTTCGAAAAAGAGTTTCTTTTTTTGGGGGACCCGCGGAAATTGGGTTGGTGACCATGCCGGAGAATGACGTGATGTCAAAACACATTTCAGAAAAGTTCTGAGGGAATCTCGCGAGGCATAAGACTACGGGAAAAAATAAGGGGTGAATAGATGGCGCGGGAAGAAAAGGGGGATTGCGTACACATGTGAAAAATTGGGGGGGGGGGGGGACGCCGCCGTAAACATAGAAGACAAATTGCCAGGACACTTTCCATGAAGTGGGGCCCTTACCCTCTTTGCGGACTGAAAAAAAAAGGTCGGAAAGTCTCCCATTCAGATCGGAAGAGGAGTAACGAACAACAACATGGCAGCATCGGCAGAGAGATTTTCCCCGCAGGAGCGTCAGAAAAAAAGCGACCCTCACGAGAAGCATAAACTGCCATCAGAAAAGAGACTTTCTTTTTTGAGACCATTTTCTTCGAGGATAAAAGGAATTCGCTAGAGCGGAAAGTCTGGAAGTCGATGATGGGAAAGGGGGTGTTAGCTCGGAGCGCCAATCACGTGTATGCCACGAGCGGAGTTGCGGAGGAGGTGGGGTCGGCGGATAGAGGGCCACCCGCAGGGAACTGCATGCTAGCCAGACGGGCTATCAGGCCGATGCCTCTGGTGTTAAATCGAGGAAAGCTTGGAGAAAAGAAAAACGTGCGATGCCGAAAGCTAATTTATCCTCGCTTAAGCACGACCTCTTACCAGATAACAAAGCGCTTCTAACATCGGCCAGATTAGGGGCTGGGGGCAAGGGGAAAGTCGGGACGATTTGACCGGAAAAAAGTCAGACGGTAACCAATAAATTGAGCAGGGGTTGTTGTACACGCTCTCTCACGAACAAAAGAGGAGGAGGGAGGGACTTATGCGTAAAAAACTAATATGTCGTACCGAGTCAGGACGACTTAAAGCGGGACAGCAAATAAGAGGCGCTGAGCCGGCGAGCATCAGGAAGTCGAGTTGGATGGCGCGGGAATAAAAAACACAAAGAGATCGCGGCAGGCGCTTCTCCACGTGACGAAGAGTTAGCACAAAGCGTCTCGAGGCCCGAGAAAAACAAGAAACGTGCTAGAATGAGAAATGGCGGGCCGGCAATGCGCCGGGGAATTGTATCGGCTTCAACTTTCTCCTGGCCGAGGCTGCACAAACACGTCGCCAAATCCAAGCATCCCTCCTTAATGCAGGGGTCAGAGAGGCGGCATCCTCAGATATGGTAAAGAGACCAAACGAAAACTGATCTATCGAGGCAAGGCCAAAACGTCGGGAGGGCCCGACATTCGTGTTCAGGTGCTTCATTGGGGGGGAAAAATTTTTCTCTGATGTGGGATAAGGCATCGGGGGGGGAAGACAATAAACGGGAGCAGTCCGCTTTGGCCCTCCACGCGGAGTGCGGGGAAGGGGGGGGGCTAAGTCTAGTGACGGCGGCGACTTAGAAACCCCTAAGTCCGACCGCGATGACGCGCTCCGCGGCTATTGGAAACCAGTATGAGTTCTCTCCGTAGATAATCTGCGCATTGGGAGGAGAAGCAACTCACGCCAGGAAAGGAAGTGCCACCCCCGGAAACAAAAAAGGAAAAACCGAAAGCCTTGGGCGACTTATTTAGAAATCGTCCCTTCTCGGGAGTGAATAAAATAACAAAGCTCCGTGCGAGGCAACGTCGATCAAGGAAGACCCTGAGGGGTAGGAACTCTATGCTAAGGGGGTGCGAGGGCTGTGGGTGTGGTGTGTGTTGACGGCCGACATCGTCCGACGTCAAGGGGATAGAACGTCCTCGTAGTGCAAACCAAAACACAGAAAATGTTGAGCGGCAGCTTCCATCGGACCGCGGGAACGCCGTAAGGGGAGGAGGGGAGGAAGCAGGGCTCTCCATTTGGAGAAACCGACTACAGCACAGAGGGCGAAAGCGCGAAAACGCTTTCGGCCGACGACATAAAAAAGCCTGCAATGTCGCATACGTACACCAGCATGTCGGACTACCCTAGAGGCTGGAGCAATCTCCTCTTCCATAGCCGCCCTTCAAGTCGAAATAGACTACCCAACCTCTCGGGTAAACTTAGTGTCGATGCGTTGAGGGAGAGACTCCTAGTGCACCAAAGAAGGATCCAACTGGATCGACGGAAGCCCACGTGCAAACTTTAGGAGGCCTGGGGCCCGGCAAGCATCGAAAAAGGCAACGAGGCGTAACCCGTTGGAGAGGCTTCGCCGAACGCACCCGGCGGCGATAGGTAAATCACCGCAACGTGATCTAGTGACCGCCGGAGAATAAAATGAGGCCAAATCATCGTCCCCGTGATGCGAACTAAGCAAGGGCAGAAAATTCCCGAGGATAGACGGGGCACCGGATAGAGGAATCGGGACGAACGAAACATTTGGGGCGAGGCCCTATTCCGGAGAGCTGGGAAAAAAGCTCACCAGAATCGGCAGAGTCGACGTCTCATATTGGGAAAATCGTTAGTGCAGCGAGACTAAGATAACTCCCTCCACTCAACAACACATGAAAAAAGTTCTGGCGGAAGAAGAGACACAGACAAAAGAAGGCGCGTGAAATGACAGAGTTTTCTCTGTGCAACACAAGAACTATCGGGGGAAGTACCGGGAAGGACCTCTACAAACGTTCGAGGGACAAATAAGAACCTCCCGACTGACCTTTCCTTCAAGCTAAGCCCGATGGCGCAAGGAAGCAAAGCTTCTTCCGAAGGGCCGAAAGGGGGTGACAAATCCGAAAAAACTCAGTGTATCGTCGGATATTTCTCCATGAATGAAGAGATGCAATAAAGATGGAGGGGACCGCAGTTAAAGATGGCTGGATTACATAGGCCTGAGAGCCGAACACTGCCAAGGGAGCCCACCACCCCCAAGTGGCGCAAGAAATAGAGACAAAACACCTCGACGACGGCGGATCGGGCCATAAAAAACACGACTAGCTCTCAAGAATAGAGTAAAGAGCACATCCGGGCGGAGGGGAATGCGGAGCCGCCAAGGCCAAACTGGGCTTGGTTCAAAGTCACGTCGTCAACCAAGAACATGAAAATGGCAATCAGACATCATCCGCAGCTCGCCGAGCCGTCGACTAAAGGAGAGGGAAAACTTCCAGCCTGAGGACTGCCTGAAAGGCAGGCAGGGACCCTTCTCATGAAATCAACAAGTATCGGCGGATCCTGCATCCTAAGCTACCAAAATCACTCAGGGAAAGGGCTGGGGATAAGTGAGCCTCAACCTAAAACCCTGCCGGTTAACAAATGTAGTAGGAGATCTTCGCCGCCATAAGGCCGACACGCCCTGAAAGGAGGCTAGGATGTACGGAGGTCGACCTACAGCGATGTGCTAAATAGCAAGAGTCAGGGCAATACATGGTTCCTCCGAGGGCGGAGTATTTCGAAAAAGCTGGATCAAAGTAGGCTTCCTGAAAACGACCGAGCATTGCGAATCGCCGGAATCTGGGGAGGGGGGGGGGATCGGCTAAAAAACGTAGGGAATAGAGGATATCTACTATGCGGAGGGCTTCCAGGAAGGGGCGGTTTGAACTATGACGGGAGGCAGGACTCGCTCGTAATCATCGTGAAAAGGAAGTGATCCGCAGTTTCAAAAAAAAAGACCCAAAGGAGGGTCGGACAGAAAATGATGGGATAAGCCGCCACACCGCGCTGGGCAGCCACGCGGTGGAAAAAAACCTGCACCTCAGCTACTCTGAGCGAAGCAGGAGCGAATGGCCAAAAAACATGTCGCTAAGTCGGGAGAAGGAAAATGGACAAAGGGTCACGGGGTGGATTGTGGACTCTTGGCCAGAAGAGGACTAACCTTCTACCAACGAACCCGTAGGTCCCCGGAGAGACGCGAGAAAAAAGGAGGGGCAGCCAACAGTCGCTCTCCAAGCGAAAAAAATCGGGAAACGAGACTGTCAAAAGGACATCCTTCGCATAAAACTTGCGGACCAACGACCGGGAAGCTCCGCTAACGATGTTCGCGAGAACCTTCGAGTGACTACAGTCAATTTTGTTCTCGACCTGGGGACGCTGGGAAAAAAGAGCATGCCGAACAGAGTCCCTCACCTCTGGAGGGAGAAAAAGTCGTCTTCGAGGTCACCATGCGAGGCTCACCGAAAAAAAAATAACGCCGAAGAAACGCCCGAATCTCAACAAAAAGAGAGGGGAAAAAGAAGTAGATGAGGGGCCGCGGCGATAGAAGTGGCGGGCCGGACGGGAGAGAGTCATTCGGGGGCCTCAAAGCTTGGGAAAAATCGCGCGGGAAAAACTGCGCGCAGGCTCGGTGGGCGCTCGTCAAAAGAAAGCGGGGAAAGAGAACAAATCGAAACGAAACACGGAGGGGATTGTTCAGAGCGAACCAAATCTAGCCTGCCAGCGAGGAGGGGAAAGGCCGAAACGCACAGTGCGCGAAGAAAATGACCGAGGCGGCAAAAGGTTCATATCACTAAAGCTTAAGTTGGGCGGCCTAACGAATCCAGGTGCAGATCGACGGGTTGACGGAGAAGAGAGGAAGTGTACGTCAGGTCATCGGGCACAAGGCCGCAGTAAAAAAGAGACAAGGCCACAGGCCCCCTAACTAAAGGGAGGTCTACTTCGGGAGTGAGAGGCAGCTGACTAGTGGCTTGAAGGACGGGGGAAAACATCCCCGCTTGGAGGAAGCCCGGCGGTGGAAAATTTGCTAGGGGTTAAGGAAGGCCATTCGGTCAATCATGGAGGAGGGGAGTGGGCTGCACTTGGAGGCACCTAAAAAAAGCCAAGATGAGCGAGTGATGGCCTGGGTTTTTCGTAGGTCGAACGAAAACGCAACTGGCAAGGAAGAGCAAGACAATCTAGGATCATCGATTTTCTCCGAGTGATAACAAAAAAATCGTGCTAATTCACTGCGTGGACACTCCGAAGAGGGGGGGCGGGGGGGGAAACGTGTAGTTGCGGAATTGGAAGGCCGAACGGCGAAGCGGGGGGAAACTAAGCTGCCCCTGTAGGATAGCCCAAAAAACGCCCTTCGGAGGGGGTTGCGGCCACGAAGAAAAATGCGAGCCGCGAAGGCGGGGACGGGCCATAGGGGCCCAATTCGAGACCGTATAAAAATTTTGGGACAGAAGGGGAAGGGGTGGAGAGAAGCACTTGAACCCCTTAGCAGGCAAAGAATTGGGATAGAAAGGCCACGCCGGAGGGGGGGAGGGAGTCGTCAAACTCGCCGCAACGCCAGACTGAAGGGCTTGACAGGCCAGAACCCTGGAAGGCGTCGGGAGCTCCAGCTCAGAAAAGGGAAAAAGGTCCGACGGATGTCGCGTTGACGCAATACATGCCGAAATTTGATGAAAAAAAGAGACATCAGCACTAGTTGAACAAGAAAAAAGGGGGAACGTAACCGAGATGGTCGAGAAAATAGGGCGGGGGGGGCGAGCCGGCTATGTAGTGGAAGAAAAGTCAGAGGCAGATGTCTGGGCCATTTGCTGCCACCGATGGAAGGGGTGTGGTCAAGGCGAAGTGTGGTGTTCTCAGAGAAAGGCCTAGAGAAGCCCAACTCAAACCAAAGGAACACCTTCAGAAAAAGATGTCCACCTTGAGGTCCTCGAAGACTGTAAAAAGTCCGGGCTACGATATAAAACTGCAAAAAGCGCAAGGTGTTGGAACGAAGAACGAAGAAGAGAAGTATCGGCGCAAGCCGCGCATGGCTCCGGGAGGGGAAAGTCATCGTCTTTAAAATTTTTGGGCGAGTCGTGCGTATTCGTTTGGCAAAAAAGTCAAACTGGGGAAGAACACTACGCGGTCCTGCCTATATCAAGTAACCGAAGGGGTACAGCGTGCGGGGGTCCCGTCGGGAAGAGAAAGAAGAGTACTATGTGTCGATCGGGCGAGGCCGCCCGCCACGCCTCACGCAAAAGTTGGGGGGGTGGGAAAGAAGGCAAAACGAAGGGAAGAATTTTCGAACCCGGGGGGGCGCCCTACCGGCAAAAGCTTCGGTCGCTGGAGCTCGCCGGCGGAGAGGAGATCGCCTGGAAAGGGGCTATGCAGATTGCCGAAGAAAAGAGGAGGATGTCTATCATCGGGGGTCGAAAAACTGAAGGATCGCAGAAAGGGCCCGTTCGCGGCAGCCCTGATGCGATGCAATGGGAGAAGAAACTCTTTGTGAAGAGATTGAGGTACGATCGACGGCCGAAATTGGACGAGGAGGGGCGAACACCGATACGGTGACAAAGGTACCAGCGTTCGCTGCGGATGCAGATATCCTAGACGCATTCCTGGTCTAGGAAGGCATAAGTCCTACGGAAGGACTAGGGCAGGACAAATAGTAAATTCTAAAAAAAAAGAGAGGGGGATATCAAAAAAAGCAAAATCTGCAACAAAGGGGGAGCTCAGAACGTAGGGGAGAGCGGGTGTGTCGAGAAGCTGGGCGATGGCGGGCAAACTCGGAGGTGCTCTACGACACGGGGCGCAGGCATAACCCGAACGATCTGTTCCTCCTAGGAACAATTGCTCGTGAGGTCTGTCATCTGAAATGTCGAAAGGAGCTTGTCGCGAGGGGAGAGGGGTAATGTCCGGGACGCGTGCGCTCGGGATAAAAAACCCTCCGGAGGGCCAGGAAAGGCGATGGGGCGCGTTTGGCAGAAAGGCTCTAAGGAAGCGGAAGCGGCGGGGAAAAAGGTAACGGGAACGGGCCACGGCCGAGGAGGTAACGAAAAGCAGCGACAACAAAACTGTCCGGGGAAGCCTCAAACGGACCCTCGCAGGACCAAAAGTCGAGGGCAGGAATCGCCGTTACAGCCAAGACGGGAGGGGTGTCAAGGCCTACGTCTGGGATCTATCTAAAAAGCACAATGAGGAGCATAAAAAGGAACGAAACGCGTTGGGGCGGGTGAGCCGTCGGCGGCCGGGGGCTGCACGGAAACAGGAGAGGGGTGGAGGGGAGGGATACAGAAAAAAGGCAGCATGTAGAGTGGGAGGCACGAGGCAAAATAAGAAGGTGACGGTACCGGCAGAGATCGCAGGTGAAGCGCCGCTTCTGGTCTAAACATGTCCTGGGGAACGGAAAAAAACTGGCACGAAAGGGGCTCAGAATCAAAAGAGGCCTTACTGAACGAGGAGGGCAAGCCTCGGGAGGGTACTGCGGCCAAACGGTTCTTTATCTAAAAAGGGCTTGAGCCGAGGCGTCCGCCACATCAGGAGAAAAAATGAGATACCATCAGGGAGAAGTGGGAACCGAATGACAAAGGGAACCTCGGCACAACAAAAGGGAGGGAGGATGCTTCATCAGAAAGAGGGAAGAAGCCTTGGGCGGAGGGCGACCAGGATCTCATATTAAGGAAAAAGGGGACTAGAGAGATACCGTCGGCGGGGCAGTCGAGGGGAAGGCTAAAAGTCTGTTGAGGGTGAGCATCGAAAGGTTCTGGGGGGATGCAAAATCATTGAAGGAGGTCGCGGGCAATCTCGGCCTAAGCCATTGGAAAAAAGGTGAAAAAGGTGACTCGGGGGATGTGGCTTCCTTTTGGTTTTCAAAAGACTAGATCTACAAGTGGGAGAACTCCTCCCGTGGCTATCCGAGTTCTGGTTAGAAGGCAAAGGGCCGTAACGTAATAAGGGCTCCATATTACAACGGCGATCGCGCCATAGGGGGGATGGGAGGGGGTCAAGGGGATTTGGGGGAAAGTCAGTCCCTTAAGGGAAAAGACGGGAAACATAAATTTGAGCGTGTTGGGTACCGAAGGGAAAAGAGAGGGAAAAAAAAACACAACAAAAGAAGGGGAAAAGAAGAGGATGTCCGGGCATGCAACTGGGTACCGGGTCGGAAGGCAAAGGAAGACTTGCAAAAATAAGGCAAAAACAAGCCCAGCACACGACCGACGCGCGGAGCAGGCGACATGGATGAAAATTACGAACGTGAGAAGAGTGGAAGGGCGCCAGACGCGGATGACTAAACATGGAGAGGGCTCCGTGTCCGAATAGGAGTTCGGTCACAAAGAGCGGGTCCTGCAGTTGAGAAGACGGGGGGAATGCAGCACCAGGGGAGGTGGAAAGGGAAGGCCTCCGGGACCGGGGCCAATTAAGAGGCCAAAGGCACACGTGGCCTGCTCAAAAAAACGCCGGCATCTCCATCATGCCTTTCCAGGAACCTAAGCCTTCGATGCGAAAGGGGGGAGGGCCTCCAGAAGGTTCAAGGGGCCAACCGTGCTAAGGATTCTTTGGGCGCAATCTCAGGGAGTCGTGGGGGCAGGGAACAAAAAGTATAGGTTCTTAAGAAGAAGGGGAGGTAGGCCGATGGGAGCGCTGATGTTGTCTGGGAAACCTAGGCCGATACTGGAAAGTAAAAAACTGTGACAAATTAAGAAAATAGGGGAAAAGGGCCTCCACCGCGGCCAGGGAAGCCTGGAAGTGAGGTACAGAAAAGGAAGCGGCGACCCCAATACTGGGGGGACGCCAGAAAAATCTGCGGATCCCCGCGGAAAAGTCCGGGAAAAAGTATGGGCGGGCTCCCGATGAGAATCTGGGGGGAAAAAAGAACAGGGTGGGGGAGGATCCCGCAGGAATCACGGAGAGGAGGCAAATAAAAACCCGAAAGCTAACCGCCCAACAGTGGGAGTCAAATGGGATGCCATCGCATGCTCGAAGGCAAGAAGAAGAAACAGCGAATTAAGGGGAAAGGCAAAGCGGCGAGGCAGAAAAAGAACGCAGGACCCGAGAAAGCGGCTTTGGGAGGTCTGAAGGAAACGGACAGCTGGAGGAGAAACTGCGGCGGGGAAGGAAGAGCTGAGTCATGGAATGCATGGCGGTACAGCAGCAGAGGACCCATAAAAAATTTGGCCCGGCCTATTGAGATTCTGAAAAAACCAACGGCGTTCAAAAAAAGGGGAGGAATTCCGTATGGAGGATGCACTTACGGATAAAGGTGAAACTAAAGGGGAATCAGAAATTACGTCTAAGAATTACGGGAGGGCCTGGGAAAGATGAAATACAGCAGCACCCACGTCTGAAGGGTGCTAGAAGTGACCCCGAGCTGCACCCGCACCTCGCAGTTGCTAAGGGGAAAGCCGGGACCCTCCATCTAAACGTCGAAAAAAAAAAAACAAAGTAACCAAACGTCGCGGCCTTTCGGAGATCAGCAGTTGAAGGGGGAGATTGCCGTGTCTGACAAGAATGGAATCGGATATCGTCCCACGGGGAGCATAAAGAAAAAACTTTTCTCCTCAAAGTCAATTCGTCCCCAGCGACTACACGGCATAAAAACAGAGAGGGAAGAGGGACGATGGTACCTGGTTCGAAGACCCGGGCGCCACGGACGGAATCTTAAGCACTTGGCAAAAAAAGGGGAGTCAGAGGGAAAGAAGCGCATCATTTAATCTCAATCGAAGAGGAGCTAGTAGTCCGCCCTGGAGACAACGTCAACGTGATAGAGGGCCGAGCGGATCGAGGAAGGGAAGCTAAGAGAGGTTGATGAAGGGAGCCGGAGGACGGCACCGCTCGAATCTGGAAGAACATAAGCCAAACTGTCCGAGGGGGGGAGCATATTGGGTCGATCGGGTTGCGGGGACGCGGAACTAAAAGACTTTCGAAAACAGTAACCCATTTTTGAAAAGGGGACCTTTGCGGGGGGTCTACGACGACGCCGACACTACGTGACAAGAGGGGAAAAAAAAGATTCAGAGGAAAAAAATTAGCGGAAAGCGAGCAGAGGGGGTCGTGGTCGTCGGGGAACCATCTCTGGAAAAAGAACCCCAATACCAAAAAACGACCGGGCAAAAAAAAAAAATTACCGGGGAGCGATTGAGCGGCCACCGAAGAAAGAAGTCGGAAGGAAAGGGGGGGAAAAACAAGATTGTATGTCCTTCCGCAAACAGGAGGAAAGCAGTCGGATAGGGACCAGCACGGGCATAAGCAAATGCCAGAAGGAAAGGGAGGGAAGAAGTGATTCAGCGGAGGAAGGAGATTAAGCAGAAGGCGGCGGGCGAAAAAACGGGGGGGGCCAACCCCTTCCGGGGGCTCAATCCACATTAAAAAAAGAATTACAAAGGGGGACCAGATCCTGCTGTCCATAAAAGAAAAAGAAAATCCGCCACAGGCTCTTTCGACGCGGGAATTCTCAATGAGGCGGCGGGGACCGAAAGGACCTGCCGAGAGGGGGGGAGGGGGACATGTCGACGTCATGTCGGGCCGGGACAGAACTGAAAAAAAGAGTGCAAATCAAAGGCTGTGGAGCGACCGAGAGGGGAGGGAACTAAGGTGAAGACTTCAGAAAGAGGAGAAGAATTCCGGCTGCGGCCGCGAAGCCGCTTCCAAGCAGAAGAGAAACTATAAAAAAAAAAAAACCGAGGAAAATCCAAAAGGGAGGACGAACGCTGCTCGCCGGACGGGCTTCATCAAGTGAAAACAAATCACCCGGCTAAGTTCAAAGTGGAGGAGGGATCCGGAAAAAGGAGAAGGCACCATCGAGGCGAAATGTAAAAAGGTGTCCGTGAAGACCCGAGGAGCGCCTGGGGGGAAGAGACCGGCCAATAAAGGAGGGGGGAGTATGCAAGCGGCTGCCAGTTCGGTCCAATGGGACAGGGACAGCAGACCAGCTCAGCCGATATCCCGCCTTAATTGCGCCAAGCACAAAGTTGTCGGCCTAAAAAGGAAGAAAAATCTATTAAAAAAGGGTGGGACGCTTCGGCCAGTTGCTGGGGGGGGAGGACTCTAAAAACCAAAGGCCGCAATCGGCGAGCTCGGTCAGAGTCGCCCAAGGGGGGACCAGACACCTCAAGCCCGCCCCTCGAGGGTCCAAGGAAAACTCTAACCACTCCGCCCGACGCGCTGGGCAGAAAAATTGGAGGGGCCTGTACCAGAACCGAGATCGCCGCATCAGGGCAGGATGGATCCGCCTGGAACTCAAAGGGGGGTTAGGGCAGGCTGTGGGCGCACAAAAAAAAAAAACACTAGTCACGGGGGGAGGCCGGGGCCTCGGTCAAGAAGTGGTAGAGAAAATACTTGGATTCGCCGCGAGAACCCGTCAAAAAAGGAGACAATTCGTCTCAAGCTGCCGGGAAAGATCGCTCGAGCAGACAAAATGCAACGACCGTCCGACGCAGAGTAAAGAGGGACTTATCGCAACGTGCCCGGGAAACCCGGGGGGAAAGGGGTAAGACAGGGACAGGCGGTTGGGAGGCCGAACCCGGACGGGATTTGGGAAGGGAGGGTTGGCTCGGAAGTTAGGACAGAGGAGGGGGAGGGGGGATCAGCGACCGGCGCCGCCCCGAAAAAACTTAGACAACAGCGTCTTAAGCGCGCCAACGGTATAGAGGACCACGTCCTCGGCTCGCCGCGGCAGGCCGCGCCAGCCATCTCAACCATTCCAACAAAAACTGGGGGATTGAGAGGCTGGCGGCGGCGTCTTCGAGAAAAAAAAAATCTCCGACAGAGGAAATCCTGGGGAGCGATAGCCTGGGAATCTCCCTCGCGTGGGCCTAGTAAAAAAAATGCACTGGGGGACAGCGGGAAGAACCCCCAAGACCATCGACGAACGTCCGTGACAAAAGAGAAGACAGGGGAGGAAAGAGGGAAAAAAAAAGCGGAGCCTCAGGAGGTTGCAGCTCCAGCTTACTAAAAAATAGCTCGCGTAGGGAAGGGGAGATAGCAACGGGAGAGAAGATTAGTCGGCTGCCTATAGCGAAGCGGAGAATCACGTAAGCCCGGGGCTAAAGGGGCAGTGTGCAGAACTTTGAGGAGCGGGTCTCAAAGAAAAGGACGCGCATTAGCACATTCAAAAGAAGGAGCCCCCTACGCGGAGTTCCCTTGCGCCACAGGCCTGGGCAGACGACAGACGACAGAAAAGCATCGAAGAGGGGTCCTCATGAGGTGCCGATTAATCGAGGCGTACAGGCCAAAAGAAGGGGAGTCACCATCGAGTCGTGCGATGAGCCGGTTAGAAAAGCTATTATGCAAAACTCGCGGGACTTGGGAGAAGGGGGGTGCTGGCAAAAAGGGGGAAACCTCTTTCGAGGGAAGCAGGGAGGGAGTGCTGCCCGGCTGTGGGGGGACAAAAAAAAAAAAAAAAAAAAAAAGTCAGGCAACCGAACAAAAAAAGCCGAGCCGCCGACCTCGGACGTAGATCTTAGAACTAGAGGAAAACGACGGGTTGAATGCGACCACAAACAGATCCGGTTTGCGGGGAGGGAAAGATTCAATTCCAGGGCGTGGAAAGAAAAATGGACTCGGCGGGTCAGGGAATTAAGGAAGCAAAACTGGCCGAAAGGGATAAGAGACCGCAAGACATGAGGCCGGGTCAAAAGGGAAAAAGCGGAAGCGTCCGTTGACGTCCACGAAGGGCGTCACAAAATGACAAGTACTCCGCGAGAGGCGAGCCGAGTACTTAAAAGGGGTCCGATTTCGAAAAAAAGGGCTCTGGAGACAGAGGGCCGGTTTATGGAGGTCTCTAGGATCCCCCTCGAGGGACCGGCGAAAAAAGTAGAGCCCTTGGAGAGAAGGCGACGTCCGGGGGAAAGGCAAATGGAGCTTGTCAGGGCGGCCCAGCAAAAAAGGTACATCTGAAATGCTGGGAGGGAGGGAAAGTCAAAAGTAGTCGAACGGTCGGCGAAGAAAAATTCAAAAAAGGGAAGGTCGATCGCCTCGTTCACTGGACGACCTACAGAAGTCACATGGGAAATCTAACAGTGGACCCGAGGCGGGAGCCCGAAAGGGGAAGAGGAAAAAACCTAGATGGGGCAGCGGAGATGGGGCGAGCTCGCGATTGGGGGGAGACAGGAAAGGGACCTCCGGGGAAAGGGAAAATGTTCTTCTTTGCAAAAGGGAAACCAATGAGGGGGTTGGGGGGGGGGAGAAAGTGCGCGTGGTGTTAGATCAGGCAGAGCGGGAAATCTCTAAAACATCTTATCACCGTTCATGCATTAACCTTTAACTCTCTGAAAAGTATGGAGGAAAAATCATGGGAGAGCCAAAGCAAAAAGGGCATCCTGATTGGGGCGGAAGTTCGGAAAAAAAATGCTTAAGATCAGCCAGGGGAGGATTCCAGGGAGGTGGCCGTGGGACAGAAACTGGGGGAGTGGGGGAGGGCAGGTGAGCGGCGGTGTTGCGACGGTCTGAAGCGATGGGGGGGGGAGCTACGAAACGTCAAACTGCACGATATCGGCCACCAGTGAACCGAAAGAGGAGGTGGGGGAAGGTCCGGCGCGTGTCGCGCAGTTGTCTACAAATGCTGGAACATCAAAACGCTGAGAGGAAACGTCATGGGGTTAGGGGGAGAAGGATAGTCGGCCGCGATTTTGCATACAGGAGGGGGACTCACCAGATATGACCGCGACTCCCAGATCTTGGGACGGAAGAATACGCGGGAAATCTCGGTCTATCGCTTTCCAAGGTTGTCAAAGGATTCCAATAGAATCCGGAGCTTCCCAGGGAATCATCGGTAAGGGAAGCACAACTGGCGTGCTATCATCAATCAAAAGGGGAGGAGGTTCGGTCAGTGTATTGCGGCCTGCGAAGGGTGAGACAAGACTTACGAAGTCGGCCGATAACAGCAAGTTAAGGGACTCTGGGAGTGCGGACAACCATAAGGGTGCAAAAAAAAAGGACCGCTGGTTCGGAATAATGACGGAAGGGGAAGCTGAGCAGGGAGCTCAAATGCGTGGAAGAGGTCAGGCGGCCAACTTCGCGAGCCTGGCTAGATCCGGGAGGAATTGGCTAGAAAGTCAAAGGCAATGATCGAGCTCGAAGACGTAGGACCAAAAAAGATGGTGACTCGGGAAGGGGGCTGGCGGGACGGGAGGGGCGGGAAAAGTAACCTCGGTGTAACGCCAGGCGGAGGAAGCGCGGACTATCCGTGCAGAGTCGAACCTTTGCGGGAAAGGAGTTCATCGTTCTAAAAAAAGAAAAGACCGCGGACCTCGCCGACGGGAGGCGTTCTTCTTCCGTGCTGGAAAAATGGCGAGGAGAGAAGCGAATAAAGAGGTTGGAAAAAAGTCCGAAGGCGTCGGCGCCTATGGGGGAATCCAGTCGCCCGCAATAGTAGAGGGGCAACATTGTCGGCCCGAAACGCGGTCCGGTGAATAAGGGACAACGAGGGTCTGGAGAAACTACAAATGCATCTGGACCAGGGAAAACTTTTCTCGCGCCTACCACGCCGGCAGGGAATCTAGTCAGGAGCTTCGAGATCGGAACAGTCTCGAACGGAAGTAAGAGGGGTGCAACCCCGTCTTATCATGAAAGCAAGGTGGCGCATCACCAAGTCACGGCTGGGGGGTTTTGATTTTGTTATCATCTATGGGGGGGAGGGTACTTGGCCATCTGCAAGAGATCTAGGGGATGTCGGACCCAACATGGTCCCTGTGCTGTAAAGGACTTAATAGGAGAAGAAAATATTTCGTACATATAGCGCAGTTGGAGTCTCAGGACGTCGTACAATGGATGGCTCCATGCCGAATTACAGAAATGTGAAAGTCCCGCAGCCAGTGGATTACAGGGAAAAAGGGTCGGACATGGACGAATCGTTTAGGGGTACTAGAAGGGCTTTCCCCAGGCTAGGCCGAAGGGAACAAAAAAAAATTAGGTCCCCAGCAGAAAATGCAAGAAAAATTCAAAGCCAGAAAGTTCCCCGCGGCCCAGCAAGAAGGGAATCGCCTTCTCCTCAAATCGATCGCTGGCTGCGAAACGGGGGGCGTGGAGGATAGAGACCCAGTTGCTAGAGCTAAAACGAGTCGGGCTGCCGGCGAGATTTGTCGATAAGGATGGCGGGGAGTACGGTAAGCCCGACAAGACCACGGAAGCGTTGAAAAGGAGGAGCTTTCGAGTAGCCGCGCAGAGATGGCGTAACACACTGGACTCCTTGAGATCGCGGCAGAGGCCCTTTGTGAAATACCGAAAGGAGCTCTTGGGAATCGCGGCTCGGCTAGACGATTGCGTGCAATTAATAGAAGCGTCCGCGTCTTAAGAAGCTGAATTCTGCATCGAAAAGCTCTGCTCAAGTCAGATTGAGCTTTGGGAAGAGTGGAAAATAGAGGCAGAGGGGTACCAGACGGTACAAAGGGTACTTGTTGGTACAGAAGGAAGGATCAAAAAAAAAGACAACAACGTGGAGGAAGGAGAAAGGTTACTGGAGGGTACCACGCGCAAAGGTTATGGGTAGGAGGTTCCCTCCAATGACTAAGGGAACGAATCTATGGCCCACAGCCCCAACTCTGGCCGACCTGGGAACCTGGATTCGAGGAACGGTATCGCCCGGGTGCTAGTGGGGGATTAACGGTATGACGCGCCAGCAAAAGACTAAAAAGGCTCGGACCAATCGTGAAAAACATGAGGAGCAAAGCTGATCCTGAATGCAGGGATATCACGGGACCGGTAAGCATGGATCCCAAGGGATGACTAAAGGCACACAAAAGACGATGGGGCAATCGCTCGTGGGCCTAAAAACATACGGAAGGCTACACCAGCCAGGCCCTTCAAAAAGCATCGGATCGCCGCCAAACCGAGCGAAAGATGGATGACTCTCCTAAAATGGTAGGAGGGGGATCAAACCAGTCGAGCGAGGGGGGGGCGGAAGGGGCGCAGGCCGGTTCTGGACAAAGGGAAAAGGGACGGAGGCATTCATTTCAGCTTAGGTTTCGAAAAAAAGTCAGGGGGAAGAGGAGTTTGGAGTACTCTGCCGGAGCCGGGAATCAAGGAAACTTCTCATGCACAACAGAAGGATGTCTGGCCGAACTAGGAGGGAGCCGGGAGGAATCGCTTCGCTTGGATGCGCGAATCCAAGGAGCATGTTGGGACTAAAGGAACGCGATCTGCGCGCAAAAACTGAAGGTACGAAAGTATGCTTCTGCGAGCCGAGGAAGGGCCCAGAAAGACGGGAGCAATGTGGGGCTTCTCCACTGAAGGGAAATAAAAAAAAAAGTGAGCGCGGGTCAGAAGCCGACGAGCTAAAAAAAGAACTGGGGCTTCACGGGGGGGGAGGCTTCAAGGCTAAAAATGTAGGAGAGAGAAGACGTTCTGGAAAATGAGGCAGGTAGTCGAAGGTCGAGACAAATGGAACCTAGACCAAAAAAAAATCTAGGAGTGAGGAGCTATTCGGGAAAAAAGCAAAGGGGGGGGGAAAAGATGTATGTTCCGAAAGGTCCGAAATCTGGGGCCCAAGAAAAAAATCTCGGAACACCCAGCCGCTTTTCCTAGGAAGGAGGGCTCAAGGGGGGGCCCACCTCTGCGTGACACGCCAACGCGGTAAATGCAGTGGGTTAGGAGGGTCATCCTGAACGAGAACAGGGTGAAAAAAAGGACGCCGCCAGAGAGGGAAGCAAGTCTTCCGAGGTTCTCGATGACGAGCAGCGAACGTCTTCCGGTGCCGAATCTCGTAGAGAAATTAAAATCCGAGAAACCGCCGTGGCGGAGAACACCGAAAAGGGTAACTCGCCCAAGAGGGGGAACATCAGAAAAAGAAGTCACCCAAAAACGAGAGAAACACCAAGGTTATAGAGGATAATTCATGGCACTATAGGCTCCTAGACTGACCCTAGAGCAAAAGGGCAAGGCCAATCAAGGCGCATAATCAGGGGGGTAAACTAGGAACACTCCCTCCCCTCTCATCGAAAGAGGGAAGGGAAAAGAAGACCGAGCGAGCTGCAACTTATTGCCTTTGCTCAAAGAAAACAGAAACTTCCTTCAGGCTATAGTAAAAAAAAAAATAAAAGGGGGGGGAGCCCTTAAAAGGTCTTTGCAAAAGTCATGCCTCGCCGGCAAAATCATTGATAAGCATCACAGAAATTAAGAAGGGCACAACTCCCTGCTAGAAAAAGCCCCGATGGAAACTGGCCGAATTCCCGTATCTGGAATAGGAAAAACGGGACCTATACCATTTTAGAAGCCGAAGAAGCTCTCAAGAAGAACTACTCACAAGAGAGTGCTACGCGCGGCGCATAAGGGGTTCTGAAACTGTGATAGGAAAGAGCTTAAAGAAGAAATTCAACGCCATCACCAAAACCACAAGGAGGTAAGGGGAAAGTCCGTGGGGCTGCAAAGCATCCTCGACACCGACCGCAGGGTGATCCGACTTTGGAAAGGACTGAGGTCGTTGCACCACAGTCGCCAGCAGGAAGAAAAAAAATTAGAAGAAGGAAAGTGGGCGAAAGAGCAAGGGGGGGGAAGCAAACCCAACTAATCCCTCCCGACGAATTTCATGCCCAAATTTCCTCAAAAAAGCTGGACGGACACTCCGACATTGCGCGGGCGGAAGAGGGAGAAGAAATCCGGCACTGCCCGCCAAGAGAAGAGGAACAAGTTCGGAGGAGCAAGATTCTCAGCCGCCAAAAGACGCGAGGAATAATGAGTGGTACTTGCAAGGGGGCTAAGGTGAGCTTGGCTTCAATCAGGCCGATCGGCGACAAAAACTGCAGAACCTTGAGCACCACAAATAACAAAGGTGCGCAAGCCCTGATGAAAACAAATTCTAGACGAATCCTAAACGAACCAGAAAAACCGTCAAAAAACGCAAGAAAGCGCACAGGACGGGCACGGCGGGGTCGCAATGCAGGGAGGAGGAAATCCTAGAAAGGAAAAATCGCGAATGGTCGATGGGCATGTAGACAGGTCGGGCGTCAAAAAGGCGAAGGTGACGTCTCTGGGGGGGGCAAGTGCGGAGAACGATGGGATCTCGCTCCTAAAGTTCGACGAAAAAAAGGGGGAGGAAATTGAAAAAGAAGCAAACCGGGCGAAGGGGGGGAGCGGCCGCACTCCGACTGACGCAAAAATCCAGAGAGAGGGAGGAACTAAGAGAAGGTCTCGTACGCTGAGAGAAAGTCTAAGAGCTGAGACCCGGAGCAACCTCAACAGGCCGGTTCTCCATCCACTTTAGCGTTAAGAGAGGCCCCTGAAAGGCTGCAGAGAAGAAAACTCTGAGGAGTCTAAAGGTGCTAGGTGGTTCGTCGGGACCGGGGTGAAGTATATGCACCAGTCCTTCCAGAGTCAGGATGCTTTATGGAAGGCATTCTCGAAAGTGTAAAAGATCTGAATCCACGAGAGCAAGCGGTAAAAGGGAAGCCGGGGTTCGAAAGAAACAACTGGATCGTGGGCGAAGAATAAAAAAATAGTAAGAAAATCCGGAGACGGGCGGGCTTCGGACAGTTTCAATTGGTTCGTTTTCGGAATGCCAAAAGCGATCAATCGAGCGGAGTCGAAAAGGGGGCAAGGGGCACCGCCCAAGCCGTTGCGAGAATAGGCTTTGAGCTAACACGGGAGAAACTCCATCCCCAAGGGAAAGGCAACGAGGGGTCGTACCCAGACGATAATCGCAAAAAGAGGGAGGCGTAAAGGCCCGCGGGGATCTCAATTAGGGAGTCAGAAGGGCGAGGGCAAGCGCGTCACGGGGGGAGCGGGGTGGGGGCTCTTTATCTCCAGAAAAATCGCGGCTTCGACCGAGAAAAAACCGCCGGAAAAAACCTTCGAAACCTTGGAGAAAAGTCATGAGGCACAAAAAGAGAGACTAAAAAATCGACGAGGATGAATCGCGAACGGCTGGCGCGCCTAAAGGAATCTCAAACTTGGGAGTTCTGCCAAATTCCCTTTCAGAAGGCCGTCCTGGATTGGTTCGCCCGAACCAAAGCTGGGGGGGACGACGCGTGTCGTCGAGACTGAGGTTAACCGGCCGACGGGCCACCTACATTCCCAACGGGCGCCAGATTCAAGAAAGCTAAAAGGCGTCTTAAGGAGGAAGAGTCAGAAAAAGATCAACCTTCTCCTAGAGCCCGAGAAAAAAAGCCTCAGTCCATCTTTCATCTCAAACAAAAAAGTGGGGAGTATTCTATGGGGAGCTGACACGGCTAGGCCCGGTGCGCTGGGAAGAGGAAATGTAAGAAAAAAAAGGAAAATGCAGAACGCCTTGAGTAGCGCTGGAGGGATCAGAGAGGTGGGAAAAAACATTCTCCAGGAATAAAAAAAAGGCCATAGACAACCGTCTTCAATAATCGAGAGCTTAATCTGCTAAAGCGGAAGCCTGCAGGCAAATGTGGCAGCGGGAACTTTCGGATTAAGAAGCGTCAAAGAAAAAAGCAGAAAAGGGGTCTGAGGGTCCATTCGATGGAAGGAGAGGAGAAGGAAAACTCAATCCGCGGGAAGAGGGAGGACTCGAGTCAGACTGGGAAACTATCCATAGGGATCTCCCTGGGAAACCTGAAACAAAAGACCTTCCACCACGGGACAATGAAAAATGAAAACAACCGGGCACGCAGAAGAAAGGAAAATCAGGTCAATCGAAGCTTCCTCCGTCTCAGAATGGGGTGCAGGTTACAGGCCCCTAAGGGGTCTGCCAAGAGTGGCCGTTGGGCGGGAACGGAAAATCAATATGAAGATCCTTGCGCTGCTTGGCTGATGGGATGGAACAGGGGGCACACTTGACACAGCTCGCTTGGTGCTAAAAGCGGGGTGTCTGCAGATGGAAAAAAATGAAAACCTAGGACGAATCCGCAAACCGAGGTCGTAATCCTCGGAGTGCTCTTCGCGACGTTGGTTTAACCAACGAAAAAGTTGGGGAGAAATATTAGCGGACAGACCGTTCGGAGGGCAAAAAAAAAAACAAAAAAAGACCGTGATTCAGAGGTCCGGCCAGAAATGGCCAAAGAGAACGGAAAGACTTAAAGTCACACTGCGGCCGGTAGGGAAGGCAAGAACTCGCAAGGGGCCTCCTCGAGGCCAAAAAAACCACTCAGCACATGCACAACAAAGCAGCGGAGTCGTGGCTGGTCGGGACTTGGAGGAGACCGAGGGGTAACGACCCCAGTGGCATTAGGCAGTTGAGGGGTAGGCTCATGGTTAAAGAAATTTCGGAGAGGTGCAGTGTCGAAGGGAACGTCTAGACGATCGGGAGAGCAGGCTTCAGGGTACAAGCAAAATCTCGAGATGGCATGATTCCATAAAAAGGAAAAGGGGATAGGAAAAAGGAAGCAAGCGGCAAAGTGTGAGCGAAGACGTTTCATGCGGGGTGAACGACGACATGGAAGTCGACAGGACCAGTAGATCGCAGGCACAGGGGATGACCATTGAGAGAGAGAGGGGGTGGAGGATAACGGCGGGTTGAAGAAGAAAACTTGGGTCTGGCGCAGGAATCGCCGGCGAAAATGTGTATGCAGATTTTGCGCCAAAGAGTCTGGGCGGGTGGGCTCCCAAGTCGCGGGGGGTTCGCGGGGGCGACCAGAAACTCGGCTTCCGCCAAGAAACGGGATCACCTGCAGGGCCACTCATGTCAAATGGCAAGACAAGGAAAATCAAGGGCTGAGGGGAAAGGCAATGAGAAATCCGAACTGAGTTCCAGGGGGAGGGGGGGAGGACGGGGGCCCTCGGAAGATCAAAAGAACGCGTAATCGGTATGAGGGGAACCTCGGGGGAAAGAATGAAGGTTTGGGGCAAAGGGGAGTTAAAGTCGTTGGGTTCGTACTGGGCTGGACCAGCGAATGGTGACACAACACGACGGAAGGCGCACGATATCGCTTAGCACAGAATGTGGTTCCCCGTCATCGATTTGGGGTTTCAATGTTTGAACAAACTTTCTGGGAAGGAGGTTGGAGATGCTGTCCGAAAAGTCAAAAAAAAACCGCCACTGGCCTGCAGGGGGGGGGAGGGCACAAGATGTCGTCAGCGGAGTCGAAATCCCGATGGGGGAAAAACAATAACTGCGAAGAGCGAAACACAGAAAAGCAGAAAGGATTGGGGGAAAAAAAAGCTGGCCCGCGGAGCGCCTGATAGTGATGGGCCACTTGTTGAGAAAAAAGGATAGACGTTCACTTTCAAGGCCCCATCGATCCTCGGGGCGGGCAAGAATCTCTTACTGAAGAGCGACGCAAACACGGCGCCTAAAATACTATGGAGGGAAAAAAAAATACACGTATAAGGTCAGAAACAAGGATTAGATGACCAACAGTTGGAAACGAAGTGCTGGACGCGCAGTCAGTACGGGGGAGGTCCGTTCAAGCTACCAAGAACAGTACTTGCACTGCTTAAAGAGTGTCCGCACATGCAGTCTTTGGGAGGTCCTAAACTGAAGCAGGACCGGTAGAAATGGAAGTAGGCAACGCGACGGGGAGAGAGTCCTGCTGATATAGTGGAAAAGTCAAGCCAGGTGATCAATGCAAGATCTGGGATGGGCCGCTAGCGGTGGGGGGAATCGCAGAAGGGGGCGATTGAACATCGGGATCGACGCCAGGAGGCAAGGAGCTGGGGGGGTCCCAACTAGATTTCGCCGAGGGACAGTGGAATGGATTTAGGCGGCCGGGGGCAATCATTGACCGAGGGGATGTCAGAGTCGTACGGCCACATTGGGGGCGCGGCAGGATGCTAGGACCATACGGAAAATTAAAAAAGGCACTGCGCTGGGTCCCTAGTGGGATAGCAAGGACGCCAAATAAGACTTTACATTGAGCGGGGGGAAAGAGATACGTTCATGATGGCCAACTAAGTATTCGAAGCTAGTCTGAACGACGGTGAGGAGACGAAGCGTGAACATGTAGACCCCGGGGGAAATAAGTGTTCCTCGTGCTTTAAGAGAATTCGGTCTGAAAGGGCCAGCTGAAAAGCGGCACGTGTCCTGTAAGAAGTGATCAGGAAGAGGAATCAGAAAAAGGATCATCCCAAGGGGACGAGGAGTGTTGGATGTTGGGTATCTGGAGTCGAACGTTTTTGGGGCTGAACTAGAGTTTGTTGAAGGGATACTCAAAACATTGCCTCTTCGTCAATAATGAAATCGAAGTTCAGAAAATATTTTCGTAACTCTTCAGATAACGCGGGGAGGGAAAGAGAGTGAAGTCACAGTAAGGGCTCCGTGACTGTTAAGAAAAAAAAGACGTCCGAAGCAAAATCCCCGGCCTGAAAAGGGCCGGTTACCATCCTAGGAAGCGGTTTGCGAACTTTTTAGGAAGGGAGACTCCCCCTGAGAACGACGAGGGCAGATCAGGGGACCATATTGGAAAAAAAAAGAAAGAAGCTATAAAAACCTAGGGAGCTGGTTCCCGCGGGAAGAAAAAAGAATAAAGACTGGCGACCATCTCGATCAAGCGCCGGTTGGGCTGCCGAAAAATGTTTCTAATTTTGAGTCGAGGAGGAACTCCCAGGTGGGAAGGCGTATCAGAAAAGGATGTCGGGGCGGCAAGAAGGGAGGGAGGGAGGGGACGGCTTGAGCAAGCGAGAGTTCCGGGCCCCTATCTAAGGGTCAAGGGACGGGGCTCGGTAGAATTAGAGAGACCGCCGCGTCAAAAAGGACCTGCGCGGAAACTAAAATGCTAGAAATCTGAAAGTATGCCGCGGGTGTGGAAAACTAAAACATCTCACGAAAGAACACGGGGGGCTCGCGGAGGAGGAACTTGGCAACCGGAGATGACCGGAAAGCTTCCGCAGATGGCTCACTTCAATGGGAAAATTCGGAAAATAGGGGGAGGGGAGGGGGAGCGAGTTTTTTGGGCGAGTCGCTGTTAACTCTAAAGACGGAGGAAAGTGTTGCGTTTGGGGAACTAGTA
>Ga0179593_1739325_pt1 | contig 25731 bp, 31 predicted proteins | sample CZODoug2_1_08_16_FD_185931 | JGI IMG/M metagenome (GOLD analysis project Ga0179593, IMG submission 185931) | Vadose zone soil fungal communities from Angelo Coast Range Reserve, California, USA - CZODoug2_1_08_16fungal (PacBio error correction) | ecosystem: Environmental > Terrestrial > Soil >...
GCAAAGCAATAGAGAGAGGCGGGCGGGGAAGGCAAGTGGAAAAAGCGCGCGGCGAGGGCTGCTACGGCCGTAACAAATTAATAACTGCGGTAGGTGGCGGACCCTGTCAATGTGAGAACTATTCGGGAAAAAGGAAACGCTTGAATCGAAAAAAAAGTCCAAAGAGATCCGGGAACACTGTTATCAACAAAAGCCGCCAAAAAACAAAACCGGGCACTCCGTGGGGGCATGCTGTATCGAGAAGAAGACAGGGCCTGGGGGTTGTAGTTTTTCTGAGGAAACTACTTTTTTGAAAAAAAAGGAGGGGTGCCAAAAGAAAAACAGAAGGGGCGAATAACCCTGAGGAAAAAAAATTTCCAAGGCGAATGGACTCCCTGCGGCTGGCAAGGGACGACCATGGGGAAAGAGCCTAGGGGTATTCCGGGGGGGTAGTCTGTTGTGAAAAAAAACGAAGTGGGCTGCTCAGGGCTTCAAACACCTGAGCGAAAACTGCAGGGAAGTCATGGGGGGCCGAACCCTCCTAAACAATAAATTAGGAGAGGAAGGGGAATAAGATCCAAAGAAACCGGAAATGGACAAAGTTGGAAAAATGCCGGGAAAAATGTCCGAGACTTGAGGAATCGGAAAGCTCAGGGGGGGGGCAAAAAGAGTCTACACTCGAGACTCAACCGGGGACCGAGCAGTGAGGGGGCACACTCAAAGAGGAACCCGATAAAAAAGATGTAAGCGAAAGAGCATACGGGACGAGGAACAGGGAAACCTACCAAAAAAATGTCAGACTAGGACAAAGCCAAGGGGAACCCCAGAGACTCACCCAGGGCAGACGTTCCCCCAAAATCTAATGTGCCGGGCATGGGTGGCAGGAAGCGAGCATTCCATTAGGAAAAAAAAACGCCCAGAAGGAACCACTACAGTCAGGGGAAGGAAATCAGAAAGGGGTGGGGTGAAAAAAGGGACAATGGAAACCATCTTAAAAGGGAAACGCTTCGTAAGACACCCAAAATCCGGAGGCCTTGAAGGTGATCGGGGAGGATCGTAGGAAGGCCGAAAGGAGACTCATGGAAATCAAAGGCCTTGCATGATCCGAAACACAGAGAATATTCGAGGTGACAGTCAAAGACAATGAGAGACTCCAAGGGTCATGATCCCAAGAAGTGCTGGTCTCCCGGGGTTAGAGAAACCGAAGAGGAAAAACTTCGAGTCACAAGAAGTTCTAAGGAAGTCAGCCTACAAGGTTCATCAAGAGAAACCTGGCGGGTGGGTAAATACGAAAAAAACTACGATGACAGGGGAGAATGAAGAGAAGTACGGTTGAAAAGAGGGCCGCAAGAAAATAAAAGGGGGGAAATTCTGAAGGGGGAAGAGGGGTGCAACGCTGCAACATGACTATCAACCGGCAGGGACCTCCTAAAGAACCGTAAGGAAAAAAAAAAAAAACAAAAATCACGCGGGGGGGGAAAGACAGAATTCCGCGGAGAAAAACCTCTTAAAAAAAATGAGATCTTCCAGAGAAAAAAAAAAATCCAAAAGGTCCTCGAAAACCTGTTTAATAAAACCGATCTAACAGGAAGAAAAGGGCTAAAAATGGGGTGAAAGTTACAAACCACAAAGGATACTTCCATAAGGACGAAAAAAATTAAAAGAAGGAAAACCGATTCCTTAAGTGAATGAAGAAACATCTGGTGAGGTCAGGGCCCCGAAAGGGGGTTTTGAAAGAGTCCCTTGTCAAAAAAAAGGGATTTCGGGGAAAAAGAAGGAGAAACGTAAGCAATTTCGGAATAGAAAGGGAGGACCCCTAGGATTTCACGTTTGAAAAAAGGCACCTCCAGGGGGAAGCGAAAAAATTGATTGGGGAACTGGAGGGGGAGCGATAGAAAGAGTCAATTGTGCGACCGTGAAGGGGCTTATTAAGAAAAACAACTCAAGAGGGGAAAGTTGGGAGGGGAAATTTACGCAAAGCAAGTTGTACAAGAGCTTAAATCTATCCAAACGAGGTCATGTCGCTTCCGTTCGCCTAGAAAAAAAAAGAGGTGAAGGAGGAGGAGGGCGTATGAATCAGAAATTGGAGGGGGCAAAGGTTACGGAAAGGTTTCAGTCTTGCTAGTCGACACCTAAACGCATAGGAAACGCAGGCCCAAAATTGACATCCATACAAAGAAAAAAGGAACCGGATCCAGGAAAAAAGGAAAGGCCATTCGGTCGGCGAATTCGGATTGGGGGGGGGGGTTCTGCGGAAAAAATTGTTTAGAAAAAAAGGGGTAAGGAAAAGGCCTAAGACGACTAGAGCTCAAACTCAAAAAATGGGAGGGTGTCGGGAACCAAGGCGACTCTCGAGAAGGCGGTTTGGTCCCGGGAAAGCCCCGCGAAACAAAAAAGGTAAACCGAGGAGCAATAGGCCTGCGGAAGCGGATCTGGGGGTGGGGGGGGGAAGTCGCCACATTGGGGAAGAAAGGCGAATAAGGGATCTGCATGCAAGGAAAAGGCTCCACGGGGGGGTTGGGTTTTGTGTGGTTTGTTTTGGGGGGGGGGGGGGGTGGGGTTGACTTGTGACTGGGGGGGGGGGGGAGGGGGGTCGGGGGGTCTCGGGGGGGGGGGTTGGGGTTGTCGGGGGTGTTTTAGGGGAGGTTCTTGGCCCTTGGAAGAGTTCGGGGGAGGGGGCTATTCTACCAGGTGGTCGTGGGGGGTAATGGGGGGGGTCTTCGGGGGGGGGTTTAGGGGGAGGGGGGATGGTCCGCGGGGTGTGTTTGGTGGTGCCACCCTTACGGCTTCTCGAAGCGAAACGGCCTTGCCTCGAGGGAACAGTTCTGGGGGAGAAAGTCAAAAGGAAAACGAAGCACTGTGGGGGTCGTACCTCAAGGAAAAGAAAGGTCATCTCAGGCCTGGAAGGGGCCCGACTGCGGGGGGAAGATGCTTTCGGGGCAACGATGGCAAAGCTTCGTAAAACGCCGGAAGGGAAACTCTTCTAGAAAAGAGGAAGGGGAGAGCCACTGTCCGCTCGACGAGTTCACTGGCGGAAAAAGAGGTTTCGGAGGGGGGGGCAGTGAGGAAACTCTGGAAAAAGGGGGGGGGACTGAATAAGTGTCAAGGACTCGAATTCAGAGGGGTAGTGACTTTCTGTTGGGCGGGCCGCAGCCTCACAGGGAACAAGAGTGCCCGAAAAATCATCAACCACACAAAACGCTACAGGGGGGCATCCGCGCAGGGAAAGGACAGGATGGAAAGAAGAAAGTTGTTTTGGTGTTCAATCGGGAGAAGATGCGGAGTCAGTGTGGAAAAGGGGGAGAAAATTACTTGGGGGGGGGTCCAAAAGATTGAAGGAAAATCGAAAGTGAAAAAGGAAAGCATCATAAAGAATTATCCTAGGTTTGGGTTTCCATGGTGGAAAAAAATGTTTCCTGGGAGGGTAAGTGGAGGGAAGGGAGGACTGAGGAAAAAAAACCCAAAGGGGTCCGATAGCAACGGAATTTACAAGAAAAAAGAAATAAAGTTGGAGCGAGCCAAGCAGAAGCTAGGGGGCCGAAAGGATGTTAGTGAAAGGCACCCAATTTGAGGAAAGGTTTTTGAAGAAAAAGCCTCTAGCAAAGTTTCATCGAAAAACTTAGTGAGGGAAATGCTTTGCGGATGCAGGGAGAGGGAGCAAGTCTCGGGGAAGAAAGAAACCGCGGAGGGGAAGGGGGAAAAATGTTGCAAGGCAGAAGGCAAAGAAAGGGTTAGAGCGAAAAATTCCTGGAAAAGGGAAGGCCAGGCCCAGAAAGCAGAGGAGATACTGCGTGATCTAGTTAAAGTCGCGGGAGGAGGAAAGGTGGAAATCGAAAAACTCCAACAAAAGGTCTCAGGAGGAAGGCAAGGAAAAACTAAAGCGTCTTTACTAGTCGGGAGGCCCAAGCTTGTGATGCCAAGGTGTGGGGAAATTTCTAGAAACAAACAATTCAAAGGGGGGGAACTGCCACGAAAGTGCCGAGGAAAACTTCAGCAATAGGACCGTGAAAGGAAGGACGTTGTCGAGGGGACCTGTCAGTCCCAATGTTTTGATTGGATTGAAAAAAAAAAGGTGAGTTTCTTGTGGGCAGTCGTGCTAGCTCAAAAAAAGAGAGGATAGAAAATTCATCAGGGGGCTTCCCTGAAAAACTAACGTGCCGCAAAGGCCAGCCACAATCTACAACCGGGAAGGGACCTACTTTTTAAAAAATCGAGCTGAGGGGCAAGTAGTGAAAAAGAAATTCAAAGGGAAGGCAATTCAAGGAAAACTTGTCGCGTAAAAAAAATAAAAACCGACCAAACCTCAGTAATAAAAAAAGAGCTCGAAGCTCCCTGTTGAAATGAAGGAACCGTCCCCCGAAAAAATTGCTGGGGGCTTAAAAAACTGGATCCAGCAGCCTTCAGGTACCCATCGGGGGGAGATAAACCTAAAAGAATTCTATCCGAAAAAATGTCAATAAACCTTAGAAGATCGGAGGGCATATCAGGTTTTTTCTAAAAAAAAAAAAAGATTACAGCAACTTGGAGCATACAGGAAAAGGGACTCCCAACGTGGACAGTGGTTCGTACGTAATAAAAGCAGAAGACGGAATCATATCTTCGAGTTAGTGTTGTGCCAACTGTACGATCAATGGCTTGGAAACCTCAGCGTGCCTTATCTGCTTCCAGAGGAGATGCGCACCCCAAGAAAGCCTGGAGGTCCACAAGTAAGCCGGGGAAAAAAATCAAAGTACCTAAAGAAAGTTGAGAAAGGTACTCGTGAGGAAAAAAATATTCAAGTAGAAAAAGATGGGAAGGGGAATCTGCTCATCACCCTGCAGAACATCACTTGGCCGAGAACCCGAAGAGAAGAGACGGAGGGCCCACTAGCCCCCGGGACCCGAAGTCCCGGGGGAAAAAAGACTCATAAAGAAGAAGCTACGAAAGCGAGGGTGCGAAACTACAGGGAAAGAATAGCAATTACGGTAAGGCCCAGAAAGTACACAAAGTCCCTCTGAGCGGAAAGGAAGAAGGCAATTCAGAAGAGGGGGAGCTCCGGGGGAAACTCCGAAAACCCAAAAAGTCGAAAGGGGGATCTGGCCATGAAGCTTTGGCGACGAAGAAGAAAAAAACCTAGTAGGGAACCTTGTGTAGTGGCCAGACTCCGGGCGGGCTCGGGGGAGGGGAACCTCGGAAAGACATTCAAAAAAGAACCCAAAAAAAGGGTCAACATGAGGGGAAGCCGTACATCGATAGCCCGCCTTTTGGAACAAGGGAGCCGCTGGAAAGGGGAACCCCATTGAGTGGAAAGGGTGACTGGGTCCAAGATGGGAGGTAATTTCAGAATCTGTATATCTAGAGAAAAAAAAACACCGAGGAGAGGAGAAAAAGAGATCTATCAAGGAAAAAGGCACCTTCACGAAGGGGGAATTTCTGGGACTTCCCGCCGGGTGGTAAACAGGGGTATTAGGGGGGAAAAACAATTCTTCAATAGAGAAAAGGGGAGCCTTCAATGAAAAAGAGGCAAAGCTTCAGAGAAAGAACTCTAGAGAGAGGGAAAGTCCTAAATTCCGCGGGAAAAAAAGAAGAGTCGCCTGGACAACTAAAAACCGGGAAGGTATTTTATTGGAAAGGCTCCGAAAGGCTTGTCTTGGAGGAGGGAGCAGTTCCTAGCAGACCTGGAAGGGTCGTCGAAAAAAAGAAAGCTTGGATTGTTTTTTTATTCGCTCATTCCTTGGGCGTTGGGAGAGACCTGTGGCCGGAAAAAGGTTTTAACGTACAGGGAGCTGAAAGGAATCCATTGGAGGAGGAAGTTCTCACAGCCACCCGTCCTATCGGCGTCCAGGAAGACTGCTGAAATGAGTCACAGGGGGGCACCGGAATGGGGAAGGAGATATCGGCATTCTTCGGTAGAAGGATACTGAGAAACATGATTTGAGATCCGGGGGCCGGAGAAAAGGGATAATGTTCCCGTAAAAGAATTCACGAGAAGGAAAGTCTTGGGAAGGGGGAGGGAGATGTTTGGGTATCAATCCGGAAGGTGCGCACTAATGACTTGGAGGAGCTTAGTTCTTGCCAAGGAGCTACGAAGAAGGATCCCGCATGGGAATGAAGACCGCAGTGAGAGCCGGGGGGGGAGAACACTGAAAAGTGGACCCTGGGGAACACGGGGAGCTCTGGTCCTGAAAGAAGGTTTGAACCACACAGGGTTGAGGAAGAGGGGTTGGGAAGGGGAGAAATCTGCGAGTCTGGGGGGAGGGGGTTGGTAAAATGAAAAGGGGTTCTGACAAGACGGATTCTCTATAGGAAGAGGGGAATTCGTAGAAAGGAAAAAATTTCGGGGAAAAGCCTTTAAAGCTATTGTCCCGCAGAGGGGGGGTGAGGTTTTCCCAGGTGGACTTCGTCTGCCGGGGTTCATCCTCCGGGCAAGGGGGCGAACTATAAGGGCAAATCGGGTAAGGAACCTGGAGGTAGTTCCTTGTCCGGGTTAGGCAACACGAAAAGGAAAAAGTCTCCTTTAGAAGGTTACGAGGGAGAATAAAGGTGGGTTACTGGCGGACGATTTACTTCGAACACGGCTTGTGTCGAGTGGGGGGTTGCCCCGCGGGTGGCAAATTGAAGGGGGGAAGGTCGGGGTCGTTGATCAAGGAGATGTGAGGGGAAATTCCTGAAAAAATGGGTGTTCAGCGGGGAGGGGGTGCGTTGGTTATAAAAGAAATCAGCAAACATCTGAGGTTGGAATCAAAACGTCCCCACTGAGCGTGACCGGGTCAGCCCCGAGGGACCGCGAAAGAGGAAACTTTCCTAGTAATAGCCCAGGAATCCAAAGAACTTATCGGGAAAGAGGCTGGGAATGGTTTGAAACGATTACAAGAAAGCGGCAACCACCAAAAAACCAGCCAGCCCCAGAAAGAAGGAGAGAAAAAAAAATGATCACGAAAGGATGGGCTATTGGAAATGTTCAGCAAGAAGAATCTGATTTTGAGAAGTGTACAAGGGAGAACCATCCCCCGCAAGATACTTTAAATAGAGTCCTCCAAGCACAGGAGAATGGAGGGAAGAGAAACGCCCTCCGAGGGTTTGAAGGGGCATGCAGGAACTTGTATTGGGGAAAGGGAAAAATTTTGAGACTCTGAAGAAAGGGGGGTTCAGCCAAAAGGGAACGATCGCCTGCCGAAGGAAGGGGGACAACGCATGAAAACAAAGAGATGGGAGAATTCTTTCGAGAAAAAAACCGAGGTTGGAGAAGGAGTGTTCAAGTTCAAAAGAGGCGTTCAAAAGCCAACTAAGGAAGGAGGCTACAGCAAGCTTAGGGAAAATGCCCAGGTTAAGGAGGACTGCGAGGACCTTTCTTCTTCTTGGGGTAATCGGTCCATGAGGCCAGAGAAAATTTCTCGCAAAAGGAAAACCTGTTAGATAGAGGGGGGGACACTTGGGGGAGAATGGAGATAGAAAAGGAAGCCTAGGTCGGCCTGGGTTTGGTTGGACTCTTGGGAGGATTAAAAAAGAATAAAAAAGTTTTCACCAAAGGTAGGGCTTCAAAAATCTCCTACGAAGGGGATGATTCAGGTGAAGTTCAGAATGTAATCAATACTACAGGGATTCGAGCGGGTGCCTTTGGGCACGAAGGGGAACTCTACATAACTAAGTATTAAAGGGGATGGAAGGGCAGAAATGGCAGGCTGAGGGTTCAAACACCAACGACGGAGACATCCCAAAGGGACATTTGGAGAGAGTTCCATCAAAGAAGGAGCAGAAAAAACGAGGAAAAAAATGTCGGACCCCGCGGCAAAATCTACACCGAGGTCAAAGACGTTTAAATAGAAAGACTCTCAAAGTGGAAAAAGGACAGCCTTAGAGAAAAATCTAATCTCCTTGGGGGGGGCCACTGAAAGGGGACAGCAGGCATACGGAAGACGACCGCAGGAAAAGGGGTTTTTGGGGGCAACCCTCACAGAGCGAAGGGTCGAAAGAAATCACGCGTCGGAAAGCTCCTGCCGGGACCTTTGGACAACGACACAAACCATTCCAGACGGGAACCCGAAATTCGGAATCAAAGAAAAAAAAGGGTCTCTTAGAGAAAAGATGTTTTAAAGAAAAATTCCAAAGGAGAGATGTGGCCGGAGGCGCACAGCGAATCAATTTGGGAGGATTACCACCCACAGGTTAAAGAGAACTCAGAGAGCAAATACTGAAAAAGAGAAAACTGGGGGGGGTTTGAAGGGGCGCAAACGGACTGAAAGGGGCATCTGAGGCTTTCTGTCAATGGTTGCTAAACAAATTCTATCAAGGATACGGAGAGAATCGGGGTCGGATCTTCTAGTAATCTGCGGCAAAAAACCGTAAGCACCATAAAAAAGACCCCTTAAGCAAGAAGAACCCAGTAAAAAATAAAAAAAAAGAAAGATCTCATGGGATTTAAAGAATCGAACGAGGCACATCATGGGGGGCCCTCGTCCATTAGCCCCTGTTGGGGAGCGCTGAGAGCAGGGAAAACGCGCGGAGGAAGCCTAAAAAAAACGAAACCCGTAGGAAAGATCCCGGTTCAGAACCACGAAACACGAAGGGGGGGGAAACTACACGTTCTGACATGGGACGAAGAACTAATGTCTCTTGAGGAACAAGCTTCATCCCAAAGGAAAGTAAGAATTCGAAAGAATTAAACTCAAGGAGGAGGAGGAAAAAGGAAAAGCCAGGGGGAATGACTTTGAGGAAAGAGTTGGAGCAAAGCGACGGCCAGTTCTAAAACGAACGGATGGAACTTGACGATAGAGGGGAAGCATAACGCTGGGGAGAAGAAAACCTCTCAGGGAAAAGGGGGTTGAGGGCCTCAAAAGAGGTGGTGAAAAAACATGAAAAGTGAAGAAGGTCCATGAAACAGTATCCGCGGACTAGCACGGTTCGTACCCTAAGGGGAAGGATTAAACTTAAGAAAGAGACAGGCATCTTTAAGGAGGGAAACAAGAAGAGGGGTATTAGAAAGTTTTACAATTTGAAGGTGTCCCTCCACCAAGGCCATCCGGAAAATTTACCAAGGAGAATTTCCACTGAGAGGGAGACAACCAACAAAAAAGAAGGAAGATATATAAGATCGTTCCGGGGTGGGTTTTTGGGGTTTGTTTGGGGGGGTTTTTTTGCATCAAGGGAAAAGTTCACGAGGGATTTCACAGGAAAAGGACATTGAAATTGGGTGGGGAAGGGGAAGGGGGAGGCCCCAAGTCGGCAGGAAATTAAGAGAAGGGGGCCAAAGCTGAGGAGGGTCCGAGGCAAGAAAAGGTCAGCGGGGAGAAGGGGGGCCTCCTATGAGAATGTTTGGGAACGACCGAAGTGGGGGAAAAATCAAAGACACCAGGGAAAAGTCAATCAGGGGGGTTTAGTCGAAACCCAGCACTTTCAAGGAAAGGGACATGAAAGCGGGGGATGTCGGTAGGGGGGGACTTCTGGGAAAACAAAAAGGAGGCCAACGAGGGGAAAAGAATTGTTGAGACTCTCGAGGGAAGGGGGTCTTTGCGGAAGAGATTTGGAAGGTGAGCTCTGACTAAGGAGTCATTACGTGCGGAGCCAAAGCGGGGAGATGGCGTCCTTAGAAAAAGATTGTATGAGGGAGGACCATTGCCGGACGGAAGGGCACGGTCGGATGATCACAGCAGCATGGGAACTATTCGACCCCGTATTTATTGCGAGGGAAGGCAAGAGCAACCCAGGGAGAAGAAATGTCCCAAAATCTCGGCGATTCTTATTGGGGGGGGGTGGTGTTCGCGAAAATTGGTGGATGGAGAAAGGTAGAAAAAGCATCTTTCATAAAAAAAAACTAGAAGCCAACCCGGTGTCTTCAGGGACAATACTCCCCTTAGGCGCCGGGGGTGGGCCCGCCAACTTTTGGGAAAAAGAACACCTTTCTGGACAGGAATTCTGGGGGAAATTCGCCTTGTGAAAGACACCACAAACAAGGGGATCCTAGGGGTGGTACAGTGATAAAGGGAAGGAGCTTAATAGGGGAAGGTTGGGATAAAGCCAAGGTGGTCATGCCCTTCAAGAGGGAAGGCGGAACGGCACCTGCAACATTGCGGCTTACTCAATCGAATTGAAGTTGGAAAAAGAAACCAGAAGGGCTGATTGAATTAAGAGATTGAAGAATCTCGATGGCTGTCCGGTACAGAGGACCATTCGAAACCGGAGGTCGAAAAAAAAGTGGGGAGAAAATTCGGTGGAAAAGGGCGCAGTGCACACCACGAGTCTCCACGGGGGGTTGGGGGGGGGGTTGGGGGGGGGGGGTTGGGGGGGGTGTTGGGGGGTTGGGTTGGGTTCGTTTTTGGGTTTTTGGTGGGGGTGTGGGGGGTGTTTGGGTGGGGGGGGGGGGGGGGGGGGGTTGGGGGGGTTGGGGGGGGGTGGGGGGGGGTGGGTTAGGTTTTGTGGGGGGGGTGTTGTGGGGGGGGTTTGGGGGGGGGGTTCTGGGGATTAGGGGTATGGTGTGGATTATCTGTGGTGGGTGGGGGGGGTGGTGGTGGGGGGGGGTTTCGGACCACCTCCCAGGAGAATCCATTTGGAACGGGACTTCGGAAAAAAAAAACTTCAGGAGAATCTATAAGGGACGCGAACATATTCACCCGGGGCACATTCGTGGCCTAGGTTGGGGGGGAAACTTTAGGGAAAAGTGCTGGCCGGGGGACCCTGGGAAGGGAAGAATTTTGCTTCTCTGAGAAGTCTGCCCGCGGACTTCTTGCAGGAGAGGCCTTCGGGGGGGGGGTTTGAGCCCGCAAAAAATTTCACCAACATCTGAAAAAAATCAAAACCCCGAACCTGGACCCGCGAGGTGACTGGGCACCGCTCCCAGGGGCTCATCTTCCAGTACGGAGGAAGGGAAAGGCTGCAGAAGGAGGAGGGGAAAAAAAGACCCACAAAAAAAAACAAAAAAACAAAAAAAGAAAAGTCTTGGGCGGGGGCAAAATATGATTAGTGGCCCAGACGTGCGAAGAAAACGCTGCACACACCATTCCCGGTGGGTGGTGATCACCAGGAAATATAAAGGAAAAAGGGGGGAATCATCGCCTCCGAGGGTTGCTGGTTTTGACCGCACAGACACAGGGGGGGATTAGGAGAAGCAGGGGGGGATTTTTAGCCTAGAACGCCCCGCGGGGAGCAAAGAATCCTCAGCGTACGAGAAGTGGGGGCAGAACCCTACGCCACAGAAACCCCTGAGGGTTTTGAAGAAAAAAACTTCCAGAAAAAGCCGAGAGGGAAAGGGAACCCAATTTTAAAGATGTCGGGGCATACCGGGAGAAGAGACGCATCCTCCATCGGAAGGGCAGATCTCAACACCACAAGGGTGAGTAAAAGAGAGAAAGATGCGATATAGAGAAAAAACCTGTAATTAAAAAAGAGTCAAATTCAATAAGAGAAACCTAAATTGACAGGGGATGAGCTCCGGAAACAAACTGATAAAGAAGGATGGGCGGGGTCCCAGGGAAGGAGATCCATCAGCTATAGAAAGCGCTCTATGATCCAGAAGGAGGGGGAGGGCGCTGGAATCGTGCCCCAAACACTCGATTTCGCAACATTACCCACTGGGGAATGTGAAACCCCTAAAAAGGGAAACGATTATAAAGAAGGTCGGGGACTGACGGAGAAGAAAAAAGGGGCTGGGTGGTTGCGTTCCGAGGTGGGGCAAAAAAGTCAAGGATGCCATCCGCCGGCCCAGAGAATCAGACGGGGGGAAAAGGGAATCATGAGTAGAAGAGTTCAACGTAAGGGGGAAACCTGCAGCGGCAGAAGGACTGCGGGGAGTGGGGGGGAAAGAATTTCCTTTGAAGTCGGTTCTTTTCGGCGTCAAGGGGGGAGGGGGGGAGAGACACAACCAACGAGCTGGCAAAGCTGCACAAAAGTCATACCTACAAAACTCATCACGAACAGTGGGAGAAAAGGAAGGCGCTCGCAAATCTCACCCAAAACGTGGGAATCAAGGGGAAATTTCGAAAAAGTATTATGGGAAGAGAAAATCGTCAAGAAAGTCTCCGGGAGGAGAAAATTCTCCTCGTCCAGCCTCACCGAGAACACGGGATCAACGATCTCGGATCCTGGGTTCGAATTCCCAGCGAGGCAGGGAAACTCGTGGAACCGGCAGCAAAGGGGAACTAAACAAAAAATTGAACGTTAAAAACGAAAAGGAAGAGACTAAGAGCATGTGCGCAAGGGAGCCAGAATGGATCTTCCGGCAGGGGAAGCCATGTGACGCAAACGGGGAAGTTCATTGGGGAGAAGAAAACCTCCCAGGAAAAGGAACCAACCACCTTCTTGTTGGGGAGATAACATCGTGAGTCGGGAACTGAAAAAGGGAAAACGCGGGAACTGAAGAATGAAGGGGAAAACAAAAAGGCAACCTCCTCAGGTTAGGTTCTGGACGTCACCATCGGGGAAAGGAGGAAGCAGAACCAAGAACTTCGAGGACTCGGTCTCCACTAAACATGGCGGGCTGAGAAGACCACAACCCCCTCCAAACGAAGAAGATGAAAAACATCGTCTCTCCAAAACCCCATTCTTACGTCAGTTCTTAAAAGTGGGGGTCTCAGGGTTAGAGGAGATTGCACTTCTCGCTGGCAAGCATCCACCGGAAAAGGGGAAAAAATCGTCAGGAAAAAAGAAGGACTAGCCGACCAGAAGACCGGAAGGAAGAAAGACGTAACCGGAAAGTCGGATACAGAAGGTCCGTAGTGAATCGACAGATTTTAAAATGGGGCAACCGGACAAAAGGCGACACCGAAAGGGAACGATCTAAAGGAAAAGAGGGGCACGGAAGGGACTTCGGGGGGGGGCCGAGGAAGGAACTACTATACCAGGAAGGTCGGACAAGACGACTGCCAGGAAAAGGGATTTTCCGAAAAAGGCTTGAAATCACCGGGGAACCGTGGGGGGGGAAACTAAAGGGGCGGTCGACGGGGTGCCGACCTCGCGAACATCGGCAGGAAAAAAAAAAAAAGCTCTTCAGAAAGACCCGAGGAAGCTTAGAGGCCGACACATTAAAAAGACGATTAGAAGAAGTCCCACAACCAGGGGAGTTTGCAGGTGAAAGCCATCAAAAAATTACTGAAATAACGAAGTGGGAAGAGGCATTTAGAAGGGAAAAAAAAGATGAGGAATGCAAATCCCGAAAAGGAACTCCTGGGAAGGCCGTCTGTGGGGAAAAAGGACAAAAAAAAAAAAAATTTGGAAAAGATGTGGACGTGGGTCCCTCAAAGGGCGAATCTCTGGGTCAGTGGAAACGCATTCCCCGTAAGGGAAAGATCGTGCTCGAAACAGCCGGTAGGCAGAGGGAATCAAAAAAAACCGCACTGGATTGCGGAAAAAGAACCCCGGGTTCAGAAGAGGGAGGGGGGGGATTCGACGCCGGTCTAGAGAAAAAGGAAGCTACGGAGAGGTCGTCCCTGAAAAAAAGGATGATTAGAAGCCAAGAGCAGGGTTTCGATCAAGGGAACCGTTTAATGGTTTTGGATTTTTCGCTCGCGGCCCTGGCGTTTTCGGGGAGGGGGGTGGGGGGGGGGGGGTGTGGTGGGAGTTGAACCGGAGGGGGGGAAACTTTCTAGGACTACGGAAGGGGAGCGATGAGAGGACTGGCCCAAAGGGGTCGATAGAGAAAGACGGGTCGCAGGATGCGAATCTGTGACGAGGAAAAGGTTACATATTGAGGTAAGGGATCCACCTCAAAAGAGAAAGAGAGGCCCAAAAAGGAAGGGTGCTAAAAAGTGAAGGAAAGGTCCCTGAGAGCATTAGACGTAGACCTTGAGGCGGCTGAATAAGAGGATTGGGGGGTTGGGGGGGGTTCGGATGTTGAACATTTCAAGCCGGTCGGGGCAATTCCCGAAGAGCCTCGCGCCCTACGATAGCTGAGAAGGATAAGATAGAAAGATTGGGGGAAAGAGCTCTGCTGGCACGTTCCCCCAGTTTGGCTTGGGGGAGGGGAGGGCTTCCAGCGGAGAACCAAAAAGGGCGCCCTGTTATGTTTAGGACTTAATATGGGCGTTGTGGGCCGCAGAAAAGGGATTAGAACGTGGGGCGAACATAAAAAAAACACCCAAAGTCTTTTAAGAAGGGAACGCACTTGAGGGAAGAGGATCTACGTGGAGGTTCCGCCGAATGGTCACCCCCGGATGTCACGGGAAGGGGGGGGGGGGGTCCACTGTGGAAAAAGGTGCCCCGGGGGAAAAAGGCGAGGGGGAAAGATACAAGTAAAGAAGTAAGAGGCAACTTGGAGGGACGACGTGCGGGGAGTCGGTGTTTAAGGTTGAAGAGGAAATTAGGCCAGCCGAAACGATTTGGGTCTTAGAAAAGGCGAAAGGAATGAGGCGCCACTGGAGAGAAATCTAATTTAACATCTCAAAGAGGTTTTGGGGGCGATGGAATTCGAGAGATGTTCACTGATCTGCGTTTGGTTTTTCGCGGAGGGGTTCTTAAGGTCCCCGGGTCAAGGTGGAAGGGGGTTTGTGAAATCACAGCCCTACGGGACTTTACCCCCCACCTCCCCAATAATTGAAAATCCCTCAGGAAAGGTCATCAAACAAAAGACGCTTCCGAAAAGCTGAACGCCCCAAGAAAAAACCGATAGGAGGAAAAGGGGTAACATTCCCCTCATCAAATCGGCTTCATCAGAACCCCCTGTAAACGGAGGGAAGGGGCCCGAAGAAAGGGGGTTTTCAAGCAGCAAGAGCGAAGGCCGCATCAAAAGGGGGGAGCATTGGAAACATCGCTCTGTTTGGCGGGTTTCAATGGGGGGCTCAACCGGGTGCGAAGGGGGGTTTAGGAAAAGTCCCGGCGCCCGAGGAAGAAGGCCGAAAGAAAAAAAACTGGACCAAGGGGAATCTTCCACCCAGAAAAAATTTGTTTCTAGGGGGGGGGAGGCTCTTCAAAAAGAGGGGGGTCATGACACAGAATTCTTGGAAAGGGGGACCAATTGGGAAAAAGAAGTTTTCCGATCGACGGGAGGGTCACATAGAGAAACAAAAAACAACGAGGAGGGGGGGGGAAGAGATTAAAGGAGAAGGCGGAGGACTCGCGAAGAAAGCTTGAAGAAAACGAGTCTCAAGGAGAAAAGTGCAGAGGAAGAAGGAAACTAAAAATCGCCGGGAAAGGAAAAAGTACGTGCTGCGGGGAAGGTCCCGTCAAGGCGAAAGGGAGGATTAGAAAAAAAAAGGCTTGTGAAAAAAAAGGGATCTGGAAGAAAACTCCGAGTTAAAAAAAGAAAGGACCAAGCCAACAGAAATAGCAGGTGATCAAGCCGGGCTTGATCGAGGACGCATTCATTAGGGCTCGGGTTTGGGGGGGAAAAGGTTTTAGTAAAAAAGGGCAAAAAAAAAAAAAAAACACGCTAAAAAAAGATTTAAGCCGCAAATCAATCATTTCAGAGGTACGATTTCGAAGAGGGGGAAAGGTGCCTCCCAGGGTCAGCGCGCGGCGGGCAGGGGTTTCCTGGAGGAGGATTATGGGAAAAAGGTGAAGGAAAACCCACAACGACGAAAAAGACTTCCCTCAGTGGGAAGGGCAACTCTCCGAGGAGACACGGACGAATGAACTCCGAAGAGAGACAGCCCCCTGACCACCGTTTGTTCGACGGGGGGCCTCTGGGAGCCCAGCAAGTGGCCAGAAAAGGATTCTAAAAAAAAAAAAAGAACATCGGAAAAAAAGGTCGAGGGTCCTCAAAGAAAATAAAATCCGAGGAGTCTTCACAACTCACTCCAGCGCCTCAGAAAGGAATGTGTACTCACATGAGGCAAAAAAAAAGAGTTTCAAGGGCCTTCTAAGGGACCGGGGGTAAACAAGGAAACAAGCTAGTAAGCAGATGACAAGTGTTCACAAATCCTCACTCCAGGGGGGGGTCTGGCGAAGGACAGGTTCGCAAAAGAAGCGCGCAGGAGTCTCAAAACTACAAAGAGACCTTTTTGGCTAAGGAAAAAAACGAACCTCTTCCGCCCTGAGCTTTCAAGGGAAAAAAACTCCACGGTGGTTTGGGAGAAACGAAGACAACCGGGACCGTTAAGCAGAAGAGTCGGTTGTAGTCAAGGGGGTCTCCCCCGAGTCCTTTGGGAGGGGTAGGGAAACTCGTGAAAAAAGGTTGGAGAATCAAGGGTGATAAAGGTGGCCCGTTCTCATCAACAAGAACTGTCTGACGCCCACAACCCCATTCAAGAAAAGGAAGAAAGGACTTCTCCTAAAAGAGGGAAGATATTAGGAAAACCGGGGGGGAAAGAAAAAATCTTTACGAAGATTAGGCGGGGTTCAGCTTCGCTGATTTGCTCGCCTAACAAAGAAAGAACGATCTTCACTCCGATAGATCCCGGTGCAAAAAAAGCCAGAGAAGAGGAAAAAGCCACGAAAGAGGTGTGGGGAGGAACAAAAAAGATACAAGGAGCATTAAGGAAGTCGCCAGAAATTACAAAAAACAAGGACCAGAAATGCGCCCAAAGGGAAGGGAGGAGGAAGCTTAAGGGGGTGATGGAGGGAGTCAAGGAAACCGGCATTTGGGAGAGGTTCTCAACCAAGACGAGGGCTCTGCATAAAGATCAACAATTACGGAAACTTGGTGAAAAAAAACCTCCAGGAAACCGCGGAGAAACAATTAAAAAAAGAACCAAACTGCTACGAATGAGGGGAAGATTAAGACGGAAGAGTCTACCGAATCTCCGCCTTTGGGGGAAAATAAGAAGAAACGAGGGAGGAAAAAAAAGGGGGGGGGGAACAGCGCCTCTCGGAGAATAAGAGATCCAGAGAAAAGACTTATGAGGCGGACGGAGGAGAGGATATAAAAAAACAAACTGTCCTGGAAGGGAGGAGTTTAAAAAAAGAGGGGTAAAGAAACGGGGAACCTGTTGGGTTGAAACTCGGAAAGGTATTCCGGTGGTACCAGCTAATATACGGTCGCCTTCATGAAGAAAAGGGGGATTCTGAGGGGCGCTGAGGAGGGAGGGGGAACAAATTAAAAAAAAGGATTGAGGAAAACACCGGGTCATGAAAGAGCGGATTTTGAGCGACGCACGTCTGGCGGGGAAAAAAGAAGACCTGGAAAGCGCCAGGCTTTTTAAAAGGGAAGGCTGAACAGGGGCCACAAGGCCCGCTTGCAAAGAGCAAACTAAGGTTGGGAAAAGAGCTCGCGGCCGGGGAGGGGGGGTCTGGCGAGGGTGACAATGGGGGCGAAGAAGCCACAAGGGAAGGAGCAGACGGTCAAGGTTTTCAGAAAGCGATGGGGGAGATAGCGGAGATCGTGAACGAGCAGTTTTTCCAGCCGGCAGGAGACTAGCCCGGGGAAAATTACAGAACCCAGAAAGCGATAAAAAAGTGACTTAAATGACCGAAACGAGGGGAAAGGGATTCGAGGAGGAGGGATTTGGGGGGGCGGCAACAATTGGGGGGGTCTGAGAAGAGTGTCGAGGCCTGAGCAAAGATCTCAACCCGATGATGAAGATCCAACCGGATGAGAGGAAGGGGGGGAAGAAATTGGGGATGGAAGGAAGGGGCCTGCCCCGGGTCTGAGGACGCTTTCAGCCACAAAAACCGGTTGCAAACCCAAGGGAGGGGGTTAAAGGGAAGGGGGGAGGGGCAGCAGAAGAAAGGGGGGGGGACTCTCCCAAGGTTGCGAAAGCGCACGTCGAGGGGCGAGAGCCGGGCCAATGGAAGGCTCGAATCGACCTTGGAGGATTGACGAGGGGGGCTGGTCCCTGGCTGGGGTAGGAAGGGGGGAAGGGGGGCCAGCGTTCAGGAGGAGAGGCCAAAGACCATTAAAAGACAGACGGATTTCAAAGGGGGGGGGGGGGGAGTTGTGTGTCCGAGGTCGCCTTGCAAGCCCCAAACGGCCCCGAAAAAAACGCCCTTGGTAAGGATGGGGTAATTAAGCTTACTGCGGAAAATCTAGAATGCAACGTTCAAGGTAGTGGGACCTTCTAGGAGGAGCAGCGATTATGATCGAGGGGGAGTCGGAGAGCGAGGAATTGAAAAAGGAAGCTAGTTGAAGTTGATCAGAAAGAAAAATTTGCCAAAAAAAAAATGGCCCAAGAAACAATTGACCCACGAAAGGGTACAAAAACAGAGGGGAGGCAAGTCCAGAGGAGGGAAGGAGAACACCGGGTCTGCGAGAGGTGGGCAAGCCATCACCCCTGAAGTTGTGGCACCAACGAGGAGGGAACTCACAAACAAAAGACAAACACCATAAGGAAGGATCAAAAGGGGATCTAAGAGGGGGCAATGGGTTCCTCGGAATCTATGTGGTATGGCCCGGGAGGACCGATAGACGCCGCCAGCCGAGGGAGAAGGGTTCTCCAGAGAGCAGCCTGGGGAGACCCAAAGAAGAAGTTTGGGGAAAAGCAAAGGATTTTGGCAGAAAAGAGAGGGTTACGTGCAAGTGCACCAAGGGGTGATCCCTATCCGGACGCGGTTGTGTTTCAGAAAAAAAGGAAGGGAACGCGCGCACAGACAGAAGTCCTATCCGTAAGAAGGGCTGGGGAGAAAAAAAGTCTGGTCAAGTTCAGGTAGAAACAAAAGAGGAGAGGAAATTGCCACAGGGGGGGAAAAATCCAATCGCAAAGGCGGCCCAAAATAAGTTGAGGTGAGAAAAACCCCTAAAAACCGTTCTGAGGGGGAGGCCAATGGAAAAAAAACTGGAGAAGGGCAAGGCTCAGGGGCGGTTGGGAGGAGTTTGAAGCGTCAATCCCGCACCGCACCACAAATATACACGGAGGAACAAAGAAGAGGGTAACCCCTTTGAGAAAGACCTCCAAACATGGAGAGGGTAAAATCCGTGTAAGTGGGAGAGGACTCATTAATTAGTGGGGGTGGGCTTGGAGACATTTCCCAACCAAGGAGGCCAAACCTAATCATAGAAGGGGGGAATTTATCCGCGTGCTTCCGTGAGCCCTTTAATCCATAATCTACCGAGAAACGAGGGAAGAGGGAAGAAAGTCCTCCGAAAAGGTGGGGGGGAAGGGCTTTGCAATGGGGGCAAGGTTCGCCTAGGGAAAAAACCCAAAAAGAACCCAGCGGCAGAAATGGCATGCAAAAAAAAAGCCTCTCAAAGAACACAGATAACAGTTGGAAGGAAATAAAAAGAAAGGCCCCCATCTAAGGGAGAACGGGTTAAAGAAGGAGTCTCGAAAAGTGGCACGCGCACAGCAGCTTCTGATCGAAAGGAGAATACTTCCAAGAGAAAAGGGAGTTCGTTTGCATCCGACAACGGGACAATACCGAAAAGAAAACCGCGAAGCTCAGACAGACTTTGGGAAGGAGAACCGGCAGGAACTCGCAGGGGACTGTAAAATCTGAAACACTGCCAAGGGGGGGAAAAGAACAGCCAACAATCAAAAAGAAATCTATTAAAAAGCAAGCAAAAAGGTACTGACCTAATTCCATAATTCCGATAGGCGTGCGTTTTCTTCAGGAATGTTTAAAAAAGGTTCGGCAGCAATGGGGGAAAAGAAAGCAGGAGGGCAAAAACGTAACCCAGTCGGAAATGTTTTTTTGTGTGGGAAAAGAGGAAAAACACAAAGGGCAAGGCTTGAGCAAGCGTCTACCCAAGATGTGTTTGCGTGAAGTCTGTTGAGAATCGGAAGGTTAGCGAGGAAGAAATTGGAAAGGGGCTCAGGCAGTTAGGACAACAAGAAGTGAAGTCAAAGTACCAACCACTCAAATCCGCAGAAAGACTAGAAAGAAGGAAGGTGCATTAACCCGAAAATAGGAAACTGTGGGGATCGGGCTATGCGCAGAAGGGGGGGGGGGTCCTATCTTTTCAGCCGGATGCGAGGTGGAACGCGCCCTCCAAAAAAAGGAAAAAGTCGGTCACAAGAGAGAAGAAGACCTATACAGGCGTACCCGCAGAAAAAACACTGGAAGGAAAAAGGTCGCAAGAGGAAAAGACCTTCTTTATGAAAGTCAGCAGGCACCAACTTCAACATTAGGTAACAAGAAGTGTCAAGCAAAGAAGGAACTTCAATTGTAAGAAAGGAGATCCGTGGGGGGGAACGCTGAAAGGCACGGATGTAGGAGCGCCGCCAGACGCTGGCGTCGGTCAAATCAAACGATTTTACGGTGAAAAGGTGCCGGGAGCAACTAGAGGAACGGGGGAGGAATCATCGGCGGCGAAAAGGAGGCCGGGCAGACCCTAAGAAGACGGGACTCCTTTCGGAAACGACGGCGAACAATCGTATGGCCGCACAAGAATACAATCGCAGGGGGAAGGAATTTCTCAAAGGGTGGACTCCACAGAAGGGGGAAGGGGAAAGGCAGGGAGCTCTCAACAAACACAAGGAGGTATAAATCGTCCCTGGTTAAGTACAAGGGATTGCTGGGGGGGGAAGTCAAATTCACCATTGGGACCTTTTGTGGAGACGGGTACTTTGGGGAAAAAAAGAAGGAAATTTGTGAAAAGAGAGGTCCAGCTGGAATAAAATAAACACCGCGCAGAGACTGTCTGGGACAAGGTATTGTGTCCCACGGAGGTATGCACGCCCGCGAAAGGGAAGGGGGGGAATTATGGCACCGACAAAAGGTCGGTGATGGGAGAAGGTACTGGGGGGAGCCTTGCCGAAAAAAAAATGCACGGGAATCAAACTTCTGCAGACGAGCCAAACGGTGCAGGATTCAAGGGCGAGGAAAAGTAAGGTTTGAAGAAAAGGGAGAGAAGTCCGGGGGAGTTGGCTGAAGTTAAAAGGGGGGCTGAGAGTCATGTCAACAAGCCAGCCACGCGGGGAATCGGCGTCGAGGAAGGATGGACGGGTCGAAGGATAGGCCGTCGAAGAAGAGGGGGGAAACGAAAGACCGTTGTGGAAAAAAGATAGTGCCCGAAGCAAAAAAGGCAGGCCCAAAAACCCTGCCGAAGAAACGGAAATATAGTGGAAAATAACTATTCGGTCCGGAGATGGGGTTTTTGGGACGGCAGCAAACGTCTGGGGGGGTGGCAAGGCGTGAGTTTGCGAGAAAGTAGTACAACGAACCCGCTTGGGATGCAGATCAATACCCCCGCGGCGCTCGGGGGGGGACCATGAAAAACGCTTGCTAAGAAGCAGGGGAGTCTAAGGGGACTTTTTAGACACCAACAAAACAACGTGTCGGGCACGAGGGGGGAACTTACGAAGGGAGCGTCCACAGAGGAAGGGGTGTTGGAAGTGAAAAGGAAGGCGGAACAGCCAAGAAAAATCAAATTTAGGACAGGCAGGACGTCTGCGACCAACCGCAAACATTGCGCGGGGCGAAGAATTTGGGGAAAGATTTGACAGGACTGCTGGGGACGTTGGTTCAAAAAGTGCCAGCCGGAGGAGAACTTTGCGGTACATTATAGGAGCCCAGGGTCGTTGTCGGGAAAGAAGTGTGCCGAGAGAGGCTTGAGGGGGGCCCGCTGGGAATGCCCAGGCTCAAGAAAAAGGAATGTCGCAGGCGGAAGGCGGCATGCCGCGTACCGATTTCAACAGGGTCGAACCTTCGGGTGGAAAAAGGTTTGCCGAACTGCTCGTCAAAGGGGGGGGGGAAAGAGAGGGGCTTCTAAAAGCCACTTGACTGGAAAGGGGGGACGCTTGGGGACGGGCGTCGGTTGGGGAAGCAAGCAGAAAGAAGAAGCACGCTGCAGAAAAAACTGCCAATTGGGGGGGACCACACAAATCGGTAAAAAAACGTCCCTGAGAGGGGAAAATTCTTGTCAATTCAGAAGCGCTGAAAGAAGGAAAAAAGTCCTTCGGAAAAGCTCTCTTATTGGGGGGGGAAACTATGCAAAAACGAAAAAAGGGAGGCAACCAAAAGGAATATCACGACTGTAGGAAGAGATGTGTGGCGGTTCCAATGGTGCAGAAGGGGGTTCCTTGGAAGAGAGAGGGGGTTGTCTGAGTACGAGGAAAAGCCTAAAAAAAGGGGGAAGAGAGGAAGAAATGCTCCCTTAGCCAAGACCCGGGAATAATGGTTCTCGCCTAGCAACCTGCATTAGGGGGGCCTCTCCTCGCGTGTGGGGAAAGGAACCAATTGGAAAAAGAAGACAGTCTCTTTTGGAAGAAAGGACGGTGCTTACCGAAGGAGAGACTCTCAAAAAAAGAAACATAAGAAAGGAATTAAAATGCGGAAGGGAAGGGCTGAACAAACCTCGGCGGAAAGTCACTGGGTGTCAGTTGCAAGAAAGGAGCTGCCACTGAGTGAAGGAGAGCCTAAAAAATTAAAGAAGGCGCGTTTGAGGGACAAGAAGGGGAGATAGCCTCCAGAAGAAGAAGCATTGGCGGCGGATGGTGGAAGTCCGCCTGACGCCAAACAGAGATGACCGAAACCAAAGGGAAAATGTAACCCGGGAAACGAGCTCGGAGGATCAGTGAAAATCTGTTTCGCCTGGGGTTTTTTGGGGGTGAGCCTGGGATTGCTCCAATCGTTGGGGGGGAGGGATTCCCGGGGACAAAAGAAGCCAGAAGGGAAGATTGAAAGTGCGGGAAAAAGAGACGGGAAGGAGGCCAGAGGGAAACTGTTCCGAAACCTGTCCGCAAACTGCGGGGAAGGGGGGGGGGGGGGACTTGGAAAAAAGGGGTTTGCGGGAAAAGAAGAAGGTCAAAAAAAAAAAAGACTACAAAAAGGCCAGTGGCAAGGACTGCCAGACGCGGGAAGAAACCCCTACACCAACGCGAAGAGAAAGGGGAAGACGCGGGAAAGGAGTACCCAAGAAATACAGGGCTAAAGAAGAGAGTTAAAAGAAGATAATATAAAAGAAAGAAAATCTGCCTTTCGCCGGGAGTTGGAAAGCCTCCAGGAAGACAATACTCACAAGAGAGCAGTTCAGGGACTCACAAGGTCTCTGACCAAGGACTTAGATAAGGGTAGGAGTAATGGTCGCCTCGTCCACCCAGGGGAAAAAGCAACCCCCACAGCAGAACATTCAGGGACATCGGGGCAAGAAATTCCAATGAGAAAGGGTATCATCCGGGGAAAAAGTCAGAGAAGGTTTCAAACAAGGAAAAAAGTGGCCTCAGAAGTTGGCGAGAAAAAACCGGAGAAAAATGTCCCCTCACAGAACTTCGGAAAAAGGGCACAACCTGCCAGTCCACTAGGGGGATAAAAAAATAAAAAGGACAGGGTTAGCAATAGGCTTCAAATTTGGGTCGACACCGATCGCGAGTGGGAAAAGGTGAAACGTGGGGGGAGGTTCGCAAAACAGGAAACAACTCCAAAGCAGAGGGCCCCGTCACCAAGACTTGCAAAGAACGAACCATGAAAAAAAGAAACTCCCAGGGAGGAGGGATATTGAGGAACAGGGAGGAAGAACCTGTAGGGTGGCGAGTCTTGAGGGCTCCACCAGAGGTAGTGGGAACGCTCTCCGGGAAAAAGCTTCGGAGCCCCCCCGAGTGGACCAAACTAGAGGGAGCCTACCCCTGTCCGAACCAAGAAAAATCTCCGGATGCAATCAACGAAAAGAGAGAAAAGCTTGTGGGCGCCAGGGGCCACTTCAAAACTACCGGAGTTTCCAAGCAGCACCGGATGGAAAGAAAAGGCAGATTCTACACCCGCCAAGAAGAGGAAGGAAATCAAACGAAAGGAAGGGAAGGATCTCTTTCTCAGACTAAGGACTCTGCAAAATCACCTGAAAGAAGCCCCTCTGAAAAGGAGCGAACCAGGAGAGGTCTAATCAAATCAAAACGATTAACGGACCCGGGTTGGGGGGGGGTCAGGGAGGACAAAACGCCAAAGGCGTTCTAGAGTCGGAAGAGACAGTGAAAAGATCAACAAGAAGGGCCTCTAACGACTGACGGCGAAAGACATCTAGGCCGAAGGGACACGAGAAAAAGAGAAGGGATTGCCAACAAAGGGCGAAGTTCGGAGGAGAAAAACAAGAAGGGGAAGCACTAAGGAAGTTCCCGGGATCGAGATAAACTCTCACGGGATTAGAAAGAAGAAAGAAAAGAGAAACTAAGGAACAGAAATACAGAACTGTAATCCGGTCAGGATCTTTGCTGGGGGGAAAACTGAAACAGAAACCAGCGCCCTTTGGCAGAAAGATGGGGGAGGTACCAAACTTCAATCTATGGAAGAACGCCAGGAAGTTAAAAGAAAAAAAAAAGAACAACTTCGAGGACCAGGACAGCAAGGATAAGGGAAGGGGACGAGGAAAGGGGAGGTTGGAACCTAGCCAACTGAGGGGGTTGAACAACCCCGGTTCCATTAAGACGGTGATGAATTACGAAAGAACAAGCTTGGGCTTAGGAAAAAAAGGGACATTTCAGGGGAAAGGGAAAACCTTTACTGGGAGAGCTCGAACCAAAGGGAACTTTATTGAGGGAAGCGCTTCCTTGAAATAGTGAGAAGTCTGAGAAGGTTGAAAGGAAAAGGGGTGCTAGCGGGTCTGAAATCCTAAACCTTAAAGAAAAAAGAAGTGGACTTCGGAGGGAAGGGGAACCTGTCGATGGATGCGGTCGGCCCAACCCGGATAGGCAGCGCTATCGTGGACGGGAAGGGGGGTTTCAGTAAAGGGGGCGATGCACCATAGAGAACATCTGGATTTCGAGGCTCAAAAAAAAAAAAAAAAACAGAACAGACAAGCCCGTTAGATATGTCCCCGTGAAAAGAAAAGAAATTCTCCCAATAGTTTCAGGGAGGATTTTTGGGTGGGGGCAGCACGCAGGGACACGTCGGAGGAAACGGTCACTGTCAAGCGAAGAGAATCTCACCGACTTGGGACCCAATATCAGACCAACCTGAAATAGAAGAGGGAACCCCCAAAGTGAAGAAGAATTCTTACCAGGAGCTTTGGGGAAAACCGCTGGTTTAAAGGAAGGTCGACTCAGTTTGGGGGGGGGGGGGATTACTTACTGTCCTGCCGGACATACTCTGGACGGGGGTGAGACCAAATTGCAGAAAGAGGGGTCTAACAACGCCCATCCTCAAAGAGAGCTGGAAAAAAGGAGAAAGCACCTTAGAGGTGACGGGGGGGGGTGGATGGAAAATGGTCGCGAAATGTGACCTGGCTGGGGGGTGTCCCAAGGGGCACTTCCCAATGTCAAAGGAACTGTTTCTTGAAAACAGATAGGGAGAAGGGGGGGGTGACCGAAGGGGGACGGGGGGGCCGATTCTTACTTGAGGGAATCCACCGCACCGAGAAAGGCTCCTTTTGAACGATTTAAGTCGATCAGCGGGAAGAAGACCCTAAGCAAAAAAATTTCCCCACGTAAGGCCGAGGGGGATAAGGAAAAAACGAACTTTGGGATCGAGGGGTTGTAGGTCGGAGGAAGGAGTTAGGGGGAAATTTGCCTGACAAAAAGGCGGTCTTGTGTCTTGGGGTTTGAAGAAAAGAAAAAAAGCCTTCCAAGGAAAAACGAAGAAAACAATTGACTGAAAACTTCCCGACAGACGGCTCTTACATGATCACCCGCAAGGGGAAAGTGCGGAACAGAGAGGGGAAAAGGGACAGGTGGTGGATTCAATCAAAAACTTCTTCCTAGGGTATGAACTTTTTGGAACCAAAAAAACACAGAAGAAAAAAAAAGGCCCAGCCACCAGTAAGGAAGCGAGAATGATCAGACCGATGGAAAAGACCCGGGAGAGGTTGGGAGGGGGGGGACCATGTGAGAAAAGTTTCTCTCAGAGGGGAGGCGACTTGAAAAAAATGAAAAGCTCCGCAAGGATAAGCCGCTACCTCGAGGGAGGCTCCTTTGCCTTAAACCATCGAGCCAGACCCGCCAGGATAAGTGTGTCGAACTCAGAGAGGAAAGAGGGCCGTCGAACGCGAAAAGGGTTTTCACACGGGAAGGTTTAAAAAAATTTGGGGAAGAAAACTCAAGAGAACGG